>Ga0207671_10000686_pt1 | contig 43838 bp, 31 predicted proteins | sample KBSC24metaG_FD_184352 | JGI IMG/M metagenome (GOLD analysis project Ga0207671, IMG submission 184352) | Corn rhizosphere microbial communities from Kellogg Biological Station, Michigan, USA - KBS C2-4 metaG (SPAdes) (version 2) | ecosystem: Host-associated > Plants > Roots > Rhizosphere > Soil...
CGCGGCCGGTCCGGCGCGCCGGCTGTCGCGTCTCACCTCCGTCGGCGGGCGCGCGGCTGGTCCGGCGCGCCGGCTTTCCCGTCTCGCCCTGGGGCGGTTGCGCTGCGCGCTCGCGGTGAACGTCAGCCGGCGACTTGTCTTCCCGCAGCCCCTGCATCGAGGGGTGGCGCACGTGACCGTCGTCGGTCCATTCGCTGAACGCCACCTCGGCCACCAACTCGGGCCGAACCCAGTGGGCGTGGCGGCGCAACCAGCTATCGGATACCGGCGGGTGGAAGGGAGACTGGGCCGACGCCAGGGCGTCCAGCCGGGTGCGCAACCGCCGCAGGTAGGGCCCGGTCCATCCGGGGCCGGTTCCCACCTTGCCCGCCCAGCGCAGGCCCCCCTCGGCATACACGCCCAGCAGCAGCGACCCGACCGCCTCGCGGGAACCTTCCGGATCGGTGTAGCCGCCGACGACGAACTCCTGCCGGTGCAGGCACTTCGTCTTCACCCAGTCCATGTTGCGGCCGGGGCGATAGGGCGTGCCCAGCCGCTTGGACACGACGCCTTCCAACCCCACCTTGCACGCCTGGCCGAAGAACGCCGGCCCGTCGCCGCGCACGTGATCGGACAGGCGCAGCACGCCGGCGCCAGATCGATCGATCAGCTCGCGCAGCAGCTCCTTTCTCTGTTCGATGGGACGCTCGCGCAGGTCCTCGCCGTCCAGCGCCAGCAGATCGAACGCGAAGTACACGAACGGCGTCTCGGGCCGCCGGTTCTGCAGCGACTGGAAGCTGGTCAGCCCGCTGGGCAGCACCACCGCCACCTCGCCGTCCAGCAGGGCCCGGCGCGCCGCCAGCGCCGCGCCCGCCGCGGCGACGCTGCGAAACTCGCCAGTCCAGTCGTTGCCGCGCCGGCTCCACAGGCCGACGTTGTCGCCGTCCTTGCGCAGGCCGATGCGATAGCCGTCGAACTTCTGCTCGTGCAGCCAGCCGTCGCCCGCGGGCGCTTCGGTGACCAGCGTGGCCAGCTGGGCCACGTAGTCGAGGGGCGAGCGGCCCGGGCCACGCATCCCCTGAAGCTACGGGACGGCCCCCCGTCAGGAAAGTCGCCCCTGGAAACACCGGGGGAATGCCTTTCGAACGCGGACGCCTGACTTACATTCTGCAGACGCATGGGAGCGACAGGAGGCCACGGTCAGCGTCGGGGAGGCGCGCCGCCGACCTCGGCCGGGCCGGCCTCGCCGGGGCCGTCTCCGTGGCCCGCTTGCCTGTGGATCGTCCGCCACGGTCAGAGCGCGGGCAACGCCGCCGCCGACCGGGCCGAGGCGACCGCCAGCGACGTCATCGACATCGCCGAGCGCGACGCCGACGTCCCCCTGTCGGCGCTGGGCGAGCGCCAGGCGCGGGCGCTGGGTCGCTGGTTTGCCACCCAGCCGCCCGAGCAGCGGCCCACCGTCATCCTCAGCTCGCCCTACCGGCGCGCCATGCAGACGGCGCGGTTCGTGGCCGAAGCGCTGCCGCACCAGCTGGCCGTCTTCCCCGACGAGCGGCTGCGCGAGAAGGATCTCGGCTCGCTGGATCGACTGACCCGCCGGGGCTGGGCCGAGCGCTTCCCCGAGCAGGCCGAGGCCCGCCGGCGGCTGGGAAAGTTCTACTTCCGCGCGCCCGGCGGCGAGAGCTGGTGCGACGTCGTGCTGCGCGTGCGCAGCGTCGCCGACGAGCTGCAGCTCCGGCATGGACGAGAGCGCCCGTTGATCGTCGCGCATCAGGTCGTCGTGCTGTGCCTGCGCTACGTGATCGAGCGCCTGGACGAGGCGGCGATCCTGCGCATCGACGCCGACGCCCCGCTGGCGAACTGTGCGGTGACCGCTTACGTCACCGACCAAGGGAGCGCGCTGCCGCGGCTGACGCTCTACAATCACGTGGCCCCGCTCGAGGAGGCGCACGAGCCGATCACGGACGCCACGGACCCGCCGGTGGCGCCGCGATGAGGGCCGCCCCGACCCGACCGCGGCTGGCGCGCGGAGACCGGCCCGTCCCCATCGACCTGGCCTTGCTGCGCCGCTGGCCGCTGCCCCGGCCCGACACCGCGCGCGGCAAGGAGGGTCGCGGCTCGCTGCTGGTGGTCGGGGGATGCGAGCAGGTCCCGGGCGCCGTGGTGCTGTCGGGCATCGCGGCGCTGCGCGTGGGCCTGGGCCGCCTGCACATCGCCACCGCCGCCGCGGTCGCTCCGGCCATCGGCGTGTCGCTGCCGGAGGCGCGGGTGTCGGGCCTGCGCCAGCACCGCAACGGCGAGATTCACGCCACCGGTTGCCGGGTCCTGCGCACGGATCTGCAGGGGAAGGACGCCGTGCTGATCGGTCCCGGTATGGGCCCGCAGGGCGAGGGCGCCGCCCGGTCACTGCTGCGCCAGTGGATCGGCGGCGGAATGAGCTGCCCGGCGGTGCTGGACGCGGGCGGGCTGGCGGCGCTGCGGGGCCGGCCGCAGCGGGGGCGCGCCGCCTCGCCCTGCCTGGTGCTGACGCCCCACGCCGGCGAGATGGCCCAGCTGTGGGACACCGACCCGGCGGAGGTGCGGCGGCGGCCGCTGGAGATCGCACGGGCGGCGGCCGCTCAGCTGGGCGCCATCGTGGTGCTGAAGGGTGAGACCACGTTCGTGGCCACCCCGGATGGTCAAGCGTTCGTCAACGAGGCAGGCTCGGCCGGGCTGGGCACGTCCGGCTCGGGGGACGTGCTGTCGGGGATCGTGGCCGGCCTGTGCGCGCGCGGGGCCTCTCCCGCGCAGGCCGCCGTGTGGGCGGTGTTCGTTCACGCCAAGGCGGGGGAGCGCCTGGCGCGCCGGATCGCGCCGCTGGGGTTCCTGGCGCGCGAGCTGCTGGACGAGCTGCCGGCGCTGATGCAACGTCTGGCGCCGTTTGCCGAGTGACGCGGCCGGGGCCGCTCAGTTCCAGAAGCCGATCGAGAGGCCGCCGTTCTTGTAACGCTCGGCGAAGTCGCCAGCCAGGGAGATCGATACCCGGCGCTCGTGACCGCCGAAGTGAAAGGCAAACAGCCGTACCTCGGCCCCGCCCGTGCCGTGGGGCCGCGCCGACGTCTCGGCGAAGCGCGAGGCCTCGTCGTAGAAGCCGGCGCGCAGGCGCAGCCAGCCGCGGATCACTTCGGCCTCGAGGCCCAGCCGCGGGGTGACGCTGATGTCGGTTCCGGACGGTTGGAGCTGCTTCGCCGCGAACGCCTCCATGCCGTAGCCGTTCGAGACGGCGCCGGTGAAGGTCACGTCGACGGCCACGGTCAGCTGGCGCTCGTCGCGGTACGCGCCCCCCACCTGATGATTCCAGGGCGTGGGCCCGAAGCGCCAGGCGCCGCCGACCGTGGCGGACCACGGCACGACGGCCTCGCTCGGCAAGATGTAGTCGTCGCAGTTGCCGGGATCGCACTTGTAGCTGACCGCGCCGGTGTGGACCGGCAGGGCGCCGCTGAGGGCGACGCGGAAGTCCTGTTCGCGCGGCTTCCACACCACGCCGGCCTCGCCAGACAGGCCGAACCGGGTGAACAGCGTGTCGCCGCCCATCAGCGTGTAGACGTTCAGCGCGCCCCCGCGCAAACCCACGCCCGCTGCGAAGTCGCCGCCTGCGAAGGTGCGGGCCAGCGCCACGTGGGGGATGAACGAGCGGACACCCAGGCCCCCGCCCGCTTGCGGCGCGATCTCGTGCGCCGTGTACCCGCCGTCCAGGCTGAGCCCCCAGGGGCCGTACTGCAGCAGCAGACCGGCCGCTCCCAGCAGCGACCGGTGCACGCTGGTGACGGCCTGGCCGTTGTTGTTCGAGTCCTGGCCGTCGACGGGAACGTACGAGTTGAAATACACGTTCCAGGCGAACTTCTCGGCCTCCGTCTCGGGCCGGACGGCCGCCGAGGCGGGGTTGGTGTAGAGGCCGGCGGCCCCTTCAGCCACCGAGTTCACCGCGCCGCCCATGGCGATCAGGCGCGGTGACCCCAGCGCCGGCTGCTCGAACAGATCGATGTTGAAGTTGCGGCTGGTGATCTGGGGGAAGCTGGCGGCCTGGGCGCGGGCCGCGCGCAGCGGCGCGATGGCCACCGCCAGCCCGACCAGCACCGCCGACAGGCAACCGATCGCGGCGCGCGGGCCGCTGGGCGAAGGCTGTTTGGTAGGCCGCGAAGCGGCGCCGCCCACCATCTGCTCCGCCCCTTCGGTTGCCCGTTCAGACCAGAACACGCGCATGGTCCCGCCAGGTCGGATTGCCCAGGGACCGCCGCAGGGCCCAGCTGGCGAAAGCGAAGATGGCCCAGCCCAGGGTCGCCAGCGCGAGCGTCAGCGGGACCGGCCAGCGGTCGAGCCCCACCCAGGCCACGAGGGCGAAGGCCACCAGCCCCACGCAGCCCGCCGCGGCGCCGACCGCCTCGCAGATCCCGGCGCGTCGCGCCCGATGGCCGCGCGCGGCTGGACCGGCCTCGCGGTTCTGCAGGCGCTCGGTGGTGGCCAGTCCGACCGGGAAGATGGCGGGCAGGGCCAGGAAAAGCCCGCCCGCCACTGGCCCGAACGCCTTCGCGATCAGCCCGGTGGCCACCGTGACCAGCCCACCGGCCACGAAGCGCAACAGATGTCCTTGCCAGTGCGTGTGTCGCAACAGACCAAGGTCCGCCTTGACCTTCATGTCACCCTCAGCCACAGCGCCCAGCCCGTCGCCGCCGCCACCGCCCAGACGGCGCCGCACTTCCAGGCGGCCGTGCGCGGCCGGTCCTCGCCCCGCCGCAGCAACAGGGCCACCGCGTTCGCGTACAGGAAGAAGGCCAGGGCGCCCACCACCATGGACCGGGCCGACAGGGCCGCCTCGGCCACGCCGTCGCGCGCGATGCTCAACGACATCGTGGCCAGCGCCACCGAGGGGGCGGCCGCGAACGTCCCCGCGAACGTCTTCGGCTTGAACAGATCTCCCAGCAGCGCGAACGTCGACACCAGCGCGCCTCCGACCAGGAAGCGGAAGGCGAGTTCCAGCGCCGTGCTCATGACGCCTTCCGGGGCGCGTCCGGGCGCCCCCAGGCGCGGGCGCCGTCATCTACCAGGCGCCACGCCTCGCGTGGTCCCTGGTGTCCTTCGGCGCGGAAGGTCTGCCCCTGCTCGGCGTGGTAATTGACGAAGAAGCGCTCCACCTGGCGCAGCAGCTCGGCGTTCAGATCGTCGATGCGCCGCAGATCGCTGTGCACCAGGCTGGGCATCGCCACCGCGATCAGGCGATCGTTGCGCTCGCGCCTGGCCTTGCCCGCCTCCTTCTGGGTGCCGCGGATGACGCCCAGCAACCGGCAGGTGACCAGGCAGCCAGTGGCGCCCGGCGCGTCCATCAGCACCAGGGCGTCCAGCGGATCGCCGTCGCCGCCACGGGTACCGGGCACGAAGCCGAAGTCGTAGGGGAAGCTCATCCCTTCCGGCAGCACCTTCTTCAGGCGGAAGATCCCCAGTTCCTCGTCGTACGCCAGCTTGTTGCGCCCGCCGCGGACCGTCTCGATCACCACGTTCAGGACCCGCTGGCCGTCCTGATCCTTGCTGAAAGGCGCCAGCTTCACCGGGGCGGCCAGCCGGGAGGCGACGTTCGAGGACATGACCTGAATCTAAGGCGGTCACCCGTAACCGAAAGTGTTACCGGTGACCGCCCTGACTCTGCCGGGCGCGCGCTCACACCAGGGGCGGATCGGCCTCGCGGGCGTGGTGGCGATGCATGCCGATGGCCGTCACGAAGTCGGGCAAAGCCTCCTCCGCGCTGGCATGCTTGCCCAGCAGCAGCCCCGGATCCGGATCGCCCGACTGCAGCACCGCGGGGATGCCGGCGCTCTCCACCAGGTCCGTCGCTTCCCCCAGGGCCAGGATGGTCTTGGCGTGGCGGTACTGGTCCTTCAAGAACTCCAGCGCCTGCCCCACGCCCCCCAGGAACGTCACCGCCTGCTTGCCGCCCGGCACGGCGACGGCGTCGAACAACACCGAGGGCATGTTCTCGAACGTGGCGTCCACCTCGATGGCGATGCCGTCGGCGGCGGTGACGGTGCCCAGCCGCGCCCCGATGTAGCGGGGCACCGCGCCCTGTTCGGCCAGCCCCGCGTGCACGGCCTGCGCCGCCGCGCCGTCCACACCGTCGGCCACGAAGATGGCGACGCGACGGGTGCGAATGCTGCCGTCACCGGGCCGAGCGAACAGCGACAACGCCGGCGATCTCTGTACCTCCGGCTTGGGCGGCCGCTTCAGCGCGCGCGGCGCCGGGTCGGGCACGTCCATTCCCAGCCCGGTGGCCACGCGCTCGACCAGCTCGTCGTCCACGTTCGCCAGCGCGGCCAGCATGCGCTGGCGGATGGCCGGGACCTGCACCCGCGACAGCTCGAAGCGGAACCCGCGCACGATGTGCGCCTTCTCCACGTCCGTCTGGCTGTTCCAGAACAGCGTCGCCTGCAGGAAGTGCTCGGCGAACCGCTCGGGCTTGCCGCGCACCTTGTCCGCCTCGATGGGCTCGCGGAACGAGGTGAACCCGGCCGCCCCGGCCTGGAAGGGACAGCCGCCCGCCAGCGAGTTGGGCTCGTACGCGACGCGCCCGCGGTTGATGGCCTGACGGTGCATGCCGTCGCGCTGGTTGTTGTGGACCTGGGCCACCGGCGAGTTGATGGGTATCTCGTGGAAGTTGGGCCCGCCCAGCCGCGAGATCTGCGTGTCGTGATACGAATGAATGCGCCCCGCCAGCAGCGGGTCGCTGGAGAAGTCCAGGCCCGGCACGATGTGGGCGGTGCAGAAGGCCACCTGCTCGGTCTCGGCGAAGAAGTTGTCGGGGTTGCGGTTCAGCACCATCTTCCCCACCGGCGTCAGCCGCACCAGCTCCTCCGGGATTACCTTGGTCGCGTCCAGCACGTCGAAGCTGAAGGCCTCGGCCTGGCGCTCCGAGAACATCTGGAACGACAGCTCCCACTCGGGGTAGGCGCCGGCCTCGATGGCCTCCCACAGGTCGCGGCGGTGAAAGTCGGGATCGGCGCCCGAGATCTTCACCGCCTCGTCCCAGTCCAGCGAGTGGGTGCCCGCCACCGGGTTCCAGTGGAACTTCACGAAGGTGGACTTGCCGCGCGCGTTCACCAGCCGGAACGTGTGCACGCCGAAGCCCTGCATCATGCGGTAGCTGCGGGGCAGGGCGCGATCCGACATGGCCCACATCAACATGTGCGTCGACTCGGGCATCAGCGAGACGAAGTCCCAGAAGGTGTCGTGGGCGGTGGCCGCCTGGGGCATGGCGAAGTGCGGCTCGGGCTTGGCCGCGTGGATCAGATCCGGGAACTTCATGGCGTCCTGGATGAAGAACACCGGGATGTTGTTGCCCACCAGGTCCCAGATCCCCTCGTCGGTATAAAACTTCACGGCGAAGCCCCGCACGTCGCGGGCCGTGTCCGTCGAGCCGCGCTCGCCGACCACCGTCGAGAAGCGCACGAAGACGGGGGTGCGCTTGCCGGCCTCCGCGAACAGCGACGCGCGCGTCACCTCGGTCATCGGCCGATAGCACTCGAAGTAGCCGTGGGCTCCCGAGCCGCGCGCGTGCACGATGCGCTCGGGGATGCGCTCGTGATCGAAGTGGGTGATCTTCTCGCGCAGGATGAAGTCCTCGAGCAGCGCGGGGCCGCGCAGGCCCGCCTTCAGCGAGCTTTGGTTGTCCGCCACCGGCACGCCCTGGTTCGTGGTCAGCCCCCGGGCCGACGAGTCGACGCGCACCCGGTCGAGCGGCATGTTCCCGGGATTGATGCCCAGCCGGGGCGGCGCCTCGGCGGTCTTCGGCGACAGGTTCGCCTCGGTCAGCGTGCTGGCGGTGATGGCGGGATCGGGGACGTCGGCGACGGTCCCCCGGGGCGGCGTCAGCGCCGCGTCGCCGTACTCGGCGGCCTTGGTGGGGTTCGAGGGCATGGCGGCTGCCAGCTCCTGCGTCCCCTCTATCTTGGCGGCCAGCGCGTCGGCGCCCCCCGCGAGATCACTGTGTGACGGGCCGCTGACGGTGCCGCGAGACGAGGCGGCGGCCCCGGACGTGCGCGCGGACTTCCTGGCGGCGGGCTTCGGGGAACTCTTGGGGGAAGTCCTTGGGGACGACGGCTTCTTGGTGGCCATGGCGCTCCGGGGTGTGAGGGATCGGACGAGAGGTGCCGGCAGAACCTAAGGCCTCGCCCCGCAGAGGGAAGGCTCGCGGCCCGCCTTCGCCCGCAAAGCTTCGAGGTCCCGTCGCTCCTGGCAGGCTGCCGCGTGGCACCCGTTCGCCTCACGCGGGCTCGTTTCGAGCTGCCGTCGGATCGAAACGGACGCTAGGCCGAACCGGCGTCCTCGTCGTCGTCACCGACCGGCGGGACGGAGGTCAGCACCGCCTTGCGCCGCCTGCCGGAGGCGCCCCGGTACTCCCGCAGCCGGTAGTGGACCGTCCGCAGCGACAGGCCCAGGATCTCGGCGGTGCGCGAGGGGCTGTGACCGGAGGCCTCGTACGTCCGCAAGATCGCGTAACGCTCCAGCTCGCGGAACGTCGCCCCGGGAATCGCCGGCTGCCCGGTCGTCGCCTCGGTGGGGGGATCGCTGGCCACCACCGCCGGGGCGGCCGGCCCGGCCTCCTGGCGCTGCAGCTCCCCCGGCAGATCGTTCCAGGTGGCCGGGCGCCCGCGCGAGATGATCATCAGCCGTTCGAGGACATTCTCCAGCTCGCGGACGTTGCCGGGCCAGTGATAGGCGGCCAGCTTCTCCATCAGCTCGTCGCTCAGCACCGGGACCGGGATGCCCAGCTCCAGCGACAGTCGCTCTAGGATGTGCGCGACCAGCGGCTCCAGGTCCCCCGGACGCTCGCGCAGCGCCGGCAGGTGCAGCACCATGACGTTCAGCCGGTAGAACAGGTCGGGCCGGAAGGCGCCCTCCTTCACCATCAGCCGCAGGTCCCGGTTGGTGGCGGCGATGACGCGCACGTCGACGGACAGGGGCTGCGAGCCGCCCACCCGCTCGAACTGGCGCTCTTGCAGCACCCGCAGCAGCTTGACCTGCAGGGCGGGGGACAGCTCGCCGATCTCGTCCAGGAACAGCGTGCCGCCGTCGGCCATCTTGAAGCGCCCCTCGCGACGGCAGTGCGCGCCCGTGAACGCACCCTTCTCGTGACCGAACAGCTCCGTCTCCAGCAGCGGCTCCGACAGCGCCGCGCAGTTGACCGCCACGAAGGGGCCGCGGCGTCGCGGTGAGCCCTGATGAATGGCCTGCGCGATCCGCTCCTTGCCGCTGCCGGTCTCGCCCAGGATCAAGACCGTGGTCCGGGTGGGGGCGACCAGCGCCACGTCCCGCAGGACCGCCTGCATGGGCTCGCTCTCGCCGACCAGGCCCTGGTTGAGGGCCGCCGTGCCCGGACCGCGCGTGCGAGCCACCGGCGCCACCACGCGCCGGCGCTGCAGGATGCGCAGGACGGAATCGGTCAGCTCGGGGGCGCCGGAGCCGGGCGGCATCATCACTTCGCCCAGCGTCGGCACGTAAGAATCGACGCCCAGTTGCATGATGCGCACGGCCTCGGCCACGCTGGGCTGGGGACTGGCCACCACCACCGGCAGCAACGGGCGCAGCCGGCGCAGCGTCTCGATCACCTCCAGCGACACCCCGAACGAGCGGCTGAACTCGACCAGCGCGCCCTCGACGTCGCCGGTCTCGAGGATCTCGATGACGCTGCCGACGTCCTCGGCCTCCTGGATGAGCAGATGATTCCGGGAAAGAAAAATTCGTTGCAGCTGACGAAACGGCGATTCGCCGACGACGAGAAAAGTGATCTGACTGTCTGCCTGGTGGGCGTTCCGAACTTCTGCTTCTTTGGACACGCGCTCCTCCTCTGACATCCTCTGCCGACTTCCTTCTGTGATCGCTCCTTCCGCTGTCCGGGGGCGATCCTGAGCTACCGATCTCGCGATCCGGCGACCCCGCGATCTGGCCATGTGAGCCCCTCGAACCAGGTTCCCCACAGGGCGGTGTACCAACTACAGCGGAGTTGCGCCATGCAAGAATGATGCGGCTAACAAGTCCTTGAATCGGCGCCACGGTTGTTACGCGAACGGAGCACCACGGGAGATCTTGGCCCCGCGGTAACGCGCTTCAGACGCCCAGTGCCAGCACGGGCCTGTTTGCGACTTCGGCTGTTTCCCGTGTCCTCCAGGATCGACCGGCTGGAATGACGTGCCGCCGCCGTCGCTCGGCGACCCCAGCACCGCGGCCGCCAGGTGCCCGACGATCACCGTCGGCGTCCCCGAGGCCCGGGTCCTGATTCGCGGGACGAGCGAGACGGTCGTTGCTGGCCGCCTCCGCCCGTCCTGCCAATCGTTCACGGTGCACACGGCCTGTGTCGTCGGTTCGGGGTGGCGCGCCGGCGTCGCCGCGCAGTGCACGCGGTGCACGGGCGTGCATCGCGTGCACCGCCCAGCCCAGGGAAAAGCCGCCTTCCCCCGACGACTGCCCCGGCACGACTCGCTTTTTTTCGATCGTCGCGCTGGCACGTCCGCTGCACTCGAGGTCGCCCATGGGCAAGACGGTCCCGCTGCCCGGCGCCGCCGGCTTCATCGGTTTTCATCTCGGCGAGCGGCTGCTCGACGGGTATGACGGGCGCCTCGTCGAGGGTTCGTGGCCGCCGGTGCAAGGGCCCCGCTTGGCCCAGGGCCGTGCCGTCCGCGGCCACACGACGAGACGCGGCTGTGGGGACAGCCCGACCACGAGCAGCCTTCGGTCCCCTCTAACACGATGAGCGCCCTCGGGAAGGCCCGACCGCTGCGCTCGCGCCTTCTCGGTGCGCAGTCCTGACCATGACCAAGCTGGCCCTGAAAGGGTCCGCGATGGCGCGCTCCAGCCATCGCACGCGCGTGTTGATGACGGCCGACGCGGTCGGGGGCGGGTGGAACCTCAGCCTCGATCTGGCGGCCGGACTGCGCGCCCACCGCATCGACGTGGTGCTGGCCGTGCTGGGGCCCCCGCCCACCGCCGGGCAGCGGAAGGAGGCGGTGAGGCGAGGCATCCACCTGGAGGCGGCGCCTTTCAGCCTGGAGTGGATGTCCCAACCCCGGAAGGACGTCGAGGCGTCCGGCAAGTGGCTGATGGGTCTGGAGGACGACCTGGGCTGCGATCTGGTCCACCTGAACGGGTACAGCTACGCGCGGTTCCCCTTCCGGATGCCCAAGCTGGTGGTGGGGCACTCGTGCGTGCTGTCCTGGTGGCGCGCCGTGCGCGGCGATCAACCGCCGGCGGGGTGGCACCCCTACCAACGCCAGGTGACGGCGGGCCTGGCGGCGGCCAGCCACGTGGTGACTCCGTCGGCGTGGATGGCGTCGGAACTGCGGCGCATCTACGCGACGCCCACGGAGATCAGCGTCATCCATAACGGCCTCTCCAGCCGAAGGTTCGTCCCCGGTCCCAAGCGCGCCTTCGTCCTGGCCTCGGGGCGCCTGGGGGACGAGGCCAAGAACTTGCGGGCCCTGTCGCGGGTCAGCGGCGCGGTGCCGTGGCCCGTCATCATCGCCGGGCCGCTGTCCATGGGCCACCAGGACGGCGCGGCCCGCCAGCAAGCCACGGCGAACTACGGCGGTGTGCAGTTGCTGGGCGCCGTGAACCGGGCCGACCTGGCGCGCCTGTACGCGGCGGCGCCCATCTATGCGCACCCGGCCCGCTACGAGCCGTTCGGACTGTCGGTGCTGGAGGCGGCGCTGTCCGGCTGCGCGCTGGTGCTGGGCGACATCCCCAGCCTGCGCGAGCTGTGGAACGGGGCGGCGCTGTTCGTCGATCCTTCCGACGACGCGGCGCTGGCGCGGGCGCTGACGGGCCTGGCGAACCGGCCCCATGAGAGGAGCTTCCTGGCGCAAGAGGCGCGGCGTCGGGCGCGGACCTACTCCCGCGATCGCATGGTGGGCGCCTACGCGCGCCTGTACGCCAGGATGCTGGCGTGGCCGGCCGTCATCGCCTGGAACCGGGAGGCCGTATGCGCTTCCTGATCTTCCGTCACCCGCTGGTCCGCGACCGGCGGCGCGCGCTGCGCTGGCACACCTACGCCGTGCCGGAGACGTGAATGCGAAGGCCGCTCGATATCGTGGTGCTCGGACTGTCCATCACCTCGTCCTGGGGCAACAGCCACGCGACGACCTACCGCGCCTTGCTGCGCGCCCTGGCGGCGCGCGGTCACCGGGTGCTGTTCCTGGAACGCGACGTCCCGTCCTACGCGCAGGCGCGCGATCAGCCGACCGCGGGATACTGCGAGATCGCGCTCTACGGGAGCCGGCAGGAGCTGGCCGACCAGCACCAGGCGCGCGTGGCCGCCGCGGACCTGGTCATGGTGGGCTCGGCCATTCCCGAGGGTCAGGCGGTGGTCGACTGGGTGCAGGCCACCGCGCGGGGCGCGGTGACCTTCTATGACATCGACACCCCCGTCACGCTGGGGTGCTTGGTGTCCGACCAGTGCGACTACCTGGCCCAGCGGCAGGTGCCGCGCTTCGACATGTACTTCTCCTTCACGGGCGGCCCCATCCTGCGCCGCCTGGAGCGGAGATACGGCGCCCAGCGGGCCCGGCCGCTCTACTGCGCGGTCGATCCGGCGGACTACTTCCCGACCACCGTCGCGCATCGCTGGGATCTGGCGTTCATGGGGACGTACAGCGCCGACCGGCAGCCATCCCTCAACGAGCTGTTGATGCTTCCGGGCGTGCACGATTCCTCGCTGCGGCTGGCCGTGGCCGGCTCGCGGTACCCCGTCGACGTCCGCTGGCCCGAGAACGTCGAGCGGATCGAGCACCTGCCCCCTGCCGAGCATCGGGCCTTCTACGCCGCTCAGCGCTGGACCCTGAACTTGAGCCGCGCCGAAATGCGGGCCGTCGGCTACTCACCGAGCGTGCGGCTATTCGAGGCGGCCGCCTGCGGCGTCCCCGTCATCACCGACGAGTGGCCGGGCATCCACGAGTTCTTCGAGCCCGGGCGCGAGATCATGGTGGCGCGCTCGTGCGCGGAGATGCGGCGGTTGCTCTCGGTGCCGCCCGAGGTGGCCGCGCAGATGGGGCGGCAGGCGCGACGCCGTGCCCTGGCCGAGCACACCTCCACCCGGCGCGCGGAGTACCTGGAGGCCCAGATCGAGTTCGTGCTGTCCCGTCGCGCGCGGTCTGCCCGGCAACCCAAGACCACGCCGGCCCCGGAATCCCGGCCGGGGCAGGTCGAGCCGTCCCACTGCATCGAAGTGAACGGCCCCGCGCGTCCGCCGCTCCCGCAGCCGGTCGCCCCGCCGCACTCCGCGGATTGAGGAGAGCTACCGGCCGCAATCGTGCGCTGGGGCAGGGGGGCGGCCCTCGCCTCCACGCGGGGCGGGCCGGTCTGACGGGCCGCTCGCGCGGCCGGGCTGGCAGTCCACCGTGTCGGTGGTCGAGGTCCAGGCGCGCACCAACGCACTTCGGCGGCGGGGAATTCGGCCACGCCGCCGATAGCGGCGGCGTGGCGCTGTCGGCCTGGAGCAACGGCCGGCGCGATGGACGGAGGCGGCTACTGTCGCTGCCGGTCGGCGTCCTGCTCCGCCCGGGCCGCGCCCATGGCGGTCTTGACCTTCTGCTGCTCCTCGGGCGGCGGCAGCACCGCCTTCATGCCCAGCGACTTGATCCACAGCTCGCGGCACCACCCGCGCGTGTGATACAGGTGCTCGTCCTCCTGGTCCTCGATCGTCTGGCACGCGTTGCGCAGCGTGTCTGCGCCGTTGTCGGTCAGGTGCTCGGACACCTTGGTCAGCAGCTCCCAGTCCAGGTGGTCCTTCGTCTCGGCCAGCACCACGCACTCGGCCGCCACGATCTCCGCGGCGGCGGGTTCTCCCGCGGCCTGGGCCTTCTTCATGGCCTCGACCAGGGCCTGCCCCACGCCGCGCACCACGGCGCGGCTGGGCGAGTCCTGCATGGGATCGATGCCCATGGCCTGGCAAACCTCTTCCAGCGCGGTCACGTGCGTGCGCGTCTGTTCGAGGTAACGCTGCCATTCATCCTTCAGATCCTCGTTCAGGACACACTGCAAGGCGGTCGTGTAGACCTCGACACCGCCCATCTCGTGCTCGAGCGATTGCAGGACCAATTCCGTGACTTGCTCCGCTTTCATGGTGGCTCTCCTGTGATGGTTCGATTGTCTGCGACGACCAGACAGGAAGGGCCTCATGCAAGTCAGCGACCGGGGACGCGGGAGGGCCGCCCGCGGTGCGGCTCCTCGCCGTCGACGTTGTTGAGGCGAAACGCCCGCTGCGCCCGGGCAGCGGCGCTCAGCGGGCGGCGGCCCGGCGCGCCTTGGGGCGTCCGGTCTGAAACGAGGTGATCAGCGCCTCGAAGCCCAGCCGCCAGACCTTGTAGCCGAGCGGCAGCCGCGCTGGCGGCAGGGCGCCGATCTCCCGCTCGATGGCCTGCTCCACCTCGCGCGCGAACGTGGCGTCGCGGCTGAAGAGGTTCAGCTCCTCGTAGCCATCGTGTGACAGGCGCGTGAAGTTCGTGGAACCCAGATCGACCCAGGCGGCGTCGCCGACGATCGCCTTCCCGTGGACCATGGTGGGGTGCAGGATCAGCCGTAGGTTCTGGGGGCTGCCGGTCCGGCGCAACAGCCGCGCGCACGAGAACAGGTTCAGATCTCCACCCACGTCGGCCCGCGCCGCGGTCAACAGGGTGACCCGCACCCCGCGCGCCACGGCCCGGCACAGCGCCTCCGTGGCGTCGCGATCTCCCAGGTACGCCATGGCGATGGTCAGCCGCTCCCGCGCGCTGTCGATCAGCGCCAGACGCTGGGCGGCCAGCGACTCGCCGGTCCGCTCGTTGCCCTCCGAGGCGTGCAGCAGGAAGTCGAACGACCGTCCGGGGTCGAAGCGGGCGCGCCCTTCGTAACGGTCGCCCAGCCGCGCCACCGCGTCGGCACCGATCACCTCGACCATGAAATCGACGTTCACGTCGCGGAAGTCGTCGCCGATGCCCATGCCGCCCAGGATGATCGTCTGGTCGTCGAACACGAACAGCTTGGCGTGGTCGAAGCGCTTCTCGTTGACCAGGCGCACCCGGGGGTGTGTGCTCAGCTCCTCGGCCAGCGGACTGGGCAGCTGCCGCAAGGAGCCCCATCGCCCGTAGAAGAACATCAATCCCCACAGCTGCCAGCGCGCGCTGAAGTCGATGTCCTTGTGGAAGAAGCTCTGCTTGGCGCCGGCCAGGTGCTCGTAGAAGCCGCCCAGGCGGTCTTTCAGGATCGTCACGGACACGCCCCGGTGCGCGGCTCTCAGCAGCGCCCGCGCCACCGACTGGCCGGTGTCATCGTCCCTCCACTCGAAGCTGCGCACCGTGATGCTGCGCCGGGCCTCGTCGATCCGGCGCAAGATCCGCGCGAACGCCACGGTGCCCCCGGCCAGAAGCTCGAGGGTGGGGGTCGATTCAGGTGCCGCGGCCGGCGCGCTGGTCGACGACATCGGGGTCGCCAATCTAACCGGCGGGCTCGTCCCCGGCAACGGCGCGGTGGGCATCACGCCGGCAGCGCTCTGGTCTTGCGGACCCGGCGTTTGACCAGGCGCGGTCGGTCCGGGGGCTGCTCGGGATCGCTGGCCACCGCCGCGCAGAAGAAGCGGACGATCTGTCCGACGTGGTCGTCGTTCCAGCTGGGGTGGGGGTGGGCCCCCGCCTGGCGCAGAACCAGCAGGGGAGCGCGGCACATCATCACCAGCACCGCGGGCAACAAGGCGGAATCCGCGCGGCGCACCAGGCCCAGCTCGACCCCCGCCCGGATCAACGTCTCGGCTCGCTTGTAGAACTCGGCACTGACCCCGCCCATCGACGACGGCGCCTTCCGGTTCTCGCATTGCAAGAGGATGGCGTAGAAAGGAAGGTGCTCGCGCGTGCAGTCCAGCGTCGAGCGGATGAAGGCCGCAACCTGCCCCGGCCACGACGTGCGCTGGCGCTTGGCCTGCGCGAGCGCCTGGTCCAGGTGGGCGATCAGATCCTGACGACGGGCCACGATCAGGGCGTTCAGCAGCTCGGTGCTGTCACCAAAGTAGTTGTAGATCGTGCCCACGGCCACGCCGGCGCGGACGGCGATGTCCTCGACCCGGGCGCCGTCGATCCCCTTCTCCGCGAAGATCTGCTCCGAGGCGCGCAACAAGGTGTCCCGCGTGACCGCTCGCAAGCGCTCGCGCATCGTTCGCGATGGCTTGGTCTTCGCGCCGGGCGGCTTCAATTCGCACCCAGGTTGGTGAAGGGCGCCACCGGTGTCAAGCGGGCCGGCCGGCGGCGGCCGCCAGGTCTGCGCCAGACGACCTCGATTGTTTCCGTTCGGTCGCCGAATTGTGAAGAGATGTGAAGTGCCGGCGCGTCGCCGGGGCAGCGGTCATGATCCGCCTTGACAGTGCTCAGCCTCGGATGAATATACGTTCATCTTTTGAACAATTATTCATTCTCGAGCAAGGAGGCGCAGCAGGGTGCAGGGGAAAGGCCATTTCAATGAGCTCTGAGGCGCCGGCAGCGGGGGAAGGCAGGGAAGGTCGCGATGTCGAAACGCCAGCGGGTGCCGGTACGGACGTCTCGCTGTCGGCCTTGCTGGAGCCCGCCTTGGTGGTCCCCGGTGCCGCCGAGGTCACTGCCCCGTTCTTGCGCCAGGTGACGGCGATGTCACCGGGCGTGCGCGCCGTCTTGCTCTATGGCTCGGCGCTGTGGAGCAGCGTGCGCGGCGCGACGAGCCAGCCGGACTTCATCGTGGTCATCGACAGTTTCAGGGGGTGGCGTCGCGGCGTGATGGACTCACTTTGGGGGGCCATGTTGCCTCCCACCGTCTACCGCCTGCGGGACGGCGACGCCTTCGCCAAGGTGTGCGTGGTCACCTCCGAACAGCTGCGCCGGCAGACTTCAGCCGCGGCAAGGGATCTGCATCTGGCCGGCCGGCTGTCGAAGCGGGTGGCCGTGGTGTGGGCCCGCGACCAGGCCGCGCGCCAGCAGATCGTGGCGGCGCAGGCCTCGGCGCTGCGCACGATGGCGCGTCTGGTGCTGAATCGATTCCCGCTTCAGGTCGAGCTGGACGCGTTCATGGTCGCGCTGCTGGGGCTGTCGTACGAATCCGAGATCCGCATCCGCGAACCGGGAAAGATCAAGGCGCTGTTCGAGGTCGAGGCCCCACATTATCGCGCGGTGGGGCGGGCGCTGCTGGTCGGACTGGGAGGGAAGCCTCTGGATGCAGCGGCGACCCGTTTCCAGCTCGCGGCCGGCAGCGTGGCCTCGCCCGCGGAGACGCGCCGTCTGCTGCGCCGCTCGCGCCGCCGCGCGTATCTGCGCTGGCCCAAGTACCTGGCCACCTACGACGGCTGGCTGGATTACTTGCTGGCGAAGCTGGCCCGCTCGGGGAGCCCGGTCGCCTTGACCGAGCGGCAACGCCGCCACCCCTTCATCTTCGCACTTCCGGTTCTGTACCGGATGTATCGCACGCGCCGTGTCGGCTGAACCAGGCCCCGACGCCGTATTCGCTGAACGGAAACAATCAAGGGAGGAGATTTCGGCAATGGCTTTGAAGCGTTCTCTGGAGAAGCTGGCGGCGACGACCGCGAAGGCGGCCTGGCCCGCCGTCAAGTTCTACAACGCCAAGTTCGAACGTCCCGCGGCGCAGCCGGCCTGGGCGCCGGCGCCGCTGCTGAAGCGGCGCGAGCGGACCTTCCCGCAGCTGGGGTGGCCGCGCACCACGGACTCGCTGTGTCCGCGTTGCGTGAAGGAGGTGCGAACCGCCATCTTCGATGGCACGCGCAGCTTCAGCGAGCTGATCGACGGCAAGCCCGGCGAGATCAAGGCGGAGATCCTGGAAGAGGACGGCAAGATCGTGATGAAGAAGACCTGCCCGCGGCACGGCACCTTCACCGACGTGATGGCCATCGATCCGGAGTGGCTGGAGCGGATCGAGCGCCTTTACCCGGGCCGCGACTTCAAGGCGCCGCCCACGCCGCTGCGCGAGCACGGCAGCTCGTCGATCCAGTACGGCCGCGGCTCGGTGCTGACGGTCGACCTGACGAACCGCTGCAACATGATGTGCGATCCCTGCTTCATGGACGCCAACCAGGTCGGGTACGTGCACGAGCTGTCGTGGGACGACATCAAGAAGATCCTGGACGACTCGATCTCCATCAAGCCGCGCCGGCAGATGTCGGTGCAGTTCTCGGGCGGCGAGCCCACGCTGTCGCCGTACTTCCTGGACGCCATCCGCTACGCGCGCCAGATCGGCTACTTCGCCGTGCAGGCCGCCACCAACGGGCTGCGCTTCGCGGAGGAGCCGGGCTTCGCCAGGCAGGCCAAGGAGGCGGGGCTGCGCATGGCCTACCTGCAGTTCGACGGCATCGGCAACGAGGCCAACAGCCACCGCAAGATCGGCAACCTGTTCGACGTCAAGCTGCGCGCCATCGAGGAGCTGGCCGCGGCGGGCATCGACGTCATCCTGGTGGTGACGGTGGTGAACGGCGTCAACAACGATCAGGTGGGCAAGATCCTGCAGTTCGCCACGGAGAACCCGGAGAAGATCACCGTGGTGTCGTTCCAGCCGGTGTCGTTCACCGGGCGGGACGAGGACATCGACGACCAGACACGGACCCAGCAGCGCTACACGCTGTCGCACCTGGCCCGCGACGTGAAGGCGCAGACGGGGCTGACCGAGCCGATGCGCGACTGGTTCCCGCTGTCGGCGCTGGGGCCCTTCTCCGATCTGGTCGACCAGCTGATGGGCGATCGGGCGGACTGGGGCTCGATGAAGTGCGGCTGCCACCCCAACTGCGGCATCGGCACCATCCTGATGGTGAACAAGCGCACCCGGCAGGTGGTCCCCCTCACGCAGTTTCTGAACATGGAGGGGCTGCTGGAGGACATCGGCACCATCACCGACGGCGCGCAGCCCAAGCCGCTGACGGTGGCGCAGCTGGCGCTGGCGCTGGCGAAGAACTTCGACGCCGACAAGGCGCCGCCCGGCTACTCGTTCTCGGAGCTGTTGAAGCAGCTGCTGTCGCAGACCGGGGCGCGGGGCAACAAGATCGGCGAGTACGAGTCGGACGCGCACGAGTTCGAGTGGCGCGTGCTGTTCGTCGCCGGGATGTGGTTCCAGGACCTCTTCAACTACGACTTCCGGCGCACCGAGATGTGCATCATCCCCTACGGCACGCAGATGGGAGAGATCTCGTTCTGCGCGTACAACACCGGCGTGGGTTGGCGCAACGTCATCGAGAAGATGCTCCAGAACGCCACCGTGGCGGAGTGGTACAAGCAGTACGGCCGGCACAAGATCTACGCCAAGGGTCAGGACTTCCCGATGGCGCCGTTCCTGAACCCCATCACCTCACGGATCGAGGGTCAGCCGCTGAAGCTGAGGGTCATCAGCTGATCCGCTGACGCCGTCCCCCCAAGAGGGGGGGACCCGGCGGGCGACGGACGAAGGCCCCACATGGGACGCCCCCGTCCATCGCGCGCGGACAGCCCGGGCCTAGAACAGCGTGAAGAAGGCCCAGGGCTGATTGCCCGAGGTGGTCTGCACGCAGTAGCCGCCGTTGCGAGCGGCGGGCAGCGAGGACCAGTTGGTGTTGGTGCAGCTCTCCGTGGTGCCGTTCACCTTCAGCGTGCGCGGGCTGACGAAGTTCCCGCAGTTGCCTCCGTGCACCGGCGAGGTGGTCTGGAAGCAGACCGCGCCCGTTCCCAGGTTCCCCGACTGGTAGCTGCCGTTCACGCTGATGTTGACCGGGTTGCTGCACAGGTTCGCGCAGGGGCCGTTCCCGCTGGCGGCGTTGACCGTGATGGCGACGTCGTCCGACCCCGACAGCGCGCTGTCACTGGCGGTCAGGCGCAGCAGGTAGCTGCCGGCGGCCGAGAACGTGGCGGTGGTGGCGCGGGCGCTGGCGTTCGCGAACGTGACCGTGCCGGGGCCGCTGACCTTCGTCCAGGTGGTGGTGACGGCGGCGGGCGGGTTGGGCAGGCCGTCGTCGGTCACCGTGCCGGACAGGCTGGCAGTCGAGGGCAGGGTGATGGTCTGGTCGGCACCCGCGTTCACGACCGGGGCCTTGTTCACCTGGGCGGTGACGGTGACCGCGACGTCGTCGGACGCCGAGAGCGCGCCGTCGCTGGCGGTCAGGCGCAGCACGTAGCTACCGGCGGCCGAGAAGGTGGCGGTGGTGGCGCGGGCGCCCGCGTTCGCGAACGTGACGGTGCCGGGACCGCTGACCGTCGTCCAGGTGGTGGTGACGGTGGCTGGCGGGTTGGGCAGGCCGTCGTCCGTCATGGTGCCGGACAGGCTGGCCGTGGCGGGCAGCGTGATCGTCTGATCGGGGCCGGCGTTGACCAGCGGCGGCTGGTTCACGATCTGAGGGTTGACCGTCACCGCGACGTCATCGGAGGTGGTGAGGACGCTGTCGCTCGCCGTCAACCGCAGCACGTAGGCGCCCGCCGCGGAGAACGTCGCGGTGGTCGAGGCGAGGTTGGCGTTCGCGAAGGTGACGGTGCCGGGCCCACTGACCGTGGTCCAGGTCAGCGTGACGGCGCCGGGCGGATTGGGCAGGCCGTCGTCGGTCACGGCACCGGCCAGGGACGCCGCGGCGGGCAAGGTGACGGTCTGATCGGCGCCCGCGTTCACGGCCGGTGGCTGGTTGGGCGGCGGGTTGCCCGTGTCGACCAGGAAGATCACGTCGTCATGATCGTCGAACGAGCCGGTGGTGCACAGCGCCGTGCTGCCGCCGAAGCGAAAGTTGGCGCGGACCGCCCACGACATGCCGCCGCCGGAGGGCAGCGTGGTGGTGAAGCTGAGCACCGCCGCGCCCGGCGTCGTGGGCGTGATGGTGGTGGCGTTCAACAACGTCCAGAGCGGCGTGGTGGCCGTGGCGTCGGTGGTGAGGTACAGGTCCAGGTGATCGGTGGAGCTGAAGACCCACACCGTGGCGTCGATCCTGACCGTCTTGCCGGGGGCCAGGTTCGTGCCGTCGGTGGTGGAGACGCGCAGGCCGTCGAGCGACTCGTCCACGTGGTAGGTGCCGCTGGAGCCGTCCAGGCAAGCGCTCCCCACGGTGTTCGGCGCGTTCTGCTCGGGTCCGCCCGACAGCGTGCCGCGGCCGTCCACCAGGCCGCCCGTGTCACAGAACGAGCCCACGGTGGTGCAGCGGGGGGCCTTCAGGGCCGGGTCGTAGGTGGCGTTTCCGATCGCCGCCACCTTCGTCACCACCAACGTGGCGGTTGCGCCCAGGCCATTCAGCGCGGCGGTGATGGCGGCCGAGGTGTTGATGGGCGTGGCGGTGGTGGTGATGGTGAACGTGCCACTGGTCGCGCCCGCGGCGATGGAGAGGGTGGCGGGGACGGGCGCCACGCCGGGGCTGCTGCTGGAGAGCGACACGGTGGCGCCGCCCGCGGGGGCAGGACCGCTGAGCGTCACGGTGGCCGTCGAGGACGCGCCGCCCACCACGGACGCCGGGGCCAGCGCCAGCGAAGACACCGTCGGCGAGGCCAGGATGGTCAGCGTCACGGTGCTGGTGGTGGGAGGCGTGGTGGCGAAGTTCGCCGTGATGGTGACGTTGGTCTGCGCCGACACCGCAGCGGACGTGAGCGAGAAGGTGACGCTGGACCCACCCGCCGGGATCACGACGCTGGCGGGAACGGCGACCACCGCGGGGGCGCTGCTGCTCAGGGTGACCGTGGTGGCCGTCGCGGCCACCGCCAGCAGGTTGGCCGTCCCGGCCGCCGTCTTTCCCCCTTCGAACAGGGTGGGCGTGATCGACAGGGCAGGGGAGCGGGTGGTGACACAGGCCCCCGCCGCGTTCGAGTACTCGGTCTGCACGTCGTACGTCGTGCCGTTGCCGCCGGCGACGGTGGCGTGCTGGTCGTTGCAGATGTCGCCGATCTCGAGGTTGTCCGGCTGGTCGTACCACGCCAGCGGCGGACCGAAGGTCTGGGCCAGGCCCACCTCGGGATCGGTGACCGTCTCAATCAGCTCGTGCGAGGCCACCTGCGTGTAATTGCCGAACGCGGTGGGGGCGGCCCCGCACCCCAGCTCACAGCCCGACCCGGCCTGAAAGTCCGGGTGCACGCCATAGTAGATCTCGCCGAAGCCGGGGACGTCGGCGACAGCGCCGTGATAGGCGCAGAACACCTGGCAGGACTGGCTGCCATCGATGGTGATCGTCTTGCCGTGGGGGAAGAAGATCGCGTAGTAGGTGTTGTTGTTGCCACCGGCGTCCTTGGTGGGCGGCGGCAGCGTGCCCGCCTGGATCTGCGCCGCCAGCTCGGCCTGGATGTTGGTGTCGTCGACGGTGGTTCCGTTGTTCGCCGCCGAGGGCGTGATGGCGACGGACGTCAAGAAGCTTCCGCGGCCGATGTTCTGATTGCTGGTGGGGGACGGCAAGCCCGTGGTGTTGTACTCGCTCAGCCAGTCGACGTAGCCGCTGGTCAGCACCCCCTGGAAGAAGCCGCCCATGTCCGTGGTGACCTGCGGCAGGTAGCTGCCGGAGCCGTAGAGCACCTGCACGACCTGGATGTTGGAGACGACCCGCCCGCCGAAGTAGCTGAGGAGATTCACGGCGGAGGTGGCCGCCGCCGGCCCGGCCTTGGTGGGGGCGGCGCCGGCCGTGGACTTCAGTTGCCCGTGCAGGAAGGCGCCGCGCAAGGCCGACGAGCTGGATGGGGCCGCACCGGTGTCGGGAGCGCGCCCATCGGTGCAGCCGGCAGCCGCCAGCGCCAGGCTTCCCAGGGCCAGTCCCAGCGTCGCGAAGAACCTGCCGCGCCGGTGATCGAGCCCCGCCGTCGAGGTCGTGCGTTCGTGACCGGGCGTCGCGCGTTTTGGGCCGTCATCGTTTCTGGTGCTGCCGGTGCTGGTACTGCCGTCCTTGGCTGGTCCGTTCATGGTCTTCCCCTCTCCATCGTTTCTTTCGCCTCGACCGGTGCTGTGTTCGCGACGCTGGACTGGCAGCAATCAGCCCGGGGGACAGCGCCGAAGCCGCCCTGATGCGAGTGAGGGCCCGGCGCGCCGGCGACGGCGAGCGTGGCGCCATCGCGACACGACCGATCGCGCCCCGCTTGCGCGGCTTGCATCATCGACGTTCCCGCAACCAGCCCCGCCCCGACGTCATTGGCGCCCCTTTCGTTGATTGCCAACGGAACGTAGAGCAAGCCGAGTGTTGTCTAATTACCGTCCTGCTGTCAACGGAATCCCGCAATGAATTGACGACGTCGCCCTTATGCGATTGTTCCGACGATCAGTGCGGACGAAATCGTCCCCTCCGCGCGGATGAGTGGTTGTCTTGCGGGCAGGGGGGACGTAGAACGGCGAACCTTCGCGTGTATCCGCTCGTCAAGCCGCTGCTGTTCTCTCTGGATCCCGAGACGGCTCATCACCTGTCGCTGGCGTCCCTGAAGCTCGCCGCGAGCCCCCCGCTACGCTGGCTGTTCGCCGGCGCCGGGCCCGACGATCCGGTCGAGCTGTGGGGGCTGCGCTTCACCCACCGGGTCGGTCTGGCGGCCGGGCTGGACAAGAACGGCGACTACATCGACGCGCTGGGGGCGCTGGGCTTCGCCTTCATCGAGGTGGGAACGGTCACGCCGTTGCCTCAGCCCGGCAACCCGAAGCCGCGCCTGTTCCGCGTGCGACCGGCCCAGGCCATCGTCAACCGCATGGGCTTCAACAACAAGGGGATCGATCACCTGGTGGCGCGGCTGGCCAAGCGCCGCTATGGCGGGATCGTCGGCGTCAACATCGGGAAGAACAAGACGACGCCCGCCGAGCAAGCAAACGATGATTACCTCGCTTGCCTGCGGCGTGCCTACCCGCACGCGGACTACGTGGCGGTCAACGTCTCGTCGCCGAACACCCCTGGCCTGCGTGACCTGCAGTTCGGCGCCGCGCTGGACTCGTTGCTGCAGACCGTGCGCGCCGAACGGGATCTGCTGGCGGCGCGTGACGGCCGCTTCGTGCCTTTGCTGCTGAAGATCGCGCCCGACCTGGCGGAGGCGGAGGTGGTGGAGATCGCGGACGCGTTGCTGCGGCACCGCTGGGACGGCGCCATCGCGACCAACACCACGCTGTCGCGCGACGGCGTGGCCGGCCTGGAGCACGGCGGCGAGGCGGGCGGCCTCAGCGGAAAGCCGCTGCTGCAGCGGAGCACGCGCGTGCTCGCCTGGCTGGCGAACGAGGTGCGCGGGCGCTTCCCCATCATCGGGGTGGGCGGCATCACCGACCCCGAGGACGCCGCCGCGAAGATCCGCGCCGGCGCTTCGCTGGTTCAGCTGTACTCGGGCTTCATCTACGGCGGTCCGCGGCTGATCGGCGCCTGCGCCGCGGCCGCGCGCCTGGCCGCGGCGGGATGAACTGCGCCTGTTCGCGCTCAGCGGATCGCCACGATGAACAGGCGGGGGAACGAGAACAGCCGCTTGCCGTCGACCCGCGGGGGGTAGGCGGCCGCGATGGCGCGCGTGTAGGCGTCGAGAAAGGCCGGGCGTTCCTGGTCGGCCAGCGCGTCCAGGTAGGGCCGCAGCCCTGTCGCCTTCACCCAGTCGACGATGGCGGCCGCGTCCGTCATGACGTGCTGGTACGTGGTTCGCCAGATGTCGAGCTGGCGCGCGTGCGGGGCCAGCACATCATAGTAGGTGCCGGCGCTGGCCACCGGGGCCTGCGTGACCAGCGCGCCGGTGCGCGGCTGCCAGGGCCCCTCCAGCTCCCGCATCAGCCGATGGCTGGGCTCGTGGAAGCTCTCGGGCATCTGCACGGCCAGCGCGCCGCCGGGCCGCACCTGCTGCAGCAGCGCCGGGAACACCGTCTCGTGGCCCGGCACCCAGTGCAGGACCGCGTTCGCGAACAGCACGTCGACGGCGCCGTCGGCCCGAAACTCTTGCACGTCGGCCTGCACCCACTCCAGTCGCGGCCAGTCCGCTCGGGCCCGGGCCAGCATCTCCGGTGAGCTGTCGACGCCCGTCACACGGGCCATGGGCCAGCGGGCGTGCAGCAGCTGGGTCGAATTTCCCGGTCCGCAGCCGAGATCCACCACCCGGGCCGCCTCGGCCAGGGGGACGCGTGCCAGCAGCTCGCGCGCCGGTCGCGTGCGCTCGTCCGCGAACTTCAGATACTGCCGATCGTCCCAGGGGGTCACGCCGCTAGCTTGCCACGAACGCTCATCGCGGCGAGGGCCACGGCCGGGCCTGGGGCCGCGCTGCCCTTGCTCGGCTGGTGCGCCCGCCTTTTCCGTGGCCAGGCATCAGGAAAGTGAGAGGGGAGGCGCGGCTTGTCCGGCCCGCGGCGGCGACAAGGCGGGAAAACGGCCCAGCGAGCCCGCGCCGCCGCTGCAGGATTGGCGGGCACGTCGATTGCTGTTCGGGCTGGGCGTGACGCCCCCCAACACGGAGACTCCCATGCTGAATCGACGGGAACGGATCAAACAGTCAGCGCTCTTCCAGGACATTCTCCTCCCGCTGCTGTTGGCGGCCTCCGGTGCCGCGTTGCTCACTGGATGCGGTGGCCAAGGGGGGGCGCAGAGCGGCGGAACCGGCGGCGCCGCTGGCTCTGCCGGGCCGGGCACCGGCGGAACCATGGGATCGGGCAGCGGCGGCGCGACGCCCACCGGTCAGGTCGTCGGCAACGCCGCCTACACCGTCAGCTATCGCAGCGCCGTGCGCGTGCCGGGCGACGGCACGGTCATGGCGGCGCAGGCGTTCGTCAATCAGGTGAACCTGCTGGATCCCATCCTCGCCATACGCTGCCCCGTCAGCAACGCCGCCGCGTTCGAGACGGCGGCGGACGCGCTGGGCGGGATCACCTGGACCCACCCGGTGGCGATCTTGAAGGACCAGTCGCTGCCGCCGCTGTACCAGGGCATGGTGCCACCGGCGCGGCTGGCCGTGCCCGAGGCCACTGGCGCCGGCGCCAGCGACAGCCCGGCGCCCACCATCACCCGCCCCGATCTGGTGGGCTATCAGGACGACACGGCCATCTACCTGTCGCAGCGTCACGGCTTGCTGGCGGTGAAGACCGGCGGCGCCACGCCGGTGCTCAGCTGCGCCTTGAAGCTGCCCGGACAGCCGAAGTACTTCTTCTATCAGGGCAACGAGCTGGTCCTGCTGGTCAACGGCCTGGCGGTGAACGAGTCCGCCTTGCTGCGCTTTCGCGTGACGGCGACGGGCTTCGACTTCGTCGACTCCGTGATGCTCGATGGGCAAAGCATCCAGGACGCCCGCCTGTTCGACAGCACGCTGGTCGTCTACACCAGCCTGCAGACCGCGACGCCCATCGGGGGAACGCCGGTTCCGAACGGCCCGTCGGGAGGCGTCGCCGCCGGCTCCGGGGCTTCAGGCGTCGGCGTCGCGCAGCCCGCGGGCGGTGGCACCGTCATCAACAGCACGGGCGTCGCGGTGACGGCGGTGAAGTGGGACACGGCCCTGACCGTCGCCTGGCACGAGGAGTTCCTGAACGACCCGGTCAGGGAGGTGTTCGCCGGCCAGGATCCCGTCGCCGCCGCCAGGACCCTGAAGCCCGGCGACGTCATCCAGACCTACCGAACGTTCAAGCCGTTCATCAGCGCCAGCGACCGGTACGTGGTGGTCAGCCGTGACGTCAACCGCACGGTCTTCACGGGCACGCAGACGCAGACGTACAGCTACTGCGCGCAGTCTCATCAGGGCGCCCAGCACGATGTGAAGACCTGCTCGCCCACCTACGAGGAGCGTCCCAATCCGGACTACCGCCCGCCCCAGAACAGCGCCGGCGACTATGACTGCAACGGCAAGACGCTGCTCGCCTGCATCCAGGAGGCGGCGCCCACCGTCAGCCAGTACATCTGGGTGCGCACCGGGCAGACCTGCTCGACCTACACGTACTACGACTGGGTGTGCGACCAGTACACGACGGACACGGTGACCTACCCGACGTACGCCAACCAGGCTTCCACGCAGTTCGTCGTCTATCGGTACGACAGCGGCGACTTCGTCAAGCTGGACCAGCAGCTGTACGAGATGGCGGATCCAGGGACCACCACGGGCAGCGTCGCTTCGCTCGGGTTCTCCGGCAAGCCCCTGGAGGTCTCCGGGACCATCGACTCCAAGAACGATCTGCAGTTCCAGCACGGCCATTTCTACGTGCTGACGAACCAGGGGCAGGTGCTGCACACACTGCTGCTGGTCGGCAACTCGATCGCCAAGCTAGGGACGCAGACCGAGCCGCGGCAGCGTGCCGCCTCGTCGTACGTCAGCACCCACGCCACCCTGTTCTCGGACGACCGGATGATGATCTCGCGTGCGTACTACGATTACAGCAACCCGATGAACATCCCCAACTGGTCGGACGTCATCATGCTGGACCTGGCGCAACCGGACTTTCCCACGCCGGTGAACCAGTTCGTCATGCCCGGGTCCAGCGACCAGCTGATCCTGGCCCAGGAGGGGGTGCTGGGGCCGGGGACCGTCGCCTTCACCAGCGGCGGGGTGTCGCGCAACCTGCAGAAGCTGACGCTGTTCGACCGCACCGACGCCAGCGAGATCGGCAACCTCCTGCTCGGCACGGAGTTCAACGCCACCTTCGCGATGTCGTGGCTGGGGTCGTCGTCGGACGACCAGCGCATCCGCCTGGATTCCGACAGCCAGCGGCTGTTCCTGCCCTACGGCGGCTACCTGAACACGCCCCAGGGCTCCTTCAACCCACAGCGGCACCGGCTGAACATCACGGCCGTGGCCAACCGGCTGCTGACGCCGGAGACGACCTTCGACGTGGTCGAGGACATCGTCCGCACCGTGTCCACCAGCTCGGCCCCCGGGGCGGGCAGCGCGCTCGCCTTCGGCGACTCGTCGGTCTACGCGCTGACGCAGACGCCGGGCTCGTGGGCGCTGACCACCATCGAGGAGTTCGCCACCCCCGTCGCCGTCTACCGCTTCGGCGATCAGCACGATCTCCACGCGCGCATCGACCGCATCGGCTCGCGCTGCGAGATCTCCACGTTCCAGGGCAGCCTGAACGCGTTCAAGCCCACGCGCCTGGCCACCGGGCCCACCATCGCCTGCCCCGAAGGGGGCTACGCGACGGCGGTGGGGCTGGCGATCGTCTTCGGCGAGTCCGGCACGGGCTGGCAGCTCAGCGCCGACGGCACCTCGATCACCGCGCTCGACGCCGCCGCGGTGGCCGAGCGGCTGACGCACGTCAAGACGAACATCTACTGCACGCTGAACCCGAACGTGACCGACGGGACCCCGGTCCCCTACCTCGACGCCGTGCCGCCGCTGGTCACCTGCTTTCCGTATCCGGCGGCGGCCACCCTGGGCACCGGAGGGACCGGGGGCGCCATGCCCTCGCCGGTGGCGGGGCCCGTCCGCAACTGAACAGGCCAGTCGGCGCCGCCCGTGCTAGAGCGGATTCATGGCCGAGCACAAGGCGACGATCGACTGGAACCGGGGCGACGGGGACTTCCTGAAGGGCCGGTATTCGCGCGAGCACAAGTGGCTGTTCGACGGGGGCCTGTCCGTGCCGGCGTCCTCGTCGCCGGCCGTCGTCCCCGTGCCCTGGTCGAACATCGCGGCCATCGACCCCGAGGAGGCGTACGTCGCGTCGCTGTCCAGTTGCCACATGCTGACGTTCCTGCACGTGGCGCGGCTGGCCGGCTTCGACGTGCAGAGCTACCAGGACGACGCCGTGGGGCACATGGCGCCCAACGAGAAGCGCGTCCCATGGGTGGCGAGCGTCGTGTTGCATCCGAAGGTCGTCTACGCCGGCGAGAAGCGGCCCACCCGCGAGGAAGAAGCGCACCTGCACCACCTGGCCCACGAGCAGTGCTTCATCTCGCAGTCGGTGAAGACGGCGGTGACGGTCGCCGGGATGGAGCCCTGACCGGCCAGCCCGCTCCGGTCAGCGCGCTCAGGCGGCCAGCGCGCGATCCAGGTGCGCGTGCATGTCGGCAGGGTTGTCGAAGATGACGACCGCACCTGCCAGCTCGTCGTCGGACCATCCCCCGCAGCGGAAGCCTATGGCCGGGATGCCGGCCTTCTGGGCGGCCTCGACGTCGTAAGGCGTGTCGCCCACCATGCTGGCGCGGGCGGGACGGGGATGACCCAGGCGCGCCAGGGCCGCCTGGATGATGTCGGGGTCGGGCTTCGACCGGTCCGCGTCGTCCTTGGAGGCGCGCCGCTCGACCAGATCCGCGACCTGGGCGGTCTCCAGCAGCTTCTGCAGGTCCTCCTCGTCCGACGAGCTGGCCACCGCCAGCCGCACGCCGCGCTCGCGCAACGCCAGGAACAGCGGCCGTGTGTCACTAAAGGGGCGCAGGCCATCCCGGTAGGTGCGCCTGAAGTGGTGGCTGCGCTGCTTCGAGATCTCGCGGCCCAGTTCGCTGTCCGCCGAGATGCCGGTCAGGGTGGGCAGCAGCTTGTCGCCCCCCATCCCGATCAGGCGCCGGGCCGCCGCGACGTCGCGCTCGATGCCGAACGTGCTCAGCGTCTCGACCCAGGCGCGCGCGTGGGCGTCGTTGCTGTCGACCAGTGTTCCGTCGACGTCGAAGAGCATCACGCGGTCGGGGGCGCTCATGACGCGGCCAACCTAAGTCGCCGACCGGTCCAGGGCCAGGGGTTGGGAGCGTGGGTGTGGCGGCGGCCACGGTCGGCGCCCCATGGCAGCGCCCGTAGGCACCATCTCTTCGGTACGTTTCGTCGAGTAGAATTGAAAGTCGAGCGTCGCGGTCCAATCCGCACGCCGGAGGGCCGTCATGAAATCCCCACACACCGTCTTCGCTATCGCTGTCGTCTGCTCGTCGCTCGGCCTGTCTCCCCTGGGGGCCGGGGTCGCTCGGGCGCAGGACACCGGCGCCGCCACGCAGCCAGAGCCGCAGCCCGTGACGCCGCCCACCGGGGCCCCCGCCGAGCTGCCGCCGGCCCCGCCGCCCCAGCCCCCGGCGCCCCCCGTCGAGGCGCAGCAAGCCGATCAAGATCAGCAAGATCCTTCGCAAGAGCCGCAATACGCCCAGCAGCAACAGGAGCCGCAATACGCCCAGCAGCAGGCCTATCAACAGGCGCCCCAGCCGCAGCCCGTCCCCCAGATGGCGCCCGCTCCGCAGCCCCAAGCGGCCAGTGGTCAGTGGGTCTACACCGAGCAATACGGCTGGGTCTGGATGCCTTACGGCAATCAGTACACGTACGAGGGCACGGCGTACGGCAGTGAGCCCTATGCATACGTCTATTACCCGGCCTACGGCTGGACGTGGCTGGCGGCTCCCTGGGTCTGGGGATGGGGCGCGTACCCCTACTTCGGCGTGGTGGGGCCGTGGCACTACGGCTGGTACCGCGGCCTGCGCGGCGCCGGCTACCACTGGGGCACTTACCGCGGCGGGTACAACGCGTATCACGCCCGCGGCTGGGGCGGCGGCTACCCGGGCGGTCGCGTCTACGGCGGCGGTCACGCCTACGGCGGCGGGTACCGCGGGGGCTATGCGGGCGGCGCGCGAACGGCGGCGCCGGTCTATCGAGGGTCGGTCGGCGCGGTCGGCCCGGGCAGTCACGGCGGCGGGTTCGCCGCGCCGACGATGGGCGGGGCGGGGCGCAGCTTCGCGGCGCCGCAGGGCCACGGCAGCTTCGGCGGCGGATTCCACGGGGGCGGCTTCGGCGGGGGCAGCCATGGCAGCTTTGGCGGCGGTTTTCACGGGGGTGGCTTCGGCGGGGGATCCCGCGGCGGCGGCTTTCACGGCGGCCACCGCTGAGCCTGCCCGCCCCGGGGAACGCAGGCCCGCCCCGTCTAGGTCGTTGACAGCCCGGTCGCGCCGCGAGAACATCGTCGGGTCCTCATGACGATGCTCTGCTGCCACTCCCTGCGCCAGATTGGCGTCCTCGTCGCGAAGCGCGACGGGGGAGTGGGCACGCGCGACCGCTGAGCATCGGTTGACCCGTCACCCTCTCCCGCCAAGTCGAGGAGAGGGTGGAGCGGTCCCACTCGCTCCCGGCTGGCAGTCCGGAGCGAAAGATGTCCGCCAGTCCTCCCCGCAGCAACGGCCCCAGTCCCAGCACCAACCTCCCCGAAGGGTCTGACGACCCCGACCCGAACCCAGGGCCGGCGCTGGCCCCGCCTACCGGTGGCGCCGAGCCCGGCGCCAGCGCCGCGAAACCACCGGCGCCAGGCGCCGCGTTCGTGTCGACTTCCCAGCCGCTGTTCACGCCGCCTTTCCTGAGGCTGCTGGCCATGCAGGCGGCGTACGGATTCTCGTTCTCGATGTTCTTCCTGCTGCCGAAGTACCTGGCCAGCACCGGTGAGCCCGCCGCCCGCATCGGGTTCGTGATGGCCGGCTTCGGGGTCGCCTGCATCCTGACCATCCCCTTCCTGCGCGGCATCGTCGAGACGCTGGGCCGCCGCGGGACGCTGATCGCGGCGAATCTGTTGCTGGCGACGGCCGCGGCGCTGTTCGGCTTGTTCGATCGGCCGGGCTTGCTGGCGATCCCGCTGCGCGCGTCCGAGGGCGTGACCTGGACGTTGATGTTCAGCACGGCCATGGCTCTGACCGCTGAGCTGGCGCCGCCGCAACGGCTGGCGCAGGCCATCGGGCTGGCCGGCGGCGCGAGCCTGGTCATGAATGCGCTGGCGCCGGCGATCGGCGAGCCGCTGGCGGACCACCTGGGTTATCGCAGCGTCTTCTTCGTGGCGGCCCTGGCCGCGGTCGGCGCCGCGGTCCTGGCGCGCCGGCTGCCCAACGCCCACGCGGCCCTGCCGGCACGCCCCTCTGCGGCGGCGAACAGGCACCCGCCCCCTGGCGAGACGGATGTCCCGGGCCCGGCCAGGCGCCCGGGACAGGTGGCGATCTATACGGTGTTCGGCGCGGCCGGCCTGGCGTTCGGCTGCCTGTTCGCCTTCCTGGCGCCCTTCGCCCTGGACAGCGGCGTGCATGCGGTGCGCGCCTTCTTCATCGGGTACACGTCCGCCGCGATCACCGTGCGCGTGCTGGGGGGCCGGCTGTCCGATCGCCTGGGCCATCGGGCGGTCGCCACCGCATCCTTGCTGCTTTACGGGGGCGCCGTGGCGTCGGCCGGCGTCCTGGCTCCGTTTCACCTCGGGGTGCTGGGGCTGGCCTTCGGCACGGCGCACGGGGCGGCCTATCCGGCGTTGATGGCGCTGCTGGTGCAGGGCACACCGATCGGGCGGCGCCCGCGCGCGCTGGGCATCGCCAACGGGGCCATGAGCCTGGGCATCTCGGCCGTGGCGCCGGCCGGCGTGGTGGCGGCGCGGTTCGGTTATCCGGCGCTGTTCGCGCTGGTGGGCGGCCTGACATCCGCCGCAGCGCTGTTGCTGCTTCCGCGGGACCGGCTGGCGCTGGTGGCCCTGCGCCGATTCCGCTCCTTCGCCTCGCTCTGGGGCGGTCTGGCGAGATAAACTTCGCGCCTCATCAAAGACCGCTGGCCGCCGGACGAGACCTCGCGTCGCGCCCGGAAGGCCGGCGGGGCCCTGGCTCCGAAAAACCCCGAGGGACGAATACAACATGTTCGATCGCACGCGCTCCACCATCGCCAACGTCGACCCCGAGCTCTGGTCCGCCATCCAGCACGAGAACCAGCGCCAGGAAGAGCACATCGAGCTCATCGCCTCCGAGAACTACGCGTCGCCGGCGGTCATGGCCGCGCAGGGTACGCAGCTGACGAACAAGTACGCCGAGGGATACCCCGGAAAGCGGTACTACGGCGGCTGCGAGTACGTGGACGTCGTCGAGCAGCTGGCCATCGACCGGGTGAAGAAGCTGTTCGGGGCGGCGAACGCCAACGTGCAGCCGAACTCGGGCTCGCAGGCGAACCAGGGCGTGTTCTTCGGCCTGCTGCAGCCGGGCGACACCATCATGGGCATGAGCCTGGCCGAGGGCGGTCACCTGACCCACGGCATGTCGCTGAACATGAGCGGCAAGTGGTTCAAGGTCGTCAGCTACGGCCTCGACGACAAAGAGGTCATCGACTACCAGCAGATGGAGAAGCTGGCCCACGAGCACAAGCCGAAGCTGATCATCGCCGGCGCCTCGGCCTACAGCCTGCGCATCGACTTCGAGCGTTTCGCCAGCGTGGCGAAGGCGGTGGGCGCCTACTTCATGGTGGACATGGCCCACTACGCGGGGCTGATCGCCGCCGGCGTCTATCCCAACCCGGTGCCGTTCGCCGACGTGGTGACGTCGACGACCCACAAGAGCCTGCGCGGCCCGCGGGGCGGCTTCATCCTGATGAAGGACGAGGTGGCGAAGGCCATCAACAGCGCCATCTTCCCCGGCATCCAGGGCGGACCCCTGATGCACGTCATCGCCGCGAAGGCGGTGGCCTTCCAGGAGGCGCTGTCCCCCGAGTTCAAGGGCTACCAGCAGCAGGTGGTGAAGAACGCCGCGGTGCTGGCCGAGACGCTGACCGCGCGCGGGCTGCGCATCGTCAGCGGCCGCACGGAGAGCCACGTGATGCTGGTCGACCTGCGGCCCAAGGGCCTGACCGGCAAGGAGGCCGAGGCGCTGCTGCAGCAGGCCCACATGACCTGCAACAAGAACGGCATCCCCAAGGATCCCCAGAAGCCGATGATCACCAGCGGCATTCGCCTGGGAACGCCGGCCATGACCACCCGCGGTTTCAAGGAAGAGCAGGCCCGCCAGACGGCCAACCTGCTGGCCGACGTGCTGGACAACCCACGCGACGAGGCGAACATTGCCGCCGTGCGGGCCAAGGTCGCCGTGCTGACCAAGGAGTTCCCTGTCTATCGATGAGGCAGGTGCAGGTCGTCGGGGCCATGACGGTGGCGGGGCGATGAAGAAAGCGAGCTGAGGCGATGGTTCAATCGGCGCGACGGGGCAGTGAAGGAGCGAACGCCGGGCCCGGGCCTTACCGGACCGGCATCGAGCGGACGGGACCGCTGCTGGTCACCACCGGCAACGACATCGCTGGACATCGCGTCGCCGATTACCTGGGCGTGGTGCGGGGCATCGTGGTGCGGTCGATGAACCTGGGGCAGGGGGTGGTGGGCGGGCTGAAGCAGATCTTCGGCGGCAACATCCAGGAGTACATCGAGGTCTGCGAGGCGGCCCGCCACGAGGCCTACGAGCGCATGCTGGCCCACGCCGAGGAGCTGGGGGCCCACGCCATCATCGGCATGCGCTACGACGCCACCGAGTTCAGCCAGGGCGCCACCGAGGTGCTGGCTTACGGCACGGCGGTCCGCCTCGATCGGCTCTGAACGCAGGCCGCGGGCCCTGCGCCGGGGGGCGACGCACCAGAGCGGGGGCTTCGCCTGTCGTGAAGCGCGAGCGCTGACTCGCGGGGCGGGGGGGTCAGCGCAGGCCCAGCCCCAGCAGCGGCTGCACGTCGACCACCACCTTGCCAGCCGGCACGGTGTCGCCCGCCTCCAGCCGGGGCGCCGCCGTGACCAGAAAGACGAACGGCGACTCGTTGCGGATGTTGCTCTCGATCAACGCCCGGGCCGGCGAGCCGTCGGCCACCGTCAGGTGGCGCGGCGAACCGGTGATGGTGGCCCCGGCCATGATGGGGGAGATCTTGTCGACCGGCACCACGCCCGCGTCGCTGGTGGTCTTGCTGCCCGCCGGCCCCACGTAGACGTCGATCTCGGGGATGGTGAACGTCGCGCTGTTGGTGGGGATGGTGTACTGCAGGTCCAGCATGCGCACGACGGAGACGGCGCGTCGCCCCACCGCGCTGGTGAAGCTGTCGTCCTGCAGGACGTCCACGGTGGTGCCCATCGTGGCGTTTGCCTGGGCGTAACAGAGGTTCTTGCTGCCATCGCAGGCCAGGCTGACGGTCACCTGGCCGGCGTTGTCGCCGAGCATGATGGTCTGGCTGGTCCCGCAGACGGTGGCGTCCCCTCCGTTGCACGACGTGCTGGGAATGGTGCCGGTCGCGTTGCCGAAGTCGAGGGGATAGCTCTGGTGCGCCAGGGCCACGCTGACGTCGAAGATGTCCGGGTTGCAACCGGCCAGCGCCCCGCAGGCGCCGAGACAGCAGACCGACAGGCACAGCCATCGCCGAATCGCGGACGGCAAGCGGAGACGGGAACCGGGAGGGGGCGTCGCGCACAGGTCGGGATGAGACATGACGGCGACCTCCTTCAAGGGAGGGGCCACCCTGCGTCCCCGCGTTACCCGGGCCTCCGCCCGTCAGGGTTCCGGCGCCGAACCAGGACGCGGCCACGCCCGTTTCGCGGCGGTGACTGCCGGAGGCTTCCCCCGACTACGTGGGCTTGCGCGAAAGCTGACCGACGTAGTCCTGCAGGATCCTCACCGTCTCGTTCAACAGCAGGTCGTCGGCCGGCGAGCGGTTCGGCGTCTCCTCATCCAGATCGTCGGGAGGAGTCTCAGAGGACGTTCCCGCATCGGGTGCGGCCTTCGGCTCGGTGAACTTCATGGGGGCGGGCAGCTTCGGGGCGCTGGCAGCCTCCACCGTCAATTCGTAGGTGGTGGGCATGCTCGCCCGGTGGGCGCGCCGCTCCTGCTCGCGCTGGGCCCGGCGGGCCTTGCCCTCCTGCAGCTCCTTGCGCCGCTCGGCCTCGTTCAGGGACACCGACTTCTTCGCCATGTTCTGCTTGACGCGGGCCACGTCCGCGGCCAGCTCGCTGAACTGCTTGTCGGCCGCCACCCGCAGGACGGAGGCCTTGCGCAACGCCGCGACATAGGCCTGCACCTGATTGAAGCGATCGTGCGGCGCCGCCGGCACCGAGTCCCAGGGCAGGGGATCGTCCAGCGCCGATTCGCTGACGTCGTTGAAGTCACTGGCCGAGGGGAGCACGATGTCCGAGGGGACGCCCCGCAGCTGCGTCGAGGCGCCGTCGGGCCGATAGAACTTGCGGATGGTGACCTTCAGCGCGCCGGGGTCGTAGGCGTGCGCCAGGCCGGTCTGATCCATGACCCGGCCCAGGGGCAACACGTTCTGCACCGTCCCCTTGCCGAACGTCGACGGGTCTCCCACCAGCACGGCGCGCCCGTAATCCTGCAGCGCGCCCACCAGGATCTCCGACGCCGAGGCGCTGAAGCGGCTGGTCAGGCAGATCAGCGGACCGTCGTAGACGATGGCCGGGTCCTCGTCCGCGTCCACCTCGATGTGGTTGGCGGGATCGCGCGTCTGAACGACGGGCCCCTTGCGGATGAAGAGGCCGGTCATGCTGATGGCCTCCTCCAGCGAGCCGCCCCCGTTGTGGCGCAGATCGATCACCACGCCCCGGACGTGCTCGGCCTTCAGTCGCTTCAGCAGCACGGCCACGTCCGCGGTGGCGCTGCGGTGCACGCTGCGCTGTCCTTCCCCCATGTCGGCATAGAACGATGGCAGATCGATCACGCCCAGCCGGATGGTGGTGGGCTTGCCGTCGGCTCCGTTTCCGGCGGGCACCTCCATCAGGCGCGCCTTCGCCGCCTGGTCCTCCAGCTTGATCTCGTCCCGCACCAGCTCCGTGATCTTCGGCAGCGCCGCCTCGGTGGCGCCGGCGGGGATGGTGGTCAGCTTGACGGTGGTGCCCTTGGGGCCGCGGATCAGCTCGACGGCGCGCGACAGGGGCATGTTGACGATGTCGACCGGCTCCTTGTTCCCCTGGGCCACCGCGATGATGCGATCGCCCGGCTTGAACTTGCCGCTGCGGGCGGCCGGCCCCCCGGGCAGCAGCTCGTGGATCTTCACGTAGCCGTCCTCGCTCTGCAGCGAGGCGCCGATCCCGAACAGCGACAGGTTCATGGCGATGGAGAGGCTCTCCATCTGCTCGTGACCGAGGTAGTCCGAGTGCGGGTCGTACACGTGCGCGAGCGCGTTCAGGAAGATCTCCAGCAGCTCGTCGCCGCCCAGCGTCTTCATCGTGTGCAGCTGCTGCTCGTGCCGGCGCAGCAACGTGCCGACGATCTTGGCGGCCGGCTTGTCGGTCAGCTTCTCTTGCAGGTACTCGGCGCGGGTCTGCTGGCGCCACAGCTCCTTGGCCGCCTCCAGGTCCTTGGGGCGGGCCGCCTTGGCGCGGTCGAAGGAGTAGCTGTCGTGTCCGGTGAACTCGAACTTGCCGGCCTTGAGGAGGCCGCTGACGAACGACTCGCTCTGCTCCAGCCGCTGCAGGTAGCGGGCGAAGATCACGTGCGCCGGGCGGGTGTCCCCCGTGTCGCGGGTGGTCTGCGCCAGCGTGGCCCGCAGCGGGGCGAACTCGTCGACGTCCGCCTGCAAGAACAGCGAGCGCGTCCCGTCGAGCGCATCGAGGTAGCGATCGAGGAAGGTGTTCGCGAACTCACGGTCGAGCGGGTGGTGGGCGAACTGGGAGTGCTCGAGCAGGTTCACCGTCAGCTTGGTGATGTTGCGTTCGGTGGCCTGGGCGGCGGCGCTGGGCGTCGACGGGGCGGCCACCGCGGCGGCCGCCAGCCCCAGGGCGACGACGGCGCCCAGCAGCTTGGTCCGGCGCGACCAGGAGAACGAGGAGCAGAACGTGTTTGGTCTTGTCATGGGTCCTGTCGGTCACTCCGCAGATGAGAAAACCACCGCGCCGGCCTCACGCTCGGCCGCGGCCGCCGCCAGGCGTGCCCGCGTCACCGCGGCCAGCTCCTGCTCGATGCGCGGAAAGATGTAGCAGACCTGCCCCTGCTCGTCCGGTTCCGCGGCCACGTCGCCCCCCAGCGTGACCAGCTCGCCGTCGAGGATGGCGCCCAGCGCCGGCGTGGGGGCCAGCTCGGCCCGGCTGCGCTTGCCGCCGCCGGTGAAGATGCGCCGCAACAGTTGATGGCGGTCTTCGTGGTGGCGGCGGCGCCGGGCGTCCCAGCGTGCCTTCAACCACCGGGCGCCGGGGATGGCGAAGAACACCGACGAGAAGGCCAGGGGGAACCCGAACAGCCACAGCTTGTACTCCGCCAGCGACACCCGGAAGCGTAGCTCGAAGGCCGGCACGATCAGCATGGGCGCCAGCATGTTGAACCCGTTGAAGAAACCGATCAGGGCGTTCGTGCCGGCCGGGTTGCCGGTCAGCGGCGGGGCCTTCGCGGCGCGCTGCCAGGCCCATCGGGCCGGAGCGTCGCCGTCGCCGTCGCCCTGGGCCGTCTTGCGCAGCTCCTTGAACGTGTAGACGATGACGCCCTCGTCGGTGACCTCGGGCTCACCCCCGTAATGGGCCATCAGCCGGGTCGTCTCCTGCTCGGCGCGGGGGAAGCTCCAGCCCATCAGCCGGACCAGGTCCACGGCGGCGATGCGCCCCCGCTGGGCGCGGATGAACGCCACCAGTTGCTTCTCCTCGGCCAGGGGGTCCGGGGGCGCCTGGGGCGGTCCGAACACGAAGGCGAACACGCGCTTGTAAAACGGCGTGCGCGGGCCACGCGGCGCCAGACGGGCCCGCCGGTGACCGAGCGTGCCGGCGGTGTCCCAGCCCCAGAACCACAGCAGGCCATCCAGGCCGAAGCCGCCGTCGTCGTCGTCGGACGAATTGCTGCGGGCGAACACCATCGCCACCATCATGCCGACGAACAGCGCGAAGTACCCCACCAGCGTCGCCACGATGGTGATCTTGAACAGGAAGGAAAACGCCTTCCACAGGCCGGCGCCCAGCAGCGCCCCCCGTTCGCGCCAGGTCAGGGCATCACGCCGCGCGAAGGTGGGATCGAACTGATACAGCAGCTCACCGCTGTCGGTGACGCTCAGGTGGCTGCGGTAGTCCTTCAGCAGCAGGGTCAAGGCCCGGGTCGCCTCCGGCTCGGGCAGGCCCGACGCGATCACGGCGTCCGCGCACGTCAGGCGGCTGGCCTTGCCCCGCAGGGCTTCCTTCATCAACGTCTTCACGCGCTGATCGGACAGGGGCTGGCGCGCGGTCAGTGTTACAGGGGAGGCCACGATGGTTAAATATCCTAGCGCGATGAAAAAACAGCTGGACGATTTTCGCGTTCCCGAGGGCCACAAGGTCGATCTGGGCGCCTGGCCCACCAGGATCGACCGCTTCTTCCAGTCCAAGGAGGGTTACAAGGACGCGATGGCGGCCCAGGTCGACGAGCTGGCCGACCTGCAGAAGCTGCTCTATGCCTCGAATCAGTACGCGCTGCTGCTGATCTTCCAGGCCATGGACGCCGCCGGGAAGGACGGCGCCATCAGCCACGTGATGTCCGGGGTGAACCCCCAGGGCTGCCAGGTGTACAGCTTCAAGCACCCGAGCCCCGAGGAGCTGGAGCACGACTTCCTCTGGCGCACCACCCGCGTGCTGCCCGAGCGGGGGCGTATCGGCATCTTCAACCGCTCGTACTACGAGGAGGTCCTGATCGCGCGCGTCCACCCCGAGATCCTGCAAGGGGAGCATCTGCCGAACGGCAAGCCCGGCAAGCACCACAAGCACGACGTCTGGGAGCGGCGGTACCAGTCGATCCGAGACCTGGAGCGGCACCTGCACCGCAACGGGACGCGCATCGTGAAGTTCTTTCTGCACCTGTCCAAGGAGGAGCAGCGCAAGCGCTTCCTGGCCCGCATCGACGATCCCGACAAGCGGTGGAAGTTCAGCCAGGCCGACCTCGAGGAGCGGAAGTTCTGGAAGGAGTACATGAAGGCGTACGAGCACTGCCTGGCCGCCACCAGCACCGAGGACTGCCCCTGGTATGCCGTGCCCGCGGACGACAAGGACACCGCCCGCCTGATCGTCTCCCGGGTGGTGGTGAAGACCCTGAAGCACCTGAAGATGAGCTACCCCGAGCTGTCGGACGACAAGTTGAAGGAGCTGCGCGCCATCCGCAAGCAGCTGACCGACTGAGCTTCAGGGCGGCGGGCGGCAGGAGGCGGCCTGCGCCGCCGGCCGGTTGACGGCGCCAGCGCGGCGATTACGGTGCACCGCTTGAACCGTGAGGCCGGAGGCCCACGGAGGAAAAGCCCGCCGGGAGCGAGAGCCCCGGCGAAGGAGGTCCCGCATGGAAACGTACGATGGTTCGAGGGTCCAGGGCACGGACGGCGAGCTGCTGGATGCCTACTCCCGCACCGTGACCACGGTCGCCGAGCAGGTCAGCCCGGCGGTGGTGAAGATCGAGGTCCAGGGGACCCCGCCCCCGGTCGAGGGGCGGCCCGGTCCGCGGCGCGGCCCGCAGGAGGGCGGGGGCAGCGGCTCGGGATTCGTGATGACCCCGGACGGCTACGTGCTGACGAACAGTCACGTGGTGTCGGGGGCGAAGCGCCTCGCCGCCATCTTCCAGGACGGCACGCGTCTTCCCGCGCACGTCGTGGGCGACGATCCACCCACCGACATCGCCCTGGTCCGCATCGACGGCGGTCACCTGCCGGCGTTGCAGTTCGCGGACTCGTCGCGGCTGCGCGTGGGGCAGCTCGCGGTCGCGGTGGGGAACCCCTACGGGTTCGATTGCACCGTGACGGCGGGGGTGGTCAGCGCGCTGGGCCGGTCGCTGCGCACGAAGACGGGACACCTGGTCGACGACGTCATCCAGACCGACGCCGCGTTGAACCCGGGGAACTCGGGTGGACCGCTGGTGGACGCGCGGGGCCGGGTCATCGGGGTGAACACCGCCATGATCATGCCGGCGCAGGGGATCTGCTTCGCCATCGCCTCGAACACGGCGGCCTTCGTGATGACGAAGCTGATCCACGAGGGCAGGGTGCGCCGGTCCTACCTGGGGGTGGCCGGCCAGAACGTCCCCCTGCACCGGCGCGTCGTCCGCTATCACGGGCTGGCCAAGGAGAGCGGCGTGTTCGTCGTCAACGTCGAGCCGAACAGCCCCGCCGCGCAGGCCGGCCTGCACGAGGGCGATCTCATCGTCGCCTTCGGGACGCAGCCGGTGGCGGGCATCGACGATCTGCATCGGCTGCTGACCGAGGAGCAGGCAGGGCTGGACGTGGCCATGACGATCATTCGCGACCTGAAGGTCCAGACGTTGCGGGTCGCTCCGTCGTTGCGGCAATGACCGGGCGCTGACGGACCAGGGTGGCAGTGGGGGCGGCCGGCGGCAAAGGCCGGCGGCCCCCGCGTCTTCCTGACCCCTGGTGCCTTGATGGGCGGCGACTTAGGCGGCGACCGCCACGCCCAGCTGCGTGCGACAGGCGAAGTAGTCGTCGCTGATCGAGAACGCGACCAGGTCTCGCACGCGGCGCTGCCCGGCGTCGTCGCCGGGGGGGCTCTCGCCCCACAGCACGCGCGCCGCCGCGCCCAGCTCTCCGCACAGAAGCAGCCCCACCCGGGCCGCGGTCAGGTCCGTCCCCGCCGACCAGCGGGAAAGATCCGGCGCCGTGCCGCGGGCCTCGTTCAGACGCTGCGCCGCCCCGGTCAGCGCGTCGGCGGTCGCGGGCGACAGCGACTTGCGCACGCTGGCCGCCAGTCGCGCCGCCTCGGCGTCGGCGCCCTCGATGTTCACCCCGCCCAGCATCATCAGGGCGTTCAGCGCCGTGGCCAGGGCCCCCGCCGCCGGCAGCGCGTGCCGCACGAAGCGCTGCGGTCGCAGGAACGCCATCAGGCGGCCCGTGTCGAACGCCAGCTCGAACGGGTCTTCGCGCCGGATGGTGGCCGGCCCCAGCACCAGCGTGGGACGGGTCCCCCCTTTGCCCTTCACGTTCAGCAGGTTGGTCGCCGCGCCCGCCTCGTCCAGCAGGTACAGGTCGGGCATCGCCACGTCCAGCGTGGACGCCACCTGGACCAGCGCACGCACCAGCGGGCGGGGATCGCTCTCCACGTCGACCTGCTCCTTGCGTTTGAGATCGTGCGCGGCCAGCGGTTGCGCGGCGGGCGCCGCCACCAGCGCGCCGCCGGCCGCGAACAGCGCCCCCAGCAGTGGATCCTCGTCGGGGTGCTGCAGGCGCTGCCACAGCTCGGCCGTCATGCGCTCGGTGGCCAGCCGGACCTGATGGGGGCGCAGCCGCTCGAACAGGGCCAGCACCGTGGGGTCGGCCTTCCCCAGAAAGGACAGGGTGGCGGCCACGCACCAGCGCTTGTCGAAGGCGCCCGCTTCCCCGTACAGCTTCACCAGCGCCTGGTACGACTCCACCCGGTCGGGATCCTGCGCCAGCAGGTCGTGGTGCGCGGCGATGGCCTTCTCCCGGCTGTCCGCGCCCCCCTGCACGTACAGCTCGGCCAGCTGCTCTCGCGGCCGCAGTTGCGCGGGCGCCAGGACGGCCGCCCGCTCGAACGCCTCCAGCGCCAGCTCGCGGTCACCCAGCCGCCGCAGCGCCACCTCGCCCAGCTCGTTCCACAGCCGGGCCGCGCCGGTCCCGGCGCTCTCGGCCTCGCGCTCCGCGTCGGGGGCGCTACGCTCGGCGTCGCTCGCGGGCGCGCGCGCGATCATCCGCCGGTACGTCTGCGCCAGCGCCGGCCAGTCGCCGCGGTCGGTCTGCAGCCTCACCAGCAGGTCGAAGGCGTCGGGAAGGTCGGGGTGCTCGTCCAGCGCCTCCTCCAGCAGCTCCTCGGCCTGGGCGGGGCGGTCCAGCTCGTCCTTCCACAGCAGGGCCGCCTGGTACAGCATGCCGGCGCGCGCCTGGGGCACGCTCTCCGTCGCCGCCACTGCCGCCAGCGTCTCCGCTGCCTCCCGCCACATCTGCTGTTGCTGATAGACGGCCAGCAGCTTGCGCAAGGTGGCCGGCCGTCCCGGCTCGGAGGCCAGCGCCGCGCGGTACGACGATATCGCGTCGGCGGGCGCCCCCATCTTCTCGCGCTGGGTGTCGCCGACCTCGTCCCACAGGGCGGCCTGCTCCTCGGGGCTGGCGATCGACATCAGCGCCTGGCGATCCTTCACCCAGGCCGCCCAGTCCTTCTGGTGCGCGTGAAGCCGCGCCAGCGCCTCGACGGCGTGGCGGTGGCCGGGCTCCATCTCCCGCGCCGTCTGGTACCAGGTCAGGGCGCCCGTGATGTCGCCGGACTCGGCGCGGCAGTGCGCGACCACCAGCGTGATCTTCAGGGCCTCCTCGTCGGACAGCGCTGCCCGATGCAAGGCGCGCAGCGACTCGTACAGCGTCGCCGCCTCGGCCCATTCGTGGCGCTGCAGGCGGAACGCCGCGTAGCGCTTCAGGACCGTCAGCGACTGTGGCTGCAACCGGAACGCCTCGCTGAAGCAGTCCAGCGCCTTGTCCGGCTTGCCCAGCGTCAGCGCCACCTCGGCCCGCTGCAGGTGCCGGGCGACGGCGCGCTCGACCAGGTGCAGCTCGGCGGACATCGACGGGGACAGGGTGGCCGGGTCATCGGCATCCAGGTCCGTGGGCTCGCCCTGGTCGCCGGGCGCCAGGGCCACCGCATCGTGCGCGGCCAGCATGTCCAGGATGGGCTCCAGCTCGCCCCACTGCTGGCGCCGCGCATACAGCTCGGCGAGCCGCTCGCCGGCCATCACCTGCTGGGGATCGGCGGCCAGGGCCTGCACGTACAGGCTCAGCGCGGCGTCCTCCTGCTTCAGCTTGTACTGCACCACCGAGCCGGCGTCGGCCAGCAGCGCCCCCTTGGCGCGGCTGTCGGTCTCGCGCGTGGCGGCCTCGAACAGCAGCTTGCTGGCGGACTCGAAGGCGCCCCGCTGCCGGCGCAGGCGGCCCAGTCCCGCCAGCGCCGCGGCGTTGTCCGGCGCCAGCTCCAGCACCTGGGTCAGCTCACTCTCCGCGCCGGCGTAGTCGTCCAGCATCTCGATCAGCAGATGGGCCGCCTGCAGGCGCAGGTCGATCTGCCGCGGAACGTCGGGCGTGGCGGCGGCCCACCGCCGCAGGCTGTCGGCCAGGAAGTCCCAGCGCTCCAGCCACCGCGCCAGGCGGACCAGCCCCTCGTAGATCTCGGGCCGGTGATCGCCGGCGTGCTCGGCCGCGTCGTAGGCGTCGTAGGCCTCCCGCTGGTCGCCCAGATCCTGCTCGTACACGGCCGCCAGCGAGGCCAGCAGGCCGCGCTTCTCGGCCCGCGCCGCTTCGCTGACCGGTTCGCCGCGCACCTCGGCGGCCGCTTCCGCCACG
>Ga0207671_10000688_pt1 | contig 43762 bp, 26 predicted proteins | sample KBSC24metaG_FD_184352 | JGI IMG/M metagenome (GOLD analysis project Ga0207671, IMG submission 184352) | Corn rhizosphere microbial communities from Kellogg Biological Station, Michigan, USA - KBS C2-4 metaG (SPAdes) (version 2) | ecosystem: Host-associated > Plants > Roots > Rhizosphere > Soil...
GATCAGTCGCGAGGAATCCAGCGGCAGCTCACTGATGTAAAAACGCAGCTCATAGGCCGTTACATACGACTGCGGATGGCTGATAAAAAAGGCATAGTCTATCTGTCTGGATCGTTCAAAAAAGGGATCGAACTGGTCATGTATCGCCGCGGCCCGGTAACGCAAGGTGTCGATATACGCCTCGCTCTTCTTCGCTTTCACCGCGGCACGCATAGCATCGCCGGCTTTTTTATACTCTTTGGATAAGGGCTCCATTTCCTTATAGATCGGCGCCTTCTCTTTGGACAGCGCATCGTACTCCTGCTGGGAGACAGAGCCGGTGATGACAGCCTTTTTATAGTTGTCTGCCGGCAGGGCAATAGTCATGTCGCTCGGCTCAAGAAAAAGGCTGACGGAATGAGGGTCATCCATACCCGACTGCTGATCAACGCCGGAGAGATACGCCATAGTCGGCTCTGTAATATCGCCGTGGAAGCTGAACCGGCCATCCCGCACACGAACACTGTCCACTTTGCGCTTGCCGTCACTACCCATATAATATAGCTTCAACATCACAGGAACGCCCGGCAGCGTGCCATTCAAAGAAAAATGCCCGCCCCCGCCCAGCAGCTCACCCAGTTTCTTAGACAGCTCATCCCCATGCAGGCTTTTTGCTACGATCTTCCCATCCGGCCCGATCAGTAAGTTTGCCGGAATGGAATTGATGTCGTATTGTTTGGCAACGGCATTGTTCCAGAATTTCAGATCCGACACCTGGGTCCACGTAAGACGATCATCGTGTATAGCCTTTAGCCATTTTTCCTTCCCGTCAGGCCGGTCCAGCGAAACGCCCAGCACGGTAAAATTTTTGTCCTTGAAATGCTCATACGCCGCCACTACATTGGGATTCTCTGCCCGGCAGGGGCCGCACCAGCTGGCCCAGAAATCCACCAACACATATTTCCCCCTGAAGCTGCTCAGCGATACAGGCTTGCCCAATGTATCATTCTGCGTAAAATCCAACGCCTGCTTGCCAATACCGGTGAGGTTATTGATCCGAATGCTCTCCTCGATCCGCCGTGCAGGCCCATTGTTGCGGGCGGCCGGTGTAAGGGTTTTCAGGATCGTCTCCTTTTCATCCATGTCCAGACTGCCCAGCTGATAGGACAACAGGAATGCACTATAGGAAGCATTGGGATGCCCCGCGATCCATTGCCGGGTCAACGCCTTGTCTATCGAATCCATTTTATCCAGCTCTGGCTGCAATGCAGCCAGTCCGGCGGAATCCTTTTGCGCATACAGTTCATTGGCCTTCTTATATAACGCAGACCTGTTCTTCAACACGGGGTCGTCCCCAATGATCTTTTCATATGCCTCCCGATCGGCAAGACAGGGCTCTCCCGAAACTTTTACATCCTTGAACATGGGCCCCTCTCCTTTTATCTCCACACTACCCGGCTCCAGGTACAGCAGCATAATAGAACCTTCCACATATTTCGCGCCGATGCGCAAAATATACGCATCGCCCGCGCCGGGCGCCATTTCAAAATGTATGGTAAATCCATTTGCCCCTGTCTGCACCGAATCCTTCTGCAGACTGTTCATCATAGTATTGTAATATACCCACTGACCGGGCGCCAGATCCTTGATAGCAGCATGTATGGTCGTGTTCTGGGCCTGGGCGGTCATCGCCAGCAAAAATACACAGCATAGTATCATCAATGGTTTCATCTGACAGTGTTTAATAATTAGGATTTTGTTTGATCTTGTTATTTGCAATGATCTCTGCATCGGGTATAGGTAATATTAATAAGCTCTTGTTCGTAATGGACGGCAGCATGCTCTGTACCGTGGCAAAAGGCAGACGTCTCAAGGCAAACCAGTCCTGGCCCGCCTCGCTGACAAAATTCTTCATCTCTTCTTCCACGATCAGCAGCTGCAGGTCTGCAGCCGTGGCAGCAGCATCCACCCCGCTAAAGTCGGTGAAGCCGGCATGACCCATGACGGTCTTTAAAAGCGTTTTTGCATCATTCAGATCCCCTCCGCCGGCAACGATGGCTTCGGCTTCCAGCAAATAGGCTTCCGTCAGCCGGAAAGCATAGCTGTTCTCTGAGATGCTCAAAGCTGAAATATTACTAACAGATCCGGGATAATATTTTGTCAGCGCCACATCAGGACCATAAGGGTTATTTACGGTCTGTATATACCAACCCGCCCGTGGATCTCCATTGAACAGCGAGGTCATAAAGTCGTTGGGGCTATAGTCGTCATAAGAGATATAGCTCATCCACTTTATATTTTGAGTATTGTAAGGCTGTATGCCCATCATGACCTCCCCGCTGCTCAGTCCCTTGGTCCAGAAAAGATCCTTTACATTCCCCTCGAGACTAAAAGGGCTGTTGGCAATAATATCCTGTGTAAGAGTGACCACTCGGGCATAATCCGCGGCCGAACCCCTGTTGATCAGCACCCTTGCTTCCAGCAGCCGGCCGGCCCAGGTGTTGGCATACGCAATGGATGAGTTTACGGAAGGCAGATCCGGTATCGCCGCATCCAGGTCGCTGAGGATGGAATCATAGCTGGCCCCTACCGGCGACCGGCTCAGGTAAATATTACCCGGCTTTACAAATTCGTTGCGGACAATGATCCCATAGGGACTGGTCGTATCATCGAACTGTCCGTAATACAGCAGCAGCTGCGTATTCCCGAAGGCCCGGAGGAACTTCGCCTCCGCGATCATCTGCTTCTTCACGGCCGGAGTGATCTTTGTCAGCGGATCAATATTCTTCAGGAAGCCATTAGCAGCATTGACAAGCGCATAGCCATAGCTCCATATTTCCCCAATCCCGGGATCAGTGGCCTTGTACAAATGCTCATCCAGTCCACCTCCGCCAAAAGTATAGGACAACATCCCGCTCAGCTGGGAAGACTGCTCTTCAAAAGTAGAATACCATGTCGTCGACGGCACTCCATTGTAATCCGCCCCGCCCGCTGCCATCCGGTAATAGACGCCGTTCAGGGCGGTCGCGGCGCTTTTTTCATCCGTAATGATATTCCCGTCCACCTCCTGGGTGGTAGGATAAACATTCAGCTCTTTCTTGCAGGCTCCCAGCAACAGGACCAGCGCCAGCGGCCATCGTATATTCATTCGATTCATAATCTGTTTTTTTCGGTTTAAAAAGTGATCTTGACACCCATGGAAAAGGTCCTGATAGCCGGATAATTGCTCACATCAAAATAACCTCCCGCCACGCTATAGGCATCATCGGATGTCTCCGGGTCGTTGCCGGGGTATTTGGTAATGGTAAATAAGTTCGTAGCAGATACGTATACGGCAGCCGACTGTATACCCGCCTTGTTCATCCAGCCGGACTTATTAAATCTGTAATTGAGTGTGGCCGTCCTGAGTTTCAGATAGGAAGAATTGTAGATGCTCAGGTTGGTGTTATAGATCAGCTGATCGCCCAATAGCAGACGGGGTCTGTCAGAACCGGTATTCTGGGGCGTATAGCGTTTCAGCATGCTGGCATTGGCGTTGGAGGTCCCGACGAACGTAGTGCTGCTGACATCATCCCCCCACATGAGCTTGCCGCCATGCGAATACAGGAAATATAAGTTCAGATCGAAATTCTTATAGCTGAAGCTTTCCGTGAACCCGCCGAAATATTTTGGCGCCCCGCTGCCGATGATGACATGGAAGTCGGGATACGAAGCGCCGTAGGCGGCATAGGAAACAGTATCCAGCTGATACGTCGGGTCGCCAAGCCCCAGGTAGGGGAATATAAAACCGGCAAAAATGCCCAGCTTGCTCTTGTAGTCGTCAAGCTCCTTCTGCGTCTTGATGATACCGGTGACCTTCATCCCGCTGATTAGCCCCAGCGGCTGTCCCTCGACCAGCGTGGTATTCTGGTATTCCAGTGCGGTGGGATTGGGCAGCTGTCCATCCAGGACGGCAGTCTTGCTCAGTTTGGTAATGATGCTGCGATTGAAAGAAATATTCGCGGACATGTTCCAGCGAAAATCTTTTGTCCGGACGATATCCCCCTGCAGCATAAGCTCTATGCCCCGGTTGCGTATCCCCACTACATTTCCTAACAATGACGTATAGCTGCTGCTGGGCGGTACGGGCAGGGACAGGAGCGCATCGTCTGTCTGCTTGTTGTAGTAGTCGAACGTTCCCTGCAGCCTGCTCTTGAAGAACGAAAAGTCAAGTCCCAGGTCGGTCTGCTTGGTCGTCTCCCATTTTACGGCAGGATTGCCCAGTTGATCCGGAACCAGGGCATTGTTGCCCGCATAGGAGTAAGGCGTATAAAGGGTCCGATACTTCTGATCACCGATGTTCTGGTTGCCGGTCAGCCCATAGCTGCCCCTAAGCTTGACGTCCTCGATCCAATCCACATGCTCTAAGAATTTTTCTTTAGACAGACGCCAGGCAATCGCGCCGGAAGGGAAATAACCGAATTTATTATTAGGACCGAATTTGGAGCTGCCGTCCGTCCTGCCGGTGAAAGTGAACAGATATCTATCCTTGAACGTATAGTTGGCGCGGAGATAATACGATACCAGGTAGCTTTGCGGCTTGGAAGGCTCATCTCCCTTTGTATACAGGGGCGTGATGGCCGAGCTCAGGCTGTTGAGTACATTGTCATTTGGATAGCCCGAGGCGGTGGCGCTAAAGAAGCTGGTCTTCACCGTTTCATAGGATGTGCCGGCCAGGATATTCAGCGAGTGTTTCTCATTCCACTCCTTCGTGTAGCCCACTGTATTCTCTACAAACCAGTCGGCCAGACGGCTGTTGCTATTGCCGCCGATGCCTCCGTTGGAGGAGACATTGCCATAGAAGCTGCCGATCTGCAAATAGCTGGGAGTGTACAGACGCTGGTTATAGATCTGGTTGTTCAGCGATACCGTGCTCTTGAGCTGAAGTCCGGGAATAATGTCATACACCGCGCTCAACGACCCCAGCAGGCTCAGCGTCTTCGAATTATCGATAGCCGTCAGCATGGCCACGGGATTCTGGAACCCCTGGTAGCTGTATCCTACATTGGCGAAATTGAAAAAATTACCCGTGGAGTCATACGCCGTATAGTCGGGCCGGGCCTTCAATGCCTGGTCATAAGCGCCATTGGCGATGTTCTGATTTGTATAGCCGATGTTGAAATTGGTGAGGATGCGGAATTTTTTGCTGATATCGTTTTCCAGGTTGATCTTCCCCACTACCCTTTTATAGTCCGTGCTCCTCACGATACCCGGCATGCTGGTAAAGGAGATAGAAGAATAATACCGCGAGGCGCTTCCGCCGCCCTGTACAGCGATCTCGGCCGTATGCGAAAGGTTCGTACGCGTCACTTCCTTCACCCAGTCCGTATTGTTGGCGCCAAAGAAATGCGCAGGATCATTTACAATCTGGTCGGCCTGCGGCCGGTGCGCCCTTCCGGCCAGGTCCCGCGCCGCATTATCATTCACAGCAGCCTCGGTCAGCAGCATCTTATACTGCTGCGCATCCAGCATCTTCGGCTTTTTCATGATGCTGGTCACAGTGGTATAATAATTAGCTGTTATCTGCGGCTTGGAATCTTTCCGTCCTTTCTTGGTAGTGATGATCACCACCCCATTGGCAGCCTTGGCCCCATAGATGGCCGTGGCGCTGGCATCCTTTAATATCGAGATGGATTCAATATCGTCCGGGTTGAGCCCTCCAAGACTATTGAGACCATTCACAAAGGCCGTGGACATACCCATGCTGGCCCCGCCGACACCGGCAATATCATTTCCCACCGGGCTGCTGACATCATAACCCTGGGAGACATAGTTCGATTGCACCTGCATGGGCACTCCATCGATGACATACAGCGGATCATTTCCCCCGATGATGCTGGTCGTGCCCCGCACCCGTATCCGCACAGCGCCGCCGGGCGTTCCATCCGTCTTGGTCACCTGTACACCTGCCGCCTTGCCGGCAATGGCATTATCCACGGTATTAAAAGGTATATCCTGCACATCCTTGCCCGAAATGGACGACACCGAGCCCGTGAGATCCTTACGCTGGGAAGACCCATACCCGATCATTACCACCTCATTCAGGTTGGAAGCCTGTGGGATCATTACAATGGATATGTTGGCAGCCTTCACGGGAACCCTGTATACTTGCGTCCCGTATCCCACAATGGAGAATTCGATGACATCCTTCTCACCCGCGAGAATGGTAAAAACTCCCGCAGCATCGGTCTGCGTACCATACTTCCGGGTCTTGTTCACCACCGACACCGCCACCAATGGCTTGCCATCCAAACCCGTGACCTTCCCGGTGAGCTCAACGGGTTGAGCAGCAGCCTCCGGCTTCACCGGCGCAGGCGCCTCCCGCGGACTGATGATCAATATACCTTCCACTATTTTAAAATTGAATCTCGTCCTGGCCAGGGCCATCGTCATCGCCTCATCCACACCCGCATCCTTTACCACCACGGTGACATGTCCTACCTGCCGGATAAGATCATTATTATACAAGATCTCAACATTCCCAAGCCGTTCTATCGCTTTGATCACTTTTTCAAGCGGCTCGTCATACATGGACAGCGTTATCCGCTGAGAATACCCACTGGCGCTGACATGTAGCACGGCAATAAGTAAGATAGCTGCAGTTAATCTCATAGTCCTGGTAATTAATTTCATACCTTTGGTTAGTTTGGTTAAACAATAAGCAATGCAATAGCGCTTCACCTGTTTTACCGACATTTTACCGGGGACGCGGCATCGTTCCCGGTTTTTTGTTAGCTCCCCTGGCCGGGGTACCTAACAGCGGCAATACACGGCAATACAAGTACGAATGACAGTGTCATTGGATAAGATAGATAATGGCAACAATGGCAAAACGAAGATCACATGGCTGGCGGCAGTACTCTTACTTCTTTATTCTGTACGGAGAACCTTACCCCCCCGACAGCCTGGAATAGGTTTAATACCTGCGAGATATTGACCTGACGGCCTATCTTTCCTGTATAGTGGGCGCTGACAGGCCCATCGAAATGTACTTCGATATCGTACCAGCGCGATAGCTGTTTCATAATAGTTGGAAGATCATCGTTATTGAAAAGGAAATATCCATCCTTCCATGCGATGACCTTTTGCACATCCACCCCCGGATTGAGCTCCAGCTTTCCCTTGTCTTTCGCTACCAGTTGCTGGCCGGGAGTGATAAGTTGGAGGGCAGGCCCGTTGATCACTTTGACCGATCCGGCTGTTAGCGTCGTGCTAATCTCATCATCATCATTATAAGCCGAGATATTAAAGCTGGTACCCAGCACCTGTATCTCCACCGGCGGCTGCAGGGAAGACCCCGTCGTCCGCACAATAAATGGCATGGCAGCAACCTTCGCCACTTCGAAATACGCTTCGCCGGATACTTCTACAGTCCTGTTCTTTCCGGAAAATACGGTGGGGTATCTGATGGAGGAAGCCGCATTCAGCCAAACCCGTGTGCCATCCGACAGCAGGACGCTGGTCCTCCTTCCGCGAGGCGTAGTCAGCGTATTGTACACCATCCCGGCCCCGGCGCTTGCACTCGTGCTTTCAGCCTGATAGGTCAGCTCCCCGGCGCTAAGCCTTATCACAGATGCATTCCCCTGTCTCGCCAATGCTCCGCTCCCGCTGCTGTCCAGCACTATCTGCCTGCCATCGGCCAGCGTAAGGACGGCGCCCTCATGCCCCGGAGGTACATCATGCAGCGGTTGTTGCGCCATGGACGCCGGCGCTTCCGATTTTCCTCTGCTCCAGAGCCAGGCTCCTCCCGCCAGCAGGATCACTACGGCTGCGGCGGCAGCCCATCGGATAGAGAACACACGCGCCCCCTGCCCTCCCGGCCGCTCAGCCATCCTTTTTTCCAGCTGGGCTATTATTGCCTCTTTTACACGTTCCTCATGCTGACCCGCAAACGCATCGGACATCATCACCTGGTGTACAAACCCTTCCAGGGCCTCCTGTTGTCCGGGCTGCTCTACCAGCTGCGCCAATCTCGTTCTTTGGGCCGGGCTGAGATCGCCCGTGATATATTTCTCCAATAAAATTCCCAGTTCCTGGTTGTCCATAATATGTGGTGGTTATATACAGGACGCTCCCCCGGAGACAGAAGGATTAGTCCGGAGTAAAATTTTTTTTAACGAGACAATAAAATAAGAAGAGAAAGATAGCCCAGGTCGCGAAGCCAGCCCCGCAAAAAGTTCAGGGCCATGACCATATGTACTTTGACGGTGTTCTGGGAAAGTCCCAGGCGCTGAGCGATCTGTTGATGTGAAAGCCCCTCCAGCCTGCTCATTTTAAAAATGATCCTTTGCTGGGGCGTTAATCGCTCCACCCCCTCCAGCAAGAGCCTGTATGCATCCTTACTCTCCAGCTGTACATCCGGCGCCTGCATATCCTCACGCAGCATGGCCATATCCGCATCCGCCGTCTCTATGATCTTTTTTCGCAGCGCGGCAATGACCTGGTTTCGCCCCACCACATAGATATAATTTTTAAAGCTCACTACTTCCGTGAGCTTCTCCCGCTGCAGCCATATCTTCAAAAAAATATCCTGCGTAAGGTCCTGTGCAACGGCAGGGGATTTCACCAGGGTCAACGTATTGAAATATACCCGGCTCCAATAGGAATCCACCAGCGCCCGGAACGCCTTTTCATCACCCCCCGCCACAGCCGCCAAGGTACGCCGTTCATCAGGTGTTCCGTCTTGGTTTATATCAGTCATTTTCTCAGTTATGCCTTTCCGGATAAAGATAAGGCAATCTGACCCCTAATTCACAAACAATTCATCTATAAAGAACCAGCCCCTGTCATTAGCAGGCTGCGGCTTCTCTTTCTTTTTCGATAGCGCCTTGGGATCCGCCTTGGGAGGCGGCGGTAACAGTGACGGCGGCAGCTTTCCGATAGGTTCTACCATCACCTTGATAAATTTTACAGTCGTCGGCGGAAACTTACATACATAAGGAATGAGATAATTGGATTGAGGCATCGTATCGGTAGGTGGCGCGAACTGATAAAGCACCCGCAAATTTCCGGGATCATCCCCTCCCATGATACGAATGCTCTTGGGAGGATATATCATGCTGCCCACATTCACCAGACTGCTCACCGTAACACTCCGGACGCGTACGGGCTTCGTGAACTTTTCCATACATTCCATACGGCTTCTGTACGCGATCCATTTCCCATCCCCAAAATTCTGCGATCCTTTTTGCAGGTCTTTTAAGGTAGTTCCCCCCTTCCCCTTGTACAGCGAATCAGTAGGAGTGATCAGGATGACGGTGTCGGGATGAAAGGTCGCACGATAGAATTGATACTGCACCACATCGCTGGGACGCCAGCCTTTCCTGAACGCCCGTGCCTTCATCAGCACCTGGCTGTCGATAACGGCCCGCTGATCGTATGCAATGGAATGAATACTGTCCGGATCAGTGCCGTCCAACGTATACCGGATCGCAGTCCCTGGGACAAAGTGCTTGAGCCGTAGCGTGATCGGCGTATCGCTGATGACCTGTCCAACGGTTTGATTGACGGGCGGATTTATTTTCTGGAACAGGGTATCCGTACGCGCGCCGGTCTGGATATCCAGGAAAGGATATTTCTTTTTTATCTCGTCCGCCTCCGCAAAGCTCAAACCGGAGTTCCAGACATAGATTTCGTGGAGTTCCTTCAGCGTCAGCAATTTCTGCACATCCTCCCGGTGGACGGCTGTATTGGTCAGCGAAATACGTTTCAGATGATGCAGCTTTTCCAGGGCCGTCAGCCCCTGCCCCGTCACCTTTGTAAAAGAAAGATCGAGATCCCGCAGGTTGGTAAGCTCGCCAATGATAGACAGCTCATCATCGGTGACGGGCATTTTGGCAAGATTTAAAGAGACAAGCTGCGTCTTTATGGCAAGCAGCTCTTTCAGCTGATCGGGTTTGAAAAAAGCGCCGCCAAAAAAGTCGACAGCGATTGCCGGCGAACCCGTCGCCAGTGGATAGACCGCCCGGTAGTCCGTATTCAATTTCCGGACCTTGTCCTCGCTGGCCGCGGAGAAATCATAATTTTCCTGCTCGGAGCTTCTGAATATATTGCTGGCAATGGTCCTCAATGTATCCGTCGGGTCCAGCTCGGTGACCTTCACGGTAAAGTTCGCTCCCCGCCTGATCCAGTTATACAGGATCGCAAGCTCCTGGTCATTCAATTGCGGCTTGCCCAGCGGCGGCATATGCTTTCGGTCCTCTTCCGGCAGATGGACGCGCTGCAACAAAAGGCTCATATTGGCATCGGATGTATCGAGCACGGGACCGCTTTTACCGCCTTTCAGCAATAGCTCCGGTGAGGTCATCACCAGCCCACCCTTGGCCTTGCTGCTGTTGTGACAGCTCATACATTTGGCCTCCAGCATGGGCTGTACCATATCCCGGTAGACGACAGCCTGGTCCAGCGGGACCTTTTCTTTCACCCGCCCCTTATACACAGGAGCTAACAAAAAATTGTCCCCATGCGTAATAGCGGCTCCCTGATGGCCCGCGATGAGCAATACCACTAGACTCAACAAGCTGATAGACACCATCGCTACCCTCTTCAATCGTTGATAAAACACATACCATAACAATAGGATCAGCGACAAAATAGCCCCGCTCCATTTATGCCAGCTAAGGGATTCCGGATTATAACCCGGCTCCTTTGAAAGAAGTATCCCCATCAGTGCAGTGAGGGCGGCCGTAAATGCCACAGAAAGTAACAGCCATTCACCAATGTGCTCCGCCAAACCTGAATCATGAAATCGTTGTTTGGGAATGACCCATACCCAGATCAGCCACAATGCAAAAAGGACAATAGGGAAATGAAGGAACAGCGGATGCGCCCGGCCTATCACCTGCAGCAGGGACGGTACGACCAGCCGGTCATAAAACAGCAGGAAAAAAACAAGAAGGCAATTCGCAGCCATCGTCAGGCTGCTAAGAATATTTTTCCAGTTCATGTGCATCGTTAAGCAATCAATCCGTTGACGACCTTCCCCGCCACATCGGTCAGCCGATAGCGCCGCCCCTGGTGTTTGAAGGTAAGCTTTTCATGATCCAATCCCATAAGATAAAGTACGGTGGCATGAAAATCATGCACGTGAACAGGATCCCTGGCTATATTATATCCAAAATCATCGGTTTCGCCATATACGCCGGGCCGCACGCCTCCACCCGCCATCCAGACGGTGAAACAGCGCGGATGATGGTCACGGCCATAGCTGTCTTTCGTGAGCTTGCCCTGGCAATAGTTGGTCCTTCCAAACTCTCCGCCCCAGATGACCAGCGTCTCGTCGAGCAGCCCTCTTTGCTTGAGGTCGGTGATAAGTCCCGCGGAAGCCTGGTCCACATCTTTGGCCTGTCCCTTGATCTCGCCGGGAAGATTGTTATGCCCATCCCATCCCTGGTGATATAATTGAACAAACCGGACGCCGCTCTCCGACAGCTTACGCGCAAGAAGACAATTGGCGGCAAATGTCCCTGGCACCAGGCACTCCGGTCCGTACAGCTTTAGCGTATCCTCGGGCTCTTTGGATGTGTCCGTGATCTCAGGCACGATGGTCTGCATCCTGTAGGCCATCTCGTATTGCTGTATCTTGGTAGCGATCTCGGGGTCGCCGAATTCTTTATAGGAGTCATCATTCAGCTCGGCTATCTTGTCGAGCATCTTTCTTCTGTCATCGCGGGTCATGGAGGCAGGATCGCTCAGGTATAGCACAGGATTCTCACCGCTGCTGAACTGGACACCCTGGTGGATGGAATCCAAAAACCCATTGGACCATAGTTTGGAATATACACCCTGACCATTGCCCTTCCCTTTCGACAGAAGCACGCAAAACGCGGGAAGGTTCTTATTCTCGCTGCCAAGCCCATAACTAAGCCAGGAACCCATGCTGGGCCGATTGCCCTGCTGCGCGCCGGTTTGGAAAAAGGTCAGCGCGGGGTCATGGTTGATGGCCTCGGTGTACATGGTCTTTATAAAACATATATCATCCACCACCCCGGCGGTATGCGGCAGTAATTCGCTTAGCCATGCCCGTGACTGTCCATATTGATTAAACTGGAATACAGTGCCTGCCAGCGGGAACTTGACCTGGTCGGCGGTCATACCCGTAAGCCGCTGCCCATTACGAATAGAAGCAGGCAGGTCCTCACCCTGCATCTTTTGTAACAGCGGCTTATAGTCGAAAAGGTCCAGCTGTGACGGCGCCCCATTCTGAAAGAGATAGATGATCCTTTTGGCACGGGGGGCGAAATGAGGCAGCCCCGCCATAATAGACTCTTCTTCCCCACCCTTGAACAGATCGGGTATCAGCAGGGAGCCCAGGGCAACACTTCCGATGCCAAGACTCAGCCTCGACAGGAACTTGCGTCGGTTGATACGAAGGGCGTGTTCGATGATCTCTTTTTCCATGGTCGCTGTCAAGTTTTTGTGATAGCTTCTTCCAGGTTATAAATTATGGTGATCGTTTTCATTAGGGCAGCCGCGCTATCCGCATCCACCTTCTTTTCATGCGGATACTCCCCTTCATCCAGGGTTTTGGCGGCATCCAGTTTCCTGCTGGTGAATTGCGCTGATTGCTCGTTATAATAATCGGTCAGGGTCTTTAATTCCTTTTCCGTGGGCTTACGGCAAACTATCCGCCGGAAGGCTTCCGTTATCTTGTCCCGTGGCGTGCCGCGCTCCATCGACAATCGCTCTGCCAATACCCGTGCGGCTTCCAATACAGTAGGGTCGTTCAGCATGATCAACGCCTGCAGGGGTGTATTGGTCTTTAGTCTTTTTACTTCGCACTGATCGCGGTTGCTGGCGTCGAACATGATCATGGATGGCGGTGGTACGGTTAGCTTTATAAAGGTATACATACCGCGCCGGTACAGGCTGTCGTGATGATCCTGGCGATAGGTGGCCAGTACTCCCCTGCCGGAAGTAGCCGCCTCCCAAAGCCCCTCAGGCTGATAAGGCTTCACGCTGGGGCCGCCGATGGTACGCACGAGCATTCCGCTGCTGGCAAGTACAAGGTCTCTTATAAATTCTGCGGACAATCTGTTACGCGGCCCTCTCGACAGCAAGGCATTATCCGGGTCCCTTGCCAGCTTTTCAGGCGTTATGACAGCAGACTGTCGGTAGGTCGACGAAAGGACGATCTGCTTCACCAGCCGCTTGATATTCCATCCATGATCCATAAGATCTACCGCCAGCCAATCCAATAATTCCGGATGCGTAGGCAGCTCGCCCTGCATGCCAAAATCCCCCGTTGTCTTTACGATGCCTCTGCCAAAAAATTCTTGCCAGATCTGGTTGACAAAGACCCTTGCCGTGAGGGGATTGTTCCTGCTGACGGTCCATTTTGCCAATCCAAGTCTGTTCCGTGGATATTGTACAGTATCGTATTTCATGACGGCGGGCAGCGCATAGGGCTGTACCTCGGCGCCCGGCATATCATAGCGTCCCCTTTTAAGCAGATAGGTTTTCCGGAGGGTGTCCCGCTCCCCCATCACAGACACGGACAAAGTCCCCGTATCCTTATTGGACATATAAGAGAGAAGGTTCTTCCTGTCGTTGCTGTCTATGGCCAGCTTCGGCATCTTGGCAGGCTTCGATATGCTGACATCCCCTTCATAGCCCACCTCTTTGGTATTGTTGAAAAAAGCCAGCAGACTGTAATAATCCTTCTGGCTAAAGGGGTCGTATTTATGATCGTGACATTGCGCGCATTCGATGGTCACACCTAGCATGCCCTTCCCAAATGTCTTGGTCTTGTCGACAAGATATTCGACCCGGTATTCTTCGGGTACCACCCCGCCCTCTTCGGTGTACTTATGATTTCGGAAAAAACCCGTTGCTAAAATTTCTTCCTTCGTGGCATTCGGCAGCATATCACCCGCTATCTGCCAGGTGACAAATTGATCATACGGTAAATTTTTATTGAACGCATGGATCACCCAGTCGCGCCAGGGCCATTGTGTCCGTATATTATCATCCTGGTAGCCATAGCTGTCCGCATAACGCGCCACATCCAGCCAGTGCACAGCCATCTTCTCGCCATATTGATCGGTGTTCAGCAGACTGTCGACGATCTTTTCATAAGCATGCCCATCGTTGTCGGCCATGTAATGGTCCATCATATCAAGGCTGGGCGGCAGCCCGGTGATATCCATACACACTCTTTTGAGCAGACGTTCCTTGTCTGCAGGTGCATTGGGTGTAAGCCCTTCCGCCTCCAGACGGTGCAGGACAAAACGATCTATCTCATTGGCGGCCCATGTCTTGCCCCGCACTTCGGGCAGCGGCGCTGCGACAGGAGGTGCAAAGGCCCAATGCCGCTCGTACTTAGCGCCCTGTTCGACCCATTTTGTAAACAGCTTTTTCTCCCGCTCGGTCAACATCCCCAGATGCGCATCGGGAGGAGGCATCATATAGGTCATATCAGAGGATGTCACTCTTTTTACAAGCTCGCTCTGGCCGGGTTTACCGGGTACGATGGCAAACGCCCCTTTCAGGTTCTTCAACGGCGCATAGGCGCTGTCGGCGATGTCCAGGCGAAGACCAGCTTCACGGTGACCCGCATCAGGCCCGTGGCATTTAAAACATTTGTCTGAAAGTATGGGACGTATGTCGAAATTGAAGCTTACAACATCGGGCAGGGCGGCGTCGGAGCGCTGTGCACCTTTGTCATGGCGGAAGCAGGAAGAGATAATACATATCCCTATCGCAATAGCGGCAAGTATCGTTATTATTCTGGCAGGCATGTTCTATTGTATGAACATGACGAAATTACTAAAAATCTCTATTCATTGTGCGGATCGCATTAATAATGTCCGAAAAACGGGCACCCGAGAAATATAGCCCGTTTTTCGGAAAGATCTAATGTCTGTCCTTCGGACAACGAGCCTCCGGCCCGTTCTGTTGATTTCGGACACTTATTCCATCCCCGATATACAACCAGCCAGCCGCTTCAATTGCGCAGCACTCAATTCGACAGCAGGATGGAACGCAGGCCCCTGCATATATTTCTCCAGGCTGTACCGCAATTGCCTCGCCGCGGGCCGGTGATCTAGGTCTCTACGTATATCCGCCGACACAAACACCAGCCTCCCTTTACCCACCCTCGCCTCTATCACTTCCGCCATCTTTCTGTTCTTCACAAAATTGTCGATCACCCGGACGATCGGGTCGATAGCAGGCAGCGAATCCAGGATCATCGTCTTCGAAGAGGTGACAAGGTCCCACCACTGCCAGTCGGAATAGGGCTCCGTCGGGAAATCTTTTAACGCGGGATGATCCGGCCTCATTAATAATCCCATGGTTCCCGGCTGGTTGGGAAAATGCACCGGGCTCCAGAATACGGGCGCAAATCTGCCGGTGACCCCGTTGAGACAAGAAGTGTCGGGATTGAACAGGACATCCTTCCCTTCCTTCAGATGCCCTAATGCATCCTCCAGCACACTGTCAAAGACGATGCCCTTACCCCCCGACAGTTCTCCACCCGGCCCGGGCACATGTTCCGGGTACACCCATATATTCCATTCATTCTTATAAGAAGTTCCCTTCAGCCGCAACACTACCGTCAGTTGCGCCGCCTGTTTCACAGCTCCCAATGCAAAAGAAAAGGAGCCGATGGAATGCCCATTACCCATGGCAATATCCTGCTGCGCGAGCGCTCCGTCCGCTATCTTACGGCCGCCCTGATCCACCACCGTCCACTCTGGCGTTACCCCCTTCAACACACCCCTGCCGAAATTCGCAACCTCCGCCTCAGCCCTAAACTGCTCGTTATTGGTATAAACAGCCCTGTCAAATCTGATCAACGGCACCACAGCCGAACAATACATACGATGCTGTTCAGGCGTCACCAGCCCTTTGCTATCCCAAAAGGCATCCAGGATACCAATAAGGGCCGTCCCCTGACCGGGGAAATCATGAAGGTCCAGCAGCTGGAACCCACTGGTACCCGGAGTCTTTAACACCCTCTCCATCTCCTCCTTATACAGCCGCACAGCAAATTTTCCGCTGGCACGGGTGTAGGCGGGCGACAGATCCAGCATCCCCTTTCGCTCGAGGTCCCTGCGGATGGCTGAAAAGTTTAACGGGTCCAGCACACCGGTGTATTTGTTTATCTCCCGTACGTCTGGGTAGACAGAATATTGTCCCATCTCATGTATGATCAGCGGAACGGGCAGCCCGTCTACCGCCTTGGTATAGTCGCTTTTGAAGTCGGGCGGATACGTATTGAATATACCCTGCCCCCTCACCCATCCTTTCTCCGTGTATTGCGTGATATAGAAATCATCTCCCGGCTCGGGCCATTTCCCATGACCAGCCTGAAAGCTGAACGAGGTAGAAGTATACAAATGACGCGGATCGGCCTGCCGCAGCGCGCTTACCATCCCATGCAGCCAGTCGAAATCCCCTTCCAGCTCATTACCCATCGACCAGAAACAAAAAGAAGGATGATTGCCATACTCCCTGCTGATACGGAACGCCTCTTCCCGCAGCCAGCGGTTCATGGCCGTATCCTTTCCGGCATTCGTATTCCAGAGCGGCAGCTCGATCTGGAGATAGAACCCCAGGGAATCCGCTGCTTCAAAAGCAGCCGCGGGCGGACACCACGAGTGAAATCGCAAATGGTTCAGTCCATACGACCGGGCCACAACAAACTCCTTCAGCCAGCTAAGGCGATCCATCGGCGGGTGACCGGTCAATGGAAATATATCACACTCCAACGTCCCCCGCAGGAACATACGACGGCCATTGATCCACAATTCGCTGTTCTTATTGTCAAGAGTACGCAGGCCCCATGTAGTATTGACAACATCCTTGCCATGGCTGGTCGTCAGTGTCGCGCGAACAGTATAAAGATCAGGCGTAAACTCATCCCACACTTTACAACCAGGCAAGGCAATCTCCTCCCCCCTCGATGTCCCCAGCAAAACTGCCGCCTGCCGGCTGGCCACCACATGCCCGTCTCTATCCAGCACCTGTAACAGCAGCTGCCCGCTCCCCGTACCCTCAAGCTGAGTATTCACCCGCACCTTCTCCCCCAAAGGATACACCTGCACGGACCCTACATGCCCGGGACTCCGTGCTATCAGTTGTATCTTTCCCAGGATACCATTCCAGATGATCTGCGTCTCTTCTGTATATGAATGAGCCATATCCCGTATGGAAATATCATATTGCTTGCGATTGTCCACCTGGATGACGATCCGATGCCTGCCGGGTGTCAGCAGCGCGCCTAATTCATAATAGTGTGGAGTGGAAAGACTTTCACGCCCTCCGGCCTCGCGCCCATCCACCCAGACATGACTCGTCCATAACACCCGCTCCAGCTCCAGCGTAATGCTCTTCCCGGCCCAATCCCGCGGTATATCAACCTCCCGCTCATAGGATGCAGCGCCTATATAAGTATGTTTGCGTGTAAGGTGCAGAAGGACCTCTCTCGTAAGTCGTGCATCAGTCAGCGTGGGCGGATCGCCAATACCCGCGTCGTCCAATGTCCCCGGCAAATGCACCTGCCTGGCGGCCTCCTGCCCGAGTCTGGCGTCCCACTGCCCGGCCAGCGGGATTACCTGCTGCGCGGACAACCTCACACAAAAGAAAAAGATCAATACGCCCGTCGTCCTGTATTTGCTTACAATCATATCGGGCACAATTTTAGCCCAAAGTGACGAGCTGGAAGATGGAGTTTTTTATTAAAATGCTGGACAATTTTACGCCCCATTGCTGACAATGCTATACACGGGAGTGCTGCAACCGCACATTGTATTTGTCGCGATAGCTGCTGGGCGTCATGCCTACCGTCTTTTTGAACAGCTGCCGAAAGGTCTTTTCATCATTGTAGCCCGAGGCGATCATGGATTCAAGCACCCCGCCCGACGACTGCTCCAACACCCGCTTGGCAGCCTCGATCCTTGTCCTTTGCAAATATTCTATAAAGGTGATCCCCGTAGCATGCTTGAACCTGCGCGCCAGGTTGCGGCGGCTGGAAGGAAGGTCATTGATCAGCTCCTCGATCGTGCTTACCTGCGCATAATCCCTGCGGATCCGATCCTGCAGCTGTGACACCAGCTCATCCTGGTGCGATGGCACAGGCTTGAATGTGGCAAAATGGGCCTGCTGCTCCCTGTCCATATCGATAGCAAAATATTTGGCCGTCCGGATGGTCATCTCACGCCCGCAATAATTTTCGATCAGCAGCAGCAACAGGTGGAAGCTGTTGGTGGACCCGCCGCTCGTATAGATCTCCTGGTCCTGTGTCACCACCGCATCGGCCAGTAATCGCACCGAAGGGAATGCCGCAGCAAATTTGCCCGTGGCATCCACATGGGTAGTAGCCGTCTTGTCATCCAATAATCCTGTGGCCGCCAATAAAAATGCGCCGGTACAGACACTGGCAATGGCCGCTCCCCGATGACGCACGTTGCAGAGCCATCCTATGAACGCTTCATTATCCCGGATGGCTTTTTTCATATCGCTGATGGCAAAGGCAGGTATGAGGATCAGATCAAAACGCGTCCTCTCATCCAGTTCCTCCAGGGGATATCCGCTATAATTCCCCCTATGATCTTCACCCGCATTCAATACATGTATCTTAAAAGACGGCGCCCCGCCCTCCTCTACACAAAAGCTGTTGACAGTCTCGAAAACATCCAGGATCGCAGCAACGCTCAACAGGCGGTGATATTTCGTCAATAGTACACCAAGCTGTATCATCTCAATCGTGATTTTAGGTCAATTTAACCATTTTGTCCAGGGTTCCCCCTCCGCTGGTCATTTTTTCACCCCCCGAGGATGACAACGACACAGCCGTAAGTGTTGCATGTATAAAAAATATCACAATAGCGGGTAAAAGAGGCTCAACGGATCAGCATCACCGTCCCTGTACGGGTCACAAAGCCACAGACGGTTTTAGCCTGAATGACATAGGCATATCCACCCGTAGGCTGCATTTGCCCCTTATATGCGCCATCCCAGCATTCAGCAGGATTCTTGGTATTAAACACGCGGACACCCCACCTGTCGTATACGGAAAATTGTACCAGTTCCACATGCCCCCAGCGTTGTATGCCAAAGCAATCATTATGCCCATCTCCATTAGGAGTAAAGCTGTTCGGCACTACCATGGCTTTTGTGCTGCTCACAGGGGCATAGACCGTCACCGTATCATACACCGAACAGCCGTTGCCGTCTGTCACATGGGCGATAAAAGTGGTGGTGCCGTCGACCGTGGCAATGGGGCTCGGAAGAGTCGGGTCGTTCAGTCCGGCAGCAGGTGTCCATTCATATGTATAGCCGGACGAACCAGTCACCGGCAGCTGAATGGGGATCCCCCCGCAATCATCGACGGTTATAGCCTGCTGTGCAGGAGGCAATGGATATACTACGATAGGAGTGCTGTCAGCAGCCTTACACCCATCACTCGTTGTATAGGTATAGACCAGCATATGCGTTCCCACGCCGGCGCCCGAAGCCAGAAAATTTCCATGAGCATCCATACCGGCCCCGCTGTACATACCCGCGCCCGATGCTCCCGATACCTCGCTCGCCGCATCGATGGGGAAAACATCTTTATCGAGACACACACCCGACAGCGGAGAGAATTGCACAACCGGGGATGCAAACAGGTGCAGCGCCGCCGTGGGAGATGTGAACCCCGAATTCCGTACGCACCCCGTGGAGTCTGTAATCGTCTGCAGCGAGATAGTTGCCGAGGCGGATAAGGGAGGCAGCTTGACGGAAGAAGTGCCGTCTAACGTCCTCGTATACGTGTTTACGCCGTCGGTGAGCTGTACCTGGAAAGGCGCTACCCCTCCGTCCGAAGTATACCGGATCACCGCGGAGTCCGCGCTGCATGCTATAGCCCCCGCAATACCGCCCTGCGGCAGGGGCTCAATAAGCACTTTTGAAGAAAGATTGGGCGTTGACGAGCAGCCGTTGGCGTCCGTGATGCTGCGAAGATCAAAGGTCGTTGTGCCAGGGGCCGTCAGCGGATATTTCCATTGACACGCAGCACCTGCAGCCCTTCACATTGTGTAGGAAGCGCATCGTTGAAAGTACCCAGGTCCTCCGCCGTAGGACTGTTCAGCAGACTGTTGCCAAAGCGCAGCCGGACAAGATGCCCGTAGGTATAGTCATAGCAGCGGATAATTACAGCACAAGATAAGGGGGAATTTGCGCATAATCAATGGGTTGCGATTTTTAACGAAACCCTTGCAAATACAGCGTTTGGCTATTATCTTTGTTCCCATATCCTCTTGTAAAGACTTTATTTCTTCGTCTTACATCCAATCCTCAAATTTAGACTTCCTACATCCAAGCTTCCCCCAAAAACCAATCCATTCATTGATTCGTCGGTTATAGCCGTCTGTACATGAATACTTCCATGTCTTTTGAAAAGCAGTCATGATCTGTATTTAATCGCAGTCCCTGTAAAACACGTATTATGAAGCTTTTCTACCTATCCCTATTCTTCCTGTTGCCCCATTTTGTCCACGCACAAATGTCGCTTGACAACGTCACCGCCTTTAACAACAACGGTTCCAATCCCCTCCTGGACAAGGCTCCCAAAGAATGGGTGAAAGAACAGGACCAGATCAACGGCCGCGTTCCCCATAGCAAGCTCGTCAAAATGCAGATTGAGACGGAAGCCATGATCTCCTTCCTCCACGACTCCTGTTTCTCCACAACAGACTTCACCCCTGTCTGGCACGGTGAATATTCCACCAGCCGGTTTGGCATCCAATGCAGATCAGAGGACAGCAGGGGCCGGCTCACGATCATGTCCAACGATATCAGCCCCCTCCTCCGCTATCTGACGGTGAATGGCAAAGATCTCGCAGGCATTCGCCCCTCCTCCGGCCTGCAGGGCGACTCCCGTTATTTCGAATATGAAGATGAAGACCACGCCCGCACCATCTACTGGCTCATCACTCCGGACAGCAACCAGCTGCCTTATATCGCGATCACCCGCAAAGAATATCTACAGGAGGCTCGCACAGAGCTCATGGGCAAAAAGAACAGCATCATTGCAGACATCAGGCTCAAGACCCCCATCCGCTCCGAAGCTATCCAGGAGGCCGAGAAAAAAGCAGCCCTCGACGAGCTGAACAATAACTACTCCGGCGCCGACCTCCAGGTGAGACTGCGCCTCTTCGCCAAAGAATACCACTCAGATAAAGAGTATTTGGATTTCAGCATTGAAAAAGCTACCGCGGCACTCGACAGGACCATCCACCTGATGGACTCTATCTCTACCCACAGCACATCCGCTGAGCTCGATAAGCCCGCCATGGTCTCCGTAAATGCCGACAGCTTCCATGGATTCGAGGACAAGGAGGCAGACAGGAATATGCTGGTAAGGATCAATCCTGCCTACTACACTAACACCAGCAACGACAAGCCGCTGTTATTCCTCGTCAGCTGGAGCTATGATCCCGCCGGCCCCGACGCCAGCAATATCGACCGCCAGGTCAGGGAGAACATCGACTTCCGCCAGCTGAAAGCGCTGCTGGTTAAGTAGGCTGCTTGTATATCCCAAAAGTATGAATGGCCGGGCAGGCTTTGCCTGCCGTGATCTTTAGCCGAACCCGGCGTGCCGTTACAGGTTTGAATCTGACCAGCCATTTATACCCGATGGTCTGTTTTCCCGTCGCCTCGGGAATAGCCATCCAGCTCTTTCCATCTGCAGAATAGTCCACGGACCATCCTGTAGTACGGTGCCCCAGCGCAATGACCTCCTGCAGCATCAGCACGTCAAATGTTTTACGCGATCCAAGATCAAAGGTCAGCGTATCGGTAACAACCCCATCCGCCGCCGCATAGTAACTGTCCTCCAGACCATCCACCATATTAGAGGGTTTATATTTCCCGCCGCGTGGATGTTTTGTCTTGATGACGGCTCCTGCAGCCAGGTTGGTCTTGAAAGTACTATTGATCAGCTCCCGCAGACTATCCGCCCGCTGTGCATCTACGTCCGGGATCAGCCCGCGCTTGTCAGGAGGGAAATTCAACAGTAATACGCTGTTATGCCCCACGGAATTGAAATAGAGGTCCCACAGTTCGGCGACGGTCTTTACTTTATCATCCTCCTCGGGGTGATAGAACCAGGAAGGGCGAATAGATACATCCACTTCAGCCGGTACATAAGCCGATCCATCGATCTCTCCCTGGTTCAGCTCTTTGATATGTGCCGATTCATCCCGGATGGACAAAGGATCGATGGTCGACCAGCAGGGATCACCCGCCACACCCGACTCATTACCCACCCAACGGCAGTCGGCAAACTGGTAAGAATTCTTCGTCCCAAAAACAACACAATCAGGCTGCAGTTTCCGGACGGTGTCTGCCCAACGTGTATACATCGGCGTTGTCAGCTTGTCGGCGCCTGCCCCATCCCACCAGATCTCCCAGATGGGCCCATAATTCCTCAGCAGCTCCGATAGCTGGCCGGCATAGTAGTCTCCATAAAGAGGAGTTCCATACCGGGCATCATGCCTGTCATGCGGTCCCAGATAGATAGCAGCCTTTATCCCGGAAGCCTTGCAGGCATCCGTAAACTCCCTTACGACATCCCCTTTCCCGCCCGCCCACGGGCTGTTCTTCACGGAATAATTGGTGTAATAAGAAGGCCAGTTGCAAAAGCCATCGGCATGCTTGGCCACAAAAATAGCACAGGGTATGCCGGCCTTCTTCAGCACGCTTGTCCATTGATTGCAATCCAGCGCCGTAGGATTGAAAAGCTCCGGTCGGGCCGTCCCATCCCCTTCATTGACACCGGCAAAAGTATTCATGCCAAAATGGATAAAGGCAATAATTTCCCGGTGATACCATTCTATCTGCCGGGCATTGGGTACAGGCCCCGAAGGGGCCGGCGCATCCTGGGCATTCGTCCGGAGCGCCGGCATTAAATAAATAAAGCTAAATACTAAAAATGTGTGTTTCACCATCCTGGGTTTTGAGGTTTTAAGTTAGGATTTAAAGTCAGCTCCTGCGTAGGAATAGGATACAGATACATCTTATCATCCCAAACACGTGAACTGATATTCGTATATATGCGAATATAATCATTGGCATCGACGACTACACCGGCCACCTGGTTGGGCGGATATTCCGCACGCACGGAAGGCAGCAGCTTCATGCCCAGTATCGTCGCAGGGTTATTGATGAGATCACCCGCCCGCCACCGCAGCAGGTCGTTAAATCGGAAACCGTCCGCCGCCAGCTCGATCCTCCTCTCCCGGCGGATCTCATCCAGCAGTACAGGAAGGGACGGGAAGATGGAGTTGGGATCTTTCTGCAGGGAACTGATCACCATATGCGGCATGGCTACTCTATCCCGTATCAGGTTAATGGTGTTGTCCAATACCGTCTGCGTACATTCTCCCAGCTCAGCCTTTGCCTCTGCCTCGTTCAACAGTATTTCGGCATATCGGAATATGAACAGGTCCAGCGTGGATTGTGCCGCATTCCACTGGGCAGGGTCCGGGGACAGGCATTTGATGATCATATAGCCGGTGGGCGCGGTGGCCGTTCCGATCTGCGGCAGGGTAAAGATATTCTTTGTGCCGTCTGCATTGTTGGTCAGCACAAACCCCCGGGTAGCGATCAATTGGGAAAACCTTGGATCACGGTTGGCAGCTTCCGCATCCAGGGAGTCGTCACCCTTATACAGGGGGCTCAATGCGGTGGGCAGTCCATCCGTGCAAAGGAAGCTGCGGGCAAAATCCTTGGTAAATCCGGTGCTGCTCTCTCCCAGCTGGCGCGTAAGGTTCTGCGTTAGTACATTCTTGATATACACCATGGGCAGAATGGCCTCCTTGTTGCCCGTAAGATCTTCTTGTATAAAAAGATTGTAATAGTCTGTACTGGGATTGCCGGTGGACCATATGCCATAGTTGCCGGAGCTCATGATCGCCTCCGAAGCCGTGACAGCCGCATTTAGATACACGACATCATCTCCCATCCCATGGTACCTGCGATAGGTTCCTTCCCACAGACAGATCCGTGACATCAACGCCAGGGCGGCATATTTATGCAGACGTCCCGCATCCACCGCATCCAGGCCGGGCAGGTTGTTGACCGCAAAGTTCAGGTCGGCCAGCACGGAGTCCATCACCTGTTTGTGCGGCGTCTTGGGTGCATACAGCAGGGAGACGGAAGTGTCGGTGAGGTCCTTGCTCAGCCAGGGTACATCTCCAAACCGGATGACCTTTTGCCAGTAATAAAAAGCCCTGAAAAAACGGGCCTCTGCCGCATATTTGTTCAGCGTAGCCTGGTCCGCCGCCGCCCGCTGATAACGCTGCAGGAAATAATTGACATTCCTTATCTGCCCCCAATCCCAGCCTCCACCGGACACAGGCACTATATAAGTGCCATCCAGCAAGCCATCCCCATGGTCGAGGGCCAGCTCGTTGTCGGAATACCTGTCGGACCAGAAAGAGTTTTGTACAGGCAGATCCTGGTAGAAAGTATTGCAGTACAGCGCCAGGTCATTGGCATTCTTAAAGAACGTGGGCTCGCTAAGCGCGTCCACGGGATAAAGATTCAGTCGCTTGTTACAGGCAGAGAACAAGCCTGTCATAAGAATGAGTGCGTATATAGTAAGATGTTTGTTTGTCATACTTGAAAATTTTAATCATTAACAACGCTCTATAAACCCAGCTGCAGGCCGAATGATACAGCACGGCTTAAAGGATAGGTGCCGAACCCGATGATCTCGGGGTCATATGCCTTGAACATCTTTGTGATCTCGAAAATGTTCTGTCCCGAAGCATATACCCGCAGGCTCTTTATTTTGATCCGGCCGAGAACATTGGTCGGCAACGTATAGCCAATGGCTACATTCTTCATCCTGGCATAGGCGGCGCTTTGCAGATATTTGGTCTGGTTCTGGAAATTGCTGCCGCCGCCAAACCGCAGGAGGGGAAAATAAGCGTTTGTATTTTGAGGCGTCCAATGATCTTTCATGTATACAAATGGCACGCTCCACTCGGACTGGAATCCCCAGAAAGCATTGTCCGTGGGCATATAGTCCCTTTTGCCCACTCCCTGGATAAATACGGCCAGGTCGAAGTTCTTATACTGTACTTTCAGGTTGATGCCATACTGGTAGCGGGGTGTTCCATTGCCGATGATCTTCTGATCTCCCGGATTGGGCACGGTATTGTCTCCGCGGGTGATCTTGCCATTCTTGTCCAGGTCGGCATATTTTATATCCCCTGCCATCTGTGTAACCCCTGATAGCTGGGTTTGATCATAGGCCGCGGCTTCCGCATTCGTCTTGAAATACCCATCCGTGACAAAGCCCCATATCTCATTGAATTTCTCTCCCACATAGTAGCTGCCAAGCGACTTGGTTGGGTTCAGATCATACTTGGTGATCTTCGATGTATTGTCGGACAGACCTACCTGCAGGGAATAGGAAAGATCTTTGTTGATCTTGTCGTTCCAGGTGAGGCTCAGCTCCCACCCCTTTGTCATCAGGCTGGCCGCATTCTTGCTCGGAGGAGCCGTTCCCAGCACGCCCGGCAAAGGTTGTCCGCTGACCAGCATATTCGAGGTCTCCCTGGCATACCAGTCAAAGCTGCCTGTCAGCCGCTGTCTCAATACGGTGAAATCCAATCCCACGTCCTTGGTGGTAACGGTCTCCCAGGTGAAGCTGGGGCTGACCAGTCCCGGAGCGCCCACAGCGGTGTTCATCTGGCTGCCGAAGATATAATTGGACGTCCCGGTGGACATCAGGCCTACATAAGGGTAGATGCTGCCATCAGACGGCTTGGTTGGATCAAATTGCTGGTTGGGCAGTTTCCCATAGGACACCCGCAGCTTCAGATCGTTGACCGCCTCCTTCAAAGAATTGAAAAAACGCTCTTCCGAGATCCTCCATCCGGCGGATGCCGAAGGAGACCACACAAACCGCTTCCCATTGGGGAAGGCGGAAGTGCCATCGTACCGGCCATCGATCTCCAACAGGTACTTATCAGAAAAGATATAGTTCAGCCGGTAGAGCAACCCGTCCAGTGCCCACTCATATTCATTGCCCCCTATCAAAGGCTTGGGGTCGGAATTCAATCCAATAAAGGGAGTGCCGGGGTCGATCAGGTTCTTGGCCTGTGTATTGATGATCTTATAATGCCTGTACTCCTGGTTGTAACCCACGGTGGCCTTGAAATAATGCAGCCTGGCAAATGTATTCTCATAGTTGGCATACAGGTTCAGCACCCTGTAGTTGTTGTTATTGCTGATCTCAGTCGTAGCATCAGGATAGGTCCAGGGATAGTAGTCCAGCATCACGTGATCTACTCCATACTCCGGGAATTGTTTTTGCACCTGCTGCTCAAATCCCGAATAGTTGTTATAGGTATAATCCGCATTGATCCTGACATGTTTTACAGGCGTAAGCACGGCGCCGGCCGTGAACCATAGGTCATTGGCCGTGAGGATGTCCCGTCCGTTCTGCGCCAGTACGGCCAGCGGGTTGGTCCAGCTGCCCTGCCCGGAATAGTCGCTGCCCCCGGGATTGAACACCGGCATATTCGGTCTGCCATCACCCTGTATATAGCTGTTGGAATTGCTATTGGTCGGCGCATTCGATCTGTCGTTACGGATATGGTTCAGGTTGGCCCGCAGGTTAAAGCTGAGCCAGGGAGTTGCTTCGGTGGTCAGTTTTATACCTGGATTGATACGCTGAAAATCCTCATGCCCCTGCTTCAACATGCCCTTCTGATCAAAATATCCAAGCGTGCCTATATAGGATGTCTTATCCGAGCCGCCGGCAACGGAGAGATTGTGCTGCTGCTGGGGCGCCCAGCCGGGATAAAGCTCTTTTACCCAGTCGGTATTACCCACATAGCGGTACTTGGAAGGATTTCCCGGATCAGGGTAGCCGCTGGAGTTGTTCTTTGGGTCGGCAAAGTATTTGGCCGCCATGATAGAATCCTCTTCCGTAAATGGGAAGGAGGCGGTGGATCCGCCGCTCATCTGTCCATTCCTGTCAGCCTCGCGGTGCATATTGATATAGTCCACCGAATTGAGATGTTTCGGCAGCCGGGTAGGGCGCGTAATGGTATAGGCGCCGGAATAATTGAGACGTGCGGGGCTGTTCTTTTTGCCATTACGGGTAGTGATCAATATCACCCCATAGGCGCCACGGCTGCCGTAAATGGCCGCGGATGCCGCATCTTTCAATACGGTGACACTCTCGATATCACCAGGATTGATGAGGTTGGGGTCCATCTGTACGCCATCCACCATTACCAGCGGACTGCCCGCATTGGCGCTGTTGCTCGTACCGGGAGAATTCAGAGAAGTGACGCCCCGTATATTGAAGGTGGCCGAAGCGCCAGGCCGGCCGCTGGTCATGTCAACATTCAGATTTGGCACCAATCCTTGCAACCCTTGGGCCACATTGACCAGTGGACGGCTATCCAGCTCTTTGGAGCTCACGGTGGATACGGCGCCGGTAAGGTTCTCCCGCTTTTGCGAACCATATCCCACGATGACGATGGAGCTGAGGTCGGCTATAGCCTCTTTCAACACCACCCGTAGATTGTTCTGGCCATCCACTTTCAGGGTCTGCGCCTCATAACCCACAATGGAAAATTCCAGCGCCGCATCTTTTGCGTCGATGACGACGATCCTGAAATTGCCGTGCTCGTCGGTAATACCGCCTTTCCGGGTCCCTTTAATATAGACTGAGACACCCGCCAAAGGGTCCCCCTTTGAATTGACCACCGTACCCGTGATCTCCACAGGCGGCTGCTGCGGCGGCGGAAGGGTCGCCTTCTCCTCTATTGTCTTTTTCTTTACCACCACGGTCCTGTTGATGATGGTATAGGTGAGGGGCTGATCCGAAAAGCAAAGATCCAGCGCCGCCTCCAGCCCGGCATTGTCCACCTTTATGGTCACGGGTCTGGCATCCTTTAGATCCTTCAGATCATAAAAGAAAAGATAGCCGGTCTGCCGGTGCATCTCCGTAAATACCTTCTTCAGGGGAGTGTGGGTCGCCGAAAGGGTGACCTGTTGTGCCCGTCCGCTGGCAGATACTTCCATGCAGGCGGTGAATAGTAGAATGGCAGTCAGCTTCATCATCAACAGCATTTTGGGCCATGGATAATATCCACGGCGGATCCTAGCATGTAAATGCATAACTTTGTTGTGTTTGGGTTAAACAATAAGCAGTCCGTAGAACGATTGTAAAAATGGGTTAGCCCAAGCTACTCGCCGGAGGTGGTCTCAAGCACTTCCGGTTTTCTTTTAGTTAACCACTTATTTTAAGGCATTACCACCAATTTTTTTCCTTCCAGTCTGAAATGAACATTGCTTTCCTCCAGGATCCGCAGGACTTCCGACAATTGGCTCGCCCGCGGCATCTGACCCCCGAACTGTCTTTCCGTGACAGGTCCTTCATATTGCACATCCACATCATACCACCTGGACAGCTGACGCATCAACACCTCGGTCCCAACCCCGTCCAACTGGAAATATCCATTCTTCCAGGCAATGGCAGCCTCTACATCCGCATCGGGGACTACACGCGGTATTCCTCCCGTCTTCAGATAAATACTCTGTTCGCCGGGCCTCAGCATCTGCTGACCTTCTTTCGCCGTCATCCGGATACTTCCTTCCAGCAGCGTGGCTGTCACAGCCGTCTCGTCCCCATAGGCATTGACATTGAAGTGCGTACCCAATACGTCTATCCCGCTCACCGGCTGCTGCCCGCCGGCGGCGCCCATTCCCGCAGCAGATGAATAAATATGCACGGTGAAGGGTATCTTTTCTTTCGCTACTTCAAAATATGCCTCTCCCGACAGGTCGACCTCCCGCCTGCCCTTGTCAAATGCAGTAGGAAATCTAAGCGAGGAAGACGCATTAAGCCATACTTTGGTGCCGTCCGGCAGCACCACCTGGTACTGACCGCCCCGGGGAGTAGCTATCGTATTATATTGAAGGGGTGTGACCCGACCACCGGCGGCAGATATCCTGTAGGCCAGCTGCCCGCTATCCAGCTTGATCAGCCGGGTATTACCCTGTTGCCCAAGTTCGCCGTTATGTGAGCTGTCCAGCACGATCGTAGAGCCATCGGCAAGGGTAAGGATCGCCTTGTTGCCGCCGGGATGGACCTCCGCAATAGCCCGGGTGGGCGCTGGAGCTGTTTTTTGTGATGGATGGAGAGAGATAAAGTAAGCGCCGCCGCCAACTAAAAGAAGGAACACAGCAGCAGCGGCCATCTTCCGAAACCATAGCCTTCTCGTTCCCGAAGCGCCAAATGCCGGGTCGCTGATAATATTGCTGAATACCCGCTCCCTGTCAACCTCGGGAGCCGCATCCGAGCCGGTGAGGTCATGCCAGATGGCCTGTAATGAACCTTCCAGCTCCTGATCGTTCTTTGAATCATCAATTGCCCGGAGTAATTCCAGTAACTCCTGTCTGGTGCAGATATCCGCAGCATATTGCTGCAGCAAATAACGCAATCGTATGGAGGAAGGCGGCATAACCTGAAGACGATGGATCAGCCGCAACGTACTGCCTGCCTGCAAATATTTTTTGAAAAAGGCGATCGCTATGCCTGGTGTAGAGCCAGCAAGAGGAAAATTACCAGGGTGGCTTCGGAATTGGGATGCTGCTGAAGATGTCCCCGGATATGACGAAGCGTTTCAGAAAGATGATTCTTTACAGTGCTTTTGGAGAGATGCATGACCTCCGCGATCTGGTCATGGCTAAGCCCTTCTTCCTTGCTGAGACGGAATATCGTTTTTTTCTGCTCGGACAGGCCGCTCAGCGCCTCTTCGATCAGGTCCCACAGCTCTTTCGCATTCAGCTGCTCTTCAATGCCATTGCTGTCTGTCAGCTGTTCCGTCAATAGTTCCATGAGATGCGTGTTCCTCACCAGCCGGCGGAGATAGTCGATGGTCTTATTCCGGGCCATGGAAAAAATATAGGCCTCTGGAGAATCCATCTGAGAAAGGGAATGACGTCCGACCCAGAGCTTCACAAAGACATCCTGTATGATCTCTTCTGTCGTCTCCGTGGATTTACATAATTTGAAAACAAAGGCGGAAAGATGGTTGAAATACGCGTCGTAAAGGGCTCGAAACGCCTTTTCATCACCTTTTGAGATCTGCTTCAAAAGGCGCTTTTCTTCATATGGCAGCAGTATAGCCAAATAGTTAGTTGGTTATCTCTTTGATAAAAGTATAGAAAATATTCGAAAATAGCTCTATATTAACCAAAAGAACCAATTCTATGTCTCCATTCCTCCGTGTGCCGCTGGCACTATTTACATGCCTGCTATTACTCAGCAGCTGTTACACCTATCGCGTCGCCACTCACGCCCAGCCGGGTACAGAATTTCAATCCCGGACAGCTCATTCCTTCTTCTGGGGACTGGTGCAAAACCCAAAGGAAATAGCCACACCCGTCTGCGATTCCCTCAATACCAACGGTGTGGCGCTCGTGCAGGTAAAGAGCAACTTCGGCTACTCACTCATCACCGTGCTCACGCTTGGCATCTGGTCGCCGATGAGAATAGAATGGAAATGCAGCAAACCCTGTCAGGTGACAGGTCATCTTTGACAACCAACCCTTATCAGCATGAAAATAATCAAAACAGGCGACACCGTCTGGGAGAATAGGCACGAAACTTTTGTAGAGACCATCAAAGACCTTTATGAGCTGGGCAATGACGATTCCCTCCCTCCCATCGACAGCTATAACGACACCACAAAAGGCCTGCAGCAGATGATTGCCGACGCCATTTCAAAAAAGATCCCGCTGCGCGCGCTGGGAGCCGGCTGGTCCTGGACAAAGATCGCTACCGCCGAGGCAGGCATCATGCTGGACACCAAGCCCCTGAATATGATCTTCGATATCTCCGGACCCAGCGTGGCCACCTCCTATAAAGGCGATCCTACAAAACTATTCCTGGCCCAGTGTGGCAACGGCGTCTGGGAACTCAGCCGATTCCTCAAGAACCGTAACCTTTCCTTAAAGACATCCGGCGCCAGCAACGGACAGACCATCGCAGGCGTCATTGCCACAGGGGCCCACGGCTCCGCTTTCGACGTAGGGGCAGTACAAGACTTCGTCGTCGGTCTGCACATCATTGTAAGCCCTACCCGCCACATCTGGCTGGAACGAAGATCCTATCCTGTCGTATCGGATAACCTTATACGAAGCCTTCATACAGAACTGGTGCAAGACGATGATCTTTTCAATTCGGCGCTGGTGAGCTTCGGCAGCTTTGGCATTGTACACGGCGCCATGATCGAGGCGGAAAGTATCTTTCTGCTCGAGGCCTATAGATCCACCATGCCTTTCGACGCCCCCCTGCAGCAGATCATGCAGACGCTCGATTTTTCCAACTCCAGGCTCCCCTATGGCAGCGAAAGACCCTTTCATTTCGCCGTCTCGCTTAACCCTTATGACCTCGACAAAGGAGCCTACGTGACTACCATGTATAAAAGACCGTACAAGTCAGGCTATACCCCTCCGGTACCTAATCTCAACGGTCTGGGGCCTGGTGACGATGCGCCCTGTTTCATCGGCAAGATCACACAGGTGATACCATCTCTTGTGCCGACACTGGTGAGTAAGCTGCTCACATCCAACCTCACGCCCTATTCAAAACAATTCGGCACTATGGGCGAGATCTTTGACAACACCACCCTCCATGGTAAGCTGCTCAGCGCCGCCATCGGCATCCCCATCAGCTATGTCAGCAAAGCCACCGATCTGCTGCTGGCCATCAATAAAAGCGACGGTCCGTTTGCAGGGCTGTTTGCCTACCGGTTTGTAAAAAAATCCAACGCAAAGCTGGCCTTTACAAAATTTGACTACACCTGTGTCCTGGAGCTCGACGCAGCCTTCTCCGATGAGACGTATGCTTTCTACACCGCCGTATGGAAGAAGTTCGAAGAAGAAAAGATACCCTTCGCATTCCACTGGGGTAAGATCAACGAGCTTGATTTCAATCGTCTCACCAATATGTATGGTGACGACCTGAAGACCTGGCTGGCATCCCGCAACAAACTCCTGGATGCCGACTCGAAAAAGGTATTTACCAACGCTACGCTCACCAAATGGGGGCTGGATGTATAAGGCAGCAATTTTCGTCCTTGGTCTTGTACAGGCTGTCCATGCCCAGTCACCTGACACCCTCATCCATGAGCTGCATATTATCCATGACTCTACCCCCAGCGTCCAGCTCATCTCCCATCGCGCGATGAACGTCCTCCTCTCGGAGGCCGCAGGCTATTACATGTCGGACCCGGACAATCTCACACTGTACAAGAACTCCGTCATCGCCAACGCCGCGGAAGGCACCCTGGCCATCTATCATAATCTAAGACAATCATCGGGCATCGATCAACCCGTACGCTCTTTCCTGAGCATCGGCGCCCAGGCCAATATCGCAGATGCCTACGCTGCCCACTCGCAGGACAGACCCTATAACAACCAGTTTGGTCTCCTCGTAAAAAACACATGGGTCGGACGCACCACGATTGCCGCTACCCCAGAGCAGATGAGGCTTATGGATACCCTGCGTACCGCCATCCTGCGCTCCACCGAAACAGCCATCCGGCAGCAGGCAGGCGATTTTACTTTTGATCCCGACCTTCCGTTGTACTTCGAATTTGATTACGCCCATAAACAGGCCAGCACGCTCGCAAAAAGATTTACCTATAAGGTCATCTCCTTCCACTGGACCAGCGTAAGTCTTTATGTTCCTCTCATCACAGCCAACTACCAGGTAGCCCCCGACCTCAGCGAGCTTGCCGCCACTAAGCATTCCTACCCTCTCCACTTCAACATCACACACACGCGGCTATGGGAAGGCAGTAAGTTTGGAAGAATATATGCAACTCTCGCAGGCGACGCATCACTCAGCAATTCCTGCAGCGGCTACCAGCTCTATAAGTTCGGCAGTCTGTATACGGGCGATTATAAGACCTTTATTACCCCTTCGGTAAAAGCACAGCTCGTTTACTTCCCCGCCAATTCACACATCGGCGTCAGCATTCTGCTAAAGCAGTCCATGGGTGACTATCATGCCCTCGATGGCATACTGGGTATACCCGTTGTGCTGATCAACAAGCAGGCGGAAGCCGCTGTGAACTTCGAGTTCCAGGTTCGTTTTTATGACATGGGACATTCCATCGACACCGGCAAGGGACTCAACGGCCGGACAGCCATCGGGCTCACAGCAGGTATCCCTTTCAGTAAGATTGCATTCTGATTTCCTGACCGGCGCTGCCTTAGAATGGCGAGAACCACGAGATCCATGCCCTCGCAGTCGAGGCAAGGACCATATCATAGCTGGTTGCGCCCGTCTGGACAAGATAAAATCCGGCGGGGCTGTACAGCAGCTGATCCGACTTATCCACCGGTCCGCCCGCGGGAATGGTACCTATAAAACCCAGCTCGGTGAAGGTAGCCCTTCCACCGGTAAAAGAAGGCGGGGTGGCCGGCACTGTGAAATAGTCAGCCAGCGCGAGCGCGTTGTTCTCTATCACCAACGGTACAAATGCATCGGCTTTGGGGTTGTTATTCTGGGGCCCCAACAAATTGGGGATATACGCAAATTGATAAAAGGGGCCGCCCGCATCGGTCACATTTGTCACACCATAGGCATCATCCACTCCATTTACATGCCATCCGTTCCAGCTGGCCCAATAATAACCGTTGTCATTCGCATAATGCCACCACCGGCTGGGGGCATTCACATCGTTGCTGAAAGGAGCCGTAGCGCCTTTTATCGTTGCAGACTGTCCGCCCACGCTGGCCGTGATCGACTGCGTTCCCGCATTCCAGACGAGATTGTCGATGCTGGATAGGGTTACGCCGCCGGCGACAATGGGCGTGGTAAAGACAATTCCGGTGGCTGTGATATAGTAGCTTGAAGTCTTGGATTGTGTCTGGCCGCCCGAGGTCCAGGTGACAGTCATCGACCTGTCGGCATTGGGTCTCAGCTCATAAATAACGCCATTGACAGTCAGCCGCTTGAAATACTCCAGGATATTCAGCAGGGCGGATGTATTGTTCCGGAGCGTTCCGCTGAAATAGGCATCCCGCTGCGCTTGCGTGGCCTTTACCAGGAGCCCGCTGGCGCTGTTGAGATTACCCGCAAGATGAACAGTATCCCCTGCATCCGTAGGCACCGTGCTGTCCGAAAAAGAGAACTCGAAGTCCGTCCCCCAGCCATAACCGAACCCGAATGGGCTTTTCGAAATTGCAGGATCAGGATCACAGGGTACATGAAGATAGCTGTAGGTGTCGAAGATCAATGCCGGCCTCGTCAGCTCCTTGATACGATAGCTCGAGCTCTTGGCCGTCGACATCGATGTGTCGAAGTCGGAGAACATGACCACGGTATTGCTGTCCACAAACTGTACATAATACGCCAGGGTAATAGCAGGGCCGTTCTGGCTCACGCCCTGGTTATAGGCGATGCCAGTGGTGCTTTCATAAAACATCCAACCATACTGCGCACCCATAAGCTTACTCTGATAGGCGGCCAGCGCCTTTGCTATCCGCTGATCCGGCGTCAATCCCCCAATGGTGTCGGAGTCGGTCTTCCGGCATCCGGCGCTTACCATTATCATCACGAGTATATATAAAATGATCCTATTCATCTTGCTTTGTTTTAAGCTTTATTGCAGATAGTTCACAAAGGCGGTACGGCACGTGGCCCTTAACGCATAAAAATCGATATTCCACACCCGCTGGAAATAGTCGACGACGACGGCTTCCTTTTGTTTGATGGTCTGATACCCTGTAGAAGAAGGGCCGCCAGCCTGGGCTAATAACGCCTCGTATTCGTCATATCCACCCGTCGGACCGCTGGGGCCTCCTGCCAGCATGCTGCTGACCATTTCCACAAAATCTTCGTCCGGCGCAGCCTGGGCATAGGACGTAATAAAACCCAGCTGCCGCGCATCCGCATCGGATATATTGTACCAGTTGCCCGTATAGCCCGTGGAAATGGTCTTGAACGAGACAGGATACGCTACATTCTGGTTGAGGATATGACCGAACTCATGGTGCATCGTATGCATCATCTGCTTGAAGGCATTCGAGTCGGCCTTCTTCCGGCTATAATAGTTCACCTGGTAGAGGAGCATGGCCGTTCCACCCTCCGCCTGTCCCAGGAAAATGGCGCCATTCGGAAGATATTCGGCGCTGCCGGCCAGTTCCAGCGTCTTGGGAAGATAACGTCTTAGGAAAACACTGCTCCCTGTCTGGATATTGTAGGGGGCATACGCTACATTCAGCAGGGCTTTTAGCACCGGCATCACCTTCGCAGCATCAGGCGGCGTAATGTCGCTCGGGAAATCCAACTGCCCCGGCAGCCATTTATAATAGACCGCCACATTGTAAGGCACCGTGAGGCTGTCGTGAATAAATACATCGATGCTGTCCTGCTTCCAGTCGTCACCACCCAGTCCTACAGGAGGCGTAGTGATGGGAGTGAAACTATCTTTCTTACAGGATATGATGCCAGCCAGGATGCCTATACACGGCACAATTAATATTCTTGGGGATAATATCTTTGAAATCAATCGCATGATCGTAGGTTTTCTTTTTTCATTTTGGATTAGGTGCAAGCCCGTCGGCAATGGCCTCTGGTGGCAGCTGTAATACTCTTCTATTATCACCTGCAGGAATAGAAGCTATAGGCGTGGAGAAATCCGGGCCGTTGAATCTGTATATCGTCATGCCCAGACGTATATTATCCAGCCATCGGATCCCTTCCTGGAAATAGGTGAATCGTTTGAAGTCCAGGGCGGTCAGAATAAGGGAATTGGTCACCGACTGCCCATAGTAATTGGTAGCCTTTGTCGTAGTGACATTATGGGTCCCCGGATTGTAATTCTTGATATTCTTGCTCACCCAGGCATTCAGGTCCGCCAGCGCCGCCGTATTATTCGATGTACGCGCATAAGCCTCCGCCCTGTTCATCAGCACTTCCTCCATGCTGAACAGCGGCATCAGTCCATACCGGACCCCATTGGAAGCATTCCCCACGGTGTAAGGGCTCCATTTCGGGAAGTTGAACACCTGCGGCGTAGCCCCATAAGTGATGATGCCGATATCTCCTCCCGTAACATTCGGCGCATTGAAGAAATTGACATTCCATCCCTGTCCATAGCCATACCGGTACTGCGCATAGCTGTCGAAATAGGCGCTCTGCGCCTCCTGCAAAAGAATATTGGCGGAATTGGAAGAAGAGACATATTTGATCGCCAGCTGCTGATACTGCAGGTTGGCGTAGTCGTCGACCTGGTCCCTGATCAGCGTGGCAGGGTTGCTGGTGCCAAATACCGCTGAGGCATGAGCGATCACCTGTGCATAATCTCTTTTGAAAAGATAGAACCTCGCCGCAAAAGCATGCGCCGCCTGCAATGTAAAATGGAACTTCGGCGCCGTGCCATAGATCTTATCCTGGATAAGGGCCAGGCCGCGGGTCAGATCGCTCTCGATATTGCTATAGACGGTTGCTACAGTACCCCGCTCATACTTCTGGAATACCGAACCTTGTGGCTGGGTCACATAAGGAATACCGGGGTCGGAGGCGCTGGTGGTCGGATCATACGGCTTGGCAAAAAGACATACCAGCATAAAATGGGCATAGGCCCGGCATACCAACGCCTCGCCCTTTTGTGCGGCAAAATTGGCCGAGTCCGCCCCGTTACAATAGGTCAGCGCCTGATTGGCCGTGGCAATGGCCCTGTAACAGCTATCCCAATACGCTATAGGGCTGTCAAATCGTACGCTGGTGACATCCTCGAATCGGTATGACTGCGAATTGATCTGGTACGACTCCGGATCAGCCGTGGCGGGCGCCGTTCCCTTATCCTCCGCATTGTCGCTCATCGGCTCCATAAAAGGGATATAGTTTGCATGGGGATAGGCCGCTACGAGCAGCTGCGTCACCTGGTCCACCGTAGTAATGACGGCCCGGTTGTCGGGAAGCTTGTCCAGCTGCTTGTTACAGCTCATCAGGCAAAGCCCCGGGCACCAAATCAATAAATAAAAAACTTTTCTGTTCATAACACAAGTATTTTGATCAGATCCCGAGTTTTAGTGAAAAAGTTATCTGTTTGTTCACCGGTAACGCTACCCCGCCCGACCCATAGAACTCAGGGTCCTGGCCATGCAGCCGGCTGTCGGAATAGATCAGCCATAAATTATTCCCGGTGACGGACAGCGATCCACTCCGCATACCTATCCGCGTCATCAGCGGCGCAGGCAGCAGGTAGGAGAAGGTCACCGCCTTCAGCCGTACAAAGCCTCCATCCGCCACCCTGTCGCTGGAATAGTTGTAATTGTTATATGGGTAGGCCGACTGCTGCTGCAGCTGATAGCCTGCCTGCGTGAACATGGCCACGGAAGGTATGTTCGTCAGCTTTTCATCACCCGGCAATTCCCATCTCTTTTTAAACTCATTGGGCAGCGCAAACATGTCCGAATAATAGGTACCATAGACTGGACGAAGCCTTACCTTGCTGCCCGCCTGATAAGTGACCAGCACATTCAGCGAAAAATCCCTGTACCGGAATGAGTTCGACCAGCCGCCGGTAATGGTCGGATCGGCAGGCCCTTCATATTTCAGATACTTGGTATTCGTGCTTTGCAGATTCACCCGGGGACTGACGTTGCCGCTGTCGTTGAGGAACAGAGGATAGCCATAATACGGGTCCAGCCCCCTGTTGGCGATAGAGAAAAGACCCCGTACCGGGAATCCCTGCTGTGCTCCGCCGCCTTCACCCACCAGCTGCCAGATGTTCGGCGTGCTTCTGAGATTGGTGATCCTGGTTACATTCCATCCAAAGTTCAGCGTGCTGGAGATATTCCATTCCTTATTCACGAGTATCCTTCCCGTCAACGATATATCCAGACCATGGGACTTCATATCGGCATAGTTGGCATATTGGTAAACCTCTCCGCCAATGCCCGAAGTACGTATCAGCCCGATGAGATCAAAGCTCTTGCGATCGTACCAGTCTACAGTAAGACCCATCCTTTCATTAAAGAATCCCGCATCCACGCCCACATTCAGCTCATATTTCTTTTCCCAGGTCAGGTCTCCATTCTTAAGGTCCTGGATAGTGATGGACGTCTGCTGGTCCTGCTGATACTGCCGGTTGGTGATCTGCGATCTGAGGATAGTGGTGCTGTTGATGGCATTGCCGACGCTGGCATTCAATCCATAGCTGGACTTCAGCATCAGGTGGCTCAATGTCGGCCTCACCCCTTCCAGGAACTGCTCCTGGTCTATGTTCCAGACGCCTGCCGCAGTCCATGTAGGAAGCCAGCGGGCGTGGGTGGAATTACCCATCCTGTTGGAACCATCGGCCCTGACAGTACCCATCACCGTATATTTATTGTTGTAGGTATACTGTGCATTGGCAAAAAATGCCGCGGCGCGTTCGTACTCGTTGAACATGCCGTAATAAGTATCATTGCTCTCCACCATCTTCTTAAAGAAAAGATAGTTGACAAAAGGAGTTCCCCCCGTATTGTACTGGTAGCCGACGCCTACATCATTGGCGGTCTGACGATCCACTGACCGGTACTCCTGCCCCAGCAGCGCTGTTATCGAGTGCCTTCTATCGTCGAAGGTCTCATTATAGCTGATCGTATTCCGGAAGGTATAGTTGACCAGCGTCCTGTCCGTCCGCTTGTAAAAGCCGCCATAGGGCAGCACCGACACCGCCTGGTTGAAGGGCAGCGTAGGGTCCTGGTACAGGAAGGGATTGGCGGCATTGATAATACTGTTATAGCCCGGCTGATTGGGATCGCCCACGCGATAAGCATTGGCTTCATTGCTGTTCTCCAGTACATCGTGCTCTTCCGTCGTCTTGACATAGCGAAGAGCGCCCGTAAAATCATAAGTGATATGAGGGGTGAGCTTATAGGACAATCTGCCCTGTAGCCTTCCATCCAGCACATTCAGTTTGGTATAGTTATTCTTCAGCTCGTAGAGGATATTGAAAGGCGCATAATTCTGAGTGGAAAAATTATACGAGCCGTCCGCGTTATAGGCCGGCAGCGTACGGGAGATATTCAAAGCATAGCTGAAAGGGTTGATATCGAAATCCCTGGAATAGGCGCCTATCAGCGGGTCGGAGGTCCTGTTCTCCGTACCGGCCGTCTGCTGCTGACGGACATTACCGCCGGCGAGGAAGCCAAAGGACAGACGGCTGTTCATCGTATAGTCCTGGCGGAAGTTCAGCGTATAGCTCTTTACCTTGTCCGCAACCGACCATCCGGGGTCGGTGAAGAAGCTGGTGGAGATATAGGACTGCGCTTTTTCATTACCCGATGTGATGGACAGCGTATGCTGCTGGTTCACCGAGTTCCGGAATAGCAGCTTGAACCAATTGGTATTGATATTGGCATATTTCATCAGCCAGGCCTGTCTTCCTTCGGGCGTATTCTCCACGGCGAAGTTGCCATTGGCATCGGGGTATTGCAGCAGCCTGGCCAGCTCGCCATAGATCCCGGAGCTGGAAGCATTCACGAGCTGGGGATAGACAATGATACCCTTCCGCTCCAGTTCCGCATTTACGGACATCTGGTCCGCCGAGTTCATGATATCATACGAAGTATAGGACGGTTTTAGCTGAACGCCGAAATTACCCGTATAAGAGATGGCGGGCGTGCCTGATTTTCCTTTTTTGGTGGTGATGACGATGACGCCATTCATGGCCCGCGCTCCATATACCGCCGCGGCAGAGGCGTCCTTCAATATGTCGAAGGTCTCGATATCGTTGATGTTCAATCCGGCCACCGAAGAACCCAGCAAGGTGCTGGCATCGCCGCTGGTCAGCTGCTCATTCGAGACATTGACGATATCCTCCAGCACGACCCCATCAACGACCCACAGGGGCTTGTTCTCCCCGTTGATAGAGGTGGCGCCGCGGATACGCACCTTGGGCGCCGCGCCAAAAGTACCGGACACATTTTGTATGCTGACACCTGCCGCACGGCCTTCCAGCATCCTGCTGATATCGGTGACACCGTCGAGCTTGATACTGTCCGCCTTTACCGTCACTGCCGAACCCGTGAACTTTTTACGGTCTATGCGTTGGAAACCCGTCACGACAACATCTTCCAGCGCCGCTACCTTCCGCTTCAGACGGGCCGTCAATTCCGCCTTACCATCCACCGCCAGCTCGACATCCTCGACGTTGACCCCCGAAAAAACAAGCACCGCGCCGGCAGGGACATTGTTGATGGTCAGATTCCCATCCGTACCCGTAACATACTTTCGGGGCGTTCCCTTCACCTGCACAGTAATGCCCGCCAACGGCTGACCCGCCTCATCGGAAACATGCACTTTCACCGGCCCGCCGGATGACTGCCCCACCACATGAAGGCACCACAATAATAAAAATAGAAAAGTCGCTCTCACCGTGTTCATAAGCTGACAGCAGTTTTGATGAATGAATGGAAAAGTGGCGCCTCCGTTAAGAAGCACCACTTCCTAAACTCATGTAACGATTTTATTGGAGGTTATAATACTTCTTGACCTCTTCGTAGTTGGAAAAGTCGATATTGGGCAGACCGCGCCTGTTGCCGGAGCCGCCCGTACTGTTGGTAACGGTGCCGCTGACCAGGATCCGCACCACCTTCATGGCATCGAATACTTCGCCGGGACCTGAGGTCCTGCTTGCAAGGAAGATGGCGGTATCTAATGCATTGCTTATATATCCGTAAAAAAAGCTGTACGTGCTTGTATCGCCTTCACCGGCGCCGGGAATGCCAAACCAGGCTCCGTCCCTGTGCAGGTACATAAACCAGGCGCAATTTTCCAGGGTGTCGTTCGAGGCATCGATCAAAAGACCGAACTTATTTTGGTTAGGCGCAGGTCCGGTGAGGTCGATGCCGCTGGCATCCGCAAAATAGATGTATTGCATTACATTGGCATTGCCTGACTGTCCGGAGGGTCCCGCTACCCCCTGAACACCTTGTGCTCCCTGAGCGCCCGCAGGTCCTGCCGGTCCCGCTGGTCCGGTGTCGCCTTTTTTACAGGAAATGATACTTACAGTTGCTATAGTGATAGCACAAACAGCTAGCCGGGTGAAACTTTTCATGTTCAATCTCATTTTAGCAGTGAAAAAAATAATAGTTATTTAGTTGCCATCATATCAGGGCCCGGACAGAAGCTTTTTACGAATATTGGAGATGTTTAGGTCTGGCTTATACGGATTGAATTTAAGGAAATTTCTCCACATAGCGCATACCATGCCTAAAACATCGATCCGGCTACGCAAATGGCTGATCGATAGAGGGGCTTGGCTCCGAAAACCACCGGGGCCCATCCTCCGTCATATAAGCACAATCCTCCAGCCTGATGCCGAATTCGCCATATATGGCAATGGTCGGCTCTATACTAAAACACATCCCAGGCTGCAAGGGTTGCCTGTTGCCTAACACCATATTTCCCCATTCATGGCCATCCATCCCAATACCATGTCCCGTCCGGTGCGGACAGCCAGGTATCTTATACCCCGGTCCAAACCCCGCATCAGTCAGCACTTTCCGGGCGGCCTTATCCACATTTTCACAGGGCTCCCCTATCCTGGCCGCGGCAAAACCCGCCGCCTGCGACCTTTTCTCGATGTCCCAGACCTCCCGTTGCCGCTTCGTAGGCTCCGTACCAAATACAATGGTCCGGCTGATGTCGGACGAATACCCCTCCACCTTGCATCCCCCATCCATCAGCACAATATCCCCTTTTTTCAGATGCTGGGGCTGAATACTCCCATGGGGAAAGGCGGACGCCTGTCCAAAATTCACCCCTATCTCGCCTGCCGCACCCAGTCTCGAATGCGCATCTGCCGTAATGGACCCGAAATCCCCTGGTGTCATCCCCTCATGCAGCAATGCCACCCCCGCCTTATAGGCGGCAATGGTAATATCGCTGGCCTTCTTCATCAAGGCGATCTCCGCAGGAGACTTGATCAGCCGGCAATTCATGGTCACCGGATCACCGCTGACATAATTGAGATGGGCCGCCTCCTTCCTTACCCCATCGAATATAAAGAACCGCAGCCGCTCCTCGATCCCGATGTTCCCACTGCGGATGCCCATATCCTTTAATACATTCGCTATCTGCTTATAGGGACTTTCATGCTCTTCCCATACACGGATGTCCGTACCTATTTTGATCAATTCCCGCAGCCGCTCCGCCTCAAAGGCAGGACCGACATATTTGACATCTCCCCGGGCAGGAATGACGGCCACCATGGTCCTTTCGCTGGCCCACCAGCTGACACCCGTAAAATATTGCAGGGAGGTCCCGCAGTCCAGCAGCAGCGCCTCGATCTTATTCTCCACCATCAGCTTCCGGGCCTTTTCGATACGGGCCAATCGCTCCTCGAGCGTGATCGGGGCGACATCGCCTGTCATGGGCTCGAGGTTGTCCAGATAGGCGCTTATTGCTGTACCGGGATGAGGGGCAAAGGCGAATAGCCCATAGGCAGCGGCTGTACCGGCTGCAGCCCTGCCCGCCGTGAGGATAAATTCTCTTCTTTTCAAAGTCATGTGACAGTCGTTTGGTAGCTGAATGTAATGAATACCGGGAAGTTACAGAATTCATTTCAATGGGCGGTCATTCAATTTTACTGTCATTTCAATAGTCACCGGAATAGTTTTTCCCATCACCTCCATCGTGCCCTCCACATGGGCTGTGATTTCATCGATGCGAAAGATATCATATGGTGCAGGTCGGAAAAATTCGCTATCTGGCCAGCTTCCCCACCATATTGACTACCAGGCTGGCGGAATTACGCGCCGCAATGTGATAAAAGGCATCCATATCCATATGCGCATTATTGCCCCCCTTATCGCTCATGCTGCGGATCACGACAAAAGGCACTTTCTGCTGCCAGCACACCTGCGCCACCGCAGCCCCCTCCATCTCCGTAGCCGACGCTCCCAGCTGCTTATACAGACGGGCCGTGGCCGCCTGGGAAGAGATGAATTCATCCCCCGTGATAATACGTCCCCTGACGACCCTGGGAGCCATACTGTCACTTCCTCCCGTCCTTTCCAGCTTCATGGTCTGCGATACGGTATACGCCAGCTGCACCAGCCGGGCATCGGAAGGGAAATACAAAGGGTTCTGTTCATTCGTGATGGGATTGCGCGTACGCCACCGCTCCAGGCTGTCCGGCCTTAAAGCCCCATAATCATGATACCCTACCTCCACTCCAATGACCAGATCGCCCTGCGATAGCTCCGGATCTACCGCGCCGGCAATACCAGTAAAGATCAATTCCGAAGGATGAAAATGCTCCAATAGCAAGGTGCTGGTAATAGCAGCATTTACCTTCCCGACACCACATAACGCCACCACGACCTTACGCCCCTTCAGCGTGCCTTCTGTGAATTTTATCTGCTGTATCACCACCTCTTTTTTATCCTGTACCTGGCCCACCACCAGGTCTACCTCGTCCCTGAATGCTCCCAGTATAGCCGTCACCTGCGCCTGAACATTACCTGCCAGAACAAAAACTACCAATGTAAGAAAGATCCGTATCATGTTTGTCTTATTGTATTATCAATGCCAGTATTGAAAAAATATCGATCACCCACAACGCCGGGCTGATCCTGCGCGCCTTGCCCGCCATTACCTGCAGCAGGGTCCAGCTGAGGAAACCCCAGACAATGCCCTGGGTAATGGAGTAGGTGAATGGTATCAGCACCATCGCGATAAAGGCGGGTATGGCCTCGTCCAGCTGCGTCC
>Ga0207671_10000692_pt1 | contig 43592 bp, 33 predicted proteins | sample KBSC24metaG_FD_184352 | JGI IMG/M metagenome (GOLD analysis project Ga0207671, IMG submission 184352) | Corn rhizosphere microbial communities from Kellogg Biological Station, Michigan, USA - KBS C2-4 metaG (SPAdes) (version 2) | ecosystem: Host-associated > Plants > Roots > Rhizosphere > Soil...
CTGCCGACGCCGACCCCGCGTGAGGCGGACGCGAGCGCGGCTCCGCATAGTTCTGACAGCACGTTGGACACCGGTCGTATCGACCATCTTCTGGACGGCTTCGACGTCGGCCAGGTCGAGATCACCGGGCAGTCGGCTTTCTGCGAGGGGTCCAAGATCGGTGACCATGCCGCCGGTGTCGGCGGCGCCGGCGCGAACCGCCAACGCTCCGATGACAGCGGTGGAGGCCACCGATCCTCGGGCGCCGATCAGCCACAGCCCGGTCGTCCCGGACTCCGGCAGACCGATCTCCGCCTGTGTCCGATTCATGTCGGCCCTCCTTGCCGGTCTGTGCTGGTGATCGGCTGCCGGCCCTGGTTGAGGTCGACGCAGTCGGCGTGGCCGTCGCGGACCGCGACGGCGGCGGCCAGGCGGCGGTGGGCGTGATCGGGAAGAAGCTTTTCGGCCTGCTCCAGGGTGTAGAACCCGAACTTCGAGATTTCCGCCGGGCACGGTCGGATCTTCTTGGCCTGTTCGGGGGTGAGGGTTCCGCCGTCGTAGCTGCAGATGACGATCGGCGGCCGGTCGGTGGCCGGCATCCAGTCCACGCCGAGCAGTCGGCCTGGGGTGATGTCCAGGCCGAGTTCCTCGGCGACTTCGCGACGAGCACCAATGCGCGGGGGCTCGTCGTCGTCGATGCCGCCGCCGGGCAGGTCCCAGTTCTTGTCCCCTGGCCGGTAGGGCTGTCGGACCAGCAGCACCCTGCCTTGTGGGTCGGAGATCACCACGATGGTTGCTGCCAGGACACGGGGCATGGCGGCGATCCAGGCAGCGCGGTCGGGCTCGAACTCCGGCGGTGGAAGTGGCGGCGCGCCGTGGTCGAGGGAGCGGGTGTAGACGTGAGTCAGGCGCGCGGCGAGGGTTTCGCGGGCGTCGCCGGTGACGGTCGCCAAGGCGACGAGCGCGGTGATCGCCACATCGGCGAGTTCCGCGGCGACGTCGTCCATTCCGTGGGTGATGCCTTTGCGGGGGTTGGCGCCGGTGGTGCCGATCAAGGCTGCGGCGACCTCGCCGATCTCCTCGGTCAGCTTCAGTGTGCGCAGCCGGATCAAGTCGATTCCGTCGGCGCCGGCGTGCTGGTCGAGCCAGCCTCGCTGCTGGTCGATGATGCTCCAGGTGAAGGTGTCCACGGCTACGCCGCCTCCTCTTCCGTGTGCGATTGGTATTGGTCGGCCTGGAGGCGGTACAGGATCGCGAACCGTCCGCCGGTGGCGAGCAGTTCGTCGAAGGTCCCGGACTCGACGATCTGGCCCTTGTGCAGGACGTGGATCACGTCGGCGTTCTTGACTGAGCCGAGTCTGTGGGTCAAGAGCAGCACGGTCTTCCCGCGCAGCAGGGTGGACACGGAGTTGAAGACGTCGATCTCCGCCTTCGGATCCAGGGAGGAGGTGGGCTCGTCGAGGATCACCAGGTCGCCGTCGCGGTAGTGCCCTGACCTGGCCAGGGCCGTCTTCTGCCACTGGCCGCCCGACAGGTTGGTGCCGTTGCTGTAGTCCTTGGACAGCAGGGTGCGTACACCGTTGGGCAGGTCGTAGACGAACTGGGCGCCGGCGTCGTCGACGGCCGCGGTGAACGCGGACTCGTCCAGGGCGGTGTCGGGGCGGCCGACGTGGACGTTGGCGGCGAAGGTGAACGGCCACTGTTTGAAGTTCTGGGCGAGCAATGCGACGTGGCCGAACATCTGCCGGCGGTCGAGGGCCGAGACGGCCTGCCCGTCCCAGAAGACTTCGCCGTCCTCGGCGAGGTAGAGCCCGGCAAGGACGCGGGCGAGCGTGGACTTGCCCGAGCCGTTCTCCCCGACCAGGGCGACGGTCTGGCCAGCGGTGATGGTCAAGTTCACCCCGCGCAGCGCCGGGGTCGCGGCATCGGGGTATCGGAAAGTCACGCTGCGGGCCTCGATGGTGCGCGGCGCGGACTGGACCGGCTGTCCGCCGGCGGGGATCGCCAGTGTCCGGGCCAGGGCGCACGCGCGGTCCCAGTCCCCGACGTACAAGCCGGTTTCGTACAGCGAGGTGAGGCGGGAGATGAGGGTGGTGAGCTGGGCGGTGGCGGTGCGCAGGGCGTAGGCGGCGGTGCCGGCGGCGGACAAGGCGATCGCGCCGTCGCGCAGCAGCAGCCACATCACCACGTACGCCAGCGCCGTGGCGGCGCCGGTCGCCGCGCCCGCGAGCAGGCTGCCGCGGGTCTGGATCCGCCCCAGGCGCGCCTTCTCGGCCACGACCTGGTCGGCCAGCCGGCGGTGGTGCTCCAGGATGAAGGTCCCCACGCCGTGGACGCGGCTCTCCTCGGCGGCGGCGGAGTCGACCAGCAGTTGGCCTAGCTGCCGCTGCTGCCGCGACACGGTGATCATGCCCTGCCAGGAACGGTAGAACTGCAGCGTCTTGCGGATCGCGGCCAGCCCGCCGGGGATGACGATCAGCGGCAGCAGCGCCAGCAGCAGCGGATGCAGCACGGCCAGGACGCCGCCGACCGCGATCAGCGACATCACGCCGCTGACCGCGCCGACCAGGTCGCCCATGACCGACGGCAGCCAGGACGAGCCGTACTGGGCAGCCTCCAGCTCGTTCTTGAAGTCGGCGCGCTCGAAGGAGGCCAGCTCGACCTGGTTGGTGGCCTCGTAGAGCACATCCCAGGCATAGGTCTGGACTTTCGGTTTGAGCCGGTACGCCTCCCCTTCGGCCACGGACGTCAGGATCTTGTTGGTCGCCGCGGCGGCCCCGGCCAGCAGCACCGCCGGCAGCGCGGCCCTGATCCGCTCCGGGGTGGTGGCGCCGGTGAGCACCGCACGCAGCACACCGTTGACCGCCAGCAGACCGAACGCGGTCAGCGCGCCGGCGGCCAGCTGGCAGAACCCGACCAGCAGCGTTCCACGGCGGTCGGCGCGCCAGCACGTCTTCACGCACAGCGCGATCATCTTCGGCAGGCCGCGCTGCAGGTCCCGCATCCGGATCCGGCCCAGCACGCCGTCGTGACGCGCCCAGTTGGCGGAGAACGCCCCAGCTTGCCCGAAGAGCGGATCTGGAACGCCCTCCGGAGCGGTGGGTTCGGCCGGTTCGGCCGGCTCGGCGGTGGCGACGGCTGCGGTCATCGGGCACCTGCCGTCGCCGTGGTGTTCGGCCAGCCGATCGCGGTGTAGCCGGGCGTACCGCAGGCCGCCACGAGGTTCAAGATGCTCTCGACGTGTTCGACGAACGGAACCGGAAGTGGTGCTCCGGGCTCGACCCAGGCCAGCTCCCGGCACAGCTCGGGCTCGCGGTTCCCGATCTCGCCGTCGAAGGAGTCGGCGGTGAAGTACATCGCGGTGGTCGGTCCGTAGGAGTTGAGCACGTCTGCGGTGGCCACGTGCCGCAGGCCCTTGACCGTGATCCCTAGCTCTTCTTGCGCTTCGCGTACGAGTGCGTCGTGGGCGCTCTCGTCGAACTCTCTCGACCCGCACGGCACGGCCCACATCTCCGGGCTGACCCCGACCTTGTCGCTGCGCAGCCCCACCAACAGGCGCCCGGCCGCGTCTCGCAGGATCAGGTACACACCCATCGGGATCCCCGGCCCCCGGTGCGCGGCGTCCACGTCGGCATCGAACGCGGCGGCTTGGTGTTCCAGGGCGGCGAGCAGCGCGTCGGCTCCGGCGCGGAAGGAGGCGTTCTCGATGTCCGCGGGGTCCATCCAGGCGGCACCGTCGGTCTCGGCGGCGTCGTGCCGTAGCTTCGAGGCGATGGTGGTGAAGCCGAAGCGGAAGTCGACGTGGATGTGGTCGCGCTCCCCGGCGATGTTCACCAGGCGGTGCACGCCGATGTGGATCGGCACGGTGTCGACCGGTTTCACGTCCCTGACTCCGGTTTCCTCCGCGAGTTCCCGCACAGCCGCCCCGTAGAGGGTCCGGTCTTTGCCAGCCTCGATGTGTCCGCCTGGCTGCAGTCGGAGCCCGCTGTACTTCTTGTGCTCGACGGCCAGGAACCGGCCTTCGTGCTGGACGATCGCCGAGGCCGTGACGTGCCCGACTGGGTTGTCGCGGGCAGTGGGGTCGTCGTCGGCGGTCAGCAACTCGACGGCGGGCTTCAGGTAGTCGGCCTGATCGGGGTGGGCGGCGAGATAGGAGTCGAACACGGCGCGGATGTGGTCGGCGGGCACGGGCACGGAAGGACCTCCCAGAGGGGCCGGCGGTCGGGTGGGGCGAGCGGTCGGACTCTACGACCCCCTTCTGACAGATTGTGATGAATCAAGTGCATTCCGCAGTGTTCGTGGACGTGGTGCGCCAGTCGTGGTTGGCCGGTCTCAGCGGTATGTCGGTGTCAGGGGCTTGAAGGTGCTGGTGATGACGGAGGCTGCCTGACCGGTGGCGGCGGCGAGCCTGGCCCGCAGATCGTCGGGGATTGCTCCTCGGCGTAGTCCGGCGCCCGTGACGAGGCCGTGGAGGATCGGGCTGTCTGCTCGCCGACCCGTTGGGCGTGGCTGAGCACTCGTGCCGAACGCCGTCTGGATCAAGAGCTTCCAGAACCCACACTGCGACCCGGTTGAGGGTCGACAGCGGCGCGCACCATGGCCCTGCGCTGGAGCCGAGCCGCCAGCGAGTTGCCCGGCATCTCCCACACATCCAGCAGTTTGCGGCGCACCGGGAGGCGCAAGCCTGCGCGCTGGCCATGATCAATCAGTGTTCGGACAAACCAGGCGGCGATTCAGCCGTCGTCGAGGCGCGTTCGACGTCGAGGATCCGCAAGAAGGTCCACAGCGCCGTACGCTGGGCGAACGTCCGGTCATGAAGCCATTTCAGTCAGCGATGCGGCATGTATACGGGGTCGAAGCCGTTGTCAGCCGCCCTCCACGAGGGTCGAATAGGCCATCTCGTACGCCGCCCGCACCTCGGTGTTGAGCTTGCCGCGTGGTGTGACGTCGATGCCCGTGGCGCGGGCCCAGGCGGTGCCGGCGGCGGCGTGCTTGCCTGCGCGAAGCCGCTCTTCTCCAGCAGACGGCGGCGCTTGTGGTGCATGCGCTCGAGCATCGGCACGCCAGCGTCGACGTAGTCGTGGACTTCGGCGGCCCTCGCCGGCGATCTTGTCGATGGCGAGCACGACGAGCGGCCCGGGGCTTTGCGGAGTTATGGCGGCGCGGATTCGGGCGCGCTCGGCGGCGGGCAGGCCGCCATGCAGCCGCAGGGCAGGCACAGGGCAGGCACTCCCAAGGCATTCAGGGTGGTGGCGATGAGGTCCAGGTGCTTGACACGGTTGGCCAGGGCAGGCGCGGCCCGCAGCCGTGGTCAGGCGGCGGCGACCAACCACGCCATCGCGGCGGTCGCGATCAACGTACCCGCATGTGGAAGCGTCAGCAGCACGCGGCTCGCGGCCGGGACGGAGGTCTTGTTCCACGCGCCCACCAGCTGCCACCCGTGCGCCAACGCGCACACCGCCAGTAGGCCGGCTACAGCGGTCGGCAGCCAGGCTGGTGGGTGCGCGGGGGCGGCGAGCATATACGCCATGGCGGACAGGCCGACAGTGATCGCGGCGTTCTGGCATCGGTGTCCGGACCGGCTGTACCCGCCGTGGGTGAAGACGGCGGCTGCGCACACGGCGAACACCACGGCCGAGGTGCGCAGGACGCTGAGTGGGATGCCCGGGAACACCATGAGCGTCATGCCCGCGCCCATCGCCATGTGCGCGGCGTCTTCGAGCCGGTCACCGGGGGTGCGGTGGGTGGCGGACAGCAGCCGGATCATGTGCAGGAGGGCTACTCCCCAGAAAAGAACGAGCTCAGCCAGCACCAACGCGGCCGGCTTTGCGGTGGTACCCATGTCCATGCCCGGCCTCCCCGGCGTTGCCCTTCACACGGCTCAAGCTCGTGCGGCTGCGAGGGCCTCGGTGAAGCCGGCCAGGCGGCGGCCTTGATAGCGGGCGCACTCGAGGACCGTCTTGTCCGGCATGGTCGACGGGTAGCCGGCGGGCCAGGAGGTGCCGTAGGGGTTGCCGCCGGCGGCGTAGACGATGTCGTCGGTGTAGCCCAGGGGCACTATCACCGCGCCCCAGTGGTAGAAGACGTTGTTGAGCGACAGGATCGTCGCTTCCTGGCCGCCGTGTTGTTCGGCGGAGGAGACGAAGGTCGTCACCGGCTTGTCCGCGAGTTTGCCCTGCTGCCACAGGCTGCCGGCGGAGTCGATGAACTGCTTGAGCTGTGCGGCCGGGGCACCGTAGCGGGTGGGGGTGCCGAAGGCGTAGCCGTCGGCCCATTCCAGGTCGTCGAGGGTGGCCACCTGGACCTGGTCGTCGGTCTCGCTCTTGTGCTGTTCCCAGCCGGGGTTGGAGGCGATCGCCTCGGCCGGAGCGAGTTCGGCGACGCGGCGCAGCCGGACTTCGGCTCCCGCGGCTGCCGCACCGTCGCGGACTGCTTCGGCGAGGCGGTGCACGGATCCGGTGGCGCTGTAGTAGACGACGAGGATACGAGTGGACATGGGGACTCCGTTTCTCGGAATGCTGGTTGTGGCGGGGGAAATTCAGAGCACGACGGTGATGGTCTTCAGGTGGGTGTTCGCTTCCAGGCCTGCCAGGCCGAGTTCGCGGCCCTGCCCGCTCAGGCGCGATCCGCCCCAGGGCAGGCGCGGGTCCAGTGGGGACCAGCCGTTGACGGCCACCGCCCCGGCGCGGACCCGCCGCGCGAGGGTGTGGGCGCGGGAGACGTCGGACGTCCACAGGGTGGCGGCGAGCGCGTAGTCGTTGTCGTTGGCCATCGCGACTGCTTCGTCGTCGGTGTCGAAGGCGATGATCGTGCCGACCGGGCCGAAGATCTCCTCGCGGGCGATGGTCATGGAGTTGGAGGCGTCGGCGAACAGTGTGGGCTGGACGAAGAAGCCGCTACGGCCGGGACGTCCGCCGCCGGTGACCAGGCGAGCGCCCTCGGCCCGGCCGCGGTCCACGTAGCCGAGGACCCGGTCGAGCTGCCGGGCGTTGATCAGCGCGCCCATCGTGGTTCCGGCCTCGAACGGGTCGCCGGGCACGACGGCGGCGGCGCGGGTGGCGAGCCGGTCGACGAACTCGTCGTGGATCGTGCGCTCCACCAGGATCCGGCTGCCTGCCGCGCACACCTCGCCCTGATTGGCGAAGACGCCCAGGGCCACGCCGTCGGCGGCGGCGTCCAGGTCGGCGTCGGCGAAGACGATCTGCGGGCTCTTGCCGCCGAGTTCCAGCGTGGTCGGGCGGAATCCGCGCAGTGCCGCGGTGGCGACCCGGTGCCCGGTCTGGGGGCTGCCGGTGAACGAGATCTTGTCCACGCCGGGGTGTTCGGTCAGCAGCCGGCCGGTGGTGGCGCCGCGTCCCGGCAGGACACTGAGGACGCCGGCGGGCAGACCGGCGCGGTCGGCGATCTCGGCGAGCAGCAGTGAGGTGAGCGGTGCGTCCTCCGGCGGCTTGAGGATCACGCAGCAGCCGGCGGCCAGCGCCGGGGCGATCTTCCAGGCGCCGATCATGGTGGGAGAGTTCCACGGGGTGATCGCGGCGACCACGCCGATCGGCTCGCGCACCGTGTAGCTGAGCGTCTGCCGCCCCATGTAGCCGGAGGTCGGGATGGAATGGCCGGTCAGCTTGTCGGCCCAGCCCGCGTAGTGCCGGAAGGTGGCCACCGCCTGCGGAAGGTCGATGACGCGCGGCTCGACGCCGGGCTTGCCGACATCGAGCGACTCCAGGTCGGCGAAGTCCTCGGTGCGTTGTTCGAGCAGGTCCGCGAAAGCGTGAAGCATCTGCCCGCGGGCGGCGCCGTCCATGCGGCCCCACTCCCCGGCGTCGAGGGCGCCGCGGGCGGCCCGGACGGCGCGGTCCACGACCGCTTCGTCGGCCTCCGCGACCGTGGTGAGCAGCTGCTCGGTGACGGGGTCTATGACATCGAAGGTTTGCGAGGTGGAACGGGGTTCCCAACTCCCGGCCACGAATGATGTGGTGGGAAGGCTCCGGGCCAGGTCCTCGGCGGCTGAACGCTGCGACATGTTCGATTACCGTTCTTCGTGGACGATAGCCGTACAGTACGATGGCGAGGCCGGGCGGTCAATGGTCGTCCACCGCGGCTTGCGGGGCTCACGATCCCGGTGTGCTAAACCATGACTGCGGCTAATGCCCATCCGGTCGGCTACGAAGGACCCCACATCGATGACTGCGACACAAGGCGAGACGTCCCAGACCCTCGACCGCGGGCTGGCCGTGCTGTGGCTGCTGGCCGAACACGGCGACGGGCTGACGGCCGGGGAACTGGCCGACCGGCTGTCCACGGCGCGCGCGGTCGTCTACCGCTTGCTGCGGACTCTGGAGGCGCACCGGCTGATCGGACGCGCCGACTCGCGCTATGTCCTGGGGTTCGGCGTGGCCGAGCTGGCCAGCCATCTGCGTCCCCGGCTGCAGGCGACCGTCCTGCCCATTCTGCGGCAGCTCAGCGGGCAGACCAACAGCACCGCGCTGCTCAGCGTCGCCGACGGCGACCAGGCCATGGTCCTGATCGCCGAGGAGCCGCCGCACAGCACCTTCCACCTGGCGTTGCGCCAAGGTTCGCGCCACCTGCTCACGATCGGCGCCGACGGCATCGCCATCCTCGCCGGCCGACCGCCGTCCGACGACGACGCTGATGACATCGTGCAGGCCCGCAAGTCGGGATACGCGCTGAGCATCGGCGCCCTGCAGCCCGGCGCGATCGGCGTGGCCGCCCCGATCACCACCTCCGACTGGGCCACGGCCAGCATCGGGATCGTCCAACTCGGCGTCGAACTCGCCGACGAGTCCCTTCCGCGGGCGGTCATGGCCGCCGCCGCCGAAGCGACTCGGCGTCTGTCCGGCGACAACAGCAGGCAGAACGCTTCGCGCTAAGGAAGTACTCATCCGGTGCCGCATAGGCGCCGGTAGGCAGACCCGCTGAGAATCCGGCGCGCCGAACGGCGCCGCCGGTGATCGCCCATGCCTTGATTCGCTCGCGCCCTCGCCGGCTGTGCTGCCGCGTCCGCCTTGAGCGCGCGCTGCCCGGCGCCTGCCGGGCCCTCGATTCCCGCCCGGGTCTTCCCTCCGGCGCCGATCACGCCTACTCTTACCGCTGAGCGAACATGATGTTCGATTATCGTCCAACGGAGGTGGGAATCGTGGCGCAGGAATCTGTCACCGGGGCCGAGGCGCTGATGTCGGCCGCCGTGCAAAGGGGGGTGCGGGTCTGCTTCGCCAACCCCGGCACCACGGAGATGCCGCTGGTGGCTGCCCTGGACGGGACACCGGATGTGCGCGGCGTGCTCGGATTGCAGGAGAACGTCTGCACCGGCGCCGCCGACGGCTACGCCCGCATCGCCGGCCACGCCGCGATGACTCTGCTCCACCTCGGTCCCGGCCTCGCGAACGGCCTGGCGAACCTGCACAACGCCCGGCGCGCGCACACGCCCGTGATCAACGTGGTCGGCGACCACACCAGCTGGCACCTGCCCTACGACGCCCCCCTCACCTCCGACATCGCCGCCCTGGCGGCGACCGTGGGATCCACGCGAACCGTGTCCGGACGAGACGACGTCGACGCCGCCACGCGGGCCGCGATCGACGAGGCGCACGCCCGGCCGGGGGTCTCGACGCTGATCGTGCCCGCCGACCACCAGCAGGAACGGGCGGCTGCCGGTACGGCTACAGCGCCGTCCGCCGCGGAGTCGCGGGGCCGTCGCCGCACGCGGGTGGATAGCAGCCGGGTCAAAGAAGTCGCGGCGCGGATACGCACCACCGGCGCGAGTACCGTGCTGCTCCTCGGCGGCGGCGCTCTGACCCGGGCCGGCCAGCAGGCGGCCGGCCGGATAGCCGCGCAAACCGGGGCCACGCTGTTCAGCGAGACCTTCCCGGCCGTGGCCGAGCGGGGCGGCGGACTGCCCGCGATCGACCGGCTCGCCTATTTCCCCGAGGCGGCCATCGCGGCTCTGGGAAGCCGGGACCTGGTCGTCGTCGCCGGCGCCGACGAGCCGGTGGCGTATTTCGGCTACGCCGGTATACCGAGCCGGCTCGCCCACCCCGAGACGCTGGCGTCCTTGGCCCGACCGGGCGAGGACGCCGAAGAAGCCTTGGCGGAGCTCGCCGACCTGCTCGGCGCCGCCGCACCCGCTGCCTCCGCCACTGTGCCGAAGCCCGGACTGCCCGACCTGGACGCACCCCTGACCGGCGCCACGGTCGGACAGACGGTCGCGGCCTGCCTGCCGGAGGACGCCATCGTGTCCGTGGAAGGCGGCACCTGCGGCTATCCCTTCTACACCGCGTCGGCCGCCGCGTCCGCCCACACGGTCCTCACCAATACCGGCGGCGCGATCGGCCAGGGCCTGCCTGTCGCGCTGGGCGCGGCGATCGCAGCACCGAACCGTCCGGTCATCGCCCTGCAGTCGGACGGCAGCGGCCTGTACACCGCACAGGCGCTGTGGTCCATGAGCCGGGAACGCGCCGACGTCACCGTGCTGATCGCCGCCAACCACACCTACAACGTGCTGCGCACTGAACTGAACCGCCACGGCGAGTCCGACTTCGGCCCCAAAGCCGCCGCGCTGACCAGCCTTTCCGACCCCCGCGTCGACTGGATCGCGCTGGCCGCCGGCTACGGGGTCCCGGGCCGGCGCGCCGGCACGGTAGCCGAGCTGAGCCAAGCCCTGAACGCAGCCGTCCTCTCCGACGGCCCGCACCTCATCGAGATGGCGATATGACCCTCACCACCCAGACCCCTTCGATCCCCTCCTCGACGCCACCGGGCATCGCGTCCTTCCTGGCTCGCGACCACGGTCTGCTGATCGGCGGGCAGTGGCGGCCGAGCCGCTCCGGCCAGAGGCTGGTCTCCGTCAACCCGGCCACCGGGCAGCCGCTGGCCACGATCGCCGCCGCGGACGGCGCCGACGTCGACGCCGCCGTCGCCGCGGCCCGGGCCGCCCTGGCGGACCCCGCCTGGCGCGACATCAGCCCCCTGCAACGCGGCGAACTGCTGCACCGCCTCGCCGAACTGGTCGAGGAGCACGCCGACGAGCTGGCCCTGATCGAATCGCTGGACAACGGCAAGCCGGTCACGGTGGCGCGTGCCGTCGACGCCGGCACCACCGCCAAGCTCTTCCGCTACTTCGCCGGCTGGCCGAGCAAGTTCGAGGGCTCGACGATTCCGCTGTCTCCGCGAGGCGGCCTGCGGGTCCTGAACTACACCGTGCACGAGCCGATCGGCGTGGTCGGCGCGATCGTGCCGTGGAACTTCCCCATGTCGATGGCCTCGTGGAAGCTCGCCCCGGCTTTGGCCATGGGGAACACCGTGGTCCTCAAGCCGGCCGAGGAGACCTCGCTGTCCACTCTTCGTCTGGCCGAGCTCGTCGAGGAGGCCGGATTCCCGCCCGGTGTGGTCAACGTCGTCACCGGAACCGGTGCCGTCGCCGGCCATGCGATCGCTGCGCACCCCGGGGTGGACAAGGTCGCGTTCACCGGCTCCACGGAAGTCGGCCGCCTGGTCACCCAGGCCGCGCTGGGCAATCTGAAGAAGGTGTCGCTGGAGCTGGGCGGCAAGTCGCCGCACATCGTCCTGCCCGATGCCGACCCCGAAGCCGTCGCCGCGGCCGCCTGTGAAGGCATCTTCTTCAATCAGGGCCAGACGTGCACCGCCGGATCCCGGCTGTACGTGCACGCCGACGTCTACGACGAGATCATGTCGGCGCTCGTCGATCGCGCGCGCCGCATCGTGGTCGGGCCCGGTCACGATCCGGCCACCGGGATGGGGCCGCTGGTGTCGGCCAGGCAGCTGGACACCGTCACGTCCTATGTCGAATCCGGCCTGGCCGATGGCGCCGAGCTGGCTTGTGGCGGCGCGCGCCCCGCCGGTTTGGACGAGCGGTACGCCGGCGGCTACTTCCTGGAACCGACCATCCTGACCGAGACGACCCACGCCATGCGCGTCGTCCAGGAGGAGATCTTCGGGCCGGTGCTGGTCGCCATGCGCTGGACCGATGTCGACGATCTGATCGGCAAGGCCAACGACAGCCCCTACGGACTGGCCGCCGGTCTGTGGACCAACGACCTCACGCAGGCGCACCGGATCGCCGCGGCGATCAAGGCCGGGACCGTGTGGGTCAACTGCTACAACCTCACCGACCCCGCATCCCCCTTCGGCGGCTACAAGCAGTCCGGATGGGGCCGCGAGATGGGCCGGGCCGTCCTTGAGCAGTACACCGAGACCAAGAGTGTGTGGGTGAACCTGACATGAGCCCCTTGAGACCTGTGACGGATGCCGGCCCGCGTGAGCTCACCGGCCAGGTCGCGATCGTGACCGGCGGCGGTCTGGGCATCGGCAAAGCCGTCACCAGAGCGCTGGTCGGCCGTGGCGCGCAGGTGGTGATCGCCGCCCGTCGTCTGCCGATTCTGGAGCAGGCGGCCAAGGAGATCACCGCCGAGCTCGGCGGCGAGGTGTTCCCGGTCGTGGCCGACACCACGGACACCGAGGCGGTGACGGCGCTGGCCGCCGCGGCCGCCGCCATCGGCCCGGTCAGCATCCTGGTCAACGGCGCCGCGGCCCCCGCCGGCCTGGTCCGCAACGACATCGCGCAGGCCGACCCGGAGTCGCTGCTCGCCGACCTGAACACCAAGGTGGTCGGCTACTTCCGCTGTATCAAAGCCGTCGCGCCGTATATGCGAGAGCAGCGCTACGGCCGGATCATCAACATCGGTGGACTGACCGGCCGCTCCAGCCACGCCCTGTCCGGGATGCGCAACGTCGCGATCGTCCACATGACCAAGGTGCTCTCCGACCAGCTCGGCCCGGACGGCATCAGCGTCAACACCCTGCATCCGGGAGTCGTGGAGACCGAGCACATCCATGAGCTGTACGCCCGCAACGCAGCCGCCCAAGGCATCACGGCAGAGCAGGTCGAACGCGACTTCATCGCGCGCACCCCGATCCGGCGGGTGCTGACGGCCGAGGAGGTCGCCGCCGCGGTCTGCTTCTTCGCCGGTCCCGACGCGGGCGGTATCACCGGCGAATCCTTGGGCGTCGACGGCGGGCTGACCCGTGGCGTCTTTCTGTGAGCTGCTGTGACGGCACGTCTGTGAGGAGAACTGTCCATGCAAGGAACGATTCTGGTCGCCACCGCCGGCCAAGGAGTGCTGCGCAGCAGTGACGACGGCAGCAGCTGGTACCGCATCCCCCTGGAACAGGGCCTTGAGTTCGACGCGGTGGTGCGTGTCCTGGCCGTGCACCCCACGCGCCCCGAGACGGTGTTCGCCGGCGCCGATGTCGGCCTGGGCCGCAGCGATGACGCCGGCACGCACTGGACCCGCGTCGACACCCCCTTCAACGACCGCCAGGTCTGGTCGATCGCGATCGACCCGAACGACCCCGACAGCATGATCGTCGGTACCGGTGCCCCGTCCCGTGCCGCGGTCTACCGCACCGCTGACGGTGGACAGACCTGGGATGAGCTGCCTCCGATCCTGCCGGAGCGTTGCGCCGGGGTGAGCAAGCCCCGCATCCTCACCGCCGTCTACGACCACGTCGACACCAAGTCCGTGTGGTTCGGGGTCGAGGAGGGCGGTCTATGGCGCAGTCGCGACCGCGGCGACACCTGGGAACGCACCGACGGCACGCCGCGCGCGCTGCCGCACGGCGTCACCAACTCCGACGTGCACTGCATGCTCGTGCTCGACGGGCCGCCCAAGACCCTGGTGTGTGCGGTGGTGAACGCGCTGTTCGTCAGCCAGGACGACGGAGCCACCTGGACCCGCACCGACACCAGGGCGACCTGGGGTATCTACTACACCCGGCTGGTCGCCCGGCTCCCCGGATCGAATGCGGTGCTGCTCGGCATCGGGGACGGGACGCCGGGGACGAAGACCCGGATCTTCCGCTCCGACGACCTGACCGCGACGTGGGACGAAGCCACGTTGGACGTCCCGGCCAACTCCACGGTCTGGGCCTTCGGCACGCACTCCGCCGACCCTGAGTTGGTGTTCGCCGGCACCAAGTACGGCCACCTGTTCCGGTCCGTCGACGGCGGCCGGAGCTTCACCAAGGAGTGGCGCGAGTTCCCCGAGATCACCGATGTGGCGTGGACCCCCGCCGTGGCACCCGCGCCGTCCGCGTTCCATCACTGAACCGACACCGAACCGAATCAGGAGCCAGCCATGTTCGATCCCGTGGCCACCGCGGCGGCCCCGAGCCCCGTCAGCCCGGTCAAACCCGTGATCACCCGCACCCATCTCTCGCTGTTCGTCCGCGATCCGGAAGCCTCCGCGCAGTGGTTCGCCGACGTCCTGGACATGCAGATCACCGCCCGCGGCCCGCAATGGGTGTTCCTGTCCTTCGGGCGCAAGCACCACGACCTGGCCTTGATCAGGGCCGAATCCGGCGCGCAGCAGGGCGGACTGGGCCTGCAGCACTACGGGCTGGAGATCGACGGCGACGTCGAGGAGCTGCGCCGGCTGTACGGGATGCTGCTGACCAAGGGCGTGAAAGTCGTCAAGACCACTGACCACAAGGTCGGATTCGGGCTCTATTTCGAGGACCCGGACGGCAACCGCTTCGAGTTCTTCGCCGAGACCATCACCGACGACGAAGAAGGCCGGCGGGTGCTCGGCGAGCACCACGCGCCCAGCGAGCCGGTCGTCCTCGATCCCTTGTACACCTGACCGGACCATCCCCAAAAAAGACCACCCTCACAGACCGAGGAGCCGATCATGCCGGAAGCCAACTTCGGGCCGTATCACGTGCGCAAGTGGTTCACGCACGTCGAGGACGTCCTGGCCAACGAGACCGGACAGAACGCCGACGGACAGCCGGTGCGCCGGGTGGTGATCGCCGCGGCGATCCACAACCCCTACGCGGGCCGGTTCAGCCAGGACCTGAGCGACATCGTCGCCAAGTCCGACGAACTGGGCCGTGAGTTCGGCCGCCGCGCCGTGGAGGCCGCCGGCGAGGCCGGGATCCAGAGCTACGGCAAGGCCATGGTGGTCGGCTCGCTCGGCGAGTACGAGCACGGCAACGCCTTCCTGACCCAGGTCTTCGCCGATCCCATCCGCGAGGCGGTCGGCGGCGGCAAGTCCTGGGTGCCCTCCACCGGCAAGGTCGCCTCCGCCGGCGCCGCCATCGACATCCCGCTCGCCCACAAGGACGCGCTGTTCGTCCGGGCCAACTACGACACGATCTGCATCGCCTTCGGCGACGCGCCGCGGCCCGACGAGGTCGTCGTCGCCTTCGCCTTCGCCTCCCGGGGCCGCCTGCACGCCCGGCTCGGCGGGCTCGCGGCCGAGGATGTGCGCGGCGAGGACGGGCTGCGGTAGCCGGCGCCATGGCCACCGCCACTTCCTCCAGCCACACCGTCCAGATCAATGGGCTGTCGTGCCGATATCTCCAGTGGGGCGAGGCCGACTCGCCTCCGTTGCTCCTGCTGCACGGACTGCGCAGCTACGCCCGCACCTGGGAGCACGTTGCCCAGGCGCTCAGCGGATCGCACCTGTTGATCGCACCGGACTTCCGCGGCCGCGGCGAAAGCAGCTGGGATCCCCAGCGCTCCTATCGCACCGGCACCTACGTCAGCGATGTCGAGAGTCTCGTGGCGATGCTCGGGCTGAAACGGTTCGCGATCGTCGGACATTCGATGGGCGGCACGGTCGCCTACACCTACACGGCCCGGCACCCGGACCAGGTCACCGCGCTGGTCATCGAGGACATCGGGCCCGGATCGTCCACCGAGACCTCCGGCGCGGCACGGATCCTGAGCGAGATGGCGGACACGCCGCCGTGCTTCAGCTCGCTGGAGGAGGTGCGAACGTACTGGCGTGGCATCCGGCCGGACATCACCGAGGAAGCGCTGGCCTCGCGGATCGAGAACACGGTGCGCCCGATGGACGACGGCCGCTACGCGTGGCGGCTCGACATGGCCGGCATCGCCGAAGCGCGCCGGACCCCGGACCCGGCCGGAGCCGTGGACCTGTGGTCCTGCGTCGAAGCGCTGCGCTGCCCCACGCTCGTGATGCGCGGCGCACGGTCCGACTTCCTGCCAGTCGGCATCTGTGAGCAGATGGCGCAGCGTCAGCCGCTGCTGCGCTGGGAGCAGGTGCCGGACGCCGGCCACTACGTCCACGACGACAATCCGGCGGTGTTCATCGACCTGGTGCGCGCTTTCTTCGCCGCGCAGCGGTCATGACCGGCGTCGAGCGGGTCAGCGTGGCCGTCGTCGGCGCCGGCCCCGTCGGCGTCACCGCCGCCAATCTGCTGGGAGGCTACGGCGTCGAAACGCTGATCGTCGATCGCGACACCGAGATCGTCGACTATCCGCGGGCGATCGGTGTCGACGACGAGACGCTGCGCACCCTGCAGGGCGTCGGTCTGGTCGACGAGGTGATGCGCTCGACGATCCAGAACGTGCCGCTGAGACTGATCGACGCGTCCGGGCGCTGCCTGGCCGACATCCGTCCGACCATCCGGGAACTCGGCTGGCACCGGCGCAACATCTTCATGCAGCCGACCGCCGAGGCGGTGCTTCGCGGCGGCCTGAAACGCTTCCCTCACGTGCGAGTGAGTCTCGGCACTGAACTGCTGGAACTCGCACAGGACGACGACGGCGTCGCCCTGTCGCTGCACGGGCGTGACGGCCGCCGCGAAGTCCGCGCTGACTACGTGATCGCCGCCGACGGCGGCCGTAGCACCGTCCGCGACCGGTTGGGCATCCGGCTCGAAGGCACGACGCATCCGCGCCGATGGGTGGTCATCGACTGCGCGAACGATCCGCTCGACGCCCCCTATACCGCGCTGCACTGCGATCCGCGCCGCCCGTATGTCTGCGCCCGGCTTCCCGACGGACACCGCCGGTGGGAGTTCATGCTCTTCGAAGGCGAGGACGGCGATGACATGCTCACCCGGGACCGCGTCGATGAGCTGCTGCGCCGCCACGTGCCCGATCCGGGTTCCGTCGACGTGATCCGGTCTCGCGTCTACACCCACCACTCCCGCGTCGCGGCGAGTTTCGTGCACGGCCGGGTGGCGCTGGCCGGCGACGCGGCGCACCTGATGCCGCCATGGGCCGGGCAGGGCTTGAACACGGGCATCCGGGACGTGACGAACCTGTGCTGGAAGCTCGCGGCCATCACCCGCGGGCAGGCCGACGGGTCCCTGCTGGCCACCTATGACCGCGAACGCCGCCCGCACGCCATCGCCATGATCGGGCTGTCCGACACGCTCGGGCGCATCCTGGGCCAGCGCCGGCGCGGCGTCGCCAAGGCGCGGGACCGGTTGTTGCGCGCGGCTTCGGTTCTGCCCGCCGCCCGGAGGTGGGTCCTGGAGATGCGGTTCAAACCGATCCCGCACTACCGTGACGGATTCGTCGCCGTGGACCCCACACGGGACGGCGCCTCCGGCGTCGGACGCATGTTCCCCCAGCCGATGGTCGAAGACCTCGACGGTCGGCACCTGCGCTTCGACGAGGTTCTGGGCCCCTGGTTCGCCGTCGTCGGCTTCGGAATCGACCCGCTGAGCCGGCTCACCGCGGCCGAACGCGCCGCTGTCGGCCGTTTCCAGCCCAGGGTGGTCGAGGTCGTCGAATCGCGATCGGCGGCCGGGCGGCAGTCCGGCGCGCACCCCACCGCAGACCTGGTCGTCGTCGAGGACCTCGACGACCATCTGCGTCCCTGGTTCCGAGACCGCGGCTGCGACGTCGTCCTGATCCGCCCCGATCGCTGCGTCGCGGCGGCCGGAACTGCCGACCGCATCGGCCCGGTGCTCACCGGCCTGTCGGAACGGCTGTGCCCAGGAGGCCCATCGTGATCATCGAAGAACGCGAGTACCGGCTCGTACCGGGCTCGACCGCACGCTACCTGCAGGCCTGGCAGCGCCTCGGCCGCGAACCCCAGACCCGCCACCTCGGCGAACCCGCCGGGGTCTACACCGTCGAGATCGGCGACCTGAACACGCTGATCTACCTGTGGCGCTTCACCGACCTCGGCGACCGCGGGGAGCGCCGCCGGGCGCTCGCCGGCGACCCCGACTTCGCCGCCTTCCGCAGCGAAGTGCGTGACCTGCTCGTCAGCCAGACCAACCGGATTCTGCTGCCCGCGCAATAGGGCCGCCGCCACGCTGTCCAGCCGCCGAGCCGTGCCGGCATCTGTAAAACCCCGGTGACTTTTCGTCCGAGCCGTTGACACGGCCCGCTCGGGGCAGCACCATCTCTTCAATAGTCGTACATGATGTACGAATATCGTACACGCGACGAATCAGCAGATCAGTCGGCTATCCTCACCCTTCAAAGCAGGAGTCGAGATGAGCGACACACCGAACGCGTCACTAGGACGAACCAAAATCTCCATGACCGGCGTGCTCGCACAGTCGGTCGGCTTCATGGGCCCGGTGTTCTCGGTTGCCAGCCTGCTGCCCCTGATGGTCGGCCTGTCGGCCACCGGCCGGGGCGCGGGCGCGGCCACTCCCATCGCGCTGATCATCGCCGGCATCGGCATCTTCGGCGCCGGCTGGATCATCGCCCAGTACGCCAAGCGCATCCACCTGTGCGGATCCCTCTACGAGTACATATGCGACACCTTCGGCGCCGGCGTGGGCATCGTGGCCGGCTGGCTGTACTTCGGCGCGATGCTGGTGCTCGCCGCGGCGACGTTCCTGGTCCTCGGCGGCCTCACGGAGAGCCTGCTGCAGGCGGTGTTCTCGGTGGACATAGCCTGGTGGATCCTCGCCCTTGGCTACGTCGGAGTCATCACCGCCATCGTCGTCGTCGGCGTCCAGTTCTCCGTGCGAGCGCAGCTGATCCTGGTGCTGATCTCGGCGGCCGTCGTCGCCGTGTTCTCGATCTACATCATCGCCAAGGGCGGCCTCGGCGGGCACAGCGTCACGGCCAGACCGTTCAACCCCTTCTCCGTCAAGCGCTTCGACCTGCTCTACGGGGTCCTGTACGGCATCAACATGTTCATCGGCTTCGAAACCGCCGCCAACCTGGCCGAGGAGACCGACGACCCCGAGCGGCACGTCCCCCGCGCGGTGCTGTGGTCGCTCACCATCGTCGGCGCGTACTTCGTCCTGACCGCCTACGCCCAGGACGTCGGCTTCGGCCAGGACGGCTCGGCCTGGAAGAACAGCGTGTTCCCGTTGCAGACCCTGGCCTCGGCCAAGCCCTTCGGCTCGACCGACTTCGGCAACGTGATGTCCGTGCTGATCATCCTCGACGTGGCGGCGGTCGCCATCGGCGTCTGCGTCGCCGCGACCCGCGGCATGCTGTCCATGGCCCGCGCCGGCCGCCTGCCCGGCGCGCTGGCGACAGTGCATCCGCGCTTCCGCACCCCGGTGGGTGCGGCGATACTGGTCGCCGTGGTCTCGGTGGGCTCGATCGCGCTCGTCGCGGCCCGCGACGGAGTGTTCTCCCGTGCCACCGGCCAGCCCGGCGTGCTGCAGCCGCAGTGGGCGCCGATGTTCGGGTGGATGGCCGGCTTCGCCGGCGCCGGCCTGGCACTGATGTACCTCGCGATCAGCGTCGCCGGCGCCCGGGGACTGTGGCACCGGGTGAACCGCGCCAAACTGGTCCTGGCCGCCACCGCCGGCATCCTGGTCTCCGCCGGGGCCGTCTTCGGCGCCTTCTACAAGGCGACCAGCCCCCTGGACACCGTCTGCTGGGCCCTGGTCCTGTGGATCGGAGCGGGCGCGGCGTGGTCCGCGTTCGTGACCCTGCGGCAGCGCGCAGCGGCCGGCGTGGAACTCGAAGCCGTGGTCGACGGCCCGGCGGGAGACGAGCTGAGCGCCGCGTGAGGTGACTCCCTCGTCACTGGGCGGTGCCGGGCGACGGCACCGCCCGCCGATCCGTCCTGCGCGCCGGGGCGCCGAGCGAAAGTCGGCAGCACTACTGGCATCACTACTCTTGCGCCGATTCCTTCTCGGCGTAGGCCGCGAGCATCATGCGCAGCGTCTTCAGGGCCTTCTGTGTGCGCTCGACATCGCCGAAGACGGTCTGTTGGAACACCAGGCCATCCAGGGCGACGACGATGATCTCGCTCAGCGTCGGATCGCTCAGCCCGCTCGTGGTGAGCGCCTCATGGACGGCGCTCCGGTAGGCGTCGTAGCCCTTGGCGACGGTCGGCAGCAGTTCCGGTCGCCGCCTGGCCTCGAGCGAGAGCTCGAACTGGAACGCCTGGAGTTCGGGATCGGAGGCGACGGAGGCGACCAGCGCGCCGGCGAAATCGGCGAACCCGGGCCCCGCGGGCTTCAGCCCGGCCGTGTCGATGCTGCGTTTCACGGCGAAGCCGAGCGCCTCGGCGACCAGGTTGTCCCAGCCGCCGAAGTGGTACTGCACCGCGCCGTGGGTCACCCCCGCCTCGGCGGCCACGGACCGGAAGGTGAGGCCGCGCAGGCCCTGGGTGGCGACAACGTGGATCGCCGCCTCCAGCACCTCCTGCCGTCCGGTGCCGTATTCCACGCGACGCATGCCGCTCCCTCGGTGTCGATCCGGGCCGATCCCGCCCGACCTGCCGCGCTCAGTGTAATGGGACGGGCCGCAGGTCGCGGTACAAACATTACACTTGACAAGTTCCCCGCGGAGTCGTCAACTGTGCTGAAGACGACGCAGGCCGGCCGGAGCCGGGCTGGACCGGCCGGCTTCGGCAGCCGGTGGGATCTTCGAACTCGACCTCGCCTAAGGACACCCCCATGACCAGACACCCGCTCGCCCCGCTGGCGCCCGACGAGATCACGGCCGCCAAGAAGGTCTTGATCGACGCCGGCATGGTCACCGAGCTCACCCGCTTCGGCTACGTGATGCTCCGCGAACCCGACAAGAAGGACGTGCTCGCGTGGGACGGTGAATCACCGCTCCCGCGCGAGGTCACCATGCTGCTGACCGAGTTGGCGCCGCTGAAGATCACCACCGTGGTCGTCGAACTCACGGCCGGCCGGGTCGTCTTCCAGCGCACGATCGACCCGGCCGCCGAGGGCTTCGGCCCGTGCCTGGACGAGGACTACATCGCCGTCGACGAGATCGTCAAAAGCGACGCCGGCTGGGTCGCGGCGATGGCCGAGCGCGGCATCACGGACCTCACCAAGGTCAAGACCGCTCCGCTGAGCGCCGGCGTCTTCGGGTACGCCGACGAGGTCGGGCGCCGTATGCTCCGGGTGCTGTCGTTCTATCAGCCCCACGCGACGGATTCCGCGTGGGCGCATCCGATCGACGGCGTCGTGGCACACGTTGACCTGGATGCCCGCAAGGTCCTGCGTCTGATCGAGACGGACATCGAGCACGTGCCGCAGGAGTCCGCGGACTACCTGGACCCCGCCTACCGCGGCCCGGAGCGCACCGATCTGAAACCGATCTCCATCACCCAGCCTGAAGGCGTCTCCTTCACGCTGCGGGACGGGGTCCTGGCCTGGCAGAACTGGAAGGTGCGCATCGGCTTCAACGGACGCGAGGGGCTCACCGTCCATCAGGTCTCCTTCAGCGACCGCGGCGTCGAGCGCCCGATCCTCTACCGCGGCTCGATCGCGGAGATGGTGGTCAACTACGGCCAACCCGGCCCGATGCACGGCTGGCAGAACTACTTCGACACCGGCGAGTACCAGTTCGGGCGACTGGCCAACCATCTCGAACTCGGCTGCGACTGCCTCGGCGAGATCACGTACGCCGACGCGGTCGTGGTCGACGACCTCGGCGAGCCGCTGGTCCTGCCGAACGCGATCTGCATCCACGAAGAAGACTTCGGCGTGCTGTGGAAGCACACCGACATCTACTCCGGCTCGAAGGAGACCCGCCGCCAGCGCCGCCTGGTCGTCTCCTTCTTCGTGACCGTCGGCAACTACGACTACGGCTTCTACTGGTACTTCTACCTCGACGGCACCATCGAGCTCGAGGCCAAGGCGACCGGTGTCCCGTTCCCCTCCGGCCACGGCGGCGCCGACCCGTACTCCACCGAGGTGGCACCGGGGGTCGGAGCACCGGTCCACCAGCACCTGTTCTCCGCCCGCCTGGACCTGACGATCGACGGCATACGCAACCACGTCGACGAGTTCGAGGCAGCGCGCGTGCCCCTGGACGAGAAGCGCAACCCGTGGGGCAACGCCATCGGCCACAAGGTCACCAGGCTGCGCAGCGAGTCCGAAGCGCAGCGCGAGGCCGCGAACCACCTCGGCCGCATCTGGCGGGTCTCCAGCGACGAACGGCTCAACCGGATGGGGCAGCCGACCTCGTACGTGCTCGTGCCCGAGGGGCTGCCGACGCTGCTGGCCGACCCCGGATCGCCGATCGCCAAGCGTGCCACCTTCGCCCAGAAGCACCTGTGGGTGACGCAGTACGAGCGCGATGAGCTGTGGCCGAGCGGATACACCGTCAACCAGCACCCCGGCGGCGCCGGTCTTCCCGCCTACGTCGCCGGCGACCGCTCCGTCGACGGCGAGGACGTCGTCCTTTGGCACACCTTCGGCCTGACACACTACGTCCGCCTCGAGGACTGGCCGATCATGCCCGTCGACTACGCCGGCTTCAAGCTCAAGCCGCACGGGTTCTTCGACCGCAATCCCACCATCGACGTGCCCGACCTCAACACGGCGCACGGATGCTGCGCGGGCGGCGCATGCCACTGTGGGCACTGATGCCGCGCTCGGATCCGTCCGACGCGGAAACACCGGTAGTCGCGGCGCTGGGGAGACGAGGTCCGCCGGGAGGTGCAGTGTGGCGGGCTCCGTTCGCGCCGACGACATCAGGGCCTGTTTCAGCGTGGTCGGGTCCGGAAACAGCCGACGCTTCAGCAAGCGTGACGTTGATCCGGTAGTCGGCAAGCCGCTGCCGAACTGCCCGTTGCCGGACGCGTAAGTTGTACGTTTTCAGGCCAATCTATTGGGAACTGAGTCTTGCGCTCCTAAGACTCGATCCCGAAATCCCGAGGTTCAGCCCGAAGTTTGTGCTCTAAAGCCGCATCGATCAGACTCTCACCCGGATGACGGCCCCTGCCCTCCCAGTACGCGACGTTCAGGTCCTGTGCGGCGGCGTAGTCTTTATCGCTGGCCGCTAGTCGTTGAACCAGCGAGGCGAGATCCGGCAACCCGTAGTACTCGAATGCTGATGCCACCAATTCCATACGCTCGGGGGAGTAGCGACTTATTGCCTCATCGAGGCCGCCACTCATCACCACCGAATCGAAACCTCCGAGATAGCAGAGATTCCTGATCGCCACGGGATGCCCGCTGACGACGTCGTCTCCCTCACGTTCCATGCGCAACGCGAGATCAAGACTGTCGTTCCAGATCTCTATCGCCAGCGGGCTCAGCATCTTCCACTCCGTGTCATCATTGTGGAAGCGGTAGCCCGGCTTCCAGCTGGTTGATCACGAACATACCGAAATCGTGTTGTTGCTGCCACGGCATGCCCGATAGGTAGTCTCGCAACATCTTACCGTCAGTGAAAGACAAGCGCCTGCCGTAATACAGGCCTTTTGCCGTGTTCAGGTCCAGGCGCATCCTCACGATGTTGTCCGGATGATTGACGATCCGCGGATCGAAGTCACTTCGGTATGGATCTGCCTGCGACTGTTCTACGACATGCTCCCAGCTCATGGCGTTTCCATCCGCATCTGTTCCGGCAGGGCCGAGCGCTTCCTTCATACCGCCCTTGCCTTCCCAGGTCGAATAGCCAAGCGCTGGATCCGGACCACAGCCGGAATTGTGAACCAGCACCGGCGTGTCGCCGGCCAGTACGTAGTACGTGTGCAGGCCGTCGATGGTGAGGTCGTAGGTGGTCATCGACGACGCGTAGTTGCGGACGCCGGCCACGGTGACGGCGTCGCCCGTGCCTGTCGTCTGCAGTCGGTCGCCGGGCTTGAGGTCCGAGGCGTTGACGAACGCGCCGGCCGTCAGATCGAAGTACGGGTGGTTCTGTGTGCCGGTGATGGTTTTGCGGCCGGTCGGTGTGGCGACCGTCAGGTCGGTGAAGTCTTTGTCGGTGCGAGTGACGTGGATCTGGTCGACGCGGTGTTTCTCGGGACGCCCGTTGGGTGGGGCGTTTTCGACTTCGTCGCCGACCTTGACGTCTTGAATGGGTCGGGTCGATCCGTCTGCCATGAGAACCGGCGTGTCGCCCTTGAAGCTGTGGGCGCCGGGGGCGGGGGTATCGCAGAGGTCGCCGATCGTGTTGCCGACCCGGCTGGCGATGGCGTCGGCCTCGTCGGAGGCTCGCAGGAGCCTGCCGACCTTGGCGAGCTTGGTGATCTTGCCCATCGGCAGATCGCCCACGACCGCCATGACGCATCCGGCGTCTATGCTCTGCGGGCAGTCTTCGATGCGGCGATAGTCGGTGGCGATGTTCAGAACGGTGAGGAAGTCGTCCAGGTTGCTGTCCGAGCCGCCGCCGAGACCGGCTTCGTAGGCGTTGACCGCGTTCTGCGTCTTCGAGAGTGTGGGATCGCCGCCGGTCAGCAGCATCATGTTCCGGGACGCGGGGTCCTGGCCGGTGTACTGGGCCTCCGCCATCAGTCCGATCTGGCATTGCGCGTCGCACGTGAAAGTCGCCGCCGGCCTTTCGTCGGCCTGCTCCTGGTTGCACTGGCGCTTGCCGTATCCCGTCTGGTTGTCGCAGGGGCTGGCGGCGCCGAGGGAGACCTGGGTGTCGTGGCTGCAGATGCCGGGATCGGCGTCGCACCTCGTCAGGCCGGTCGGGTCGGAGGAGTTGACGGGGTCGTTTCCGGCGTACGCGTATCCGCCGATGGTCTGCGGGTTACTCGGCTGGATGACGGGATCGGCCGATATGAAGCGTCCGGTGGCCGGATCGTATTTGCGGGCGCCGATGTCGACGAGGCCGGTCGCTGTGTCGGTGGTCTTGCCTAGGAAGGTGTGGTCGTCGGGGAAGGCGCCGAAGGTGAGTGGTGCGGTGCCACGGGTTTCGCCGTAGGGCTTGGTGTAGCGGCGGGCGGTGATATGGCCTTGGTTCTCGTGGCTGGGGCTGTCGTCGATGGTGGTGTCGGCGGTGCCGTGGGCGTCGCCGGTTTCGATCGAGACGGTGCTGTCGGAGTTGATGATCGTGGTGGGGGCGCCGGGGAAGGAGTAGTAGCGCTGTGCGGTTACCCCTCCGGCCGCGAGGTGGATCTCGGTGGCGCCCAGGTACAGGGTGGTGGTGGTTTGGCCGGTGCCGGTGTTGGTGTCGCGCCGGATGAGTTGGGTGCCGGCGGCGTCGTAGAGGTAGGCGGCGGTGTGGCTCGCGAGTGGGTCGCTGACAGTGGCGAGGTGGCCTTCGTCATCCCAGGTGAGGGTTTGGCCGGCGGCAGTGGTGCCGGGAGCGGCGGGGAGCTGCCGAGCGGTGGTGTTGCCGGCGCCGTCGAAGGCGTACATGTCGGCGACGGTGGTGTTGCCGGTGGTGTTGGTGACGGTGCCGAGCAGGTGCGGGCCTGGTCCGGTGCCGGGGTTGCTGCTCCCTGATGGCAGGGTGTTGCGGGTGCCGGGGGCGGCGTAGCCGCCGTAAGTGTGGGTGGTGTCGGCACCGGTGCCACCTGTGGTGGCATGGTCGGTGACGGTGACCCGGTTGCCCATCGCATCGGTGGCCATGCCCGGGGTGGTGCCGGTGAAGTCCTGCCAGTAGGGCGCGGGCCCGGAGCCGGCGGTGGAAGTCGCGGTGGGCGCCGTCGTGGTGCAGTTTCCGATGCCGCCGGCGGCGGGTCCGGTGCCGAGGGTGGTGCTGGGCGCGGGGGTGGTGCCGGCGTTGTCGGTCCAGGCATGCAGGAGGCGGCCGAGCGGGTCGTAGCTGTAGCACTGCAGGTCGACGGTGCCGGGCGTGCTGCTGCCGGGGCTTTGGTCGTCGTTGGTCGAGGTGAGTTGGCCGGCGGGGTTGTAGGTGTAGGTCTCGTGGGCCACGCCGTAGCCGATGGTCGCGCCCGAAGCGTCGGTGCCGGCGGAAGCGTCGGTGAAGGACTGCACGAGGCGCCGCGTCACCTGGTCGTACACGTTCTGCGTGATCACCTGGTACGGCGCCGCACCGACGGTGCGGGAAGTGGTCTCGCCGAACGGGGAGACTTCGGAATCGTCCAGCAGGTCTTGGTAGTTGCCGGTGCTGCCGCGGGCAGAGGTGAAGGCACCAGTGGGGCTGTACTTGTCGGTGACCGTGTTCGCCGCCAGCCCGGCCGCGGGCACGGCGGGCAGGGTGTAGTGGTCGACCTGCCCGGTGGCGGTGTACGCAGTCGTGCTCCGATACACCCCGCCCAAGGCGGCATCTGGCCCGGTGGTGGGGATCGACACCTGGGCCGCCGTCGGCCGGTTCATCGCGTCATAGCTGGTGGTCGAACTGGTGTAGGCGAGCCCTGAGGCGCCGGAGCCGCCGACGTAGCGGGTGGAGGCAGAAGGCTGACCTTTCAGCACCGTGTCATAGGTCCAGCCGGCGAGCTGGTGGGGCTGGTCGGTGGCTGCCACCCCGGTGATCGGCGCGGAGTATTCGCCGGTTTTCCGGCCCAGGTGGTCCCAAGCGTTGTACAGCGAGAGACCACGGCCGTCGGTGGAGGACAACTGCAGCCCGGCGTTGTCGAGGGTGGCGGTGGTGACGCCGGAGTCGGGGTCATCGGTGCGGATGGTACGACCCAACAGGTCGGTGGTGGTGGTCCAGGTGTTCTCGGCCGGGTCGGTGACCGTGGCCGTGGCCGTGTCGTCGCCGTTGTAGGCGTAGGTGTAGCCGGTGACGTCCGCGAGTGACTTGTCGGCGTCCGTGCCGGCCACAGCCGGCGGGTTCGCGTGGTACTGCCACAACCCGGTGGTACGGCCGCGGGCGTCGGTGATGGTGGAGCTGGCGGTGCCGCCACTGGGCGGGATCGTATCGGTCCGGTCGGCACCCCAGGTGTGGGTGAGCGTGGACCACAGCGGCTGGTTGTGACCCAGCAGCGTGGCGGTCACGGTGTGGGCGGGCAGGTTGTAGTCGGTGCGGGAGACCGACGGGATCCGCGCCGGGTCGCTGTACTGGACGAACGCACCCGATGGCGCGTTGGTCCCGTCGTAGAACGGCGAGCTGGCAAGGTGTGGCCGGCCCAGGGCGTCGTACGAGGTCTGAGTCACGACCTGACCGGCGCTGCCGTCGGCGGGAGTCGCCTGGGTTTGCTGTGTGCGGCCCAAGCCGTCGACGATGGTGTACGCGGTGGTGGTGTCGCCGGCGGCGTCGGTGAGGGTGTCGGTGTCGACGAACGACGGCTCGCTGCCGCCGGGGCCGGTCAGGAAGTAGGAGTAGGCGATGTTCGGGCTGGCCGATCTCGGCCGATCCGGCTGCCAGACCGCGGTGGTGCGCCCCAGACCGTCATGGCGGATGGTGGTGGTGTGCCCGTTGGTGTCGGTGACGGTCAATGGCTGCGCACGCCCCGGATCCAGCGTGGTCACTGCCGGAGCCCAGGATCCGACGGCGCCGGTGGCGGGGTCCGGGGCAGTGACCGCCGCCGAGGTGGGCAGGGCGTGGTCGGCCGGGGTATAGGCGGTGGCGCTGACGTTGCCGTCGGCATCGACAACGCGCAACGCGCGGCCGTAGACGTCGAATGCCGAGGCGGGGGTGGAGGACTTGGCGATCCAGGTGGCGTCGCCGTTGCCGTCGTTGGCCGACTCGACCTCGGTCCGGGTGACGTTGCCGGGCCCCGAAGCGTCGCCGAGCGGCTTGTCATCGAAGTAGGTGCGGGTACCGGAGATCTCCGCCTCGGTGGTGCCGGACGGCGGGGGCGTGGGCGTCCAGGTGCAGGCTCCGCCGCTCGGGACGACGGTGATGGTGACCAGATCGGCCAGCCCGGAGCGCTGGGCGATGTCGGTGCTCGCGGCCGGGCCGGTGTTGGCATACCAGGTGCGGGTGCACAACTGCGGCACCTTCCCGTCGCCCTGATCGAAACCGGAGGTTTGGCGACCGTTGCCGCCCGAGGCGATGGCACCGGTGAACACCGGCAGCGAGTCGTCGTAGGTGTAGTCGGTCCGGGTACGCCGCATCCCGGTGGTGATCTGCGTGTAGGTGATGGTCGTGCCGGTGTGCTGGAACCTGGCCCGCTGCTTGGGCAGGGTGTCTATCCGGTTGTGGACGGCGGTCGGGGCCGAGAGAACCGGGTGGTCGATGGCGTCGGACTGCACCGGCGCCGAGGCGTCGGCGGACTCGAAGGTCTGCGTTTCGAAGACGCGGCCGGCCAGGGCGTTGTCGTCCACCGTGTTCGGGAACTCGCCGCGCGAATCGGTGACGGTGACCGGCGCCGCGACGCCGGCCAGGTTCGGGTCCTGATCCATCCCGCGCAGATACGTGGTGACGGTCTTGGTGTTCAGGGTGTTGTAGATCCCCTTGGCCGGAGCGTTCGGGTCGATCTGGTCACCACTGACCGCGACCACGGTGCCGAAACCACGGAACTGGTCGAAGGTGCGGTTCTCCTTCGGCGTCTGCTCCGAGTCGTTGGAGTGCCAGGCCGGTGGTGAGGGATAGGCGTAGGTCGTGACCACCGAGGAGGCAGAGCCCTGGCCTGCCGAGGTGGAAAGCTTGGTGTTGTCGTCGGTTTGGACCTTGGTGACCACCCACTTGTTGAACCAGTCCAGGGATGGCGCGGTGTCGCCGGGCTTTGTCCAGTACTCCGGGAAGCACAAGGTGTGGTTCGCGTCCACCGTCGGGGCACCGCTGGTGCACGGGTATGCGGACGTGTCGTAGGTGGCACGGATGTCGCCCCCGAGTTCGTCGTCCACTCGCACCAGGCGCGGCGTCGACTCAGGGCCTTGAGACTGATAGGCGGGGGAGATTCCGGCGCGGTTGTCGAACTGCTGGTAGGCGAAGGTCACGTCGGGCATCTGCGTGTGCTGGCCCCCGGACCGGCCGGTGTGGGTGACGGCGTCCGTCTCCAAGGCCGTCCCGCCCGCCCCGGTGGCCGGAGTGACCCAGTGCTGCTCCAGCTCCCAGGAGTCCACCGGCGTGAACGCGCTGTTGACCCGCACCTGCGTGGTCACCGTGGACAGCCGCGCAGTCTGGAAGAACGTCGGCGCGGCGTTGGCGCACGGGCCGGAAGACGAGCAGATCTGGTCGGCCGGTACATCCTGGAACGTCGCGTCGTTCGCATCAGTGATCCCGGCCGACACCAGACCGGGACCAGGTGAGGTCAGCGCGGCCGGACAGGCGATCGGGCCACCGTCGTGGATGCACCGTGGCACCAACCCGAACACGACCTGCGCCGCCGGCGGCAACCCGGCCACCACATCCGGAGTCCGGAATCCGTAGTCGATCCCGGACAAGTACCCGGCCGAGGTGTACTGCACCAGCGCACCGGTCGCGGCATGCGTATAGAAGTTGAACTCGCGCAGATAGTTGTAGCGGATCACGTTCCGGTGCGGATCGACGACGAAGTCCAGATTCCACCGCCACCCCGCACGGCAGCTGTTCGGGTCGACAGTCGACGTCGGATCGTTGCAGGCGGTTCCGGCACCGGTGCCGAACACCGGCTCACCCCACGCCGAATACGTCGGGGAATCGGTGCCGTTGCCACCGAGCGCGCCAGGCAGTCGGTTGGCGCCGAAGTAGTACTGCGTGCCGTCGGTGGTGGTCAGCCGCCAGTAGGCATTGTTGTCCGCGGGATCGCCGTTGTCGGCGCCGGACAACTGCTCCACGCGGGACCCGTCGTCGCCGGATATCCGCCACATGCCGGTCGTGTCGTCCCGCACCAACTCCCCGGAATGCCCGGCCAGCGAGACCGTCGCGTTCGGGATACCCAGGCACACGTCGCCGACCGTCTTCCACGACGATGGAGCACTCGGCACCTTCGCACACGGCGTGAACGACCGCTCGATGTACCCGGCCCCCGCATCCCAGCCGTCGCCGATCTGCGAACCCTGCGAGTTCGCGTTCGCGGTCTGGCCGTCCAGGGTCGACGACGAATAGCTGAGCCCCAACTGCGGGGCCGACCCGCCGAGCGAGGGCGGTGCGGTCATCGGATAGGAGTAGGAGAACGACCCGGAGTTCGACACCGTCCAGGTATCAGAGGCCTTCAACGGAGTCGCCCGGTAGTCGCCGTTTCCGCTCGCGGGCGCCGAACCCACTGCCAGGACCACCGGTGCGGTGGTTGAAGCCGCGGCGGGCAGGGACACCGTCGCGTCCAGAGTTCTGCCACCCCGGTTGTTCACGAAGCCGATCGGCGTCTGGACCCGACAGCCGGCTCGCTCCGGTGTGGTCAAGGCACACGTCGGGAGCGTGACCAGACGGAGCCGATCGGCGAAGGAACCGCCGAACGCGCTGCGGAAACCGCTGTAATCCAGACTCAACGCCACCGACGCGGCAGCACCGCCGGCATCGGTGCGCGACGCGGAAACGATCGCGCCGTCCACCCCGGCACGCTGCGCCGCCGCATGATCCGCAACAGCGACATGCACCGCGACCGGAGAGGATGTGGGGCTGCTCGCCGATCGCACCGCGCCAGCGGTCGGGAGCGACAACGACACCGGCGTCCCCGGCGCGTGCACCGCCGAGCCGCCTGGCGCCGCCAACGTCACATCGGCCGCCGCCGACGCCGGCCACACCGGAGCCGACACGGGAGTCACCGGCGCGGCAGCAGGGCGTGCCGCCGGTTTGCCAACCGTCTTGTGCCCCGGAACCGATGGCTCCGCCACCGGCCTGTGCGGACGCCACTTCCCGGCCGAAGCCGCCGCGGTACCGGCGCCAGTGCCGGGCAGCGTCCCGAGCACCGCCGCCGTCGCCACCGCCGCGACCAGCGCCCAGGCGATGATCGGCCGACGGCCGTCACGCCTAGGTGATGAGGCTGAAGTCAAACGACGTGCCCCCATGAGACACCCCCCGTGTCCACCGAGTCCACAAAATAGCGGCGAGTCCAGATTCGCCGATTTGTCAGCAGGCTAACAGAGGGCGAGTAGCCGACTACAACTCAGACCTCTGATACTTTACCCGCTCTTTACCATCGCCCGGTCGCCATTACCGGTGGACGGCGGCATCCCCCCGCCACGCCAGGTCCACGCCTGGTGGCTGCTGAAGCCTCAGCGTCGGCGGTCGCCGCCGGCGAGCTGCCGGGCGCGTCGTCCGAATAGTCGCACTGCGTTTGCCGTGTGTGGGGACCGGCCTGAGCATCGGCAGAAAAGCGCCGTCGCCGGCAGGCGGCGGGCGGTGAAGGGACTGGTCACCAGTGGCGCACAAGAGAGCCAGGCGTATCGCCAAGTTCATCGAGCCGTTGCGGGTCGAGCCCGGCTCGGAGGTGGATCTGGCCGAGGGCTTCGATCCACGCTACAAGGCGCACCTTAAGAAGCGTGAGGGCGTCGAGTTACTGGAGTCCGGTATTTCGCTGCTGGCCGAGTATCAGGAGCGGCTGGCTGCCGAGAACACCCATGGGGTGTTGCTGTGTCTGCAGGCGCTGGACGCAGGCGGCAAGGACGGGACGATCCGGCACGTCATGAGCGGGGTCAATCCGCAGGGCGTGCGCGTGAACGGTTTCAAGGTGCCCTCCGTCGAGGAGCTCGACCACGACTACCTGTGGCGCTACGCCCAGCGTCTGCCCGCCCGCGGGGAGATCGGGATCTTCAACCGCTCCCACTATGAGGAAGTTCTCGTCGTCCGGGTGCACCCGGAGCTTCTGGACCGGCAGAAGCTTCCGGACGAGGTGCGGGGCCACGGTTTCTGGAAGCGCCGCTATCGGCAGATCAACGAGTGGGAGCGCTACCTCAGCGAGAACGGCTTCGCAGTCGTGAAAATCTTCTTGAACCTCTCCAAGGAGGAGCAGCGCAAGCGTTTCTTGAAGCGGATCGACCTGCCGGAGAAGAACTGGAAGTTCTCCGCCGCGGACATCCGTGAGCGGGGCCGGTGGGACGACTACCAGAAGGCGTTCTCCGAGATGCTGTCGGCGACCAGCACCCCCTGGGCTCCCTGGTACGTCGTGCCCGCGGACCGGAAGTGGTTCGCACGCATCGCCGCCGGCGCCGTGCTGACACACACCCTCATGGAGATCGATCCGCAGTACCCGACGGTGAGCAAACAGGCTCGTAAAGATCTGCTGGTCGCCAAGCGGGAGTTGGAGCAGCAAGCTCCCAAGGGCGCCCCCGCCGATCCCTACGCGGCTGAGCAGGAAGACCAGAAGTAGGTGATGGCGGCCGAGAAGGGCTCAGCGGAAGTGGCGTCCCCGTCGCCTGCCTGGTACGCGACGTCCCCTGAGGACGTGGCGGCCGCGTTCGGTATCGACGAATCGGGCGGCCCGTGGTGCGGTGCTTCGTCCGTGTTGACGCCCAGCACCTTCGACAGCAAGCAGATGAACTGGGCGGTGCTGGGCGAGTTCGTGCTCGCGGTAACGACCCAGATGGACGCCTTCCGCCGGATCCTCGGCACCACCCAGCTCGACCTGCGGCAGTTCGGCTGGGCGCTGCTGGCGGCCGTGATATTCCTGCTTCTGTGGGAAGCGGGCAAGCTCCTGGCCCGCCGCTCTCACACGGAGTGATGGCGGCGGCGCGGTCGGGGCCTCTGGCTGGGATCGGCCGACACTGCACGACGCGACCATGCCCCACGGCCCGAAGCGCCGTGGGGCATGGCGGCGATGGTGGAGCGGCTGGCTCAGGCCGGCGTCAAGCGGTAGTCGAGGAGTCGACGACGCTCGTGGCTTCGGTGGGCCGCTCCCGTCCCATGGCGTTGCGCAGTTCGGGGGGCGGGGTCTTGAGCACGGCCATTCGACGGTGGCCGACCAGCCGTTCGTAGACGTACACGGCGTTGATACCCATCGCGAGGACCGCCTGCTTCCAGCGCGGCCACCGCAGGATCCGGCCCATGTGGCCCATGACGGCGAGGCTCACCGCGCGGTACGTGCGGATCTCGGCGAGTGCCGTGGTCCGCAGGAGTTCCTTGATCTCCGCGCGGTGCCCCTGTGCGGACAGCCGCAGCAGTTCCTCGTGGCAGTAGGCGAGGTGGTTGTTCTCGTCGGCGCAGATCATCCGGACGGCGCGCCCGAGTTCGGAGTCGTCGCCGAAGACCTTGCGCAGCAGTCGCATCTGCTCGGCCGCGCGCTGCTCGGTCACCCGGCTGTGCACCAGGTAGACGAGCACGTCGTGGTCGGTCAGCGGCTCCTGGCGGCGCAGCCGGTCGTGGGCCAGGCCGATGCCCTGCTGCTCCAGGAGCGTCGTGTAGTCGGTCTCGGGCGGCACCTCGACGGGATCCAGTCCGCGCTTGCGGAGCAGGCCGCGGAATATCCGTCCGTGCTTGTCCTCGTCCATACCGTGTCTGGCGATCTTCGGCGCCAGCACGGGGTCGGGTACCAGTTCGGCGATGCGAGCGTTCTCCCAGCCGCCTTGGCTCTCGTCCTGCATCGCGATGCTGCAGAACAGCTGGTAGGACCGGTCGTCGTCGCGGATCTCGCCCAGCAGGCTCGTGGCTGTGAGCATCCTGCACCGCCTTCCGCGGTTGCCTGGCAAACTTTCCCCAAGTCAAAGCCGCGCAGTCGGGTCCAGCCACTCATCCGCGCCGCGCGTTAGCCCCTGCGGCTGACGCGCCACGGGCACCGTCGCTAGGCCCGAGTACCAAGTCCCGCGTCGCAAGCCGCAGGTGGTATTCGAACAAGTTTGCGAGACGGTCAGGGAACAAAGGCCCCGCTCGTGATCGAGCGGGGCCCTCGCCGCACCGCGCGGGTGCGGTCGGCAGTGGATCAGGACACGGACACCGAGGCGTCGTCCAGGACGAACGACGTCTGGTACTCGGAGTCCTCGGCTCCGGTGAGCTTCAGGGTGACCTTCTGGCCGGCGTAGGGCGACAGGTCGTAGACGTGCTGCGTGTAGCCGGAGGAGGCGTCCAGATTGGAGAACGTGGCCAGGGTGCCCAGGACGGTGCCCGAGGTGTTGAGGACCTGGGCTTTCAGCGTGTCGTACGCCTTCGTGGTGCTGGTCTCGGCGGTGTCGACGTGCAACCAGAAACCGAAGCGGTAGCTGCTGCAGCCCGCCGGCAGCGTCACGGTCTGGGCGAGGGTGTCGGTGCGGGACGAGCCGGTGCCGTCGAGCCAGGCGTTCCAGGATCCGGTGTGGGCCGGTTCGCTGCCGGTGTCGTTGTTGATGACGCCCGAGGTCGCGGTCCACGGCGCGGCGCTACCGGTCTCGAAGCCGGGGTTGCCCAGCAGCTGGGCGGCGGTGCAGGACGACGGTGCGGAGGAGCTGCTGGACGGCGGGGTGCTCGGGGTGCTGCTGGGCGCGCTGCTCGAGGACGACGGCGGTGCGGTTATGCCGCCGGCCAGCCACGCGGTGGCGTTCAGCGCCAGCTGCGCGTCGGTGCCGCCCGGGTCGTTCCAGCCGTCGAACACGTTCTTGCCGGCCTCGCCGGTGCCGTCGTCGATCGTCGAGGAGTCGCCCCAGATCGCGACCCGGCCGGCGCCGAAGGTGCTGGTGGAGAAGAACGCCCCGGTGGTGCCGCCGGCCGTGGAACCCGCGACGTACACCAGGCCCTTGACGTTCGGGTTGTCAGCGGGGTGCAGCGTCTCGGTGGTGCCGTTGTAGATCACGCTGCCGGTGACGGTGCCGAAGGCGCCGTTGAGTACCGGGTTCGAGGAGTCGCTGATGGCCCGCGGGGTGCCGCTGACGATGTTCTTCAGGTCCACGCTGAACCCGAACGGGTCGGTGCTGTCGACCGAGTTGTTGGTCATCAGGTCATTGATGATCTTGGGGGAGTCCCAACCGTCGTTGTTCCGGTCGCTGCCGGTGTGGTCGGAGATGAGGAACAGTCCGCCACCGTTCTGCACGAACTTCATCAACGCGGTCTTCTCAGCGGTGCTGAGCACGATGTTCGGCTCCGGAAGCACGAACTCGTCGAAGTTCGACAGGTCGGTCGCCGCCGAGGTGCCGTAGGTGATGGTCGAGCCGGGCGACAGCGTGTCGAGCTGGTAGTCGCCGGTCTTCTGCAGTGCGACGCCCCAGGAGGAGATCGCGCCGGTCCAGTCGGTCTCCACGGAAGGGGCCGGGTTCTGCTTGGTGGGGTCGGGCATCGAGGTGCTGATGATCCAGTCGGCGTTTCCGGCTGTCTCGGCCTTGGAGTCGTCGAACAGCACCCGATGCTTGCCGGCCGTGACGGCGTGCGCGTGGCCGCCGGAAGCGACGACGAACGCACCGGCGCAGACCAGGGCGGCGACGGCCGCCACCGACACGGCGGGGGCACCGTATCTGCCCTTGAAGAGGGGAGTACCAGTCATTGTTTTGATCTCTCCTTGATGACGTGGGGTGTCGCCATCGAGTCTGGGATCAGAACCTTGATCTGGTAAGGGGGATGAAAGTGATGATTCGGTAAATTCTACGTCTCAGGAGAGAGCTTCCCGAGGGCAGCCTTCCAGGATCCCGGTTGCGGACTCGGCCTGTCAAGGGCGGCGTCGAAGAACGAAGCCGCGGAGTCGGACCCGCCGGCTCGCAGTTCTGGGGGGAGTGAGTCAAGATCACGTAGTGACCAGCTGGAGTCGGCGCAGCGTCCCACGCGGCAGCACGACCGGCTATCACCGCCGACCTACGTCGACGACGCGCCGGAAACCGCCCGACCCCGCCACCTGGCTCAACGCCGACGTCGGCCGGGATCGGCGAACCGATCCCGGCCGACAGTCTGCAAAGGGCTGAGCTCCGGCTACCGCGAACTCGCTAGCTCTGTCCGCACTGGTAAGTCTGATACGCGTTCAACGAGGTTTCGGGGATGAAGGACGAAAGGTTCGGCAGGTGGTCCCCGGCGTGGCCGGCGAGGTCGATGGTGAGGTCCCACCAACTGCCGTCGCCAGACTGGATCCTGCACAAGTCTTCGAGCACGTCGCCGCTGTAGGCGTTGCCGACCGTGGCGGAAGACGACCAGGCCGCGGCCCATAGGGTGGCCGGCTCATGGTTCACGCTGGTGTCGGTGTTCACGTTGCTGAGCGAGTTGCACGATGTGGCCTGGTTGTGTCCCGAGTCCGACAGATTGGCCTCCGGGAGGAACGCGGCGGTGTTGCTGAAGTGGTCGCCGCCCGCGCCGGTGCGCTCCAGGACGAGATCCCAGAACCCGCCGCTGCCGGACACCCAGCAGATGTCGGCGATGTTGTCCCCCGGCTGCGCCGTCCCGACGGCCTCGGTGGAGTTCGTCGGGTTCGAGCGCATGACCGTGGGCACCGCGACGCTGTTGGCGTATCCGACGCCGTTCGGCTGGATCACCGAGTGCGGCTTGGCCGTGGCAGTGTGCTCAGTTGCGGATGCAGCTGTAGTGGAGGCGGCTACCGCCATAATGACCCCGATCGCGACGGCAGCCGTACGCCGCAACGAGACGCGCCTGGTGGCTTCCATAATTGTGGATCGCATCTCTGACTCCATTCTATCTCAGCGAGATGGCTCCACCAGTGTCGCCAGAGGCTTGACCTCTTCGAAACCCCCACTTAAGTGGGGTGTTCGCGTTGTCGTGAGGTGAATATCGGACGCTTCACACTTCCTCATCACGGGAGCGGCCGCGGTCGAGATGGATGAGCGCCAGCTGAGTCCGGTTCTCAGCACCGGTTTTCTTCATGGCGAGCGCCACGTGCTTCTTCACCGTGTCAAGACCGATGCGCAGTTCGTTGGCGATATGCCGATTGCTCAACCCCGTTGCGACCAGCTGCACCACCTGCCTTTCACGATTCGTCAGGGCCTCGCCGTTCATTCCGCGCACGCCGCCGAAACGGCCGTGGAGCCAAGGGGAGAGGTGTCGGCTCAAGAGCTTCATCAGCACCCGCTCTCGGTCGTCGAGCTCTGAGGAGTCCGCGGCGTACCGGCAGAGGAGCGCGGAGCCCTCCGAGCCCGCGTCAATTCGGCCGTACAGCACGTCACCTATGTGGTGCCGATTCAGGTACTCATCGACGAAGGCCCACTCCGCGTCGGCGCTGTGCGGACGCAGCTCGGCCAAAGTGACCGCACCGTTGATCCTGACCGCGGACGCCGCAGCGGCCGTCTTGAACGGATTCCGCAAACGCCAGCGATCCACATACTCATCGACGAAAGCCGTAGGACGATTGCTATATACGTGATCGGACGCAACGGGATACGCCGGGAACGGCGCCATCTCTGCCGGAATGTCCACGACGACCGAATCCGTCCAGCCGAGATGGCGGGCGAGCGTTTCACGGAGTTGATCGAAGTATTGTGATTCGGTGAATCCCGCGACATCTTCCAGCACGGCGAACATATTTCGAAAGTCGCGAAGAGTCAAGTAGTCATCAGGTCGCCGCAGGCGAGAACGGCTCCACTCCACATTCGGCATAGATCTCCCGCGGTCGTTAATGAGCTGTTCCTGCTAAGCGTGTGGATCACGCTGTGTGATGCCTGGGCGCGACCGTCCGTGTCCGAGGTGGAGCAGACGAGAGCGGCCTAGGTGATCGCGGACTGCGACGTCGCGACTAAGGCACGGGCTGTCGACACGGACGCCGGGTATCTACTGAAGCCTCGACGAGGCTGCCGAAGATCTCACTGCCGGGGACTCGGCATAGGCCAGAGAGCATCAATGTACGAATATCCGCGAGTTCAGCTGTGCCGGTGGTTGTGGCGGCTGGCAGCTGGTGATCCGTTGCTATGTCGCTGGTTGTCACGCTTTTCAGTCAAGGCCACATGGTGTTGCCGGAGCGTATGCGTTTCGGGGCAGTGTCCTTACAGCGGTGTGTGGTCGGACGCTTCCTGCTCGTCATTCGGCCTCTACAACTCGTTGCCGCCTGCCGATCCGCGGTTGCGCCGGTGGGTGGCGACCTCACGCTTCGGCTAGCGGTTCGCTTCCTTGGCGCTGCCGCTGGCGGTGTTTGCGCATGGACACCTGAGAACCGCAGCCGGTGCTGCAGTACAGTCCTCCGCCATTGCGGGTGCGGTCGAAGAACCCGAAATGGCACGGAGGGTTCCGGCACGCCTTGATGCGCCCCCAGTCGCCGCTTTGGGCGAACGTCGTAACTGCGGCCAGGACGGTTCCGAATACACCTGGCACCCCTGCCTGCGGCGATGCCAGTTCGGCACCGCCGGCTGTCACCACAGTCGCCAGCGGGTAGAGCGATCCCACGCGTCTTAGGTGCTGCTCGGCGCGTTGCAGGGGCTCGCCAAGGCTTTCCTCATCGCCGGAATGTGCGAGGAGGACGGTAACCAGGGCATCGCGTAGTTCGCGTGCGACGGCGGCGTCGGCATCGGTCACCACGGCTTCGCCGTCGAACTCGGCGTGCTCGGCCAGCCATGCCGCGAACGAGTCGCCATCTCCGAACAACTCCCGTCGACCGGATGGGTCCGCGCGGGTGTTGACGAACGCGAGAACGACCTCCAGCGCTGCCTGCACGGTGCGCGGGCTGAGTTTGGGAGATCCCACCGGCGTGCTGCTCATGTCCCAACCCTACACCGCGAAGTGGCGCTAATCCACATAGCAGGCAACCGAGAGCGCCAGTGGAGTTGACGCGTTGCGTGCTAACCGCTTACGGTCGCAACATGAACGCGACAATCAACGAACAGGGTCACCCCCGCACATGGCTGATCACCGGCGCGACGTCAGGCATCGGCCGCGAACTGACGCTGCAGGCGCTGCAGAACGGCGACGTCGTCTCGGCGATCGCCCGCGACACCGCTCCCCTGGGCGAACTGGTTGAAGTACACGGCGATCGCCTGCTTCTCATTCAGGCGGACGTGCGTGATGAGCAGGCTGTCCGAAACGCGGTGGAGGGCACGATCGCCCGGTTCGGCCGCATCGACGTCGTGGCCAACAACGCGGGCTACGGACTGTTCGGAGCTGTGGAGGAGGCTTCCGACGCGCAGGTTCGCGCCGTGTTCGACACCAACGTCTTCGGCGTTCTCAACGTGCTCCGCGCGACGTTGCCGGTGCTTCGCGACCAGCGATCCGGGCACATCCTCCAGGGCTCGTCGGTATACGGGCAGTCTGCCCATCCCGGCGTGGGGCTGCTGGCCGCGACCAAGTACGCGGTAGAAGGTCTGTCGGACGCCCTGGTGGCTGAGGTCGCGCCGCTCGGCGTCAAGGTGACGATCATCGAGCCCGGGTTGACCGCGACCTCTTTCCTGGCCAATCTCGATGTCGCCTCTGGCCTCGGCGACTACGACCAGACCGTCCGCGAGATTCAGAAGGGCATCGGAGAGCTGCCGCCATCCGCCTTTTCCACCGCGGCGCGGATCGCCGCAGGCATCCGGACCGCAGTTGACAGCCCGAATCCTCCGCTGCGCCTGGCTCTCGGCACCTCCAGCGCCACGGGCATCCGCGCCGCGCTACAGGCTCGCATGGAAGACCTGGACGGCTGGAAGCACGTGTCCGACACCGTCGACAGCTGATCGCGAGCCCGCTGGCGGACCGTGCTGAAGGTCCGACCGGACATGGGCAGATGCCGCCTCATAGCCGGCCGGCGAGACGTTCGAGGGTCTCGTCGGCCGGCTCCGCTCTTGCCTGGCGATGCCATGATGGCGTCCATGCTGGCCGACATAAAGGGGATCGCCGCTGACAACGGCAATCAGGCGGATATGCCGAGCAGCGGGCAGGATCTTCTCACCCAGTGAAAACAGATCCCTCATGAACGCTCCTGCGGCCGCTGCCAGACGCCGGCGGTCGCAACCGAGAGCTCAATGATCCCTGCATCCGGTGGAGTCCGCCTGACCGAGAAGGCCGCCGGATCAGCCGGCACCGCCCCTTTGGAAGCCGGCGACGACGAGAGGAAATCCATCCAGTGCTGGTCCGTACTCCGACGATCGAGGACATCTCGCACGATGAGGTGACGATGGCCACCTACCGCTATTCCGAACTCGGACCGATCACGTTCGGAAACGTGGTCCTGCGGGATCAGCTCAGGCTGGAATGCGACGACATCGGCACCGGCTTCTATGTCCAACTTCCGACCGCCGGACGGTACGAGTCGCGGCACCGCGGCTGCGACGCGGCGGTCAGCCCGGTGTCAGCGGCCGTGTACCGGCCGGGCGCACCTTTTGCGGGCCGGTGGCCTGCCCGCTTCCAGGCGTTGTGCATACGGATCGATGTCTCAGCCGTGGACAAGGCGCTGGCGGGAGTGGTCGGGGATCGCCTGTCACGTCGCGTCCGCTTCGCTCCGCTGGTCAGCACTGCCAAGGGGCACGGGCGCGCGTGGGCCGAAATGCTCTTCTCGGTCAACCGGCAACTGTCCGCACCGGAGAACTTGCTGCTCAGCCCGTTGGTCTCCGCACCGCTCGCGGACAGCCTCGTCAACGGGTTCATCCTGACGACCGTGTACGCCTTCTCCGATGCCTTCGCCGCTCCGGTGAGCGCGGCACGCCCCGCGTCCGTGCGTTCGGCCGTCGACCTCATCGAGGCCGACCCGGCGGCGGCGCTGACCGTCTCGGATCTGGCGGCGCACTGCGATGTCAGCGCCCGCGCACTTCAGAAGGCGTTCCAGCAGCATGTGGGGATGTCTCCGATGCAGTACCTGCGTGACGTGCGGCTGCGCCGCGCGCACGAGGACCTGCGGTCCGGCGATCCCTGCGTCCTCTCGGTCGCCGACGTCGCCCGCCGCTGGGGCTTCGCGCACCTCGGCCGGTTCGCCGCCGCCCACGAGGCGAAGTTCGGCCAGAAGCCGCTGCATACGCTTCGCGGATAACCGGATTCGCTTCCCGGATGTTTTCGCTCGATGTCGGGATCCGGCCGCTAGCGTCGGCATCCCAGAATCCGCCGGACTTCAAGGAAGCACCCATGAACAGCGAACCGCTGGCCGATGTGCGTGACATGTATATGGCCCACACCATGTTCCGTCGCGAGATCGGTCTGGCTTCCGGCCTGATCCGCGGCGTGGCCGCCGGCGACCGTGAGCGCGCGACGGTCGTCGCCGAGCACCTCGAACTCGTCCTCGTCATCCTCGACCACCACCACCGCGGCGAGGACCAGCACCTGTGGCCCCGTCTGGTCGAGCGCGCCGGCGCCGCGTCGGTGGTGCAGACGATGGAGTCACAGCACTCGGACATCGACACCCTGGTGCACCGACTTCTCACGGGGCTTGCCGGATGGCGGGCCGCCGCGAGCGCTGCAGAGGGCGCAGAGCTCGCCGAGGTCGCGACCCTGCTCTTTGAACTCTTGGACGAGCACCTCAAGACCGAGGAGCAGCAGGCGCTCCCGCTGATCGAGCAGCACGTCACCGCCGCCGAATGGGGCCGGATGGTCGCCGAGGGGGCGGCCGGGATCCCGCCCGAGCAGATCCCGCTGATCTTCGGCTTGATGGCCTACGAAGGCGACCCCGAGACCGTCAAGGAAGTCATCGCGACGATGCCTCCGGAGGCCGGCTCCGTGATCGGGGACCTCGCGGCGCAGACCTTCGCAGAGCACGCACAGCGTGTGTACGGCACCTCCACGCCCGCGCGCGTCGGTACGCGGCAGGGATAGGAGCCGCCATGAATACGCCAAAGGTGAGGTTCGGCGCCCTCCTGGAGCCGGACGACGAGCGCCCGCAGGACGTCGTGGAGCTGGCCGAGCTGATGGACGAGCTCGGATACGACGTGGTGTCGTTGAGCGACCACCCCTACTGGCCCGAGCGGCTGGACACTGTCGCGCTGCTGGCCGCCATCGTCGCCAGGACGACGCGGATCACGATCATGCCGAACCTGCTGAACCTGCCGCTGCGACCGCCCGCCGTGCTGGCCCGGACTGCGGCAACCCTCGACATCCTCAGCGGCGGGCGCTTCGAACTCGGGCTCGGCGCCGGCGCACAGCAGCTGTGGCAGCTCATCGCCGCCGAAGGCGGTCCCGTCCGCACGGCGGGGGAGTCGATCGAGGCGCTGGAAGAGGCCGTACACCTGATCCGCGCCCTGTGGACCTCGAAGTCCGAGGTCCAGTTCGAAGGGAAGCACTATCGCGCCGACGGTGTCCGGCCCGGCCCCTGTCCCGCGCACCCGATCGGCATCTGGTTGGGGGCCTATCAGCCGCGGATGCTGCGGGTCGTGGGCACCCTCGGCGACGGCTGGGTCCCGAGCTCGCCCTTCCTGCCACCTGAAGCGCTGCCGGACTGCAACCGCGTCATCGACGAGGCCGCGGTCGCGGCGGGCCGTTCACCGCAGAGTGTCCGGCGCGGCTACAACATCGAAGGTGAGTTCTCCACGGGCTCGGGGTTCCTACAGGGCCCGCCGAAGGTGTGGGCTGAGCAGTTGGCAGAGCTCATAACGACACGACAGGTCGACACGTTCTTCCTCTACCGCGCCAAGACGGCCGACTTCCTTCGCCGGTTCGCCGCCGAGGTCGCGCCCGCAGTGCGCGAGCTCGTCGCGACGGCCAGCCGCGTCAGCCCTTCCGGATATGGTTCACCCGTATAACAGGGCTAACGCCCAACACCTCGTACACCCTCACCGGCTGGGTTCGTGTTGACCAGTTCACCACTGTGCTCGTGACCCTGACGGCGCGGAATCAAGCCGTCCGCGCCGTCACAATCGAGGGGCCGAGACTTCTGTAAGAGGGTGTCTCAGCCGTTGAATACGAGTTCGGCCTGGTCGCGGTGCTCGTACAGGTCCCAGTAGACGGGCGCGATCTGTTCGGGGGCGGCGGAGGGGATGCCTTCCGGGGCGTTGTCGCCGATCCAGGTGTTGATCGCGATGTGGGCGGCTTGAATACCACTGTCGGCGACTCCGCCTTCCGGCCGCCTCCGCGACCGACGAATCCTTGCCCTTCGATCTTCGAAGCCGCCGGCGCGGCGCACATCGCCAGCAGGGTTGAACGAAGGGAAGCGAAGGACGGAACCGGAATTCCATCGAACGATGCAATGGGACGGGACGGCGAACGGGCCTTGGCCCCTGAGGGTCGAGTCACGTCAGGCCTGCGGTCAGGCTTGCGGAACTCACCCGAGCGCAAGCGCGATCGCGCTCCACGACACCGGCGGCAGTTCGACGGTCAGCACGCCGTCGGCGAGGCTTGCGGAGGCGTTCACGTGCGGGGTCACCCGGTGCTGGTCGGAGAGGGTGTTCCTCGCGTAGACGTCGGAGTCGGACAGCGTGACCGCCTCCAGGACTCGTGCGGAGCCGAGGCTGCGCACGTCGACGGTGACGTGTGCCGGCGCAACCGTGTCGCGGTTGACAAGGAACACCGCGGCCCGGTCCGCATCCACCGTGGCCACGACGTCGATGACGGATGCCTGACCGTGGCGTGCCGTCTCGTACGTGGGAGCGTCGAGCAAGGGCCGGATGACCTCGCCGGCGGCGAGCCGGCTGGTGATGGCGAACGGATGGAAGGTGGTCTGCCGCCACGCCGGGCCGCCGGGCTCGGTCATGATCGGAGCGATCACGTTGACCAACTGCGCCAGGGACGCCGACGTGACGCGGTCGCTGCGCTTGAGGAGCGTCATCAGCAGGTTGCCGACGACGACGGCGTCGGCGACCGTGTAGACGTCCTCAAGCTGCCGCGGCGCGTGACGCCACTCGTCGTTGACCTCATCAGACTCCTGGTGTTCCTTGAGGTACCAGACGTTCCACTCGTCGAAGGAGATGTCGATCTTCTTGGTCGAGCGCTTCTTGGAGCCCACGTGGTCGGCGGTCGCGACGACCGTATCGATGAAGTAGTCCATGTCGAGCGCCGAGGCCAGGAACGAGCCGAGATCTCCGTCGTGCTCCTGGTAGTACGCGTGGCACGAGACGTAGTCGACGTGGTCATAGCTGTGCTCCAGGACCGTGCGCTCCCAGTCGCCGAACGTCGGCATGCCCGACCCGGAGGAGCCGCAGACCAC
>Ga0207671_10000694_pt1 | contig 43541 bp, 31 predicted proteins | sample KBSC24metaG_FD_184352 | JGI IMG/M metagenome (GOLD analysis project Ga0207671, IMG submission 184352) | Corn rhizosphere microbial communities from Kellogg Biological Station, Michigan, USA - KBS C2-4 metaG (SPAdes) (version 2) | ecosystem: Host-associated > Plants > Roots > Rhizosphere > Soil...
CAGACCAAGAATCAGAAACGGAGGCCACATCGGCGCTAGCGGTGCAGGAAGTTAGTTTCTTTCCGTTCGGGCTGAGCGTAGCACCGAAGGTGCGGAGTCGAAGCCGCGGCCATGCCCTTCGACTCCGCCGCCACGCGGCGGCTACGCTCAGGGCGAACGGTGGAGGATTTCATCGTCGTGTATCGCTATCCAGCAAGCTGTGAATACAAAGCCAACGTCGCCGCCTGCATGTCGGCCAGGCGAAAACTTTTCAGCGGCGCGATCGGCGGCGCCACGCGCAACAATTCGGCGGCGCGCTCGATCAGTCGCGTGATGTCCCCCGGCGGCACACGGCCTTCCGGATACAGCTCGGCGAGCAGTTCGCCGACGCCGCCGTGCGCATAACCGCAGACCGGCCGGCACAGCGCGAGCGCTTCGAGCACGGTGCGGCCGAACGCTTCGGGTTTGTTCGACAGCTGCAGCACGAGATTGGAAACCGCATAGATCTCGCGCACGTCACTGCGTGGCGGCGTAATCACGACGCGCTCGGCGACGCCACGCTGCTGCGCAAGCGCCTCGAGTTCGGCGATATAACTTTCGCGCCCGGCCTCGCGCGCGCCGACCAGCAGCAGGCGGCAATCCAACCCGCGCGCGGCCAGGCCCGCAAGCAGTTCGATCGCGTCCGCGTGACCTTTCAAGCGCGTGCCGCGGCCCGGCAATGTCAGCAGCATGCCGCCTTGCAGCTGCGGAAATTCGTAGAAGAAATCCGAGCGCCAGGCGTCGTCGGGCTGATAGCCGAAAGGAAACTCGCGGGTGTCGATGCCACGCGGAATCACGGTCAGTCGGCCCGGCCTGACGCGCGGATAATGCCGGAGAATGTAGTCGCGCACCGCGTTCGACACGCAGATCACGCGCTCGCCGCGCGTCATGACCGCGCTGTAGGAACCCGGTGAGTTCAGGCCATGCACGGTGGTAACGAAATGCGGCCCGCGCACGCCGCGCAGTGCCGCCCAGCTCAGCCACGCGGGCAGCCGCGAGCGCGCGTGCACGATGTCGGGTTTGAGCTGCAGGAACAGGCGGCGCAGCGTCCAGATGTGACGCAGCGTGCCCAATCCTTTGCGTCCGATATCGACCTCGATGTGCTCACTGCCTTGCGTCGCAAGCTGATCGAGCAGGCGGCCGCCGGCACTGATCACGATCGAACGATGCCCGGCCGCGGTCAGTGCGCCGCCGATCTCGAGCGTCGCGCGCTCCACGCCGCCAGCGTTCAACGCCGGCAGCAGCTGGATGACGGTGAGCGGCCTTCCTGCCACAGGGCTGGAAGCCTTAATCCTTCAAGGTGTACTGCGCTCCGCAGTACGGACATTTGGCGCTGCCGGTGGCCTCGATGGCGAGGTACACCTTCGGATGCGAATTCCACAGCGACATGCCCGGCATCGGACACGACAGTGGCAGGTCGGCGCGCGTGACGTCGTACTGATTCTGCGCATTGGCCGGAACCAGGCGCACGGCGGCGCGTTCGTTGGCGGAAACTGCGGTCGGCATTGGATGTTCGGTTGGAAGCGGCGGAACGATGCAGTCTAGCAAGATGTGCGCCGCTTCGCCCCTCAAGAGTGATGCGGTTCACGCCTTGGCCGGCAAGCGGCGCATATTCCCTTGGCGCGCGAACCCGGTAAGATGCGCCGAGTTTCGTAGCCCGGGGAGGAATTACATCGTGGAATTTGATTTCAACAAGCTCATCGCGCGCGCCAAGAACATCCTGCTGACGCCGAAAACCGAATGGCCGGTCATCGCCGCCGAGCCCGAGACGGTGCAAGGGATTTACACCAAATACATCATTTGGCTCGCAGCGATCCCGGCCGTGTTCGGCTTTATCAAGAACGTTGTGATCGGCAACACCTGGTTCGGCGTGACGGTACATACCGGCTTCGGCGCGGGCCTTGTCGGTATGATCGTGTACTACGCGCTCGCCCTCGCGATGGTATTCGTCATGGCACTGATCATCGATGCGCTGGCCGGCACATTCGGCGCACAGAAAAACCAGGTGCAGGCGCTGAAAACCGTCGCCTATGCCTATACCGCGAGCTGGATCGCCGGGATAGGTGTCATTCTTGGCCCCCTGTATGCGCTCATCGCACTCGTCGGCGGCATTTACGCGATCTATCTGCTGTACCTAGGTTTACCGAATACGATGAAATGTCCGCCCGAGAAAGCCGGCGGCTACACCGCGGTCAGCATTATCTGCGCGCTCGTGCTTGGCGTGGTCATGATGTTCGTGGTTGGCAGCATTGTCGGCGTCGGTATTATGGGCGGCGGCTTCGCGCCGGGCGGTGGCAGCATCCACCTCGGCGGGCGCAATGGCGACGTCACGATCGATACGAACAGCGCGCTCGGCAAGCTCGCCGTGATCGGCCAGAAAGCCGAGGAAGCGAGCAAGCAGATGGAAGCCGCGCAGAAAGCCGGCGACGCCAACGCTCAGGCCGCGGCGGCCGGCAAAATGATGGGCGCGATGCTCGGCGGCGGCGACAAGGTCGAAGCGCTCGCCCCGGATGCGCTCAAGCCGTTCGTGCCCGAGACGCTCGCCGGGCTGAAGCGCACGAGCCTTTCCGCCGAACGCAACGGCGCGATGGGCATGCAGATTTCGACAGCCGACGCGAACTACAGCGACGGCGCCGGCCACAATCTGCGCCTGGAGATCGCCGATACCGGCAGCGCCAAGGGCCTGACGGCGCTGGCTGGCGCGATCGGCGTGGAGTCGTCGAAGGAAACCGACCACGGCTACGAGAAGACCTACAACCAGAACGGCCACCTGGTCCACGAGCAATGGGATTCGCAGAGCAAGTACGGCGAATACAGCATCGTGCTCGGCGATCGCTTCACGGTGAAGGTGACCGGCAATGTCGACAGCGCGGACCAGCTCAAGGGCGCGGTCGGCAGTCTGAACCTGGCGGGTCTGGAAGCCCTGAAGAACCAGGGCGTGACGAAACAGTGATTTCGGTGCTCTCCCGCGCGTGCGCGGGAGAGCGGCCCTTCGACGTCGTTACTTGGCGAGGTTCGCGGATACCGTGATGTGTATCTTGACCTCGTCGCTCACATTCGGAACGTAAGCACCGACGCCCCAGTCCGAACGCTTGATCGTCGCATCCGCGTCGAACCCCGCGGTCGTCGTCTGCATCATCTTGTTCTCCCCGATCTTGTTGATCTTGACGTCGAGCACCACGGGCTTGGTCACGCCGTGCGCGGTCAGATCGCCCGTCACTTTCAGCGTGTTCGAGCCGGCCTTCTCGACCTTGGTGCTCTTGAACGTGATGTCGGGGTTTTTCTCCGCGTCGAAGAAGTCCGCCGATTTCAGATGCGCGTCGAGCTTCTCCACACCGGTATGCAGACCGGCCAGCGGCATCGTCACGGCCACGCTCGATTTGCTCCAGTCCTGCTGGTTCAGCTCGATGCTGCCCTTGATCTGCTCCAGACGCGCACTCGGATTCGAAAAACCGAAATGGCCGTAAGTGAAGGTCACCTGGGTATGATTGTTGTCGATATCGAATTTCTGCACCTGCGCTGCGGGCGGAGCCGCTGCACCGGGCTTATGGTCGGCGAGCGCCGGCAGGCTCGCGATGAGCAAAGTCGCAGCAAGTATACGTTTCAGCATGACGATTCTCCTGGTTATTCGATTCTGCAGGCTTCTGCAAACGTGTAACGGTATTCGCGCGGCCGGACACTCGCCGGATTGCCGTAGCCGATGTTGATCAGGAAATTGCTTTTGACCTGGGTGCCGGCAAAGAACAGTTTGTCGACCGTCGCGTTATGAAAACCTGACATCGGCCCGCAATCGAGGCCGAGCGCGCGCGCGGCGATGATCAGATACGCGCCCTGCAGGCTGGCGTTGCGGAATGCGGTCGCGGCGATGACATCGGGTTTGCCTTCGAACCAGCTCTTTGCCTCCGGCGATTCGGTGTACAGGCGCGGCAACTGCTCGTAGAACGCGTGATCACTGCCGACGATCGCAGTCGCCGGCGCCGCCATCGTTTGTGCAACATTGTCCGCGCTCAGCGCGGATTTGAGCTTTTCCTTGGCTTGCGGCGAGCGCACGAACACGATGCGCGCCGGCGAGGAATTCGCGCTCGTCGGCCCGAGTTTGGCCAGGTCAAAGACTTGCCTGAGTTGCTCGTCGCTGACGGGCTTGTCCGTCCAGGCATCCGCCGAACGCCGGTACGTGCGCGCGTTGCGGAAAATCTGGTCGAGCGCGGCATCGTCCAATGGTGCGTGCATCGAATTTCCTCATGATTCGCCGTGCATCAGTATAACCGCGCGCAAGTGGAACCATCGGACGCGGCAAAGCTTACAATCGCCGGGCTTTGGACAAACCAGCTTCCCAATCCGCGGTGTGGGTGATCAGCGACGGCGCCGCCGGCAACGAGCGCCAGGCGCTCGCGCTGGCGCAAGCGATGCGCCTGACGCCCGCCGTCGCCCAGGTGCCGCTGCGCGCGCCGTGGTCATGGTTCGCGCCGCGTTTGGCGCGTGGCGCGCGACTGGCGCTGCCGCGCGAAATCCGCGAACACCTGCGCGAGCCGTGGCCGGCGCTCGCGATCGGTTGCGGTCGCTACGGCGCACTGCTGACGCGCTGGCTGCGGCGTGCCAGCGGCGGGCACACGTTCGTCGTGCAGATTCTCGACCCGCGCATTGATCCGGCGCATTTCGACCTTGTCATCGCACCGCGACATGACGAGCTCGTCGGCGCCAACGTGATCCAGACACTCGGTTCGCTCAATGCGATCGACGAGAATTGGCTCGCGCAAGGACTGGCGAGATTCCCCAACGTCGTGCAGTTGCCGCAGCCGCGCACGGCGTTACTGCTCGGCGGCCCGCGCCGTGGTCTGGCCATGGACGACGCGTGGTTCGAAGAATTCCTCGCGCGCGTCGGCGCGCTCGTCGCACGCGACGGCGGTTCCTTGCTCATCACCAGTTCGAGACGCAGTCCGCCGGCCTGGCGCGCGCGCGTGCGCGAACGTCTGCGCGTGGACTGCCGGCATTTCTGGGACGGAGCGAGCGACGGCGAAAATCCGTATCAGGGTTATCTCGGCGCCGCCGATCGCATCATCGTCACGCCGGATTCGGTGAACATGCTGTCGGAAGCCTGCGCCACGGGAAAACCCGTGCTCACGCTGCTGCCCGTTGCGGCACGCGGGCGCCTCGCGCTGCTGCACGCCGAACTGCGCGCTCAGGGCTGGCTGCACACGCTCGACACACAAATGGATTTTTCCACATTGCCGCAACCGCCGCCGCTGCGCGAACTCGCCGCAGTAGCGGGCAAGGTCTGGCACGTGATCGAGTCGACGCGGCCGGACCTGGCCGTGACACTCGCTGCCGACTAGGCGAACGCAAGCCCGATCGAAGCGGCAATCTCCAGCACCGCTTGGGTGTGCTGCGCAAGTTCGCTGTCGCGCACGGCCAGGCGCGGGCGCGCGTCGAGCGTACACGTGAGCGCACGCGTGAGCAATGCGGCGTGCGCTCGTTTCAATTGCCGCGTCTGCGCGGCATCGAGTGCGCCGCTGGCGCCGGCCAGTTCCACCAATTCCGCACTGTTGCTGCTGGCCAGAAGTTCCGGATGCCGCACGCAGTGCAGCAGTGTCAGCGTCTGCACGATGAATTCGATGTCGAGCAGCGCGCCCGCGCCTTGCTTGAGATCGAGCAGCGCCGGCGTGGAGCGGTCGCGTTCGGCGCGCCAGCGCGCACGCATGCCATTGACTTGCTCCAGCACGTGGCGTGGCTCGCGCGGGAGCATCAGCAATTCGCGGCGTGTCGCCGTGAGTTTCGCCGCGATGGCGGCATCGCCGGCGATTGCGCGCGCGCGCACGAGCGCCTGCGATTCCCAGATCCACGCGCGTTCGCGCTGATATTCGGCGAACGCATCGAGACCGACGACGATCAGGCCCTTGCCGCCGTCCGGGCGCAGGCGCACGTCAACGTCATACAGTTTCCCCGCTTGCGTTTGCGTGCTGAGCCAGTGCACGACGCGCTGCGCCAGGCGCGTGAAATAACGCGTGCCTTCGAGCGGCCGCGCGCCATCGCTTTCGCGCTGCGCGAGCGCGCTGTCGTAAACGAACACGAGGTCCAGGTCCGAAGCGAAGCCGAGCTCCGCGCCACCCAGGCTGCCGTAACCGATCACGGCCAGTCCCGGAAGGTTGCCGTGCTGGCGCGCGAGATCGCGCGTGGCGAGCGCCAGCGTCTGCGCGACGATGGCTTCGGCGACGCCACTGAGCGCGCGCGCCGCGACAATCGCATCCAGGCCGTCGCGATAAGCGAGCCCGAGGCGGAACGTCGCGCTGTTTTTCTCTTCCTGCAGAATCTCGATGACACTTTCCGTGTCGGTGCCATCGGTTTGTGCGATGCGCCGATCAATCTCGGCATCGAGCGTCGCGCGCTCGGGCAGCGTTGCATTCGTATCCGCCGTGAGCAGGTCGTCCAGCAGCAACGGATGCGCGATCACGCGTTCGGCAAGCAGTGCGCTGTCTGCAAACAGCGCCACCAGGCGCTCGCGCGCCTGCGGCCGTTCTTCGAGCAACGCAAGATACGCCGGGCGGCGCAGCACCGCGTGCAGCAGACGCAGCAAACGTTCGATGCTGGCGTCGGGGGCCACGCTCGCCGCGGCGGCATCGAGCAGATGCGGCAACAGGCGCTCGAAGCGGCCTTGCGCGTGCGCCGACAACGCGCGCGCCGCCGGACTATCGCGCAAGCTCAGCAATTGCGCGTGCAGGCGCGCCGCATCGCCGAAACCCAATGCGCTCAATTGCGTTGCTTGCGCCTCGCCCGATGCGAGCCGTTGCCAGTACATCGCGGCCGCGCCGCTGCTGGCACGCTTGGCCGGGACCGCGGGCGCGAGCAGCGCGAAGAATTCCTCGGCAACCATCGCGCGCACGCGTGTGAGCTCCGCGGCGAGCGCGCTCCAGTCGGGCAGGTCCAGAGTTGCGGCCAGCCGTTCACGCAGCACCGCGTCTGCGGGCACATCGTGAGTCTGTTCATCACGCAACATTTGCACCCGATTCTCGATGCGCCGCAGAAAACGATAGGCTTCGCGCAGGCGCTGCGCGCTCAGCGCGGGCAGCGCACCAAGGCGCTCGCATGCGGCGAGCGCCGGCAGCAGCCCGCGTTCGCGCAGGCTCGGTTCGCGGCCGCCCCGAATCAGCTGCAGCAGCTGCACGACGAATTCGATTTCGCGGATGCCGCCGGGCCCGAGCTTGAGATTGCCGGCCAGGTCCTTGCGCGCGACTTCGCCGTCGATCAGCGTCTTCATTTCCCGCAGACCGGCAAACGCGGTGTAGTCCAGATAGCGGCGGTATACAAACGGACGCAATGTGTCGAGCAGGCGTTTGCCGGCGGCCATGTCGCCGGCGACCGGCCGCGCCTTGATCCAGGCGTAGCGTTCCCAGTCACGGCCTTCGCGCTGGTAGTACTGCTCCATGGCCGCGAAACTCAGCGCCACGCGACCCGCGCTGCCGAAGGGACGCAGGCGCAGATCGACGCGGAACACGTATCCGTCGACGCTGATCTCGGCGAGCAGCTTGACGAGCAGCTGGCCGAGGCGCGCAAAAAATGTCTCATTCGCCAGCGCGCGTGCGCCGTCGGTCTGGCCATTCTCCGGATAGGCCAAAATCAGATCGATATCGGAGGAAAAATTCAGCTCGCCGCCGCCGAGCTTGCCCATCGCAATGACGACAAGGCGCTGCGCCATGCCCGCATCGTTGCGCGGTACACCATGGCGCTGCATGAGCACGCTTTCGCCGAACGCGAGTGCGCCAGCGAGGCAGCTCTCGGCCAACGCACTGGCGCCGGCCGTCGTTTGCTCGACGCCATCCAGCCCGTTGACGTCGCGCCAGATCAGGCGCAGTGCTTCGACGCGCCGATAACGCCGCAGCGCTTTCATGGCCGCGGCCTCGTCGAAACTGGTCGGCAGTTGCGGCGGACGCGCGTCGGCATTGCGCGGATCGGCCATCAACGCGATAACGTCGGCGCCGAGCAATTCCGGTTCGCGCACGAAACTGTCGTAAGCGTAGTCGCTCGCCAGCAGCACGCGCTGCACGTGTTCGGCGACGCCGGCGTCGTCGTGCAGCGGCACGCCAACTTCGCGGCAACGCGCGATCAGACGCGCGTAGCGGGTTTCGACGAATTCGCTCAGCGGAATTGCATTCATATCGAGCCGCGGATTGTGCCGGAAATTGCTCCGGCATTTCCGACCCAAAGGGATGGATGTGGGAAGTGCCCGCAGGCGCCGGGAGCGCAGGCGGGCCGGCGTACCGTCCATCCATGGACATAAAAAAAAGCCCGTCGCGATTGCTCGCGACGGGCCACCCTCCCCCGCATCTCGTTTTTGCGCAAGCAATTGATACCCGATTTGCGCGCATTTGCCACGGCGCGGCGCAGCAAACGTTTGCGCGACCGCGTTTCGGCGCAAGGGCCAGGGCTTCCTGAATACGCCGGCTTGGTTACATGACGTTCGGCTCGCTGAATGCCTCCGGTTCGCCGGCGAAATCCTCGATCGGCACGCAGCTGCAGAACACGTTCTTGTCGCCGTAGACGTTGTCGACGCGCGCGACCGGCGACCAGTATTTCTGCTGGCGCAGCGTGGCCAGCGGGAACACCGCAAGCTCTCGCGGGTACGCGTGCGTCCACTCGCTCGCGCTCGCCATCGTCGCGGTGTGCGGCGCGTGTTTCAGCGGATTGTCGTCGCGGTCGAGCTTGCCGTCCTCGATCGCGCGGATCTCGCCGCGGATCTGGATCATCGCGTCGATGAAACGATCGAGCTCGTGCAACGATTCGGATTCGGTCGGCTCGACCATCAACGTGCCGGCGACCGGGAACGACAGCGTCGGCGCGTGGAAACCGAAATCGATCAGGCGCTTGGCCACATCCTCGGCGCTGATGCCGGTGGCGTCCTTGAGCGGGCGCAGATCCAGTATGCATTCGTGCGCGACCAGGCCGTTGCGGCCGGTGTACAGCGTCGGATAATGCGGCGCGAGTTTCTTCGCCAGATAATTCGCGTTGAGCATGGCAACCTGGGTGGCCTTGCGCAGGCCCTGCTGGCCCATCAACGTGATGTACATCCAGCTGATCGGCAGGATCGAAGCGCTGCCGAAGCTCGCCGCACTGACCATGCCGACGGCGCTGTCCTCGCCGAACTTGCGCGGCAAATAGGGCGCGAGATGCGCCTTCACCGCGCACGGACCGACACCGGGACCACCGCCGCCATGCGGAATGCAGAACGTCTTGTGCAGATTCAGGTGCGAAACGTCCGAACCCCACTGGCCCGGCTTGGCCAGCCCGACCAACGCGTTCATGTTCGCGCCGTCGGTGTAGACCTGGCCGCCGTGCGCGTGCACGATCTTGCAGATCTCGACGACGTCTTCTTCGAACACGCCGTGAGTCGACGGGTACGTCATCATGATCGCGGCGAGCCGGCCACTGTATTTTTCGGCAGCGCGACGAATGTCCTCGACGTCAACGTTGCCGTTGCTGTCGCACTTGGTCACGACCACGCTCATGCCGCACATCTGTGCCGACGCCGGGTTCGTGCCGTGAGCGGATTCGGGGATCAGACACACGTCGCGATGCCCTTCGCCACGCGCTCGGTGATAGGCGCGGATCGCGAGCAAACCCGCGTATTCGCCTTGCGCGCCGGAGTTCGGCTGCAGACTCACGGCGTCGTAGCCGGTGATCTCCACGAGCATCGCTTCGAGCGAGTCGATCAGTTCCTTGTAGCCACGCGTCTGCTGCGCGGGCGCGAGCGGATGGATGTTGGCGAATTCCGGCCAGGTCACCGGAATCATCTCCGCGGTGGCGTTGAGCTTCATCGTGCAGCTGCCGAGCGGGATCATCGTGCGATCCATCGCCAGGTCCTTGTCGGCGAGCGCGCGCATGTAGCGCAGCAATTCATGCTCGCTGTGATGCGTGTTGAACACCGGATGGGTCATGAACTTCGACGTGCGCCGCAGCTCCGGCGGGATCAGCGACGCTGCGCTGGCGTCGAGCGCGTCGATGCTCGGCAGCGTGGCGTCGTCGCCGGCAAAGATGCGCCACAGCAACTCGACATCGGCGCGCGTGCTGGTTTCGTCCAGCGAAATGCACAGATATTCGTCCCACGCCTTGCGCAAGTTGGCGCCCAGCGCCAGCGCGCGCGCGGCAATGGCATCGGTGCGATCGCCGGCCTTCACGCTCACCGTGTCGAAGGCGCTGTCGTGGTGGCTCTTGCTGAACCCGAGTTGCTGCAGCCCGGCCTTGAGGATTGCGGTAAGGCGCGCCACGCGCAAGGCAATGCGCGTGAGTCCTTCGGGGCCGTGATAGACCGCGTACATCGACGCCATGACGGCGAGCAGCACCTGCGCGGTGCAGATATTCGACGTCGCCTTCTCGCGGCGAATATGCTGTTCGCGCGTCTGCAAGGTGAGGCGATACGCCCGGTTGCCTTCGGCGTCGATCGAGACGCCGATGAGCCGGCCCGGCATCGAGCGTTTGAACGCATCGCGGCACGCCATGAACGCCGCGTGCGGGCCGCCGAAGCCGAACGGCACGCCGAAACGCTGCGAGTTGCCGATCACGATGTCCGCGCCCATCTCGCCGGGCGGCTTGAGTAGCGTCAGAGCCAGCACGTCGGTCGCGAAGATGACCAGCGCATTTCTGGCGTGGATCTTCGCCACTTCCTCGCTCCAGTCCATCAGCCAGCCGCTGCTCGCCGGATACTGGATCAGCGCCGCGAAATAGTCCTCGCCGGCGATCGCGGCGTCCCACTCTTCGGCGGAGTTGGCCTGCTTGATGGCCAACCCCAGCGGTTCGGCGCGCGTGCGCATGACTTCGATGGTCTGTGGATGCGCGTCGCCGAATACGACGATGACGTTGCCTTTGTTCTTGGCCGAACGTTTCGCGAGCGTCATCGCCTCGGCCGCGGCGGTGGCCTCGTCGAGCAGCGAGGCGTTGGCGATCTGCATGCCGGTGAGGTCCGCGCACATCGTCTGGAAGTTGATCAGCGCTTCCATGCGTCCTTGGGAAATCTCGGCTTGGTACGGCGTGTACGCCGTGTACCACGCCGGATTCTCGAGAATATTGCGCAGAATGACGTTCGGCGTGTGCGTGCCGTAATAGCCTTGGCCGATAAACGAGCGGAACACCCGGTTCTTGTCGGCGAGCGTACGAATCTTGGCGATCGCTTCCACTTCGCTGATCGCCGATGGCACGGCCAGCGGCTGCGCCGACTTGATCGACGCCGGCACGATGGCATCGGTCATCGCTTCGAGCGAATCGAAGCCGAGCGTGCGCAGCATCTGCGCCATCTCGGCGTCGTTCGGACCGATGTGGCGGGAAATGAAGGCGTCGTGCTGCTCGAGTTCGCGCAGCGAGGAATGATTGGACATGACAAGGCACCGGAAGGCGCGTGCGAAGCTGCACGCTTGGCGCCCCTCTGTCCTTTTGCCTGAGAGTTTGGAAGCTACGCTTGAGCGAGCGTCGGCTTCGTGCCCCTTCGGCGCCGGCGCACAGCCGGTCTCTCCAGAGTTTATTCGCGCGGTGGTTGCTGGGCCTGAGCGATTACGGGCGTTGCGCCTTCGGCAGCGGACGAGCCGCTTCTTCCACCGTGCGATCGGCGGCAATTATATAGCCGGCGGACCCTTCGTGATGCAAACCGGTGCCGAACGGCGTTCCTCGTCGCAACGGAGGCCCGATCATGAACTTGAGATGTCATAGCCAACTTGCCTGCTGCGTGATCGCACTGGGCGCAACGACGCCGGCGCTGGCCGTGCTGTCGGTCGGCAGCTCCGCGGGTTGTCAGTACGCGAAAATCCAGGACGCGATCAACGCCGCGGCGGCGAACGACATCATCCATGTTGAACCGTCGCACACCTACTCCGAACACCTGCTGATCGTCGACAAGTCGCTGCAACTTCGTGCCTGCGCATGCGGCGAGTCCGTTTGCGCGACGAAAACTCGTGCGGTCGTAGACGGCGCGACTGCGATCAAGAGCCTGAACCCGCTGCTGCGCGTACAGACGACCGGCAGCAATTCCGTCACGGTCAGTCTGTCCGATATCGATCTGAGCAACAATTCTTCCGCCATCGATGGCGGCGGGATTGCCTGGGCGGCACAGGGCCAGTTGACGTTGAACGACGTGCTGGTGACCGGCAACCATGCGCCGAACGGCGCCGGCATCTATTTCAACGGCATCGGCACCGGAGCGACGCTCACGTTCGGCGACAACGTCGGCATCAGCGACAACACGGCGACCGCCAACGGTGGCGGCATCCGCATCGAAGGCCTGAGCAGTTTTTCGATGAACGGCAGCAACGATCAAGTGTTTCAGAACACCGCGGACAGCGACGGTAACGACGATGGCGACGGCGGCGGCATTTCCATCGTGTCCCCGGCGACCGCGACGATCGGCACGGCAGTGGTGGGCAACGCGGCCATCCATTCGAACACGGCTTATAACGGCGGCGGCATCGCATTCGTCGGCAGCAGCGTCGATGCCGGCAGCACCACGACCAGCGTCTCCGTGGCCGCCAACGACTTTAATCACCCGGTACGCATTGAATCCAATACCGCGACGCGCTTTGGCGGTGGCATCTATTTGCGTCCCAAGGTGTTCGCGTCCGCGACGATCAATTCGGTCGCCTTTTCGGCGAGCGGATACCGCATCGATGCGAACACGGCCTTCGACGGCAGCGCCATTTATGCCGACACCGACTCTTCGCCGGGGGTGGGCGCTGCGGGCGGCAAGGTCTCTCTGGTTCATGTGACTTGCCGATCGGGTGTGGAATGCAACACGATTGCGGGCAACCTGTACGGCGCCTACCCGATTGGCGGAACCCCGGCCTCGGTCGTGGTGATCAAGACCAACGGTCAGCTCAACGCGCGCTACGTGCGCATGCACGACAACACCGGCCAATACCTGCTGCGCAGCTCCGGTTCGCTGAGCTATCTCGGCTTCAGTCTCTTGTATGGCAACCATGTCAGCGATGCACTGATCATGGGCGACACCGGCAGTCAGCACCTGCAGATCGGTCAGTGCACGATCGCGCAAAACACAATCCAGGGCGCTCAGGTCATCTCCGGCAACCTGGAACTGCTCGACGACAGCTTGATCGACCAACCCGGCACGGCCGCATTCGGCGGCGGTCCTGCTCCGGTCGCATACGACGTGGTCGCCGCAGACACGGTCGGTTTGCCAGCCGATCCATCGATCCAGCAGCAGCAACCGCTCTTCATCGATGCCGCGAACGATGATTTCCGGCTGCTGGTGCAGCGCTACGACGACGGCATCGTGGCGGCCTCGGCCGGTGTGGACCATGCAGCGGCTGGCATTTCGCAAATCGACATCGATGGGCGTCCGTACGATCAGGACATTGCCAGCGTCGGCGCCAACGGCAACGTGCGCGATCTCGGTGCATTCGAAATGCAGCCGATCAGCGATCGCATCTTTGCCAGCGGAATCGGTGATCCGGTGCTACTCGTGTACTGAGCGACCGTCTGAATTCCATCACAGACCTTCGCTCAAACTCCGCTAGAATCGGCCGCAAGGAGGCGGTCCGTGACGGAATCCGCGCAGGCAACATCTTCGCTACCGTTGCTGCCGCAGGGCACCGACGCGTTGTTCGACGCTGTCTATGCGCGCCTGAAGGCAATGGCCTCGCGCGAACTGCGTCAACGGGAGCACGCGACGCTCGACACGACGGCGCTCGTGCACGAGTTGTATCTGCGCATGGGCAAGCAAGCCGGCCTCGAGTTCGAGCATCCGGCGCAGTTTTTTGCCTACGCCGCACGCGCAATGCGCCATCTGCTCGCGGATCGCGCGCGTGACCGTCTGCGCCTGCGCGCCGGCGGCGATCTGGCGCGCATCACACTGACCGGCAGCGACATGCACCTGGCGATCGAGAGTGCCGAACAGGCGCTCGCGCTCGATGCGGCGCTCGAGCGGCTCGGCCAGACCGATGCGCGCGCGGCGCAGGTGATGGAGCTGCATTATTTCGCCGGGCTGACCGTCCGGGAGATCGCGCAGCATCTGCAGCTGGCCACGAGCACGATCGATCGCGACTGGCGCTTCGCGCGCGCGTTTCTCAAAGACGAACTCAGCGAATGACGCGGAGCGGCACGAACCGGCGTTAGTTCATGGCATTGCCGACGCATTCCGCTATGCAAGAAACCCTGCCCTCCTTGCGCGAATTGTTTGATGCCTGCAGCGACTTGCCGCCGGCCGAGCGCGCGGCGTACCTTGCCGCGCATTGCGCCGACCCGGCGAGACGCGAGCGCGTGCAACGATTGCTGCACGCCGACAGCCGCGACGACAACCTGTTTGCCGGCGGCGCGCAGGCCTCAGCTCGCGCGATCGGCCTGCCCGACGCGGAATGCATCCTGCCACCGGGCAGCCGGGTCGGTGCGTTCGAGATCATCGACGTGCTCGGCGAAGGCGGTTCCTCGACCGTGTTCCGCGCGCAGCGCGAGAGCGCGGGCGTGCGCCAGCAAGTGGCGTTGAAGATCCTCTCACGCGGTATCTACTCCAGCGATGCGCAGCGCCAGTTCCGGCGCGAGCGCCAGGCCTTGGCGCAACTCACGCATCCGGGCATCGCGCGTTTGATCGAAGGCGGCGTCACCGACGCCGGCATCGCCTTCATCGCCCTGGAATTGGTCGAGGGCCTGCCGATCACCGCGTACGCACGCACGCGCCAGCTCGGTCTGCGCGAGCGCCTGATCCTGTTCGTGCAGGTGTGCCGCGCCGTCGAAGCGGCGCATCGCGCATTGATCGTGCATCGCGACCTCAAACCGTCCAACGTGCTCGTCGCTGGCGACGGCGCCATCAAGCTGCTCGACTTCGGTATCGCCAAGCTGCTGCAGGCCGACGATGACGGCGAGCACACGCGTCTGCCGATGCTCACGCCCGCGTACGCCGCACCCGAGCAGCACGCGAACGGCATCATCACCACGGCGACGGACGTGTACGCACTCGGCATGCTGCTCGGCGAACTGCTGACCGGCCGGCGCCTGGTCGGCGATGCCGCAGGCGCGGCTTCCGCGCGGATTGCCGGCGACGCCGAGCCCGGCGCGCTGCCCGACACGCCGCTGCGCACGCACCGTGCGTTGCGCGGCGATCTGGACAACATCATCAGCAAGGCGACGGAACACGAACCGGAGCGGCGCTACGCTTCGGCTGGCGCGCTCGCCGACGATATCGAACGACAGCTCAACGGCAAACCGGTGGCGGCGCATCCGCCGAGCCGCTGGTACCGCACGCAAAAATTCGTGCAGCGCCATCGCGCTGCAGTCATCGCGACGCTGCTGTTCATGCTGGCCGTGCTGACGGCGTTCGGCATCGCGATATGGCAGGCGAAAATCGCCCGCGATGCGCAACACGCGGCGCAACGCGAAGCGGCGCGCGCGACTGCCACGAAGGATTTTCTGCTGCGCGTGTTCCGCGCGAGCGATCCACGCGTGGCGCAAGACAAGCCACGCGGACAGGTCACGGCCAAGGAACTGCTCGACCTCAACGCACCGAAAATCGCCGAGGAATTCGCCGCCGAACCCGACACGCAGATCGAACTGCTTGGCGTCGCGGCTTCGATCTATCGCGAGCTGGATGACCAGACGCAGTTTGAAAAATTGCATCGGCAGCAGATCGATCTCGCCCGACAACAATACGGGGAACTGCATCCGGCCATCATCGCCGGATTGCTCGACGATGCCGATCACGCCAACGACCGCAATGATTATGCGCAGGCGCTCGCGCTGCTCGAGAAGGCCGACCCACTGATCCATCGCGCCGGACTCGGTCGCTCCGCAGTGCGCGCCCGCTGGTTTCTGGTGCGCAGTCATGTGATGAGCAGCGACGAGATGCAATCCCAGGCCGGAGCTGCGGCGCTGGACAGCGCCGCGCAACTTTACGCCGAGGTGGCGCCGCACGATGTCGGCTACGTCGAAGCGCTAACGAGTCTGGGTTATCGCGCGCAGCGCGAAAGTAGTGGCGCAACGGCAGAAACATGGTTCCGACGCGCGATCGCTGCTGCGGAAACCGACAGCGATCGCGACGACGCGCAGTTGCAGCATCTGACCTATCCTGGACTTGCCGCCGCCCTGGAAGTGCAAGGCAAGTATGACGAGGCGGAACTCGCCTACCAACGATCGGTGGAACTGGCGCGCAAGACTTACGGAGAAAGCCACAGCACGTATTGGGTTCCGGCCGCCGATTTCGCATCGCTCGTGCACCGGCAAGGTGAGCGCGAGCGCGCGCATGCGCTGTTCGATCAGCTGTTCCGCGCGATACCGGCAAACTGGGATAAGGATTCGTATGCGGCTTACGCACGCGAGTTCTACGCCGGTTGTCTGGCCAACGAAGGCCGCGCACAAGAAGCGATTCCAGTGCTCGAAGCTTCGCTGCGCACGTACGTGGCCAAGCCCAGCGTCGAATACGAATTGCGCCGCGTACGGCTGACGCTCGGCGATGCCTACGATCAGGCCGGCCGCACCGACGAGGCGCGGACACTGCTGAAATCCTCGCTCGACGAACGCATCGCCAAGGATCCGCCCGACAGCGGCACCATTCGCGCGGCGCGCGAACGCTGGGGACGCTTTTTGCTCGATCACGGCAACACTGTCGGCGCCGAAGAGCAGTTCCGCCTGATACTCGCACAGGAGCGCGGACGCCGATTCGCGAGCTTCGCGCTCGCGCACGGCGGTTTGGCGCGCGTGCACCTGCAACACGGCGACACCGCCGATGCCGATGCAGAAAGTCGTGCCGCCGTCGAAAGTTTCACGCAGGTCACCGGTCGCCGCGACGTGCGCAACGGCCCGTATCTGTGGCTGATCCGCTCGGCCACGCTGCTGCGCACGGGCGACGCGCAAGGCGCACGTGAGTGGGCGCAACGCGCACTCGAGGCCAGCCGCAAGTACGACGCGGCGTCCGCGGCTTCGATCCGCCAAGCCGAAGCCGCGCTGCGCGCCACCGCCGTTCAGGGCTGAGTCGCCCAAATCCGAAGGCTGTCGTGCCGAATGATGCGTTCGGCCGGCAAACGGCGTTACTCGAACTAGGCTCGGGACCACGAGGAAATATCATGAACCCCACTATCCGTTTCATGGGCGCCGCCGTTCTGCTGGCCGTGTGCGCGCTCCATCCAATCCGCGGCCATGCTTGCTCGAACACGTCGCCGGATGTATTCAGCGTCGGCAACAAGGTTGCCGATCCGAGCTGCAACTACGGCACGATCCAGGCCGCGATTAGCGCCGCTACCTGCCCCGCGGGCACGAAGATCATCCTCAACAGCAGCGGTGACTACACGGACCAACATCTGACGATCACCAACCAGAACATCAGCTTGATCGGACGGGCCAATACGCCGAAATGCAACACCCTGCAGGGCGCATGCGGGATCAACTTTCCGTGTCCGCAGGCGCCGCTGCGGACGATCCAAGGCAACATCAAGGTGCGCGGCACGAGCAATGTCACCATTCAATACCTCGACATTACCCAGGGTCACGGCGTTGCCGACAGCCACGGGACTACGTATGGCGGCGGCATCGATTATGCGGCGACCGGCGAACTCCATCTGGACACGACGACGATCGACTACAACACCGCCTACAACGGCGGCGGCATCCGCTTTCAGGGTTATGGCGGCCACGCCGACCTCTATCTGCACCGCCATACGCAGATAGACAACAACACTGCGACGAACGGCGGCTCCGGCGGAGGCATCCGTGTCGAAGGCGATGCGACGCTGCATGCCGATGAGCCGAACACCACCATTCACGACAACACGGCGGCCGACAAGGGCGGAGGCATCGCCATCGTCGGCCCTGCCAGTGCGCACATTGGTTCGAGCGGCGACTTTCTCCTCGGCAGGGTCGGTGTCGTCTACAACAACCACGCGCACTACGGCGGCGGCATCGCAGTGATCGCGCAAAGCACCGGGTCGGCGGAAGTCGACTTGTTTCCCACGGATCCCGCCAATCCGGTAGTCATTGAAAACAACTCCGCCTATCAGGGAGGAGGCGGCGGCGTGTACCTGGTGCCGTACATTTATACGCAAGGTGACGGAGCGGTCCCGGTCAACACGGCAGTGCTGCACATGGAAGGCGCGCATATCGACTACAACGCGGCGAAGGAAGGCGCCGGCATCTATGCGGACCTCAATTCGACGTTCGCCTACGTCTACACCGCCTATGCCGGCGGTTGGGTGTCCATGTATTCCGGCGGCAGCTGTACGACCGGGCAGGAATGCAATTCCGTTTCTAACAATCGCGCGGTCACGCTCGACAGCAGCCTCAATGAGGTACCCACCGCCGGCTCGGCGATTCTGCTCCAGACCAATGCCATTTTCGAAGCGAAACAGGTGGCCTTGCGCGGCAACGAAGGCGCCCATGCGATTCGCGTCGCCGACAGCCTGCACAGCCCGCTCGTCCTCGACACGTGCCTGCTCGCGCAGAATTCGGTAACCGCGGAGCTCGCCACATTCGGCAGCGCGTCCGCGTCGCTCAATCAATGCACGATCGCCGGCAATGCGATCAGCGGTCCGTCGGTGATCTACGCCGAGACCGGATTCTCGATGACGAATAGCATCGTCGCACAGGGAGCACTGGAGACGCTGCATTATGTCGGGGCCGGCAACGGGGTGGCCCTCGACTATCTGCTGCTGGCGCCGGAAGCGCCGACGCCAACTGTCGGCGCCTCGCACATCATCAAGGACGATGCAGCTTTTGTCGATGCCGCCAACGGCGACTTCCATCTGAGCCTGGATTCTCCCGCCGTCGATGTCGCACCGCCGGTGACCGGCGATGACCGGGATTTGGACAACCTGCCGCGCGACCAGGATCTTACGAGCGCGCCGAATCTCGACGGCGACCGCGATCTAGGCGCCTACGAGCGCCAGTTCAACTGCGCTGTCGATACGATTTTCTGCAACGGCTTCGAGTGAGGCTTTGAGGTGCTAAACGCGGCGATGCGAAACCGCGACGTGCGCGCGTTCCCTCACAGACCAACACACAAACTTCGCTAGAATCGCCCGCAAGGAGGCGGGCCGGTGAAGGAAACAGCGCAGGCGACATTTTCGACGTCGACGCCACAAGGTGCCGACGCGCTGTTCGAGGCCGTTTACGCACGGCTGAAAGCCATGGCCGGGCGCCAGCTCGCCGGCCGGCGCCGCGACACGCTCAACACCACCGCGCTCGTGCACGAGGTCTACCTGCGTTTTTCCACGCAGCACGAGTTGGCATTCGAGCATCCCCGGCAATTCTTCACCTACGCCGCGCGCGCGATGCGCAACCTGCTCGCCAATCGCGCACGCGAGCGTTTGAGCCAGCGCGCCGGCGGACAGTGGCAACGGGTCACGCTGACCGAGGGCGACGAACGCCTGGTGATCGACACGGCCGAACATGCGCTGCTGCTCGAACGCGCGCTGAGCAAGCTCGAACTTGCCGATGCGCGCGCCGCACATGTGGTGGAATTACGCTACTTCGCCGGCCTCTCGCTCGAACAGGTGGCGGAAAACCTCCAGCTCGCGCGGCGCACGATCGATCGCGACTGGCGCTTTGCGCGCGCGTTTCTCAAGGCCGAGGTCGGCGCGCGGTCGTGAAGACGCAGCCGACGCTCGTCGTGTCCTCTCTGCGCGAGCTGTTCGACGCCGCGCACGAGCTGCACGGCGGCGCGCGCGAGACGTTCCTCGCCCGTGTCGATGACGCCCAGCGTGCACAACTGGAACGCCTGCTTGCCGCCGACGAGGACACCGGCGGCGTGCTCGCTTCCGATCCGGCATCGCTCGCCGCGGTGTTGGAGGACGCCGCGCCCACGCCCGTAGCTGGCCAGTGCATCGGCGCCTGGCAACTGCTCACGCTACTCGGCGAAGGCGGCTCGTCGACCGTCTTTCGCGCCGTGCGCGAGCACGCCGGCGTGCGCCAGCAAGCGGCGCTGAAACTGCTGCGCCGCGGCTTGTACAGCGCCGAAGCGCAACGCCAGTTCCGCCGCGAACGGCAGGCGCTCGCGCAGTTGCATCATCCGGATATTGCGCAGCTGATCGAAGCTGGCGTCACGCGCGAGGGCTTGGCTTACATCGCGCTGGAACTCGTCGACGGCAAGCCGATCACCGAACACGCGCGCATGCACACGCTGGACCTGTCCGCGCGCCTGCACCTGTTCCTGCGCGTGTGCCACGCGGTCGAGGCCGCGCACCGCGCGTTGATCGTGCATCGCGACCTCAAGCCTTCGAACGTACTCATTACCGACGATGGCCACGTCAAGCTGCTCGACTTCGGCATCGCCAAGCTGCTCGACGCCGAAGACGAAACGCAAACGCGCCTGCCCTCGTTCACGCCCGCATACGCCGCGCCTGAACAGCGCGCCGGCGCGGCGATCACCACGGCGACCGACGTCTACGCACTCGGCGTCGTGCTCGGCGAACTCATCACCGGCAAGCGCATCACCTACCCCGACACGTTGTCGAGCCAGGTCGACGAGGACAGCGCACCCGGCGTGCTGCCGGCTGCGGCGGCGCTCACGCGCAAGCTGCTGCGCGGCGACATCGACAATATCGTGCTCAAGGCCACGGCCGAGGAAGCCGAGCGCCGCTATCCTTCGGCAAGCGCGTTCGCCGACGACATCGAACGTCTGCTCGAGGGCCGGCCGGTCGCGGCGCATCCGCCGTCCAGAATCTATCGCGCGCAGAAATTCATCACGCGTCATCGCGCCGGCGTCGCCGCGACCGCGCTATTCGCATTGCTGCTCATTTGCGCGCTGGCCGTGACGCTGTGGGAAGCCGGCGCCGCGCGGCGCGCGGCCGCGCGCGCGACCGCCATGCACGCCTTCATGACCGAGTCGTTTCGTGAAGCCGAGCCGAGCGTGCCGCGCGAGGGCCCGCCACGCATCACCGAAATCGTCGAACAGGCGATCGCCAAAGCGCGCGCCGATCCGCGCATGGACGCCGGCGTGCGCGCGGAACTGTTGACCGAACTCGGCGCGGTCCTGCGCGTGCAGGGTCGAGTGCCGCAGGCTCGCGAAGTCCTGCAGTGGAACCATGCGCGAGCGCTGCAGGAATTCGGCGCCGCCGATCGGCTCACTCTGGCCGCCGGCAACGAACTGGCGCGCGTGACCATGCTTGGCGGTGACCTCGCCGGCGCGCGCAGCTTGCTCGACGGGCTGCTGGCACAGGCCGGCGCGGGCAACAGCGTCGAGCGCGCCGACCTGCTCTACACCTCCGCCATGCTCGCGACCAAGCAGCACGACGTCGACCGCGCGCTGCGTGAAGGCTTCGCGGCACTGCGCATGGACCGGATGCGCGGCGACGATGACCGCTTGACGCGCGCGCTGAGCGAGATCGGCAATATCCAGCTGACCGCACACGAATACGCCGGCGCGGTGGCGAGCTACCGCGAAGCGCTCGAACGCAACATCGCGCGTTACGGTGCCGAGCACATCAACGTGGCGACCGAGCATGCGAACTTGTCGCGCGCATTGCGGCAATCCGGCGATCTGGCTGGCGCGGAACGCGAAGCGCGTGCCGCGCTGGCGATCGACGCGAAAACATTGCCAGCCGACGACTGGCGTCATGCGCGACATCTGAACGCGCTGATGATCGTGCTGCGCATCAAACACGACTACGCGGGCGCGCTCGCCGCCGCGCAGGAATCCCTGCGCATCAATCGTTTGGCGAACGGCGAGGATCATCCCGAAACCGCCAACGATCTGAACAACGTCGGCATGCTCGAAGCGTTGAGTGGAGACTACGCGAACGCCGTGGCGCCTTTGCGCGAAGCGCTGGAACATTCGGTTGCGAAGTTCGGCGCCGAGCACTACGAGACCGCGACGACGCGCGCCAATTACGGCTACGTGCTGGCGCACGCCGGCGACGTGCCGGCCGGCGTCAAGGAGTTGCGCCACGCACTTGCTTCGCTCGAAGCCGAGCCCAAACCGGATGCGGAGGCGATCGCCGACACTCGCGAAAAGCTCGCCGGCGTCCTACAACTGGCCGACAGCAAGCACTGAGCGACCGCGCTTGCCGCATCCGCGCCCCGCGATGTCGCAAATCGCCGCCAAAGCGTGTTCTCCGAGGCGTGAAGTGCGCAAGGAGACGCCCACATGCTCATCCATCGCTATCTGCTCGCCCTCGCCGCGCTGTGCGCGACATCCAATGCCGCGGCCATCTGCTCGGAATTCACGCATATTCGGGTCGGCGACACGGCGACCGACCACGCCTGCGGCTACAACGACATCCAATCGGCGATCGATGCGGTCGGCAGCACGTGCCCGGTCGTCATCGACGTGACACGCGAACATCTCTACGGCAGCGGCGGGTTCTGCACCCCAGGCCAGTCGGGCGGCTGCCATCTGACCATCGCCGACAAGAACGTAACCCTGCAAGGCTGGGGCGACGGCATCACCTGCACCTCGTTCAACACCGGCGTGTGCCAAATTTGCGGGCCCGGCCAGAGCGTGCCGCTCGTAACGCTCGATGGCGCCAGCAGCGGTGGTCCGGTGTTGTCGATCACGGGCACGAGCCACGTGACGCTGAACAATCTGACGATCACGCACGGCAATGCTGGCGGCAACGGCGGCGGCATTGCTTTCGGCGCTGATGGTTCGCTGGCGCTGAACGCCACGACGGTGAATTTCAACGAGGCCATGAACGGCGGCGGCATCGACTTCAATGGTATCGGCAGCAGCGCCGCCAGCCTGACGCTCGGCGCGAACTCGTTGATCCTGTTCAATACCGCCAGCGGCTCGGGCGGCGGTGTCCGCGTCGAAGGCAACGCGCGCTTGTTCGCGCTGCAGCCGCAGACGCTGATCGGCTACAACCACGCGCCGAACGGCTACGGCGGCGGCGTGCAAGTGGTGGGGCCGGCCAGGGCCGATATCGGTTCGCCCGGGTACGGCAGTGGCGGCGTGATCTTCTACAACGATGCGATGTACGGCGGCGGTCTGTCGTTATACGCGAACGGCGAGAGTGACCCGAAGGCGCGCCTGTTCAACATCGACGCGGGCAGGCCAGCACGCATCTCGCAAAACACCGCCTCGCATACCGGCGGCGCAGTGCACATGATGCCGTCCGCGCCCGGCATCACGAGCTTCGGCGCTCCGGCCGAGTTGTGCGCCTACGGCTTCCGTCTGGACGGCAACATTGCTCAGGAAGGCACGGCGATCTACGGCGATACACAGTCGACAACCTTCTACGGATCGCAGTCTTCGCAGGTCGTCCTCGATCACAATGAATCCGAATCGGGCGGCAGCCTTTATTGTTCGGGGGATTCGCAGAGCATCGCCGACCTCGGCGCTGTGCCGTGCACCGGCAACGGCTGCAACACGATCGACGGCAATGTTGCCGAAGACGGCAACGCGCAGCCGACGCCAGGTGCGGCGATCCTGATCCAGAACGGCGGTGAGCTGCAGTCGACCGCGCTCGCGCTGCGCGGCAACCACGGCGCGCACGCTGTGCGCACGCTCGATGTGGCCGCGCAACTGAGCAATTGCCTCGCCGTTGACGGCGTGTATAGCGCGGCCCCGTTCCAGTTCGAGAATCAGGGCGGGCTCGGCGGCGGCCCCGGCACCGAAACCCTGCAGAACTGCACGATCGCGAACAACAGCATCGGCAGTGGCGACGTCATCGCGAGCGGTTACGGCCTGAAGCTGCACGACAGCATCATCGCGCAACCCGGCGTGGCCTCGCTCGATTACACCGGCAACGCCGGCGACCTCGACATCCAGTACGTGATGTCGAACAACATCTCGACGCTGCCGGGCGGCAACGATGTCGTCGTCGGCGTGCCGACGTTCGTGAATTCCGCAAACGGCGATTATCACCTCGCGAATGATTCGTACGGTCTGGACTTTGCGCCGCCGATAGCCGGTGACGATCGCGATCTGGACGGCCTGCCGCACGACCAGGATCTGCCAACGGTGGCCAATGTCTATGGCCCGCGCGACCTCGGCGCGTACGAACGCCAGAACCTGTTCCGCGAGTGCGGTACCAGCGATTCGATCTTCTGCGACGGCTTCGAGCCCTGAGCGTGGCGCCGTTGCCATTCGGCCGCCGATTGCGCGTGCGCGAATTCCCTAGGCCAGCGGAACGCACTCCAGATACATGCTCACGGCATCTTCGGGTTTGCGCAGATCGATGCCACGCAGCGGCGCGTGTGCGCTCTGGCCGTAACTGACCTCGTAAGCACGCAATCCGCAATCGGCGGCGATGCGGATCAGTGTCGGCTTGTCGTACTGGAACTTGCCGGCCAGCTGCATGCCGAGATTGAAGACCTCGCACGCGCTGCCGGTCTTCAGTGGCACCGCGATGAAGCGGGTCCATGCGCTGACCAGCCATTGCGGGTCTTCGAGATAGCTGCGCGCGAATTTCTCCAGGTCCGGCGTCAGCAGCCGCATCACACCGTGCGGCTTCAAGATGCGCCGGCACTCACGCAGAAAATCGTGCATCTGATCCAGAGTCAGCGCGGCGACGAAGTCTTCGGTGTGGATGAAGTCGACAGACTCGGCATCAAACGGCAGCGGCTGAGTCAGGTCGGCGACGAGATCCGGATTGTCGGCAGCCGCGATGTCGACGTTCAACCAGCCATCGAGTTTGTGCGTGCCGCTGCCCAGGTTGACTTTCAGCATCGCCGCTCCAGCGCAAGGGCGGCGACTATCGCCGATTAGGCCGGACCGCGCAATGCAAGCCGCTGGCGGCAAGCCCGCGGCAACTTCGGCTCGGTGGCGCCGTGCGTCAGCGCAACGGCAAAGATGATGATCGCGATGCCGAGGACCGGAATGGCGGCGGCAATGGCAAATCGCGCATTAACGCGCGCGCTAAGTGCAAACAGCACAAAAAAAGCCCCGCATTGCTGCGGGGCTTTTTGATTTCGCTTCGACGACGGACTTCTTAGAAGTCCATGCCGCCGCCCATGCCACCCATGCCGCCACCGGGGGCGCCGTGAGCGTGGGCTTCTTCCTTCTTCGGCGCTTCGCCGACCATCGCCTCGGTCGTGATCATGAGACCGGCGATCGACGCGGCATTCTGCAGCGCGGTGCGCGTGACCTTGGTCGGATCCAGAATACCGAACTCGATCATGTCGCCGAACTCGCCGTTCGCGGCGTTGTAGCCGTGGTTGCCCTTGCCGCCGGCGACCTTGTTGAGGATCACCGACGGTTCTTCGCCGGCATTGGCGACGATCTCGCGCAACGGCGCTTCCATCGCGCGCTTGGCGATCAGGATGCCGTGGTTCTGGTCTTCGTTGTCACCCTTGAGCTTCTTGATCGCGTCGAGCGAACGGATCAGGGCGACACCGCCGCCCGGCACCACGCCTTCTTCGACCGCCGCACGCGTGGCGTGCAGGGCGTCTTCGACGCGCGCCTTCTTTTCCTTCATCTCGACTTCGGTCGCGGCACCGACCTTGATCACCGCCACGCCGCCGGCGAGCTTGGCCACGCGTTCCTGCAGCTTTTCGCGATCGTAGTCGCTGGTCGTCTCTTCGATCTGCGCCTTGATCTGGTCGATGCGGGCCTTGATGTTCTTGGCTTCGCCGGCACCGTCGATGATCGTGGAGTTTTCCTTCGAAACCTGCACCTTCTTGGCGCGGCCGAGATCCTTGATCGTGGCCTTCTCGAGCGACAGGCCCACTTCCTCGGAAATGACCTGGCCGCCGGTGAGGATCGCCATGTCTTCGAGCATCGCCTTGCGACGATCGCCGAAGCCCGGCGCCTTCACCGCGCACACCTTGACGATGCCGCGGATCGTGTTGACGACGAGCGTGGCGAGCGCTTCGCCTTCGACTTCCTCGGCGACGATCAGCAGCGGCTTGCCGGCCTTGGCGACGCCTTCGAGCACGGGCAGCAGTTCGCGTACGTTCGCGATCTTCTTGTCGTGCAGCAGGATGTACGGATCTTCGAGTTCCGCCTGCATCGACTGCTGGTTGTTGATGAAATACGGCGACAGATAGCCGCGGTCGAACTGCATGCCCTCGACGACGTCGAGTTCATTCTCCAGGCCCGAGCCTTCTTCGACCGTGATGACGCCTTCCTTGCCGACCTTGTCCATCGCCTTGGCGATGAGGTCACCGATATCGGCATCGGAGTTGGCCGAAATCGATCCGACCTGGGCGATTTCCTTGCTCGTGTTGCACGGCTTGGACAGCGCCTTGAGTTCGGCGACCGCGCCGGCCACGGCCTTGTCGATGCCGCGCTTGAGGTCCATCGGATTCATGCCGGCGGCGACGGCCTTGAGGCCCTCGCGGATCAGCGCCTGCGCGAGCACGGTCGCGGTCGTCGTGCCGTCACCGGCGACGTCGGAGGTCTTGGAAGCGACTTCCTTGACCATCTGCGCGCCCATGTTCTCGAACTTGTCGGCCAGTTCGATCTCCTTGGCGACGGACACGCCGTCCTTGGTGATCGTCGGCGCGCCGAAGCTCTTTTCGAGCACGACGTTGCGGCCTTTCGGGCCCAGCGTCGCCTTGACGGCGTTCGCCAGCACATTCACGCCGCGCAGCATGCGCGCGCGCGCGTCTTCGGAAAAGCGGATTTCTTTAGCAGCCATTGGATAAACTCCTCAAAGTATACTTGTTTGCAAAGTGCAAAATTTAATCAATCACTGCCATCAGATCTTCCTCGCGCATGACGAGGAGTTCCTGGCCGTCGACCTTGACCTCGGTGCCGGAGTACTTGCCGAACAGCACTTTCTCGCCGGCCTTCACGCCCACCGGGCGCACCTTGCCGTCCTCGAGAATCTTGCCGGAGCCGACGGCGACGACTTCGCCTTTGATCGGCTTCTCGGCCGCGGTGTCGGGGATGACGATGCCGCCGGCCGACTTGGTCTCGGCTTCCAGGCGCTTGATGATGACGCGATCATGCAACGGACGAAGCTTCATAAGCACTTCCTCAACTGGTTGATTTACAAAGAATCTTGCTTTGCTGTTAGCACTCAGCAACAGTGAGTGCCAATTTTAGCGGCGCACGAACCCCTTGCAAAGGGGTATCAGGCTGGACTGCCCTGAACATGGGCCTCGTACCCGGGCTTTCAAGGGCAATGGGACGCGCGACCAGCGATTGAGTCGATAATGGAACCATGAGCGCGTTGATCGTTTTCTGCACCTGTCCCGATGAAGCCTGCGCCGAGCGCATCGCGACCGCGCTCGTCGAGGAACGCCTGGCAGCCTGCGTCAATCGCATTCCGGGTGCCGCCTCGACCTATCGCTGGCAAGGCAGGCTCTGCCGCGACAGCGAGCAATTGCTGCTGATCAAGACCACGCGCGAGCGCTTCGAAGCGCTGCGCGAGCGCATCGCCGCGCTGCATCCGTATGAACTGCCGGAAGTGATCGCGGTCGATATCGTCCACGGTTCGGCGGCGTATCTGGACTGGATTGCCGCCGAAACGCGCGGCTGATGTCAGGTGCGCGGGCGTGCGCCGGTCCCGTTGGCGCGTCCGCCCCCAACTTTGCGACAATTCCCGAATGAAAAAACTTTTCGTGTCTGTTGGCCTGCTTCTCGCGGGCGCTTCCGCCTGGGCTCAGGACGTGCCCGGCTTGCTGCCCGTCGAACAGGCTTTCATCGTCGAAGCGCATGCGATCGATCGCTCGACCGTCAAGTTCGACTTCAAAGTCGCCAAGGACTATTACCTCTACCGCAAGCAGATCAAGACCAAGGCGGTCACGCCAAACCTGACGTTGAATGCGTTGGACTTGCCGGCTGGCGAGCAGAAACACGATGAGTTCCTCGGCGACGTCGAGGTGTATCACCACGGCTTCACTGCGACACAGCACCTGAGCGCGCCAGACGATCTGACCCAGATCGCGATCGAGCTGCGCTACCAGGGCTGCCACCAGGTCGATCCGAAAATCTGTTTTCCACCACAGAAAGTCACGCAGATGCTGACCCTGCCCGCAGCGCGGGCGGCGCCTTCCGAGCCGACTGCGCCGGCAGCGCTGACGAATGCGATGCCCGAGCCGGCGAGTTCGTTGCTGGGCGGCGATCAACCGCTACCGGCCGAGCAGGCATTCGTCTACGAGGCGATCGCGACGAGTCCGAACGAAGTGCTCGTTCGGTTCACGATGCCCAAGGGTTATTACCTGTATCGCGACAAGACTTCATTCAACAGCGCCGACAAAAGCGTCACGCTCGCTGCGCCGAAGTGGCCGGCCGGCAAGCAGCACACCGATGAGAACTTCGGCACGACCACGGTGTATTTCGATCAAGTCGAAATCCCGCTGCCGTTCACGCGCACGAACGCGGGCGCGCAAACGCTTGCGCTCACTGCGGATTTCCAGGGTTGCAAGGAAGGCAGCGTGTGCTATCCGATGATGGAGCGCACGCTCAATGTCGCGCTGCCCGCGGGCGGCGCGAACACGCCGGTTGCCTCCGCGAGCACGGCCGCGCCCGCCAGCGCACCGGCGAGCAGCGACAGTCAATTGCAGAAAGCGCTCAGCGGCTCATTGTGGCTTGTATTCGGCGTGTTTTTCCTCGCCGGCCTCGGCCTTGCGTTCACGCCGTGCGTATTCCCGATGATTCCGATCTTGTCCGGCATCATCGCCGGCGCCGGCGAGAACCTTTCGACGCGGCGCGCGATCGTGCTGTCGATTGTCTATATCCTCGCCAACGCGGTGATCTTCACGATCGCCGGGGTCATTGCCGGGCTCGCCGGCAAGAATCTGCAGGCCGCGTTCCAGACGCCGTGGGTGCTGTGGAGTTTCGCCGGCCTGTTCGTGCTGCTCGCGCTGTCGATGTTCGGTTTCTACGAATTGCAACTGCCGAGTTCCTGGCAGTCGAAGATCGCCAACGTCAGCAACAAACAAAGCGGCGGCTCGCTGGTCGGCGTCGCTGTCATGGGCGCGTTGTCGGCGCTGATCGTCGGCCCATGCGTGACGCCGCCGCTCGCGGTGGCCGTGCTCTACATCGCCGAAAAACACGACGCGGTGCTCGGCGGTTTCGCCTTGTTCGCGCTGGCGCTCGGCATGGGCGCGCCGCTCGTGGTGTTCGGCGCCAGCGCCGGCAAGCTGCTGCCGCGCGCCGGCGCGTGGATGGATGCGGTCAAAGCTGTATTCGGCGTCACCTTCCTTGCGCTTGCGATCTGGATGCTCTCGCGCGTGCTCGACACGGCGTGGATCATGTTGCTGAGCGGATTGCTCGCGATCGCCAGCGCGGTGTATCTGGGCGCGCTCGAACGCGTGCCCGAAGGCGCGTCGGGCTGGAGGACATTGTGGAAAGCGCTCGGGGTCGCCTTGCTGATCGGCGGCGCGGCGGAGTTGATCGGTGCGGCCGCCGGATCCGCCGATCTGCTGCAGCCGTTGCGCGGCGTCGGCGCCGCTGGCGCAACCGCCGCGCTGGAGAAAAGCCAAGCGCTGCCGTTCCGCAAGATCAAATCTGTGGCCGATGTCGAGCGCGAACTCGCTGCGGCGAAGGCGGCGGGTAAGCCGGCGATGCTGGATTTCTACGCCGACTGGTGCGTGTCGTGCAAGGAGATGGAAATGTATACATTTACAAAACCCGAGGTGCAGCGCGCGCTCGCCGACTTCGTGTTGCTGCAAGCCGACGTCACCGCCAACGACGACACCGACCAGGCGTTGATGAAGAACTTCCATATCGTCGGTCCGCCCGACACGCTGTTCTACGCTGCCGACGGCAGCGCGAAGCCGACGTTGCAGCTGGCCGGCTTCGAGGACGCGGACAAATTCCTCGCGCGCGTCGACGCGGCACGCAAGTAGCGATGCTCAATCGCCAGAACCTGCTGATCGTCGCCATCGCGATGCTCGGCGCGCTGCTGGGTTTGTACGCCGGCAGCTACCTCGGCCAACCCAGACTCACGGCGCCGGGCGCGACGCTCGGGCCTGGGGAACGACTGACCGACCTGCAGCTTCCCGATATCGGCGGCCACCCACATCGATTGAGCGAATGGGACGGCAAGCTCGTGCTGGTCAACTTCTGGGCGACCTGGTGTGCGCCGTGCCGGGAAGAGATGCCGCTGCTGGACCGCGCGCGTCAGGAACTTTCGCCCCGGGGCCTGGAAGTCGTCGGCGTGGCGATTGACGACGCCGAGGCCGTCGATGCGTTTCTCAAGGCCAGTCCGGTGAAGTATCCGATCCTGGTCGGCGGCGACAATGACACGCTGTACCGTTTCGGCGATGGCGGCGACGTACTGCCGTACAGCGTTTTGGTCGCCCCCGACGGCAAAGTGCTGGCACAACGTGCGGGCAGTTTTTCCGAACATGGGCTCAGTCGCTGGCTGGAACCGCATTTGAACCGCTAACGCGCAAACATCGGCGAATTTCCGCGATCTCGTCACTATCTGCACTGGACAACGTCGGTCGCCTGCCGCAAACTTGCGCCCCCTGAGCCGGCCCTGCATCCGGTGTCGACGCGCGACGTGGCGAAAATCCTCGTACTGCACGGCCCCAATCTCAACTTGCTCGGCGAGCGCGAGCCGGAGGTCTATGGGCGCACGACACTGGCGCAGATCGACGCAGATCTGGCCGCCATCGCGCAGACATCCGGCAGCGAACTCGCCGCGTTCCAGTCGAATTCGGAAGGCGCGCTCATCGAGCGCGTGCAGCACGCGCGCACGGATGGCACGGCGTTCATCCTGATCAATCCGGCCGGTTTCACGCACACGAGCGTCGCCCTGCGCGACGCGCTCGCCGCCGTGGCGGTTCCGTTTATCGAAGTACACCTGTCGAACGTGCACGCGCGTGAGGCGTTCCGCCGCCAATCGTATTTTTCCGACCTTGCGGTCGGCGTCATCGCCGGTTTCGGTGCCGACAGTTACAAATTCGCGCTGCACGCCGCGCTCACGCGGCTCGCGCGCCAGGCCTGATTGTTTTAGAGGATCCGCTCATCATGGATTTGCGCAAGATCAAGAAGCTCATCGATATCCTGGAAGAGTCGAACCTTTCCGAGCTGGAAATCAAGGAAGGCGAGGAGTCGGTGCGGCTGAGCCGCCTGCCGAAAGGTTCGTTCCAGACCACGGCCGCGCCGCCGGTCACGCACGTGCACGTGGAGCCGCAGCGCGCGAGTGCGCCGGTCGCGGCCGCGAGCGCAGAACGTGAGTCACCGCAGATCGGCCGCGACCTGCCGGCGGGCCACGTCGTGCGCTCGCCGATGGTCGGCACGTTCTACGCGTCGCCGAATCCGGAAGCACCGCCATTCGTGAAGGTCGGGCAAACGGTCAAGTCCGGCGATGTCCTCGGCATCATCGAGGCCATGAAGATGTTCAACCAGATCGAGTCCGATGTCAGCGGCACCGTGCTCGCCGTGGTCGCGAGCCCCGGTCAGCCGGTCGAGTTCGACGAACCGCTGTTTGTGATCGGCTGACGCGCAGATGCTGGATAAAGTCGTCATCGCCAACCGCGGCGAAATCGCTCTGCGCGTGCTGCGCGCCTGCCACACGCTCGGCATCAAGACCGTGGCGGTGCATTCCACGGTCGACCGCAATTTGAAACACGTCGGCATGGCCGACGAATCGGTCTGCATCGGTCCGGGTCCGGCCGCGGAGAGTTATCTCAACGTGCCAGCGATCATCGCGGCGGCGGAAGTCACCGACGCGCAGGCGATCCATCCGGGCTACGGCTTTTTGTCCGAGAACGCCGACTTCGCCGAGCGCGTGGAACAGTCCGGCTTCATCTTCATCGGCCCGACCGCCGACGTCATCCGCTTGATGGGCGACAAGGTCGAAGCGATCCGCGCGATGAAAGCCGCCGGCGTGCCGTGCGTGCCGGGATCGGGCGGGCCGCTCGGCGAAGATGCCGGCGAGAACGCGAAGATCGCGCGCGAGATCGGCTATCCGGTCATCATCAAGGCGGCCGGAGGCGGCGGCGGACGCGGCATGCGCGTCGTGCACACCGAAGCGCACCTCAACAACGCCGTGGCGATGACCAAGTCGGAAGCCAAAGCCGCGTTCGGCAACGATCAGGTGTACATGGAGAAGTTCCTGGAGAATCCACGCCACGTGGAAATCCAGGTGCTCGCCGACGGTCAAGGCAACGCGATTCACCTCGGCGAGCGCGATTGCTCGATGCAACGCCGCCACCAGAAAGTCGTCGAAGAAGCACCGGCGCCGGGCATCAGCGCCGAGCAGCGCGAGCAGATCGGCAAGGTTTGCGTCGATGCCTGTGTGCGCATCGGCTATCGCGGCGCCGGTACATTCGAGTTTCTGTACGAGAACGGCCGCTTCTATTTCATCGAAATGAACACGCGCATCCAGGTCGAGCATCCGGTGACCGAGCTCATCACCGGCGTGGATCTCGTGCGCGAACAACTGCTGATCGCGGCTGGGGAAAAACTGTCGATCCAGCAATCCGACATCCGGATCAATGGACACTCGATCGAGTGCCGCATCAACGCCGAGGATCCGGACACGTTCATGCCGTCGCCGGGAACGGTCAAACGCTTTCTCGCCGCCGGCGGTCCCGGCGTGCGCATGGACACACACATCTACGATGGCTACCGCATCCCACCGAACTACGATTCGATGATCGGCAAGCTGATCGTGCACGGGCGCGACCGCGACACCGCGATCGCGCGCATGCGCATCGCCCTCGGCGAAATGGTCGTCGATGGCGTCAAGACCAATATTCCGCTGCAGCAGCGTATTCTCGCCGATGGCGGCTTCCATCAGGGCGGACAAAACATCCATTACCTGGAAAAGCGCATCGCCGAAGCGAAGGAAAAAGCGATCAAACTGAGTTGACGCGATGAGCTGGCTCGAACTCTCGCTCACGATTCACGCCACCCAGCAAACCGGCGTCGAATCCGCGCTGGAAGACCTCGGCGCGCTGGCGATCACATTGCAGGATGCGAACGCGGAGACGCCCGACGAGCGCGCGATCTTCGAACCCGGCGTCGGCGAAACACCGCTGTGGAACGACATCGTGCTGCAGGCGCTGTTCGAGGCCGGCACCGATCGCGCCGGCCTCGTGCATGCGCTAGGCGAACTGGCGCCGGAACTCGCGCCGGATCAACTGAATTTTCGCGAAGTCGCCGATCAGGACTGGTCGCGCGCGTGGATGGACACCTACCAGCCGATGCGTTTCGGTCGGCGCTTGTGGATCTACCCCTGGAACGTCGAACCGCCGAATGGTGATCCGGAAAGCGTGGTCGTGCGCCTGGATCCCGGCCTCGCCTTCGGCACCGGCACGCATCCGACTACGGCACTGTGCCTGGAATGGCTCGACGGCGCGGATGTCGCCGGCAAAACGCTGATCGATTACGGCTGCGGCTCGGGCGTACTTGCGATCGCCGCGCTGAAACTCGGTGCCGCGCGCGTGATCGGCGTCGACAATGACGAGCAAGCGCTGACCGCCAGTCGCGTCAACGCCGAGCGCAACGGCGTTGCCGACAAGCTCGACGTTTGTCCGCCGGAATTTCCGCCGTCGCCGGCCGACCTGTTGGTCGCGAACATTCTTGCCGGGCCGCTCGCGGAACTCGCGCCGACGTTCGCCGAGAACATCAAACCCGGCGGTGCACTCGCCCTGTCCGGCATTCTCGACGGACAACAGCACGAATTGCTTGCCCGCTACGCGAATTGGTTCGACGATCTGCTTGTTGCAAGCCGCGACGGCTGGCTGCGCATCGACGGCAGACGCAAGATCTAGCGGCTCACGTATACTCCCTGCTCCGCCAAAAGGGGCCGGTGATGTTTGCATTTCGTTGCTTGTGCTTCGCGCTCACATTTTTCGTCGCCAGCTCCGCTTATGCGGATCTTGTTGTCAACACGATTGCCGACGAGGACACGAACAACGCGTCGTGTTCGTTGCGCGAAGCGATCACGGCGGTCAACACGCAAGCGAACTACAACGGCTGCGCCGACGGCGATGCCATTCCGACGTGGTCGAAAATCACGTTTGCGATACCCCCGAATGCAGGCGAAGTACAGACGATCGCGCTCGCCAGCGCGTTGCCGTCGATCGGCAGACCCGTCTTCATCGATGCGACGACCCAGTCCGGCGCGAGCTGTACGCCGGTGCCGAATCTGCGCGTGCAGATCAACTTTCCGCCGGGTGCCGACGGGCTCGCGCTCGGCGCGGGATCAGACGGCAGCAGGATTCACGGACTGGCATTGACCGGGGCTGTCGGCACGTCGCACTCGGGATTGGCGATACTAAGCGATCACGCCACCGTCGGCTGTGTCATCTCGGGAATGGACGCCAGCGCAACGACGGCGCTGCCGAATACGAACGGCATTTTCATCATCGGAAAACACGCGACGATCGGGGAAGCGACCGCGACCTCATGGTTTCCCAATCTGCTCTCGGGTAACAGCATCGCCAACATTGAAGTCTACTTCGGCGCGGACGATGCGCTGATTGCGGGCAACTATATCGGCGTCGATCATACCGGGCTGACGCCGATGCAAACGGGCCTCGGCATCAGCGCGGAAGCAGCGGCGCGCCTGCATATCGGCACTGGATTCGCCGATGGGCCGCCGGCACATCAACGCAACGTGATCGGCGTCGTCGCCAAGCCTTCCACCTCGTCGGTCGACATCTATTTGGCCGGAAGCAGCGATGCGGTCATAGCAGGCAACTACATCGGCGTCGGCGTCGACGGTCACACGCTGTTGCCGATCGGGATCGGCGGCAACATCAACGTCGACTCCGCTACCAACACGCTGATCGGCTGCAACGGCCTAGGCAGCTGGGACGATTGCCGCAACGTAATGGCCGATCCGAGCGACGGTACATGGGGGGCCATGGTCATTGGCGTCGGCGGCGGCAGCACCGGCACGGCGATCGTCAGTAATTTCATCAATGTCGCAGCCGACGGCATAACCTCGCTGGCCGGCTCGTCGACCCAAAACGAGGGCATCGAAGCGGTCGACGACGTGCTGGTCGCGCGCAACCTGTTTCGGGTGGCTTACGGTGTCGATATCAATCTTTTTTCAAGCAGCGTGCTCAGCAATCCCGCATTGGCCGGCAGTGACGGCGCGCCGCTCAACTCCACGGACAACTGTTTCGCCGATGTCACGTCCATCGGCGTAAACAGCGCCAACACGACGCTGGCATTCGACAACTGGTGGGGCGCCGCAAACGGGCCAGCTCCGGCCGGCAGCGGGGCTTCGGCCGCTGCCGGGGTCTATACGGTGCCGTTTCTCGCGGCGCCGTCGCCCTACTGCGGTTTCGATCATATTTTCACGAACGGTTTCGACGGCTAGCACATACCTTCGGCTAAAATTCGGGCATGTACACGCAATGCCCCGAATGCCTGACGATTTATAAAATCGGCGGCGCCGTGCTCGCGCAGAGCCACGGCAGCGTGCGTTGCGGGCACTGCACCGCCGTGTTCGACGCGCTGCGCACGCTCGTCGACCAATTGCCGAACGAACAGGTGCAGCGCCTGGAACCGAATGCGGTCGACGGCACGCCGCCGCAGTTGAGCGTACCGGCGCTGCGCCCGGCAGTCGGCCAGCAAACGTTGTTGTTCGATCCGGACGAGCGGCCCACGCGCGCGCGCCGCGGCGGCACGCCCGCATTCGCGCGAGCGCGGCGCATGCGCCCGGCCACGCGCAATTGGCCTTGGACGCTCGGCGCGAGCGGCCTGTTGTTGTGCCTGCTCGCGCAGATCGGTTACGCCGAACGCGCCACGTTGCTCGACGACGCACGCGCGCGCCTGGTACTCGATCGCGTCTGCGATACGTTCGGCTGCCGGCTGCCGCTGCGTCACGAACCGGCCAAACTGGAGTTGCTGTCGCGCGATATCCGTCCGCATCCGTCGGTGGCGAACGCATTGATCATCTCGGCGACGCTGCGCAATGACGCCGCTTTCGCGCAAGCGTTTCCGGCGGTGGAAATCTCGCTCTCGGACCTGGACGAAAACCGCATCGCGATGCGTCGTTTTCTGCCGCAGGAATATCTGGGCGACGCCCACGGCATCGCCACGGGTCTTGCGCCCGGCGCCACGGCCGCGCTGGTGTTCGAGGTGGCCGATCCCGGAAAAAATGCAGTCGCGTTCGAATTCAAATTTTTGTGAACGCGAATACGCTGTCACTTAGCCCGGCACGTTGAAACGGCGAGGCGGAATGGGCGCCCACGCACGCGTTCGAAGCGGCGGCCACGCCTGCGGACTGTCCTGAGGGTTGCGGCACTTTGCCGAGCGTGCGCGTTGGCGCTAGACTCCGTTCCCCGCTGAAGATTGATCGTTGCGCGCGGTAGCGGGCCGCATCAGGGAAGCTCGAAACTCCAGGGTTGTTCGCCGTGAATGCCGCACCTGTCCTGCACGCCGACGTAGCGGCGGAATCCGCCTTGCAGCCTGCGCTGCGCGAATGTGTCGCGCGCGCCGTGCGCCGCTTTCTTTCCGACCTCGATGGCGACACGCCCGATGGCCTCTACGAACTCGTGCTCAACGAGATCGAGACGCCGCTGCTGCGCGAGGTATTGCACTGGGCCGGCGGCAATCAGAGCAAGGCCGCGGCCGCGCTCGGCATGAATCGGGCGACGCTGCGCAAAAAGCTCGCGCTGCGCGGGCTGGGCTGACTTCCGCGGTTATAATTCCCGCTCGTCGTCGCGGGAATTGCAATGTTCGACTCTACTCTCGTACCTATCCGGCGTGCGCTGCTCAGCGTCTCCGACAAGACCGGCCTGATCGATCTGGCGCGCGGCCTGGACGCGCTCGGCGTCGAGCTGATCTCCACCGGTGGAACCGCCAAGTCGCTGCGTGAAGCCGGCTTGCAGGTGCGCGATGTCAGCACGGTAACCGGCTTTCCCGAAATCATGGACGGCCGCGTCAAGACCTTGCATCCGAAAATTCATGGCGGTCTGCTCGGTCGCGCCGGCATCGACGACAAGGTGATGGCCGAGCATGGCATCGCGCCGATCGATCTGCTCGTGGCCAATCTGTATCCGTTCGAGCAGGCCACGGCGGCCCCCGATTGCACGTTCGACGAGGCGATCGAGAACATTGATATCGGCGGCCCGGCGATGTTGCGCGCTGCGGCGAAAAATCATGCGCGCGTCAGCGTCGTCATCGATCCGGCGGATTACGCCGAGCTGATCGAGGAGCTGCGCGCCAACGAAGGCACCAAGCTCGCGCTGCGACGCAGACTGGCGACCAAGGTTTATGCGCACATCGCCAACTACGACGCGACGATCGCGAACTGGCTCGGCGCGCACGGCAGCGCCGAACGCAATGAGCAATTCCCGGCCACGCTGCACCTGGGCTTCGAACGCCGTGATGTGTTGCGTTATGGCGAAAATCCGCATCAGAACGCCGCGCTGTATGTGGAGCGGCTTGCTCTGCCCGGCACGGTCGCCAACGCGCGCGTACTCGCCGGCAAGGAACTGTCGTACAACAATATCGCCGATGCCGACGCGGCATTGGAGTGCGTCAAGGCGTTTCGCAAGGCGCCGGCGTGCGTGATCGTCAAGCACGCGAACCCCTGCGGCGTCGCGCTGGGCAACGATGCAATCGACGCCTATGAACGTGCTTACGCGACCGATCCGACCTCGGCATTCGGCGGCATTATCGCCTTCAATCAGCCGCTCGATGCCGCGACGGCGAGCGTGATCGTGGAACGCCAGTTCGTCGAAGTCGTGATCGCCCCGGAAGTCGATGCGGCCGCGGTCGCCGTGTTCGCGAAGAAACCGAACGTGCGCGTGCTCGCCAGCGGACAATGGCCCGAACAGGCTGCCGGTGCGCTCGACTTCAAGCGCATCGCCGGCGGCTTGCTCGTGCAGGACACCGATCGCGACACGCTGTTGCTGTCGGATCTGAAAGTCGTGAGCAAGCGCGTGCCCGACGCCGACGAACTGCGCGACCTGCTGTTCGCCTGGCACGTGGCGATGTTCGTCAAATCCAACGCGATCGTCTACGCACGTGACGGCCGCACGATCGGGGTCGGCGCCGGCCAGATGAGCCGCGTGATCAGCGCCAGGATCGCCGCGCTCAAGGCCGAGGAGGCCAGGCTCGAAGTGCGCGGCAGCGTCATGGCGTCCGATGCGTTTTTCCCGTTCCGCGATGGTATCGACACCGCTGCCGCCGCCGGAATTCGTGCCGTGATTCAGCCCGGCGGCTCGATGCGCGATGCCGAATCGATCGCGGCGGCGGATGAACACGGGATGGCGATGGTGTTCACCGGCGTTCGTCACTTCCGGCATTGATGCCGCTGTGCGGCATCAATCCCAAAGTTTGCGTGGCAAACTTCGGGCCCCAGCCTTGCTTTCCCACACCCCCATTTGAGCCTTTGGCGCGAATCGTCCCCTGACTCAGGGGCTGGGGCCATAGCAGGAATTGCACCATGAAAGTACTTGTCATTGGCAACGGCGGGCGCGAACACGCGCTGGCCTGGAAGCTCAAGCAGTCGCCGCGCGTCAGCGAGGTCATCGTCGCGCCGGGCAACGCCGGCACCGCGACGGAGTTCGGCGTGCGCAACGCGGCCGTTGCGATCAACGATCTGGACGGCTTGCTGCAACTCGCCAAGACCGAACACGTCGACCTGACCGTGGTCGGCCCGGAAGTGCCGCTCGTGGCTGGCGTCGTCGATCGTTTTCGCGGCGCCGGATTGCGCTGCTTCGGTCCGCGCAAGGTCGCCGCGCAGCTGGAAGGTTCCAAAGCGTTCGCCAAGGATTTCCTGATTCGCCACAATATTCCGACTGCGCGCTACGCCGTGTTCACTGAGCTCGCGCCCGCGCTCGCTTACGTGCGCGGGCGCAGCGTGCCGATCGTGATCAAGGCCGATGGACTCGCCGCCGGCAAAGGCGTCGTCGTCGCGTTGACTTTGCCCGACGCAGAGCAGACCTTGCGTGACATGCTCGGCGCGCACATTCTCGGCGATGCCTCGGCGCGCGTCGTCATCGAGGAATTCCTCGAGGGCGAAGAAGCCAGTTACATCGTGATGTGCGACGGCCGCCGCGCGCTGCCGCTGGCGACGAGTCAGGACCACAAACGCCGCGACGATCGCGATTTCGGACCGAACACCGGCGGCATGGGCGCGTATTCGCCGGCGCCTGTGGTGACACCGCCGATCGAGCAGCGCATCCTGCGCGAAATCATCGAGCCGACGCTCGCCGGCATGGCTGCGGAAGGTGCGCCGTTCATCGGTTTCCTCTATGCCGGCCTGATGATCGACCACAGTGGAGCGCCGCGCGTGATCGAATTCAACGTGCGCCTCGGCGATCCGGAAACGCAGCCGATCCTGTTGCGCCTGAAATCCGATCTCGTCGATCTGATCGATGCCGCGATCGACGGCCGCCTGGAACAACAAAGCGTGGCCTGGTATCCGCGCCCGGCGCTCGGCGTCGTGGTCGCAGCGCACGGCTATCCCGGCAAGGTGCGCAGCGGCGACGCCATCAGCGGCCTGGACGCCGACTGCGGCCCCGGCTGCAAAATATTCCACGCCGGTACCAAAGTGGAAAATGGCAAGACAGTAACCGCCGGCGGACGCGTGCTGACGGTGTGTGCGCTCGGCAACGATTTTGCCGACGCGCAGGCGCGCGCGTACGCGGCCGCCCGCAATATCCACTTCGATGGCATGTTCTATCGGCGCGATATCGGCTATCGCGCGATTTCGAGAACCTGAGCCGGCGCAGCGCGCTGCGGTGCGGCTTCGGTCAATGGATCTGCACGCCGGTCGTGCCCGGATCGTTGGTGTCGAACGTCAGCACGGCTTTCGCATCGCTGGCCGCCGATATGGTTCCGCCTGCGCCGCCAACGAGCGTGACCTGATAAGCAGTGGATGGCATCAGACCCGTAACGACGTGCGTGCACGGACACGCTTGCGCGATGGTGTAGCTCAGCGCCGTCGTGTTGAGCACGGGCGAGGCGCTGGTCGAGGCCATGACGATCCAGCGGCGCGCGCCCATGTCGACTTCGGCGCCCTGCTCGCGGTTGTCGGATGACGTGACGTGACTGGATGCCGACATGTTCGCTTGTGCGGAAGCGGCGAGCTGGAACACGTGCAGGAACGTGCCGGTGGTTTGTCCGACCGTGGTCGTCTGGTAATTGGACACGTTGTTGCTGCCGCCGTTGTAGTTGATGTGCGTGATCGCCGGCGCGGGGCTCGGCGGCACGAACGCGTGCATGAACAGCTTGCTGCCGCCGTGGATTGCCGAAAACACGTCGCCTGAACGCGTCACCGACGCGGCGTTGAAATTCACGTTGAAGATTTTCTTGACGGCGGGGTTGGCCACGGCCATTTCGTCGTGCACGAACACCACGTTCGGACGTATGTAGACGAGCGTGCGCAATGCGCTGGTCACGGAATTGGTGACACCGTCGTTGTTCACGTAAGCCGGCGCGATATCGGCTTCGGCATAGACGAAGCTGCCCTGGTCCTCGTAACGCGTGATCTTCGCGTCCGGCCCCCAGCTGCCTTGTCCGGGCGGATAGACGATGTGGTCGCCGGCGCCGCGGTCGTCGAAGCCGAGCGTGTTGTGCGATGGCAGCGTGTCGAGGATCCCGTAGCCGCCGGAATTGATCAGCAGGTAATCAGCACCGCGCTGCAGCGTGATGTGACCCTGGTCCGCGTGCTGATGATCCTCGATGATCGGGCCGTCGGCCAGGCTCAACCAGACCGCCGACGTGCCCCAATCCGAACGCGCGTACAACGGTCCCGTGACTTTGGCCAGGTACGACAACGCAAACGCGCCGGCGCCAGACTTGTAATCCGTCATCGCGCCCGGAATCGGCGAGCCGGCGTCGGCCAGCAGCTGCCGCGCATACGGCGCCATCGGATGATTCGGCTGATATTTCACGAACGCCATCATCGATGCGACGAGCGGCGTCGCCGGCAAATCGTTCCAGTCGCCACCGTCGTAGAACGTCACGCGATCGGGCTTGGTGCCGTGGATCGTGGCGGGCACGAGATTCGCCGTCCATTCGAGCTGCGGCGCGAGGTCTTCCACCGCGCCATCGGACGCCGTAAGCCGTTTCCACAAATCGTACAGCTGCAGCATGTCCTGATTGGTGCCTTCCGAATACGTGCCTTGCGGCCCATACCCGCCAGCCAGATACGTCTGCATCTGATTGAAGGTCTGCATCAGCAGCGCATGCGCGAGCGGCTTCAAGTCGCCGCCCGACGAGGCGCGTGGATTGTTCGAGTCGGTCGCGTACGCGGTGAACATCGCGCCGGTCAGATATCCGCGGATATAGTAGTTGCCGATCGGGTTCTCGCCGAGATTCGGGCCTTCGTACCCCGCCGCCGTATACCAGTCGAGCTGGCCGTTGAGCACCGTGTAGAACTCCTGGCGCAACGATTGCGTCAAATCCGGCGATTGGCGCACGGTGTCGTAGCCATAAGCGAGCCCGACGTTCATTGCGCGCATGTTGTATCCGGGGCCGTCGGGTTTGACCGATTCGACCGCCCCCATGAGGTTGCTCGTCTGCGTGTAGTCGGAGCCGATGTATTGCACGAACACGGCTTGGTTCGCCGCGGGCGCGGCAGTGAACGTCAGCGTCGTGCCGTTCACCGTGAAATCGCTGGCGGCGATTTCGATATCGTCCGCGGTCGAGGTCGCCGCGACGTAGTACGTGCCGGCAGGATGATGGCTGCCGAGCCAGTGCAATACGTTGAACTCGCTGCTGCCATTGACCTCGTCGCGCATCGACACGTGCCAGTCGACTTCCTTGATGAATTCGGGCGCTGCGTTCGATGTTGCGCCCGCCATCGTCGTGCTGATGCGCAGCACCGGATAAAGCGCGGCCGAATCGTATTCTTGCGTCACGCCGGTCTGCGTCGGACCCGAATAGACGAACGGCGTGACGGTCGCCGCGTTGGTGTACACGTGCACGGTTGCGCCCGCCAGCGGCGTTATCGGCAACGTGAATGCTTTCCTCGTACCATCGCCGAAGGCGAGGAATTGATGATTCTGGTTCGATGCGATTACCGGATAGCTGCGCGCCAGCGTCTTCAACATCGCGACGGCTTTCTTCGAATACAGCGGGACGTTGGCGTCGCCGCGCAGCGAACCGGCGGCATAACACAGCCCGTAATCCTGCGCCGCCTGGCGCCAGTCGAATCCGGCATAGATATCGCTGATGACGGAGTCGAGGTCCGAGTCACAGCGTGCCTTGAGCGAATTCCAGACTGTATCGTCGGCCGCCGCGATCTCGACATCCGGCTGCGACACTTTCCAGTAACGCTCGAAACCATCGGCAAAGACGCGATCGGCCGCCGCGGCGGGCATGACGAGGCCCAGCAGCAGACCGGTAAGCAGAAGTCGCAATGAGTGCATACAGGTTCCTTGGCGGTGCATAACCCGAATCCCTAGTCGAATCCGTTCTTGAAAATCTGATCCACGCCGAATCTTCCGAACCGGTCCGAGTCGTGGCCGCTCGCATCGATCGCGCCGATGTCCGCACGCCGACCATGGGCGTCGTTGTCGGCGGGATCGCCCGCATCGATCACCGCGCTGCCATTGGCCGGCGCGTAGTGCGCGCGGAACAGCGCGAGGATGCCCGACAACGTTTGCGTCCGGTTCCACACCGCCGCTTCGTCCACGAAAGCGGCGTACGGATAGATTCTCGGCGCGGCGAACGGCGACGCGCCGAGCTGGCCATCCTTGACGCCGACGCTGCCGCTGCCGCTGACGTCGTGCGCGGCGAAGCCCGGCGTCGCGCCTTCGCTCATTCCGGCAATGTCGTAATTGTCGCGCGTGCTGTTGTCCGGCGAAAGGAACGCGTTGTAATCGACCGTGCCGAACGTGCCGGGATCGCCGCGCACGTGCGGGTTGCCGGGGCCGTTCTCGTAGTCGCGCGTGTACGTCATCAGATTGTTGCGCAGACTGTCCACGTGCGAATTGTTGCTGATTTCGACCACCGGGCCGGTGAAAGGAAAATTGCCGAGGGCGAAGTTTTGGCTGACGGCATTGCCGCCGCCGTCGAAGGTGTTGTTGTAGATCTGGATACCACTCTCGCCCGAGTAGAACCAGATGCCCTGATCGAGCTCGCCGCCGCCTTCCTCGGGCGCGAACACGTTATGGTGGATCGCGGCCCCGTCGTTGCCGCTGCGCAGCCAGGTGTGACCATAGCCGTAGATCAGGTTGTAGCGGAACTCGCCGGCGACGTCCTGCACGGGCCATGACGAGCCGCGAAACAGGTTGTGCTCGATCAGGATTCCGGTGCCGGCTTGTGAAGCCACCATATTGAAACCCTGGCTCCAGCCGCCGCGATAGTTGTGATGCGAATAATTGCCGCGCAGGGTCATGTTCGAGCTGCCGCCGATCACGTTGATCGTGCAGCGGGGGCCGATCAGGATGTTGCCCTGCGCATCGCTGTCGCCGCCGATCAGCCAGTGGCTCGTGCCGTCGAAGACCAGCCGTCCTGCGCCGATGCGATTGCCCTGGAAGAGTTTCGTCGCCTGGGTATCGCCGCTCAACGTGAGAATCGGCGGAACGTCCGGATTGGAGGCGTCGAACGCGAGCAGATTATTCGACCGAAATTCATTGTTGCTGACGGTCGCGCCGTTCGTCACGGTCAGTGTCACGGCACCGGTTGCCTCGAACACGGTATTTTCGATGTCGAGCGCCGTCGCCACGCCGCTGATACCGGCGGACGTCGGCGAGCCGAGCCCCGTCACCACGCTGTCCTTGATCGTGAGCGTACCGTTCGGCCGCACGATATGGCCATTGCCGATCACGATCACGTTGTTCCAGTTCAC
>Ga0207671_10000696_pt1 | contig 43529 bp, 33 predicted proteins | sample KBSC24metaG_FD_184352 | JGI IMG/M metagenome (GOLD analysis project Ga0207671, IMG submission 184352) | Corn rhizosphere microbial communities from Kellogg Biological Station, Michigan, USA - KBS C2-4 metaG (SPAdes) (version 2) | ecosystem: Host-associated > Plants > Roots > Rhizosphere > Soil...
GCCTGCGGCTGCTTGGGTGTGACCGATGTTCGACTTCACCGATCCGAGCCACACCGGCTCCGCGTCGGAGTGCGCGCGGCCGTAGGTCGCCAGGATCGCGTGCGCTTCGACCGGGTCGCCGAGGGCGGTGCCGGTGCCGTGCGCCTCGACGACGTCGACCTCGTGGGCCGCGAGCCTGGCGTCGGCCAGCGCGCGGCGGATCACGTCCTGCTGGGCCAGGCCGTTCGGCGCGGTCAGGCCGTTGCTGGCGCCGTCCTGGTTGACGGCGCCGCCGCGGATCACGGCGAGGACCGGGTGGCCGGCGCGGCGGGCGTCGCCGAGCCGTTCGAGCAGCAGCATGCCGGCGCCTTCGGCGAACGCGGTGCCGTCGGCCGAGGCGGAGAACGCCTTGGCGCGGCCGTCGGGAGCCAGGCCGTTCTGCCGGCTGAACTCCACCAGGTGCCCCGGGTTCGCCATCAGCGTGACCCCGCCGGCCAGCGCCAGCGGGCACTCGCCGCGGCGCAGCGCCTGGACCGCGAGCATCACGGCGACCAGCGAGGAGGAGCAAGCTGTGTCGACGGTGATCGCAGGGCCCTGGAAGCCGAAGGTGTAGGCGATGCGGCCGGAGGCGACGGACAGCGCGGTGCCGGTGAGCAGATGGCCGTCGGCGACGCCGGTGGGCTGGTACAGCCGCGGGCCGTACTCGGCGGCCATCGCCCCGACGAACACGCCGACCGGAGAGCCTTCGAGCCCGGTCGGGTCCAGGCCGGCGCCTTCGAGCGCCTCCCACGCGGTCTCCAGCATCAGGCGCTGCTGCGGGTCCATGGCCAGCGCCTCGCGTGGGCTCAGGCCGAAGAACGCGGCGTCGAAGCGGTCCGCGTCGTGCAGGAAGCCGCCGAAGCCGGTGGTGCAGGTACCCGGACGCTCCGGACCGGAGCCGAGCAGCGCGTCGAGGTCCCAGCCGCGGTTGGCCGGCAGCGGCGTGATCGCGTCGGTGCCGCCGGACACCAGGCGCCACAGGTCGGCCGCCGATTCGACGCCGCCGGGATAGCGGCAGCCGATCGCGACGACGGCGACGGCGTCCTCGTCGGCCTGCTCGCCCTCGTACACCGGGACCGGCAGGTCGCGGACCTGCGGGACGCTCGGCGCGCTCGGCTCGGCGCGCTTGAGCCGCAGCCGCTGCGGGGTCTCGGACTCAGGTCGCGGGGTGCCGACACCGGCGGCGGCGCCCACTTCGGCCAGCTCGGAGTGCAGATGGTCGGCGAGCCGCTTCGGGGTCGGGAAGTCGTAGACCGCCGAGGTGGTCACCCGCAGGCCGGTGAGCGAGCGCAGCCGCTGGCACAGGTCGACGATGCCGGAGGAGTCGAAGCCGAGGTCCTTGAAACTGCGGGCCTGGTCGATCGCCCGGCGGTCGGCGTGTCCGAGGACGAGCGCCGCGGTGTCGGCCACCAGGTCGCGGACCTCGGTGCGGCTGCGGACGGTGGCGGTAGTGGCAGCGGCGGCGGCGGCGGTGGTAGCGGTAGCCGTGGCGGCAGTGGCGGCGACGGCGGCGGCGGCGGTGGCAACAGTGGCGGTGGTGGCGGCAGCAGCAGCGGTGGTGGTGGCGGTGGTGGTGGTGGTGGCGTTGGCAGCAGCCGTGGCGGCGGTCGGTGGCTGGTAATCAGTGCTGGTTTGGTCCGGCTGCGGCGCACCCGCGAGCCAGTGGCGCTCGCGCTGAAAGGCGTAGGTGGGCAAGTCGACAAGCCGGGCTCCGGGGACCGCGCAGTCCTCATCCCAATCGATGTCGGCCCCCGCGACAAACGCTTCGGCGCGAGCGAGCCGCAGGTGCTGCTGCCCGCAACGCAGGGTGCTGACAGCGACTGCTTCCTCAGCGGCCTCCTCGATGGCCTCGACCAGCACCGGGTGCGGGCTGGACTCGATGAACAGCCCGGCGCCGAGGTCGACAGCCCTGCGCACCGCCTCGGCGAACCGGACCGGCCGGCTCAGGGTGCGGCTCCAGTAGTCACCGTCGAGCTCAGCGGTGTCGATCGGCTCGCCGGTCACCGAGGAGATGAAGGCGGTGGGCACGCTCCTCGGCCGGATCGATGCGTGTTCCTTGCGTGCGACAAGGAGGGCGGCGTCCTCCAGCCCGAGCGCACCGATCGCTGTCGCCGCCGCGATCTCGCCCATGGAGTGGCCGATCACGAAGTCGGGCTGCACTCCCCACGAACTCCAGAGCTCTGCCAACGCCACCATGACCGCCCACAGCGCGGGCTGCATCACCTCGGTCTGCGACAGGTCCGGGGATCCAGGCCGCTCGCGCAGCACATCCAGCAGCGCGTAGCCGAGATGTGGTTCGAGCGCCTGCGCACACTCATCGAGGCGTCGTTCGAACACCGGGCAGGAGCCATCGAGAAGGCCGCGTGTCATGCCCGGCCACACCGAGCCTTGGCCGGGGAACACAAGGGCGACTGAGCCTGAGGCCGCGCGTCCGGTGACCACCTCGGGATCGGGACGGTTCTGCGCGAGCGCGTCAAGGCCAGCCTTCAGCGCGGTGCGCTCGGTACCGAAAAGCACAGCCCGGTGCTCGAAGCGAGTACGGGTGCGAATCAGGGAGAGCGCCACATCGGCGGTATCAGTGGCCGCATTGCGCTCCAAGTGGTCCGACAGGCTGCGCGCCTGGCCACGCAGTGCGTCGGCAGAGCGCGCCGAGAGCACCACGGCACCTGGGGCGGCCAGCGGCGCGGTCGCAGACTCGGCCGCACCAGCCGCGGGTGCCTCAGCAAGCACCAGGTGGCAGTTGGTACCGCCCATGCCGAACGAGCTGACTCCCGCCACCAGCCGCCGCTCCGGATGCGGCCAGGCACGCGGTTCGCGCACGACGTCGAGCTTCAGATCGGCGAGCGGGATCCGAGGCGAGGCGGTGCTGAAGTTCAGGCTCGGGGCAAGCTCCCGGTGCGCGAGGCTGAGCACGACCTTGAGCAGTCCGGCGATGCCCGCAGCGCCCTCAAGATGGCCGATGTTCGTCTTAACCGAGCCGACGAGCAGCGGGTCAGCGCCGTCGCGCCCCTCGGCCTCGGCCATCGCACCACCGAGCGCGGCGGCCTCGATCGGGTCGCCGACCGCCGTCCCGGTGCCGTGCAGTTCCACGTACTGCACCTCGGAGGCGCCGACCCCGGCCCGCCGCCAGGCGCTGCGGATGACCTCGCGCTGCGCGTCCGCGTCCGGGACGGTCAGGCCCGTGCCGCCGCCGTCGTTGTTGATCGCGCCGCCGAGGATGACGCAGTGCACGGTGTCGCCGTCGGCCAGCGCGTCGGACAGCGGCTTGAGCACCAGCAGCGCGCCGCCCTCGCCGCGGACGTAGCCGTTCGCGCGCTCGTCGAAGGTGTAGCAGCGCCCGTCGGGCGAGAGCGCGCCGAAGCGGCTGATCGTCTCCGTGGTCTCCGGCAGCAGGTTGAGATTGACGCCGCCGGCCAGCGCGATCCGTGAGTCCCCGCGGCGCAGGTCCTCGCAGGCGCTCTGCACGGCCGCCAGCGACGAGGACTGGCCGGTGTCGACCGTCATGCTGCGGCCACGCAGGCCGAGCACGTAGGAGATGCGGTTGGCGATGATGCCGCGCTGCACGCCGGCCAGCGTGTGCGAGCTCAGCGCCGCGGCGCCGTGCCGGTCGACGAGGGCCGCGTAGTCGGCCGCGATGGCGCCGACGTACACGCCGGTGTCGCTGCCGCGCAGCCGGTCCGGCGCGATCCGGGCGTGTTCGCAGGCCTCCCAGGCCAGCTCCAGCATCAGCCGCTGCTGCGGATCCATCGCCGCCGCCTCGTGCGGGGAGATGCCGAAGAAGCCGGCGTCGAACCGGTCGACCTGGTCGAGGAACCCTCCGCGCCGGTACCCGGCCGCGGTGCCCAGCGGCCAGCGCCCGGCGGGCACCTCGCCGACGGCGTCCACGCCCTCACGCAGCAGGGCCCAGAAACCGTCGGGGTCCGACGCGCGCGGCAGCCGGCAGGCCATGCCGATCACCGCTATCTGCTCAGCGGCCGGCGCTGCGTGCACGGGCGTGCCGCCTCGCTCGCTCTTCCGGGAAGACATAGAACACCCACCGTCGCAGTACGTTCGGGCTCGGCCAGGGACGGCCGTGGCTGCGGAAACTTTCAAACCGGTCCGAGAAGTGGGCGCCGGCGGGCCCAAAAAGAGACTGTTGAACATTTGATGCGAGGTCAAGGCCGATAAGCCGCAGCCCGATGACATATAAGGGCTGACACGAAGCTGTCAGCAGCAAAACTCCGAACCGAGTTCGGGTATTGTCGGATGCCGTCGAAAATACCGTCGCGCAGCCGCACAGGGAGCGGATCCGTGTCAGGGTTCGTGGACGCGAGCCGGAGGACGGGCTCCAGATTCCGGATCGCCGACCGCCCCTTCACCGGCGCGACCGGCGCACTTAGCCGTCCGGGACAGTTTGCCCGCGGCGACTTGGCTGTGACGGACGAGGCGCGATCCGTGACCGGGCGATAACGTTCCTGCTGTCCGAATCAGCACTCTTAGATCACCGTTGACAACCTGTCACGCGGCGTTCCACCCCCCTTCCGTCGAACTTAAAGCTGATTTCCCCCAGCGGTTCGATGTCTGACACTCCCCCGCAATCGTCATTCCCCGTGATGACGATTGGACGGGTGCGCCCGCCGTGCCTTCTCCCCCATCCCCCCACGAAACAAGGGCCTCTCATGATGAATGCGACCCCGGACAGGGCAGTGCCGTTCCAGCGCGACGGCGGCGTCCTCCTCGTGGGCGGCATCCCGGCGGACCGGCTGGCCGAGCGCGTCGGGACGACACCGTTCTTCGCCTACGACCGAGGGCTGATCAGCGAACGGGTGGCGACGGTGCGCGCCGCGCTGCCCGAGGACATCCACCTGAGCTACGCCGTCAAGGCCAATCCGATGCCCGCGGTGCTCCAGCACGTGAGCGCCCTGGTCGACGGCTTCGACGTGGCCTCCGCCGGGGAGCTTCGCGAGGCGCTGAACAGCACGATGCCCGCCGGGCACGTCACCTTCGCCGGCCCGGGCAAGACCACGGCGGAGCTGCGGCAGGCGGTGGCAGCCGGGGTGACGGTCGAGGTGGAGTCCGAGAACGAGCTCGCCCGGGTCCGCGAGGTCGGCGAGCTGCTCGGCGTCCGGGCCCGGATCGCCCTTCGGGTCAACCCGGACTTCGCGATCCGCGGCTCGGCGATGCACATGGGCGGCGGCCCGCAGCAGTTCGGCATCGACTCCGAGCGGATCCCCGGGGTGCTCACGGCGGTGGCGGACGCGGAGCTGGACTTCCAGGGCTTCCACGTCTTCGCCGGATCGCAGAACCTGGACGCCGAGAGCATCTGCCAGGCCCAGCGCCGCACGGTCGACCTGGTCCTCAAGCTCGCCGCCGCGGCCCCCGGGCCCCTGCGGTACCTGAACCTGGGCGGCGGCTTCGGCATCCCGTACGCCGCCCGCGACCGGCCACTGGACCTCGCCCCGATCAGCGCCAACCTCGCCGAGCTGATGGACACCGCGATCCGCTCCGAGCTGCCCTCGGCGCGCGTGGTCATCGAGTTGGGCCGGTACCTCGTCGGCGAGGCCGGGGTGTATCTGACCCGGGTGGTCGACCGCAAGGAATCGCGCGGGCGGACCTATCTCGTCGTCGACGGCGGGCTGCACCACCAGCTCGCGGCGTCGGGCAACTTCGGCCAGAAGATCCGGCGGAACTATCCGGTCCAGCTGGCGACCGGAGCGGACCGGGCCGAGCGCGAGACGGTCGACGTCGTCGGCTGCCTGTGCACGCCGCTGGATCTGCTCGGCGACCGCGTGAGCCTGCCGCCGGCGCGAGTCGGCGACCTCGTCGCGATCTTCTGCGCCGGCGCGTACGGCATGACGGCCAGTCCGACCGCGTTCCTCGGCCATCCGGCACCGGCCGAGGTCCTGGTCTGACGAACGGAGCGACGCGATGCTCGCCCAACCCCAAGCGGAGCTGAAAGTGCTGACCATTCCCGGACCGGCGGCGCGCGCCGTCGGCATCGCGACCGTCCGACCGCCGACGCCGGCCGACCGGCCCGCGCGGTTCCCCGCACAGCCACCGCTGTTCAGCGTCCTGGGTCCGCTGCAGGTGCACGGCGACCGGCAGGTCCCGATCACGGCCCGCCGGCAGCAGATCGTGCTCGCCCTGCTGCTGCTGAACGGCAACCGGACGGTGCCTTTGGAGAGCCTGGTCGACGCGCTGTGGGACTACGATCCCCCGGTGACCGCCCGGGCCCAGGTGCAGACCTGTGTCTCGGCGCTGCGCCGGGCGCTGCTCGAGGCCGGCCTCGGCGAGCGGATCCATCTGCGGGGCGGCGGCTACGACATCGCCGTCGGCCCGGCCGAGTTCGACCTGCTGGTCTACGAGCGCCTGATGGTCACAGGCCGGACCGCGGCCGCCGCGAACCATCCGGCGCAGGCGCGCGCCGCGTTCCGCGAGGCGCTGTCGCTGTGGCGCGGGGATCCGCTGGCCGGCATCGACAGCGGGGCGATCCAGGCTCACAAGGTACGGATCGGGGAACGGCGGGTCGAGGCGATCGAGGACTGCATCGACTCCGAGCTCCAGCTCGGCCGGCACCACGAGGTGGTCGGCGAGATCTCGACGCTGGTCGCCGAGCACCCCTTGCGCGAGCGGCTCGTCAAACAGCTGATGACCGCGTTGCACCAGTGCGGCCGGCGGGCCGAGGCCCTGGCCGTGTACCGGAACGTGCGGCAGCGGTTCGTCGAGGAGCTGGGGCTCGAACCGGGCCACCTGGTGAGCCGCGCGCATCAGGAGATTCTGAGCGGTTCGCCCGGCGGCGAGGAGGCGACGGCAGCGCGGCACGGTGCCTTGGAGCCCCGGCCGTCGACCGCCGTGCAGGTGCCGACACCGACATCAGTGCCCGTACCTGCGCCGGCACCTGTCCAGCTACCAGTACCGCGCATGCTGCCGGCCCGCATCCCGTTCTTCACCGGCCACGCCGAACTTCTCAAGACCCTGTGTTCCCGCCTGGTCGAGGACTGCGGTTGCGGCGCGGGGCTGGTCACGGTGATCACCGGACGCGGCGGAGTGGGCAAGTCGGCCGTCGCGAACGAGGCAGCGAACGAAGTAGCCGACGAGTTCCCCGACGGCCAGCTCTACGCGCGGATGGCTGCCGGCGGAGACCGCACCGAGAAGGTTTCCAACGTCCTGAAGCAGTTCCTGTCCGCACTCGGCTTCGCTCCCGCGCAGATTCCAGCCGGGATGGAGGACCGGGCCGCCGTGTACCGCAGCGCGATCGCCGGACGCCGGATGCTGGCCGTGGTCGACGACGTGGCCGACGAGGCGCTGCTGCGTCCGCTGGTCCCCGGCACGTCCACATGTCGGTTGCTCGTGACCACCCGCGCCAGGACCGCCCCGCTACTGGGGTCCGCAGTCTTCGAACTGGACGTGTTCAGCTCGCGCGAAGGCGTTGAGCTCCTGGGTGCGATGATCGGCCCGGGACGGATCGATGCGGAGACCGCTGCGGCGATCGAGCTCGTCAGCCTCTGCGGCGGACTCCAGGTGGCGATATGCAGCGCCGCCTCCCGCCTCGTCGCACGCCCCCACTGGACCATCGCGGACTTCGTGGCGCGGCTGCGCGACGACCGCGGCCGCCTCGACCAGCTCGACAGCAGGGGCTTCGACATCCGCGACAGCTTCCGGCGCGGCTGCCTCGGCCTGTCCCCCGTCGCGCGCCACCTGTTCGCCCAGCTCGGCCTGCTGGAGTCCAGCACCTTCAGCGCAAAGGTGGCCGCCCAGCTGCTCGCCCCGGAGGCGGGCCTGGTGAGCGAGGCGCTGGAGAGCCTGGTCGACGCACGGCTCGCGGACATCGTCTCCGGTACCGGCGCGGCTGCCACCTACCGCATGCACGAACTGGTCCGCATCTTCGCGCGCGAGTGCGTCTTCCGGGACGGGTTAAGCGTTTCCGGCTGATGCTAGAGGTCGATCACGACCTTGCCCTGAACATGCCGGGCCGCCTGGAGCTCGACGGCCGCGCGGATCTGCTCGACCGGGAAGGTCGCCGCGATGGGCACCCGCAGACGGCCGACCGCGACAAGGCGTGCGATGTTCTCGAGAGCTTCGGGCCCGGCGTTGGCGCCGCTAACCGCCTGGACCCCGTCGACCACGCCCGCGATGGTGCAGATGCGGCCGTCCGGAACCCCCAGCTCGCGCGCGGCGTGCACCGTGTCCGTCCCGTACAGGTCCAGGGCCGCGGTGATCGGGCCGGCGTCGAGGTCGCGGATCCTGCCGATCAGGCCCTCGCCGTACGCGACAGGCTCAGCGCCCAGGCTTCGCAGATGCTCGGCGCTCGACGGCGAGCCGGTCCCGATCACCCGGGCCCCCGCAATCCGCGCCAGCTGCACAGCGAACACGCCGACTCCGCCGCCCGCGCCGCCGATCAGCACCGTGTCCTGCGGACCGAGATCGAGCACTGCGAGCGCGGCGGCTGCCGTGCTGCCCGCGATCGAGAGCGTGGCGGCGGTGCGGTCGTCGACGCCGTCCGGGGTGTGGTGGGCGATGCCGCTGGCGATGTCCCCGTCCGCGTCGACCACGACGAAGTCGGCGACCGCTCGCGACAGGGCGGCTCCGAACACGTGATCGCCGACCGCATATCCGGCCGCCCCGGCACCGACCTGATCGACGACGCCCGCGTAGTCGGTCCCGAACCCGGCCGGCAGGCTCAGGCCGAACCGGGCCGCGGTCTCGGCGTCGGAGAGCATGAACCAGTCCATCGGGTTCAGGCCGGCCGCCGTCACCCGGACGCGGATCTGCCCCTTGCCCGCCTCGGGTTCGGGCACGGTCTGGAGAGTCAGTACTTCCGGACCGCCGAATACCTCCAGCCGGACAGCCCTGCTCTCGCCGCTGCGCGGTCCGTTCTCGTGCTGATGCATGCTCGCTCGTCTCCTGGTGCTCGTGGCGTCGCGCCGAAACGGATCGCGTTCCGCTTACCCGCTCAGGATAATCGGAACGCGATCCGTTTGACCAGTCGAGAGACACCTGTCAGAGCTGCCTCGCGGTGAACAGGGTGATCCCGCGCACCGGATCCACTTCCGTACGTCCGGTTTCGGTGAACCCGACCTTGGCCAGCACGCGCCGAGAAGCGACATTCCAGTCCCAGACCGTTGCCCACAGACGTTCGTGTCCCACCGTCTTCGCCCACTCCAGCACTGCCGACGAGGCCTCGGTCGCGTAACCCTGCCCCCAGACTCGACGCAGCAGCTCGAAGGCCAGTTCCGATTCCCCTGGTGCTCCTCGTCCGCTGTTGATCAGCCCGCAGTAGCCGACGACGTCACCAGAAGCTTTCCGCTCGACCGCCAGCAAACTGGTAGACCACGCCCGGTTGGTGCGGATCGAATCTTCCAGCTCGGCGAGAGTGGGGTGTCCCTCCGCATCGATTCGCCGATGCGGCGGAACCCGTGGATCACGCTCGGTCCACAGCTCCCGCATGACGACGGCCTCTGATACCTGCCAAGGTCTGAGCACCAGGCGGCTCGTCTCAAGGATGACGTCGCCGCTCGAAGTCGCATCGCTTTCCATGACAGCAAGCATCAAGCATCAGGCCAGACGGCTGCGCCCCCAGCCCCGGGCCAGTCGGTAGGCCGCGATCGCTCCGGTCACGAGCCCGATCGCCACGCAGATCAGCGCGGCGCGCAGGGTCTGGCCCGTCTGCCCGTAGACCGCCGCCTGGATCATGCGCAGGCCCCAGTAGCCGGGCGAGATCGGCGCGATGTCCCGTGCCCAGCCGGGCATCAGAGCGACCGGCAGCAGTGCCCCGCCGAGGGCGCTCACCGCGATGGATCCGACGTCCGAGGCCATCATCAGGTCGCCTCGGCTGCGCACCACCGTCGCCAGGGCCGAGCCCATCGCCATCAGCGTGAAGCCCCAGACGGCCACACCCAGCACCAGCAGCCCCGCCGACTTGGGCGCGGGCATCCCGACCACGAGGCAGCCGTAGTAGATCAGCACGATCTGCTGCAGCACGAGGACCGCGTACACCGGCAGTGATTTGCCGATGAGCAACTCGCCCCTGCCGGCCCGGCTCGCCCGCAGCCGGTCCCAGGTCCGCCATTCGCGCTCGATGAAGATCGAGTTGCCGACGATGGCCATGGAGAAGACCGAGAACATCACCATCTGGCCGGTGACCGCCTGGACGACGCCGCCGCTGCGGGTGTCCGAGACCGCCTTGGTGTACAGCGGCTTGAGCAGCAGCATCAGCACCATCGGCGTCACCATGTAGCTGATCAGCTGGCCCGGGTCGCGCAGCCGCAGGATCAGGTTGTGCTTGACCAGCGCACCGGTGCGGTACGAGACGTCAGCGAACATCGGACACCGCCAGGGATCGGTAGAGATCGTCGAGGTTCGGGGTGCGCAGCTCGATCGATTCGATCGGCCCGCGCACCGTGCCGAGCAGCTCCAGCAGCGTCGAGGTGACGTCGGTGGTGGTGACCCGCAGGTCGCCGTCCGCCGCGCCCACCAGGACCTCGCCGGGGAGCCCTTCCAACAGCTCCGCGCTGGTCCCCCGGGCGACGATCCGGCCCTGGGCGGCGACGGCGATGGTGGCCTGGAGCTCACTCAGTTCGTTGAGGTAATGGGTCGTGTACACCACCGCGGCGCCCTCGCCCGCCCGCCGCTTGACCGCTTCGAGCAGGGCCTGGCGGGTCTCCGGGTCGGCGCCCGCGGTCGGCTCGTCGAGCAGCAGCAGCCCGGGCGAGTGGATCAGGGCGGTCGCCGCCTGCGCGCGCCGCTGCTGGCCGCCGGAGAGCAGGCCGGCCGGCCGGTCCAGGAAGGGCGTCAGCCGTAGTTCGGCCGCGAGGTCGTCGATGTGAGAGCGCAGCGCGGCCGCGCGCAGTCCGGCGAGCTTGCCGTACAGGCGCAGGTGTTCGCGCACTGTGATGGACCGGTAGAGGGCGATGTGCTGGGGCGACACCCCGATCCGGTCCCGGGCCTTCACCGGGGTCCGGCCGTCGACGAGGATCTGGCCGCTGTCGGGCTTGAGCAGCCCGGAGACCATCTCGACGAAGGTCGTCTTCCCGGCGCCGTTGTGGCCGACCAGGCCGACGATCTCCCCGGCCGAGGCCTCGAGGCTGAAGCCGTTCAACGCCTGGACGTCGTCGTACCGCTTGGTGAGGTCGATTGCCTGCAGCAAGGTCCTACTCCTTGTCGACGATGGTGGGCGACACGATCCGGCGCAGCCCGACCCGGTCGAATTTGCCGTTCACCGATCTGGGCAGCTGGTCGAGCACCTCGACGTGCGCGGGCAGCATGTAGGACGGCAGGTCCCTGGCCAGCGCCTTGGTCAGCGCGGCCGGCGACGCGGCCGGATCGGCGAGCGCCACGGCGAGCACGACGCGCTGCCCGAGCTGCTCGTCCGGCACGCCCAGCGCCACCGCTTCGGCCACCAGGCCGGTGGCGTAGGCGGCCTCCTCGATCTCGGTCGGGCTGACCCGGTATCCGGAGGTCTTGATCATCTCGTCGTCGCGGCCGACGAAGTACAGGAAGCCTTCCGCGTCGCGGTACACCGTGTCGCCGGACCAGACGGCGATCTCCGGCGGAGTCGCCCCGTCCGCTCCGGGCACCGGACGGAAGCGCGCCGCGGTGCGCTCGGGATCGCGCCAGTAGCCCAGCGCCACGAGCGCGCCGCGATGCACCAGCTCACCGTGCTCCCCCGGCTCGCACGGCGACCCGTCGGGCCGCACCACCAGGAGCTCCGCGTTCGGAATGGCCTTGCCGATCGAGTCCGGACGGCGGTGTGCCTCGGCGGGGTCGAGAAAGCTGGAGCGGAACGCCTCGGTGAGCCCGTACATCAGGTAGGGCGCGGCCTGCGGGAAGATCTCCCGCAGCCGATACAGGGTCGCCTTCGGCATGCGGCCGCCGGTGTTGGCGAAGTAGCGCAGATGCTCGGCGGCCTCGCGCGGCCAGTCCTGCGCGGCGAGTTGGAGCCACAGCGGAGGCACGCACGTAAGCGCCGTGACATGGTGCCGTTCGCAGAGCCGGATGACGTCGGCCGCCACCAGATGGTTCGCCAGCACGACGTGGGCACCGGCCATCAGCCCGGTGGTGAGCTGGCTGAATCCGGCGTCGAAACTGAACGGCAGCAGGGCCAGGATCACGTCGTCCGCCCGGTGCCCCAGGTAGCCGGCCACGCTCGCGGCGCCGGCCAGCATGTTGCGATGCGAGAGCACCACGCCCTTCGGGCTGCCGGTGCTGCCGGAGGTGTACATCAGGGCTGCGATGTCCTGGTCGATGATCGCGGCGCCGTCGGGAACCGGGGTCGGTTCGGCGGCCTCCACCCCGGCCCAGACGGACACCTCCACGCCGTCCACAGCCAGCAAGCCCGGATCGTCGACGCCCATCAGGACGACGGAGGACACGGAGGTCTCCGGGGTCAGCGCCGGCCTGACGGTCTCCCAGCGCCGGGCGGTGGTGATCACCATCCGGGCGCCGCTGTCCTTGACGACGTGCGCCAGCTGCAGAGAGCGCAGCAGCGGGTTGGCGGGCACCAGCACGGCCCCGGCCGCGGCCACCGCGAGCAGGGCGACCGCCGTCTCGATCCGCTTCTCAGCGTAGATCAGGACTCGGTCGCCGCGTCGTATACCGCGCTCGTGCAGGCCGTTCGCGGCTCGCGCGACCCGCTCGGAGAGCTGCGCGTAGGTCAGCGTCTCGCTCCCGAAAGTCAGCGCCGGCCGGCCGGGGTCGCCGCCGCGGAGCACGTGGTCCAGCCGGACCGGCGCGAGCGCCCGGGGGCCGGCCTGCTCAGACATCGGCGAACCGGTCGGCCCCGACGAGGCGGCCGACGACGTTCCAGAGCGAGCCGACCGTTCCGAAGGTCTCCTCGGTGATCAGGTCGTCGGGCAGTTCCAGGCCGAAGGTCTCCTCCAGATCGGTCAGCAGCTGGACCACGCCCATCGAGTTCAGGCCGAGGGCCGTGAGGTCGTCCGAGGCGGCGAAGTCGACGGTGTCGGCATAAGGAAGGTGCGCCTGCAGGGTCTTGCGGAAGGCGACCGGGATGTTCGTCGTCAACGTGATCTCCAGGGGACGGCGGGACGGACCTGTCTGCGAGGGAGTCCACCACGCACCGCGCTCAATCCACCCTCGAACCGCTATCGCCCGCAGGAGGGGAACAGGGCCGCGACGAGAGCGGACCGGGAGCAGCGCGGGGCGACGGTGGCCGGCTCGATAGCGGCTTGAGTGAGCGCTCTGCCACGGTGGCTTCGACCGAGGCATCTTTGGACATCTCACCTGCTGGGAGGCAGTGTGACCATCACCATGACGGCCTTCGCGGCCGAGGCCGCACCTGTCGCTGACGAACCCGACGAACCCGCCCGCGATGTCCTGGCACATGACGGCGGGCCCGACGCCCTGGCGCACGACGGCGGGCCAGACGTCCTGGCACACGACGGCGGGCCCGAAGCAGACGTCTACCGGCACGCCGTGCAGCAAGGAGCCATCGAATCGCTTGAGGACACCGCGTCCATGCTCGGTCTGCCGCTCCCGGAGATGTTCGCCACGATCACCCGGCTGATCGAGCTGCGCCTGCTCCGCACCGATGACACCGCGGGACACCGTCTGGTGCCGGTGGACCCGGGCACGGCGGCCGCCGCGCTCGTCTCCCCGGTCGAGCGCGCGATGTACGAGCGGCGCGAGCTCGCCGACCGGCTGCGCGACCGGATCGAGGCCGTCACCCGGCCGCCGGGCGGCGGCGCGGCCCCGGTCGGCGCCATCGACCACCTCGACGGGGCGGCCGAGATCCGCGGCCTGTTCAAGGTGGTCGGCGAGACCTGCCGCAAGGAGGTGCTGATCCAGCGGCCCAGCCACGAGGACGAGGACCTGCTGGACCACCTGCTCGAGCCCTGCTACCAGGCGCTGGGCCTGGGCGTCGAGGTCCGGATGGTGAGCCCGCACCGCAGCCGCGCCGGGTTCGCCTCCCGGGCCAAGGCCAAGCGCCTGATCGAGGACGGCGCGCAGATCCGCACGGTCAGCTATCTCCCGCAGGCGGCCGTGGTCTTCGACCACTCCCTGGCCGTGATGCTCACCATCCCCGGCTCCGGCCAGGCGCCGACCGCGCGCCGGATCCGGGACGGCGAGGTCGTGCGGTACCTGGTCGATCTGTTCGACCAGCTGTGGGAGGGCGCCGCGCCGTACGACGTCGCCGAGCCCGGATACGCGGACGTCACCGACAGCCTGCACCAGTCCATCGCCCGGCTGATGGCCGAGGGCCTGACCGACGATGTCGTGGCGCGGCGGCTGGGGATGTCGGTGCGCACCTGCCGGCGTCATATCGCGGCGCTGCTGCGGGATCTGGACTCGGTCAGCAGGTTCCAGGCCGGTGTGCAGGCCGCGGGCCGGTTCGCTATCAGCAATCCCGGCACGGCCTGAGTTTCCTCTTCCAGCTCTCCAGCTTTACTTCCAGACGCCGGCGGTGCACCCAGACCGCCGGCGTCTTCTTCCTGTCAGGGCCCATGTCAGGTCTTGGCGTCCAACCGCCCGGTGTCGCCACCGAGCAGCACCGACGCGGGATCCACCGCCTCCACCAGCAGCCAGCCCTCGCGCAGCGGTCCGCGCGCGTGGACCAGTACCCAGTCCCCGTCCCGGATCGACCCCGCCGCGAGCGCCTCGTGCAGCTTCAGCCAGCCGTCGCACGGTCCGCGGCCGGAGAACCGGTGCTCGGCCCGGCCGGGACCGACGCCCGGAGCACCTTCGCCGCAGCCCAGGACGCGCAGCGGACCCTCGCCGTGACGCAGTCGCAGGCCCACCGCCTTGAACCGGCCCGGCACGCGCGCGTCGACGAACAGCGGCTCGTCGCAGATCACCGCCGTCGCCCCGGTCTCCGGCGGGACGGCCCACTCCAGCATGTCGAAGACGGCGGTCCCGCTGAGCTCCTCGAGGTAGGTCAGCCCCACGTCCTCGCCGGTCCAGCCGGACTCGTGCACCAGCTGGGCCAGGGCCGCCACCATCGAGTCGCGCAGCGGGCCGGAGCGCACCAGGAACAGCGGCTGCGCCGCCGGCGGGGCACCGAGGCCGGCCAGCGCCAGCGCGCCCACGCCGGGCCGCCCGGCGGCGTCCTCGTTCTCCGGGGACAGGACCAGGACGTGCTCGGGCGGAATGCCGTGCTCCAGCTCCAGCCGGTCCAGCACGGCCAGGTCCGGCCGGACGGCGTTCAGCGGCAGGTAGTTCTCGAACGGAAGCGTCGCCGCGCTGAGCGCCTCGACGCTCAGTCCCGCCCTTCCGGTCGCCGCGTATTCCGGCCCGCCGCCGTTCACGAGTCCTCCAGAACTTCTACGATCAGTGTTTGTATGTACATCCCCTGACCCACCGCCACCAGGCCGCACCGGTCGCCGGGGCTGAGCCTTCCGGTGCGGTCCGCGTGCTCAAGGGCCATGAGCGCGTCGACGCCGTAGTTGTGGCCGCGCTCGGCGACCAGGTCCAGGCAGATCCGGTCCCAGGGGAAGCCCGCGTCGTTGCTGAAGCCGCGCCACATGGTCCGGTTGGACAGGTGCGGCATCACCCAGTCGAGCTGCTCCAGCTCCAGGCCCGCGGCGCGCGCCGCACCGCGGACACTGTGCACGACCTGGACCCGGACGGCCTCGGCGAAGGCCGTGGCCTGCGCCGGCGACATCCGTAAGTTGCGGTGGAACCGGGCGTCGCGGACCAGCGCGCCGCCGAGGTACCGGTACCGGGCACGCCCGGCGCCCGGCCCCTGGACGAGGACGGCGGCGACAGTGTCCCCGGCCACAGTGAGGCCGGGCACGACCCGCGCGTGCTCGTGCCGGCTGCCCTGGTCCCCGCCGAGCACCAGCACCCGCTCCGCGGGGTCGGCACCGGGCCGGTTCAGGAAGCGCCGGGCGAGTTCCACCGCGCGCAGCACCGAGGTGCAGTTGATGTGCGAGACGCCGGTGAACGGGACGCCGGGCAGGCCGAGCCGCTCGCGCAGCCGGTCCCGGAACGCCCCGCACAGGTCGGGCTCCATGAGCAGCAGGGTGTGTCCGTACAGGACGAGCTGGGCGGGGCGGCCGTCGAGCGCGGCCCGGCCGGCCTGGACGAGCAGGTCCTCCAGGCGCTCGTCCTCGGCCAGCGTCGGACTGTCGCGCAGCCCGTGCAGCTTGGCGAAGATCCGCCGCTCCTTGAGCCCGCTGCCGGCCCGCTCCAGGATCCCGTCCACCGACTCGACCCGGCCGGGCAGCCGCACCGCGACCCGGGACAGCCCGATGCCCGGGGCCGATGCCGCGGCACCGGCACCGGCACCCCTGTCGGTGCCGGCACTGGCATCGGGACTGGCAGCACTGGCACTGGCACCGGGACTGGCACCGGCGCCGCTGTCGGTGCCGTCGCCGGCACCGACCTGACCCGGCACGGCTGCTAGACCTTCGCGGACTTGGCGAGCCCGGCCTCGACGTAGTCGACGAGGCTCGCGACGGTGTTGAACACCTCGGGACCGAGCTCCTCGGGATCGACCTGCAGCCCGATGTTGTCCTCCAGCACCATCAGCAGCTCGATGACGCTGGTCGAGTCCATCGTCAGGTCCTCGAACAGCCGCGCCTCCTCCGGCAGCGGGGGAACCTCGCGGTTCAGCACCTCGGACAGGCTGCTGCGCAGCCGTTCCAGAATCTCGGCACGGTCCATCACAACTCGCTTCCCTCGACAGGTGAACAGGCCAAACCTTGTGCTGTGGCGCTTGTGCTGTGGCTCGGATCCATCTAGCCAGCAGGCTCCACAGACCGTCAATGACCAGGCCATTGGCAGCTTTCTGCCGCTTATTCGGTGCCTGCGGCGGTATGGCGCGCGACCGCGTGGTGTCCGTCTCGCTGCGCAAACTGTCGGGCTCGGGCGTCTGGCCCTGATGACGACGTGCACATCGTCGGTTTCCCGCTCGGCCGAAGGACTGAGCCGTGCCCGGCCGGCCTGAGATCGTCTGCATCCGCGGCTCCACCCGGTTCGCGGACGAGATGCGTGCGGCGAACCGTGGTCTGACCTTCGCAAGTGTCTTCGTCGTCGCGCGTGGGCCCAGCCGGCACCGGCGGTGGTCAGCGGAACGGAGCGGCCGGTGGCATCGGGTCGGGCGGCTCGACCAGACGGTATTGATAGGCCACCGCGACCAGTTGTGCGCGATCCCGGGCTCCGAGTTTGACCATGGCCCGGCTGATGTGGGTCTTGGCGGTGGCCTGGCTGATGAACAGCGCGGCGGCGATCTCGTCGTTGCTCATGCCGTGCGCCGCGAGCCCGGTGACCTCGCGTTCCCGGTCGGTGAGCAGGGCCAGTGCCCCGGGGTTGATCCGGCGCGCCGGGGTGCGGGCGACGAGCCGCGCGATCAACCGGCGGGTCAGGCCGGGTGACAGCAGTGATTCACCGCCGGCCACGACCCGGATGCCCTGCAGCAGTTGGCCGGGATCGGTGTTCTTGATGAGGAAACCGCTGGCGCCCGCGTCCAATGCCTCGATGACGTATTCGTCGTGGTCGAACGTCGTGAGGATCAGCACGTGCACGCCTGCGAGTGCGGGATCCTCGGCGATCCGGCGGGTCGCGTCCAGCCCGTCGACCCCTGGCATGCGGATGTCCATGAGGACGACGTCGGGATGGGTGTCCCCGGCCAGGTTGACCGCCGCGAAGCCGTCGGCTGCCTCGCCCACCACGATCATCCCGGGCTCGGCGTCGATGAGGGCCCGGAATCCGGCGCGGACCAACGTCTCGTCGTCGGCGATGAGGACCCGGATCGGTTCGGTCATGGTCGCTCCAATGTGGGGATCACGCACCGCACTTGGAAGCCGCCGTCGGGGTGCGGGCCAGCGGTGAACTGACCGGACAGGGCCACGGCCCGTTCGCGCATGCCGGTCATACCGTGGCCGTCCCCGCGGTCATCCTGGTGTCCAGGGCCGGCACCCTTCCCGTCGTCGCGGATTTCGATGACCAACTGTGCGGGTCCGTAGCAGAGGTCGAGCTGAACAGTGCGGGCGCGGGCGTGGCGCACGACGTTGGTCAGCGCCTCCTGGATGATCCGGTAGGCGGCGAGGTCGACTGCCGCCGGCAACGGCCTGGCGCTGTGGGGAACGTTCAGTGTGGTCCGCACGCCGGCCGCACGGACGGGATCCAGTAGCGCGTCGAGTTGGTCGAGGCCGCCGCGCGGCGCCCGGGGCTGGTCGGGGTCGTCGCCGTCGGCCCGCAGGATGCCCAGGATGGTCTTGACGTCGGTCAGTCCCTGGTCGCTGATCTGCTTGATCGTGCTCAGCGCCGCTACCGCCTGAGCCGGTCGCGTAGACATGAGGTGGATGCCGACCCCGGCCTGCACGCTGATGCCGGCCATGGTGTGGCCGATGACGTCGTGCAGTTCGCGGGCGATGCGCAGTCGTTCCTCGACGACGCGACGGCGGGACTGCTCCTCACGGGCCTGGGCCTCGCGGGCGAGTCGGGCGCGGGTGGCCACCAGAAGTGCCCGGTTGTATCCGACCGCGGTGCCGGCGGCGCCGGCGGTGAAGGTCATCCATACGGCGTTGCCGCTGATCCCGGCCGGCGCGGCGCCGTCGAAGGCCACGTGGATCGCCAGGAGCGCGGTGAACGCGGTCATCGCCATGCCGGCCAGTCCCCACCGCCACCCGCGCAGAGCCGCGAGGGTGTAGCAGCCGATCAGCGGGGTCAGCGGGACCAGAGGACTGGGATAGTGGCCGACGGCCCAGGCCAGCGCAGCCAGATTGAGGACGGTCGGCACCGACCTGGGGTAGCGGCGGCGCAGCGCCACGGCGCAGGCCACCACGGTGACGAGCCCCACCGCGACCGCGTTCAGCGGGCGGGGCTCGTCGATCCACCGCAGCCTCGCGCCGGCCGACATCAGCACGACCAGCGCCACGCCGAGCCCGAAAACGGCATCGATCCGGCCCGGCGCGACCTGGCGCACAGTACTGACCATCTTCGGCGTCTGCATCGCGGGACATTCTGTCGCCGTCCGCCGGTGGTGCGCATCCGCTGTCAGCGGTGCTCTGACATACCACCCTCGGCGTAGCCGTCTACCACGTGGAGCTGACCTACTCCGGCGGGATGAGCCGGGAAACGCGCCCGCCATACGACGCGGCCCGCCTGTGCCCGGCGTCACGATCAAGCCGTGACGAGCGACAGGAGAAGATGATGACAACAGAGGCTCCCGGCGCGGATGGGGCTTTGGCACGGCTGGCCCGGCTCTGCTACCGGCGGCGCCGCTTGGTCTTGCCGGCCTGGATCGTCGGCGTCGCAGCCGTCGCATTCGTCGGCTTCGGCTTCGGCGCCGCCCCCGACAACGACATGTCCGGCGGCGGCTCCAGGTCCGCCAAAGCACAGGCGGTGATCGAAAGACACTTCCCCGAACTGCAGGGCGACACCCTCACGCTCGCGATCAAGGCCGACAAGGGCATCGACGACCCCGCCGCCCGGCAGAAGATCGAGAAGGTCGTCGCCGAACTGGACGCCTCACCGGTCACCGGCCCGGTGACCTCGCCGTATCAGGACGCGAGCCTGGTGACCAAGGACCGCCGGATCGCCCGCACGATCATCCCGCTGACGGTCAAGGACGCGAATAAGGGCGACGTCAAAGTCCTTGTGGACGCCGTGAAACAGGCCTCCGGCGACGGCGTTTCTCTCGGCCTCGGTGGACAGCAGGCGGAGAAGGCCGAGACCCCCGAGCAGGGTCCGGGCGACAGCGTGGGCGTGCTGGCGGCGGCGGTGATCTTGTTCATCGCCTTCGGTTCGCTGGTGGCGATGGGCCTGCCGCTGGTGACGGCGCTGATGGCGATCCTCGGCGGCCTGGCCCTGACCAAGCTGTCGGGGCACCTCGTTCCCGCACCGGACTTCACCGTGATCTTCGCCGCGCTGATCGGGCTCGGCGTCGGCATCGACTACGCACTGTTCATCGTGACCCGCTACAAGGACGCCATCCATGACGGCGAGAATCCGGAGAGCGCCACCGTCAAGGCCATCACCACCGCCGGTCACGCCGTGCTGTTCGCCGGCACGACCGTGGTCATCGCGATGCTCGGTCTGATCACCATGGGACAACGGCTGATGACCGGGGTCGCGATCGGCGCATCGGTCACCGTGCTGATGACCATGATCGCCGCGGTGACCCTGCTGCCGGCGTTTCTGGGCTTCGTCGGCTACAAGATCGACTCGCTGCGGCTCCCGCACCGTACCCCACGCAGCAGCGAATCCCCCGACGGCCCGGCCCCGACGCGTCGGACTCCCGCCGAGCGCTGGGCCGGCGCGGTGCAGCGCAGGCCGATGATCGCGGCGGTTCTCGCCGGTGCGGGCCTGCTGGTGCTGGCCGCACCCGCGCTGTCGATGCACCTGAGCCTGCCCGATGCCAGCGTGCAGCCGCACGACCGGAGCAGCTACGCCTCCTACAGGATTCTCTCCGAAGGCTTCGGCCCCGGCTATGGCGCACCTCTGATCTTCGCCACCGAGGCCGGCTCGAAGGACGAGTTGAGCCCCGTCGTCGCAGCAGTCGGCACGACCGACGGCATCGCCTCCGTCACACCGCCTCAGACGAGCAAGGACGGACAGGCCGCCGTCTTCACCGCCTTCCCCAAGACCGGGTTCCAGGACGAGGCGACCACGCGCCTGGTGCACAGACTGCGCGACGATGTGCTGCCCGACGCACCCGCCGGCGACAAGGTCTACATCGGCGGCCCGAACGCCGCGGCCATCGACTACTCGCAACAGACCGGCTCGCGCCTGCCGCTGATGATCGGGGTCGTCATCGTGCTGTCACTGGTCCTGCTGGTGGCGCTGGTCCGGTCGGTCACGATCGCTCTGCAGGCTGCCGTGATGAACCTGCTGTCGATCGGCGCCGCCTACGGCGTAATGGTCGCGATCGTGCAGTGGGGATGGCTCGGCTCCGCGCTCGGCTTCACCACCCCCATGCCGATCACGACCTGGGTACCGCTGACCATGTTTCCGGTCCTGTTCGGCCTGTCGATGGACTACGAAGTCTTCTTGATCTCGCGGGTCCGCGAGGAGTACGAGCGAACCGGCGACACCCGAACCGCCGTGACTCGCGGACTGGCACGGACCGCGAAGATCATCACCGCCGCGGCCGCCATCATGATCTCCGTCTTCACGACCTCGCTGCTCGGTCCCGACGTCTCGATCAAGCAGGTCGGCCTGGGCATGGCCGTCGCCGTGTTCATCGACGCCACCATCGTCCGAATGCTGCTCGTCCCCGCGGTGATGGAGCTGTTCGGCAACGCCAACTGGTGGATGCCAGGACGCCGGACGCAGAGCGCGGTCTCGGCCGCGCCCGCCGAGTCCGGGGAGAGAGGTGTGGCCAAGGTCTGACCTTCGGCTGTCGAAGCCGACCCGCGACCGGGCTGACCGAACCCGCACGTTGCGGCTGGTGCCGCCGCGGCCTCACCGAACCGGCGCGCGCCGTCGTCAGGTAAAGAAGGGCCCTGTTTCGCCACCGTCGCGCACCTGGTGAGGCGACATGACCGCGGCTATCGTCCCGAAACGAGCGGTAATCGGTCCGCCCATCCGCATCGCGAAAGGCGCCGAACGATGTCGGTTCCCCCGCCCATGTTCTCCGGCCTGAACACCCCGAGTGTACTGATCATGCTGGGCGACGGCGTCGCCGGCGCGCAGTTCGACAACCTGATCGGCGAACTGGCCGCGCACCAGCTCGAGGTGCACCGGGCTGCCGGGCCCGAGCAGGCCAGGGCGATCGTGCGCGCCGAAGCCGGCCTGGGCGCGGCCCTGATCGAGTGGGACAGCAGCGACACCGGGATGGACGGCCCGGCGGGTACCGGGCAGGTCCTGCGGGCGATCGCCGACCGGTTCTCCGGGCTTCCCGTGTTCCTGCTGGTGGAAGGCGATGGCGGAGACGTTCCGCTGTGGGCTTACGAGGTCATCCAGGGCTGCATCTGGCCGCTGGAGGACACCGCGGTCTTCATCGCCGGAAGAGTCGCCAAGGCCGTCGCCGACTACCGCGAACGGGTACTGCCGCCGTTCTTCAAAGCGCTGCGGCACTTCGATTCCTCCAATGAGTTCTCCTTCCACACACCGGGCCACGCCGGCGGGGTGGCCTTCTTGAAGTCGCCGGCCGGACGCGCCTACTTCGACTACTTCGGCGAGCGCCTGTTCCGCAGCGACCTGTCGATCTCGGTCGCCGACCTGGGGTCCCCCTTGGAACACACCGGGCCGGTGGGGGACGCCGAGCGCAACGCGGCCCGGGTGTTCGGCGCCGACCGCACGTTCTTCGTGCTCAACGGCAACTCCACGGCCAACCGGATCGTCGGCCACCACAGCGCGGTCGCCGGGGAGCGGATGCTGGTCGATCGCAACTGCCACAAGTCGATCCTGCACGCGCTCACCATCTCCGGCGCCAAGCCTTCCTACCTGGTCCCCCAACGCAACGGTCTGGGTCTGGCCGGCCCCATCGCGCCGCACGCACTGCGTGGCGCCGACAATGCGGTGTCCGCCGTGGTGACGAATTCCACCTACGACGGCTTGTGCTACGACGCGATACGCGTCGCCGACCTGCTGGCCGACTCAGTGCCGCGGATCCACTTCGACGAGGCCTGGTTCGCCCACGCCGCGTTCCATCCTCTGTACACCAACCGCTACGGCATGGCTGTACGCCCCGGCACCATCAGCGACGAGCGCCGTCCGACCGTGTTCGCGACACAGTCCACGCACAAGCTCCTGGCCGCACTGTCCCAGGCGGCGATGGTGCACCTGCGCTCGGCCCCGCGCGATCCGGTGGACCCGGAGCTGTTCAACGAGACCTATCTCATGCACAGCACGACATCGCCGTCCTACCCGATCATCGCGGCCCTGGACGTGGCCGCGGCGATGATGGACGGTCCCGGCGGCGAGCACCAGATGACCGAGGCCGTCACCGAGGCGGTCCGATTCCGGCAGGCCATGGCCCGCCTGGCCGACCGCATCGCCGGCAGCGGCGACCGTCCCGACTGGTTCTTCGGCGTCTGGCAGCCCGACGCCGTCGCCGGCGCGCGAACCGAGGCGCTGGTGTCCGATCCGGGCCACTGGGTCCTGGAACCCGGTGCGCCGTGGCACGGCTTCGAGGACCTCGAACCCGGCTACTGCCTGCTGGACCCGGTCAAGGTCACCATCACCTGTCCCGGCATCACCGCCGACGGCACACCGCAGGAACGCGGCATCCCGGCCCGCGTCGTGGCCGCGTATCTGGAGACCCGCAACATCGTGGTGGAGAAGACAGGCGACTACACCCTTCTGGTGCTGTTCTCCCTCGGCACCACCAAGGGCAAGTGGGGAACCCTCATCGACGCCCTGGTCGACTTCAAGAACGCATACGACAACGGGACAACCGTCGAAGACCTGATCCCGGACCTCAAAGCGACCGGATCACTGCGCAGCCTGTGCGAGAACATGCACGCCAAACTGCGCGACCTCCATCTGGCCGACCTCCTGGACGAAATCTTCACCGAACTGCCGGCCCAAGCGCAGACGCCGTCCGAATGCCACGCCCGCCTGGTCCGCTCCAAGGTCGAACGCGTCCGCCTGGAAGACCTGCCCAAACGCATCGCCGCATCACTCGTCGTCGTGACGCCACCCGGCATCCCGATGCTCATGCCGGGCGAAGAGCTCGGTCTCGCCGACGGCCCGGTTCTGCGCTACCTGAGCGCTTTGCAGGAACTCGACCGCGCGTTCCCCACTCTTGGCACCGACCTGCACGGTGTTCACCATGGCGGCGACGGCGGATTCTGGCTGGACTGCGTCAGGGACTGAGCTCGCCGACAGAGGTTCGAGCCCAGCTCACCGCGCCGGGTACCGCAGTGCCGCTCGATGCTGCGTACAGAGATAGACGATGCCGCGGCTCTCCGGTAGTTCACGCTCGCGCAGGCCCCCGAACTCCGGGTCGAGTGCGAGAAGTGCCTTACGGAGCTCGCGGAAGTCCGGATTCTGGGTGCCGCCTGCGCCGCGCGACGGCTTCATGCCTTCGGCATCGACTTCCAGGTTGTCGGGCAGGTGGTCGAGGAGCTTGCAGGTGAGTTCGATTCCTGAGCGGGCCTGTGCGGGGAGAGTGGCGCCGGCGACAGCACCGAGACCGGGGGTCACGAGCGGGAGCGCCAGTTTCAGGCCGGTCAACACGGTTCGCAGGTACGGGGCGTACCGGTGCATCCAACCCGGTAGTGCTGCGAGTCGGTAGACGCCGGCGCCGTCGGGCAAGGGGTGGGGCTGGTCTGGTTGTTCGCAGTAGAGCTGCAACTCGTAGTGGAGCTTTCCAGACTTGGTGAACGTGAAGATGCCGGGGCAGTGGTCAGGTTGCTCACCGCGGCGTTGGAGGAGATCGCGCACTGAGTCGAGGACGAGGAGTTGGTTGCGTTCGACCCGGCCCGTCGTCTTCACCAGGTCTGTGAGGGTCTGCTGGATCTCGTCGAGGCTTTGCCGCAGGGGGACGGTGCGCAGCCCCAACAACAGCGCAGCGGGATCCACCTGCTCACCCGACCCGTTGCACTGCAACATCTTCCGGCGCCTGAGCATCCGTTGCGCCATTTCGTATTCGAATTCGTACGTACACGTGCCCTGCGCCGCTTCGGCTTCGGGATCCCCGCCGCAGGGACACGGGACCATGCAGCGCACCGGCATGCCCGGGTAGCGCTCCTTAAGGATTCCCGTGAATCCCTCATTGAGGATCGACAGGAAGGTGTGCGGTTCCGAAGCCCGCACCGCGAGGCGCACGGTGGGCTGGGCGAGGCCGTCGTCGGTCAGGAGGGCCATGGCCGGAACGACGGCACCGTGGTGTTCCAACAGGACGCCGCCGGACCACGCGGTGTTCGTGGTGAAGCGGTGTTCGCGGGCGATGAACCAGGACGGGATGCCCGCCTGCCGCGACGCGAGCTGGTAGCTGATGTGCAGTTCCTGCGCGTCGGCCGCGTCCAGGGCCGAGGCCCAGGCGCGGTCCAGGTCCGGCGGCGCACCAGCCGGGAGCCGCTCGACGACCAGCGCCACATCCTCGTGGCTGGGGTCGTCGAGCCGGTAGGCGAGGTCGAACCGCTCCATCAGCGCGGTGAGCATCTCGATGAGGCCCGGGTCGTCGATATCGTGCCAGAGTTCGTCGCGATGCCGACGGCTGAGGACCCCGCCGCGGTCCGTCAGGTGCTGGCTGTCCAGGATCCGGGTCATCATCGAGTCGACCCAGGACGGCTGGAGTATGACGTGTTCCCGAAGCAACGGGTCGTTCGCGAAGTGCAGGATCTGGCCGCGGTCGTGAAGAGCGCGCAGCAGGGCCGTGTGCTCGCCCGAGGTGGTGACACCGGCCGCGTCGAGGAGGCTCTCGGCCCGGCGGCGGGTGATCGACCGTCCGGGCTCGGCTTCAAGGGCCTCCGCGGCACGGCACCAGCTGGCCGGCCAGCGAACTCCCATCAGCGGAAGCGTCCGGGCGTGTTCGGCGATCGCCGCGCGCAGCTGATCGAGGCCGAGCCCGTCCTCGCAGTCGACCTCGAGGCACGCGGCCACCTGCGGGAAACGACGCTTGATGTCCCCGGCATCGAGGTCTGCCACGGAGTCCCGGCAGTGGGTGGCGACGATGATGACCGGGGCCTCCGGCGCGGCGTTCCGGATGGCGTCCAACCACGCCTCGACCTGGCCGCCGGCCCGCCAGCCGCGCCGGCTGTTCCACACGAGGACGAAGAGCGAACGGTCACTCAGGTAGAAACGCTGGGTCGCCCGGTACTCCAGCTGGCCCCCGAAATCCCAGACGTTGAGACGTGCCTGCGGGCTCTGCAGTTCCGCGGAGAGATCGAGCGGGTCGAGATGGACGCCATGCGTCTTCGGCTCGTCGGGATCGTACGAGAGCCCGCACAACGCCTTGGTGACGGAGGTCTTGCCCACGGCGGCTTCGCCGACGACGATCATCCGGGATTGCCACTGCGCTTCGCCGGTGTCGCGAACCGCACGGAGGTATTCGAGAAGGTCCGCGGTGTCGGAGGAACACACCTCGGGTGGCGGGTTGCGGATCGGGTTGCCGCGAACACCCAGCTCCTCGAGGCAGGGCAGGTCCACCAGGAACTCGGGCAGTTCGGTGAGGACGTTCATATTGGCCTGAAGCGTCTTCAGCTTGGTCAGGCGTGAAATCCACGCCGGGAGGGTCGCCAGCCCGCACGAGTCGATGGCCAGGTAAGTCAACCTTTTGAGGTTGCCGAGCGAGAACGGGAGTCCTTCCCGGAACCCGTCGAGTATGAGCGACTCGAGTTGATCCAGTTCACTCAGCCAGTCCGGAGGCACGGCGAGGCTGTGCGCACTCAGCGTAAGCGCACGCAGCCGACGCAGTCCATCTGACTTTTCCGGAAGCTGGTCTATTTTGTTGTTATGCATGTAGAGCTTGAAGAGCCGGGGCAGTTCGATGACGCACTGCGGGATTCGGGCGAACTCGTTGTGTCCCAGGAAGAAAGAATTTAGCTGGTCCAGCTCCAGCAGCCATTCGGGGAGATCGCGTAGCTGGTTTTGGGTAACGCCGAGTTCCGTGAGGCTTCGTAAATTGCGAACCCAGTCGGGCAGTTTCGTCAGGCCTGATTTTTGCAAATGCACACTGGTAAGCCAGGTCATCTCGCCTAGCCAGGCAGGCAGCTCGCCCCCGTCTGGCCCCCCGACCAACAAAGTACTGAGATGTGTGGCTCCGCGCAGCCACTGAGGCAACTCCGGAATCGGGTTCCCATCGATGGCCAGCGTTGAGAGTTTCTCGAAATCGCCAAGCCAGTCTGGTATCCCGCGAATCTCGTTTCCTGCCAGACTGAGCGATGACAAGTGAGGCAATCGTTCGACCTGCGCGGGGACCTCGGACAGACCGTTGGACGATAGGTTCAGATAGCTGAGATTCGCGAGTTCCGGCAGCCAATCGGGGAGCTCACGGATATTGTTTCCATCGAGACGAAGGATCTTGATGGCGGTCAGATCCCGAATCTCATCGGGAACAGCAGTCAGGCCACAGTTCCACAGAGACAACTCCGTCGCCTGCGTCTCTCGCGCGATCCGAATACGCTCCTGCGCAGACCTGTCCCAATCGGACCTGGGCAAAGCCGCTACCCCCGTCAGTGATGCGTGCGGAGGTCTCAGCCTACCGACAAACGCCGTGCACCGGATCGAAGTGGACCAGCCCAGCACGGTTACTGTTTCTACCCGACCGCCTCCGGCACCGCCGCCCGCGCCAGCCGCACCTCCGCGACAGCTTCAGCCCGCATCAGCGCCCAGCCTTCAGCGCACGGCGTGCGCGCCTGGATCAGGATCGGCTCGCCGTCGGCGATCGTCCCGGCCGCCAGCGCGTCGAACAGGTCCAGCCAGCCGTCGCAGGGGCCGCTGCCGCTGAACCGGTGCGCGGCCTGCTCGGCCGCCGCGTCGGGCGCGCCCTCGCCGCAGGCCAGCACGCGCAGGGGCCCTTCGCCCGGGCGCACGCGCAGGGCCACGGCACAGAACCTGGCCCCGCCCACGCGCGCGTCCGCGTACAGCGGCTCGTCGCAGATCAGGGTGGTGGCGCCGGCCTCGGGCATCACCCAGTCCAGCAGGTCGAACACGACGGTGCCGCCGAGTTCCTCCAGGTGCGTGAAGCCGGCGTCCTCGCCGGCCCACTCGAAGCCCTGCACCAGTCCGGCGAGGGCCGACACCATCGAGTCGCGCGGCAGGTCGCGGATCAGGTACAACGGCTGCGCGTCCTCCGGGGAACCCAGCGCGGCCAATGCCAGGGTGCTGACATCGGGTTCGTCCGACAGATCGACGTCGTCGTCGGTGGCGAGCTGCATCGCGTGCTCCACGGGGATACCGCGGGCTCTTCGTTCGTACCGGGCCGCAGCCCTGATCGAAGCGGACGCGACATCGACGTGCATCGGCGAGTAGTTGGTGTAGCGCAGCACCGCGATGCCGAGTGCCTCCACACTGAGATCAAGCATCTGCGTCTCCTGTCTGGTATCCGCGCTCGACATGGAGCCGCTGCATGTTCCCGGTGCCGTCCATGAACTCGAACGCGCACACGTCCCGCGTCCACTTCTCCAGCAGCGGATGCTCCAGAAGCCCGCCGGGCCCCATCACCCGCGCCACCCAGCGCCCCGTGGACACCGCCATCTCCACGGCCGCCAACTTCACCGCACTGGACCAGTAAGCCCGCTCCGGATTGCGGTCCAGGTGCGCGGCCGCCTCATACAGCGCCTCACGCGCAGCCTCGGCCCGCGCCACCGCGACGTCCAGCCCAGGGGCGGTTTTCCGGTGCTCACCGACGTAGTCCACCATCGCCAGCGACGTCCCCACCGCCATCGCGGCGACGTGCAGCCGCACCTGGTTGAACGTCTTCAGCGCGCCCCAAAGCCCCCGCTGCGCCACCGGCAGGTGCTCGCCGAGCATCATGTCCCCGGCCACCGGCACGCCCTCGAACGCCAGCTCGCTGAGATAAGCCCCCCGCATGCCCACAGTGTCCAGCCGCGCGCCCGACCAGCCCGGGGCCGGCAGCTCCACCAACGCGGCCCGGATCGACAACGCCGAACGCCCCGTCCGCCCGAACACCACGCCCACTCCGCCGCGCGCGGCGTTCCCGACGAACTTCTTGGAGCCGTACAGCAGCCACCCACCCGCGCCGTCGCGCTCGAACCGCGTATCCATCGCGCCGGCGTCACTGCCGTGGGCGGCCTCCGTCATCGCGAAGAACGGCCACGTCCGCCCGCCGTGCATCCGCCGGTAGAACACCTCTTGCTGCGCCGGATCGCCCAGCAGAGACACCATGACGCCGGCCAGCCCCGGCCCCGGGCAGGCCAACGCGGTCGCCGCGTCGCCCCGCGAGGTCTCGGTGAAAGCCACCACCGTCTCCAGGCAGGTGCCGGCGTCAGGGTGCTGCGGCTCGCTGACGGCCGACTCGCGGAACTCCACCGGGATCTGGGCCTCCCGCATCGCCGCGAACACCGGGGAGTCGAAGTGCGGCTCCATCGCGTCCGGATCCGTGTCGATCGCCAGTGCCCGAGCCCGCAGGTCGGCACCGGCCTCGCGCGCGCGGTCACGCACAGCACGCAAACGATCGTCGAGCTCGATCATGCTGATCCCTCCTGTCCGATCAGGACCTTGATGGCGGCCTTGATCCAGAGCCTGCTCACGCCTCGTCGTCCAAGACCTCGACGACCACCGCTTGGAAGTACGCGCCCCGAGCGGTGGCCACCAGCGCGCAGCGGTCACCGGGGCGCAGCCTCCCCACGCGCTCGGCGTGCTCGAGCCCCATCAGCGAGTCGGCACCGAAGTTGTGGGCCCGCTCGGCGAGCAGCTCCAGGCAGATCCGCTCGAACGGGAAGCCGGACTGACCGCTGAAGCTGGTCCACACCATCCGGTTCCCGAGGCCCGGCATCACCCAGTCGATCCCGTCGAGCCCCACGCCCGCGGCCTCGGCCGCGCGCTGGATCACCTCGGCGGTGTGCTTGCGGATGGACTCGGTGTTCGTGGCGAACTCCTCGCGGGTCATCCGGAGATTGCGATAGAACCTGGTGTCCCTGCTGTCGGCGCCGCCGAGGTACCGGTAGCGCGGCCGCTCCGCGGCGTCGGGGTGCTGGACCACCACGGCGGCCACGCCGTCCCCCGAGACCGACCGGCCCGGGAAGACCCTGGCGCGCTCGAAGATGCTGCCCTGCTCACCGCCGAGAACCAGCACCCGGTCGTCCGCGGACGCCTCGCGCCGGGCCAGGAAGCGGCGGGCGAACTCGATCGAGCGCAGGACGGCGACGCAGTTCACGTGGGAGACCCCGTAGACCGGCGCGTCGCCCAGGTTGAGCCGGTCTCGCAGCGCCTCGCGGAACGCGCCGTCGCACAGGTCGATATGCCGCGTCAGCAGCGTGTGCCCGTACAGCACCAGCGAGGCCGGCCGGCCGCCGAGCGCCGCCTTGCCCGCGTCGAACAGCAGGTCCTCCGTCCGCTCGCCTTCGGCCAGACTCAGGACGGTGCGCAGGCCCAGGGCGTTGAACATCCGGGCCTCACGCTTGCCGAACCCGGCCCGGACGACGACATCGGCCACGGACTCCTCACGGCCGGGCAGCCGAACGGCCACCCGGGTCAGGCCGACGGCCCCCAACGCGGTCGCAGAGTAGGCCATCAGGACTCACTTTCTGATCGGGAACGACTGCCCGCTGCCCGGGCAGCCAACGCGGGCCGGTCGGTCTTCCGGTTCGCGTTGAGCGGGAACTCGTCGACGTACTCGTAGCGCAGGGGGATCAGCGCCCTGGGGAAGAACGCGGCGAGCTCCTCGACCAGCTCGCCGACGGGACGCGGTTCGCCGACGCAGAACGCGAACAGCTCTCCGCCGACGGCCACGGCCACGGCGTCGGTGACCCCGCCGCAGCGCCGCAGCGCCGCCTCGACCTCGGCGAGCTCGACCCGGATGCCGTGGATCTTCACCTGGTGGTCCCGGCGGCCCAGGTAGCCGAGTTCGCCGTCGGGCAGGCGCAGAACCAGATCGCCGGTGCGGTACCAGCGCCTGGCGTCGCGCTCGAGGAAGCGGCCCTCGTCGTCGGCCGGATCGAGGTAGCCCGGAAACATCTGCGGGCCGGTGACGCACAGCTCGCCGCTGTCCGGATCCGGCTTGCCGTCGGTGCCGAGCAGCAGGTACTCGCTGCCCGGATGCAGCGAGCCGATCGGCACCACGTCGTTGACGCACCGCTCGGGCGAGGTCACCGGATCCCAGCGGTGCACGCTGCAGGAGATGGTCAGCTCAGTGGGCCCGTAGAGGTTCTCCACGCGGGAGTTCGGCGCGGCGGCCTGCCAGTCGGCCGCGTCGCGGCTCAGCAGCGGCTCGCCGCAGAACAGGCTGTAGCGCAGTCCGGCCAGGCAGTCCGGGACGAGCGCTCCGCGCCGCCGCAGGAACGCGATGACGCTGGGCGAGGAGAACCACACGGTGATGCCGTACTGGGCGACCGTGGCGGCCACCGAGCCGAAGGCCCGAGGCGGTACCGAGACCAGGGTCCCGCCGCTGCCCCACGCCGTGAACAGGTCGAACATCGCCAGGTCGAAGGTGAGGTCGAAGGTCTGGGAGAACACGTCGGCCTGGTCGAAGCGGTAGCGGTCGTGCACGAAGCGCAGATAGGCGCAGACATTGCGGTGCAGGACCGGCACGCCCTTGGGACGCCCGGTGGATCCGGAGGTGAACAGGATGTAGGCGATCTCCTCGGGTCCCGGCGTGCGGGGCCGCTCCAGCGGCGCGCCACCGGTCGGCTCGTGCACGACCGGAACCGTCGCCAGCGCGTCGGCCAGGTCCGGCACGACCGCGAGACCGCGCTCGTCGACCACGAGGACGTCCACCTCGGCCGCGGCGATCATCTGCCCGGTCCGCTCGGCCGGGAAGTCCGGGTTGAGCGGCACGACCGCGGCCCCGGCGTAGCCGGCGGCCAGGACCCCGGCGTACGCCTGCTCGCTGCGGGCGGCGAGCAGGCCGACGCGGCGCGGCCGGTGTCCGCTGTGCCGGGCGATCAGTTCGCCGGCCAGGGCCAGCGCCCGCTCGTGCAGGTGCCGATAGGTGAAGTGCTGCCGGCCGATCCGCAGCGCCACGGCCTCGGGGTCGGCCAGCGCGCTTTGCAGGAACCAGCCGTGCAGGTGGTCATCGGAGACCCTCGGCTCCGTCACCGGCGCCAGAACGCTCATCGTCACTCTCCCGCCATCGCTCGCGCCACGTCCCGGCGGCCGACGGGCAGACCGGTCATCCCAAAGACGTCCGGGCCGGAGACGGGCACGCCGTAACGCTCCTCGAGGCGGGCCAGCCGTTCGAGAATGTCCGCCGCCTGCCGCCGGCCAGGATCCGAGACGGCGACCGCCACCACGAGATCGACCTGGTGGGTGAGCGTCACGGCGATCTCGTCGATCCCGGCCTCCTCGGCCAGCCGGCGCGCGCCGCCGGACAGCCTCACCGCCGGAGCGCCCCACTCGTCGGAGCAGACCTCGATGTCCGGCCAGCGCAAGCCCTGTCCGAAGCCCCGGCCGATCAGCTTGCAGGTGGCCTCCTTGACGCAGAACCGCCCGGCCAGCCGCTCAACGCGGCGCGCCGAGCCGGCCTGCCCGGCCTCGGCCAGCTCGCGCTCGGTGAACACCAGGGTGCGATAGCGGGGATGCTCGGCGACCCGCGCGAACCGGGACACCGACATCAAGTCGACGCCGATCCTCATCGCGATCCGACGCCTTCGCGCGCGATGTCGCCGGCCAGATGCACGGCGGCGACGTCCACCGCGTCCAGCAACAGCCAGCCCTCGCGCTGCGGGCCGCGGGCGTGGATCAGCACTCGTTCTCCGTCGCTCACCTGCCCGGCGGCCAGCGCCTCATGGAACGCCAGCCAGCCGTCACACGGGCCGCGGCCGGAGAACCGGTGCTCCGCGGCGTCCGCGCCCTCCACGCCGACCGCGGCCGCCGAGGCGCCCTCGCCGCAGCCCAGGACGCGCAGCGGACCGGGGCCCCGGCGTACCCGCAGGCCCACCGCCTTGAACCGGCCGGCCGCGCGCATGTCGGCGAACAGCGGCTCGTCGCACACGATCACGGTCGCCCCGGCGTCCACCGGGACGGCCCACCGCAACAGGTCGAAGACCGCCGTCCCGCCCAGCTCCTCCAGGTGCGTGATGCCCACGTCCTCCCCGGCCCAGCCGGACTCGTGCACCAGCTGGGCCAGCGCGGCCACCATCGAGTCGCGCAGCGGACCGGAGCGCACCAGGAACAGCGGCTGGGGCGCCGCCGGGACGCCGAGGCCGGCCAGGGCCAGCGCGCTCACGTCGGGACCGTCCCAGACCGCGCCGCGCAACGCCAGCATCATGGCGTGCTCGGGCGGTATCCCGTACTCCTTCTCCAGCCGGGTGTGCGGGAACGCGAGCCCCGAGGAGCCCAGGGGAACGTAGTTCTCGAACGGGAGCGTCGCAGCACTCACCGCCTCCACGCTCAGACCGGCCGGGCCGGTCCCCGCGCCGTCGGGCTTGCCGCTGTCCACGAATCCCTCCAGCCCTAGGCGTTCGCGGTCTTGGCCAGCCCGGCCTCGACGTACTCGGCCAGGGTCGCGACGGTCTTGAACACCTCGGGCCCCAGCTCCTCGGGGTCGATCTGGAGCCCGACGGTGTCCTCCAGGCTCATCAGGAGCTCGATGACGCTGGTCGAGTCCAGCGACAGGTCGTCGAACAGGCGCGCGTCCTCCCGCAGTTCGGGAACCTCGCGGTTCAGCACCTCGGACAGGCTGCTGCGCAGCTGGAGCAGAATCTCGGCACGGTCCATCACAACTCGCTTCCCTCGACAGGTGGATACAGGCCCGAACTCGTGCCGCACTCGCCGCATGCAGGGCCCTGATACATCTAGCCCGCACGTTTACCAGTGCGTCAACAACCAGGCCGTTGACAGCTTTTTGCCGCTTCCTCGAACCCTGCGACCCCGGCAGGGCTTCAGCCGGTGGGCGGCCGGCGGTCCGCGTCTTCTTCGACGACCTCGGCGATGATCGCCTGGAAGTAGGACCCCAGGCCGATCGCCACCAGCGCGCAGCGGTCACCGGGGCGCAACCGGCCGGACCGGTCGGCGTGCTCCAGGGCCATCAACGAGTCCGTGCCGAAGTTGTGCCCCCGCTCGGGGAGCAGGTCCGTGCAGATCCGGTCCTTCGGAATCCCGGACTGGCTGGCGAACGCGCGGGTGAACATCTGGTTGGAGAAGTGCAGCATCACCCAGTCGAGCCGGTCCATGGACAGGCCCGCGGCCCGCGCGGCCCGGTCCACCGTCTGCGCCGCCTGCTCGGAGCAGAGCTTCTGGAACAGCCCCGCCATCTCGGGGGTCATGCCAGTGGTCTGATAGAAGCGCGCGTCCCGGCTTGACGCCCCGGCCAGGTATCGGTACCGGTGGCGGTGGCGGCCCTCGGCGCGCTGCACGGTCAAGGCCACCGCGCAGTCCCCGGTGACCGTGGTGCCCCCGATGTACCTGTCGAGGTCGCCGTTGGCGCTGCCCTGGTCGCCGCCGAGGACCAGCACCCGGTCGTCGGGATCGGCTCCGGGCCGGTACAGGTATCTGCGGGCGAGTTCCACCGAGCGCAGGACCGACACGCAGTTGACGTGCGAGACGCCGTACACCTCGCTGCCGGGCAGTCCGAGCCGCTCCCGCAGCCGTTCAGGGCTCTGGCCGCCGACGTCGAGCTCGGGCATCAGCAGGGTGTGCCCGTAGAGGACCAGGTTCGCCGGGCCGCCGTCGAGGGCGGTCCGGCCGGCCTGCACGAGCAGGTCCTCCAGCCGCTCGCCCTCGGCCAGGATCAGGCTGTCGCGCAGCCCGTAGACCTTGGCGAACATCTTGCGCTCCAACACCGTGCAGCTCTTGCGCGCCAGGACGTCGTCGACCGGTTCGCTCAGCCGCGGCACACTCACCGCCACGCGGGATAAGCCCACGGTGCCGGGCGGGGCCAAGCCCTGATCGTGCCCGCCGGGCCAGGCCAGGACGCCGGAGTCAGCCATCGGCGTCACCTGTCTGGTAGCCGCGCTCGACGTGCAGCCGCTGCATGTTGCTGGTCCCGTCCATGAACTCGAACGCGCACACGTCCCGCGTCCACTTCTCCAGCAGCGGATGCTCCAGAAGCCCGCCGGGCCCCATCACCCGCGCTGCCCAACGTCCTGTCGACACGCCCATCTCCACCGCGGCCAGCTTCACCGCACTCGACCAGTAAGCCCGATCCGGTTTGCGGTCCAGGCGCGCCGCCGCCTCATACAGCGCCTCACGCGCCGCCTCGGCCCGCGCCACCGCGACATCCAGTCCCGGAGCGGTTTTGCGGTGCTCGGCCACATAGTCCACCATCGCCAACGCCGTCCCGACGGCGCCGGCGGCGACCCTGAGCCGCACCTGGTTGAAGGTCTTCAGCGCTCCCCACAACCCCCGCTGCGCCACCGGCAGGTGCCCGCCGAGCATCATCTCGCCCGGCACCGGCACGCCTTCGAATACCAGTTCGCTGAGATAGGCGCCGCGCAGCCCCACCGTGTCCAACCGCACGCCCGACCAGCCCGGAGCCGGCAGCTGCACCAACGCCGCCCGGATCGACATCGCCGAACGGCCGGTGCGGCCGAACACCACTCCGACCCCGCCGCGCGCCGCGTTCCCGATGAAGCGCTTCGAGCCGAACAACAGCCAGCCGCCGGCACCGTCGGGCTCGAACCGCGTCTCCATCGCCCCGGCATCACTGCCGTGCGCGGGCTCCGTCATCGCGAAGAACGGCCACGTCCGGCCGCCGTGCAGCGCCCGGAAGAACACCTCCCGCTGCCGGTGGTCGCCGAGCACCTCGACCACGACGCCGGGCAGGCCGGGGGCCGGGCAGGCCAGCACCGTCGCCAGGTCGCCCCGGGCGGCCTCGATCAGGCTCACCGCGTTCGTCAGGCAGTTCCCGCGCTCTTCCATGGCCGCGCCGCGGGGCAGCTTCAAGCCGGCGGGCAGCGCCTCGCGGAACTCCGCGGGCGTCTCGGTGATCCGGAACAGCTCGAAGACGTCGGAGTTCAGATGCTCCTCCATGGCGTCCGGGTCGGCGTCGATGGCCAGCGCCCGGCCGCGCAGATCCTCGGCCAACTGCCGCGAGGCGTCCCGGATGGCACGCAGGCGGTCATCGAGCTCGATCATTCCGGCACCTCCTCGCGGGGAACCCAGGTGCCGGCCGCGAGCGTGGACACGTACAGCGCACGCCCGGGGCCGTCGGAGAGGTAGCCCGCGGCGCCGAAGAGCTTCAGGACCTCCCAGCCCAGCACGTCGAGCCTGGTGTGGATGTCGGCGAGCGCCGCCTGACCGCCCTGTGTCTGCGCGTAGGCACGGAGCATCTCGGTGCCCGCCATGACGTCGGCGATCGAGCCCGTGATCAGCTGCTTGCGGATCAGCGGCTCGCCGCCGGACTGCCGGCCGGACAGGTGCTCGACCGCCTGGTCCAGGGCGCGGCGCAGCACGCCGAGCCGGACCGCGGCCAGCAGCCGGCCGGCCTCGGCCCACGCCGGTCCGCTGTCCGGGCCCTGACCGGGGCATTCCAGGAAGACCACGCCCTCCGCGGCGGCCAGGCGGTGGTGCAGCACAGCGGCCCCCTCATCAGGGCTCTCCATGGGGACCGCCGCGTACCGGCCGGGCGCGCTGTCGGGGACCGAGATCCCCGACAGCGCCGCCGCCAGTCCCGCGGCCACACCGGCCTCACGGCCGATCCGCTCGCATTCCGCCATGCCGGTCTGCGGCAAGGTACTGATACTCATGAATCCTCCTCGACCTCGACCACCATCGATTGGAAGTACGCGCCCTGGCCGATGGCGAACAGCACGCAGCGATCGCCGGGCCGCAACCGGCCCGAGCGGTCCGCGTGCTCCAGCGCCAGCAGCGCGTCGGCGCCGTAGTTGTGTCCCAGCTCCGGGACCAGGTCCAGGCAGATCCGCTCCTTGGGGATGCCCGAGGACCTGCTGACCTTGCCCCAGAACATCCGGCTGGTCAGGTGCGGCATCACCCAGTCGATCCGGTCGGCGGTCAGGCCGGCGTCGGCCACCGACCGCGCCAGGGTGCGCACCGTCTCCTCGCAGGAGACCTCCTGGAACTGCGCCAGCTCCTGCGGCGACATCCGCATGTTGCGATGGAAGCGGGTGTGCCGGGCGGCCGCGCCGCCCAAGTACCGGTAGCGCGGGCGGCGCCGCGCGCTCGGCGCGTGGACCACGACGCCCACGGCGGCGTCGCCGGGCACCGCGATGCCGGGGATGACGCGCGCCTGACCCTCATGGCTGCTGGCCTGATCACCGCCCAGCACCAGCACGCGTTCGCCGGGAGCGGCGCCGGGCCGGGTCAGGAAGCGCCGGGCGAGTTCCACCGAGCGCAGCATCGCGGCGCAGTTGATGTAGGAGACGCCGTAGAAGCTGGTGTCGGGGAGCCCCAGCCGGGAGCGCAGCCCTTCCAGACGCGCGTCGGCGCTGTCCAGGTCGGAGCTCAGCAGGGTGTGTCCGTACAGGACCAGCTGCGCGGACTCGCCGTCGAGCGCCGCCAGGCCGGCCCGGACCAGCAGGTCCTCCATCCGCTCGTCCTCGGCCAGCGTCGGGCTCCGGCTCAGGCCGAACACCTTGGCGAACATCCGGCGTTCCATGGTTTCGCGCCCGGCCCGGACCAGCAGGTCCTCCACCGCATCGCTCGACCGGGGCAGGCTCACCGACACCCTGGACAGGCCCAGGGCGCCTTCTCTAGACGGCGGCGAAAGCGACACGGCTCACGCCGCTCCGGTCGTGGCGGGTCCACTTCCTTCGGCCGGCAGCGCATTGCGATAGAGGATCTGCGGGCTCATCAGGTCCTCGGGCTCGTCGCGGCGGCGCACCAGGTGCGCGGTGCCGTCCACGACCAGCACCTCGGCCGGGAATCCGTGGCTGAGGAACAGGCCCGGCGAGGCCGAGGGCCCGTACGCGCCGGAGCACAGGATCCCCAGCAGGTCGCCGGGCTGGAGCGGCGGCAGCTGCGCGTGCTTGAGGATCGAGTCGTTGGGCGTGCACAGCGGGCCGGTGACGTTCCACGACTCGGGTTCCCCGGCCTGGTCGGCACGCCGGCTCAGCAGGGCCGCCGGGAAGTTCCGCTTGACGAAGGAGCCGATGCCGACCGCCGCCATGTGGTGGTGGGTTCCGCCGTCCGCGACCGCGAACCGCTCCCCCATGGACTCCTTCACATAGCGCACGCCGATCACGTAGGTGCCGCACCGGCCGGCCAGGTAGCGCCCGGACTCCATGATCAGGCGGGTGTCCGGGTGGCTCGCGGCGAACGCTTCGAGCTGCGGGTTGATCTGCGCGGCAACCTCGCCGGGATCGATGTCCTCCTCACCCTCGAAGTACGCGACGCCCAGGCCGCCGCCGATGTCCACGGTGTCCAGCCGGATGCCGGTGCTGTCCGCCACCCGGTCGGCCAGGTCCAGGATGTAGCGGGTGTTCTTGCCGACCACCTCGGCGTCCAGGATCCGGGTGCCCAGGTAGACCTGGACGCCGGCGACGTCGGCGTGGCTGTACTTCTTCGGCAGGTTGCCGGCCGAGAGCACCTGCGCCTCGTCGATGCCGAACTGGCGGGGCTTGCCGCCCATGGTCAGCCGGGAGCCGCCGATCGCGACCTCCGGGTTGACCCTCAGCAGCACCCGCTGGCGCACGTCGCGCTCTGCGGCGAGCTGCTCGATCTGGTCGAGCTCTGCGAACGACTCGCAGACGATCGCGTAGATGCCCGCCTCCAGGCACGCGACCAGCTCGCGCTCGCTCTTGCCCGGGCCGAGGAAGATGATGTTCTCCGGCTCCGTACCGGCCGCGAGCACGGTGCGCAGTTCGACGAGCGAGGAGACCTCGGCGCGCGCGCCGCCGGCCCGCAGCACGTCGAAGACGCTGATGTTCGGGTTCGCCTTCAGCGAGTAGAAGAACTCCAGCTTCGGGTGCAGCGCGCGGCGCAGCCCGGCGATCGCCTCGCTGAGCACGTCGCCGTCGTAGACGTAGAGCGGCGTGCCGAAACGCTCGGCCAGCTCCTCGTACTCGATGCCCTGAACGCTCATGCCTGCTCTCCCGTCATCTCTGCGGCTGTCATGTGGTTGAGCCGCCGTTCGGCCTCGGTGCGCACGGCCAGCGCGGCATCGGCCGACTCGGCCAGGCAGATCGCGTAGAGCCGGCCGTGGAAGGAGCCCTCGGCGGCCGCCGCGTTGAGCGTCGCGAAGTTGTTGATCAGCACGCCGGAGCGGCCGGCCCCGTCCAGCAGCAGGTCGCCGAGCGCGGCCGCGACCTCGCCGAAGGTGTGCCGCCGGTTCAGGCGCAGGCCGATCGTGGCGGCGATGGCGTGCGTGCCGTCGGGGATCAGCCGCTCGGCGATCCGGCTCTGGTACGTCGACATGTTGAACCTGGCGTTGATCTCCAGGCAGGGGTAGAAGGTCTCGTCGCGGCCGAGCATGGCGTCCACCCCGACCAGGCCGAAGTAGCCTTCGGCATGCAGCGCCTCGCCGATCCTGCGGGTGGCCTCGTGCAGCTGCTCGGTGACGGCCGGCGAGAGCTCGACCGGGAAGCGGTGGCCCTGGTGGACGCCGTCGCGCAGCACCGCGGCCTTGACCGTCTCGAAGCGCACGCCGCCGGAGCGGGAGACGACGAACTGGTAGTTGAGGTCCTGGGCGTGCTCGATCCAGGACTCGATGACCAGGTTGGCCGCGGCGTCCATGCCGCGCCGCTCGACCAGGCGCAGCAACCGCTCGGCGCCGCGCTCGTCCTGGACCCGCACCATGCCGCGGCCGGAGACGCCGAGCGACTCCTTCACGACCACGCCGCCGCCGAGCCCCAGCTGGTCGGTGAGCGCCAGTTGCTCCGTCAGCGCCGCGCGCAGCTCGCCGACCGTGCGGGCGGTCCGTCCCGGCACGGCGCGCAGGCCGGTGCGGTCCACCAGGTCCCGGCTGAACACCTTGCCGTTGACCGCCTTGCAGGTGGCCGCGGTCGGGCCGGCCAGCGGCAGGCCCGTGGCCTTGGACAGCTCCTCCTCCGCGGCCGAGACGCCCAGGGGCATCAGGTAGGTGCTGCCGTCGGCCAGCGCGCTCAGCTTCTCCAGCAGCAACGGCGAGGCCAGCGCGTCCTCGGTGACCATCCGCTCCGGCTGGTGGTTCTCGGCCGCGACGGTCTGCCCGGCCGCCGCGCCCAGGGTGGAGAGGTAGGCGGCGAACTCCGGGTCCAGGTCGTCCTTGAGGACGACGACGTCGCCCTCACCCGCGAGCAGGACGCCCATCTCCTCCATGCGGTTGACGGTCGTCCCGGCGAAGGAGATGCCGGCGCCGGGCAGCTTCGGCTCGCCGTGCGCCCAGCTGCGTTCGACCTCGAAGTTGTTGACGAAGACGAAGCGGGACGAGGAGTCGCCCGTCAGATCCTGTTTCAGACGCTCAACGAAATTCATCGGGGATTCCCCATCTGCGACGATCGCGTAAGACGCGAGGCGACTGCCCGGAGCGGGCTCGCCCCGGCGAGGTGGTCGAGGGTGGCGCCGGCCCAGCCCAGGTCGTGCAGGTCGGCCAGGACGCGCGGGAGGCGCAGGACGCGGCCGCCGGCGGTGGTGTAGCTGTCGGCGGGGTCGACGTGGGCGAGACCGTTGGCCTCGGCGGTGACGGTGGCCAGGGCTTGTTCGGCCTCGGTTTCGACTTCTGGTTCTGCTGCTTCTGCTTCTGCTGCTGGTCCTGCTTCAACAGCGGGTTCCGGGCCTGATGCGGGTGCGGGCGCGGACACGGGCGCGGCGAGGCCCACCAGGTCAGCAGCCTGACTCACCGTCAGGCCGACGCCGGACTCCCGGTGCGCCTCCAGCAGCCGCGCGTATCCGCGCAGGAACTGCTCGACCGCGTCCCGGTCCATGATCTCGGCGGTGGCCTGCAGGGCGAGGGTGACGCCGTCGGACCATTCGTAGATCCGGAGGTAGAGGTCGGAGCCGGCCGTCGCCCAGTCGGCCGGCGCGGCGTTCCAGGTCAGCCGCTCCCGCCGGGTGTGGCAGGACTGCGTCCCGTGGTCCAGGAAGTTCACCTCGGTGGCGACGCGCAGCGGCCGGCCCCGCCGGACGCCCTCGGCCGCGACGAACTCGGCGACCTGGTCGTACGGGACATGAGCGTGCTTCATCGCCAGCCCGATCCGGTCGGCGGCGCGGCTCAGGACCGTGCCGAAGACCGGGTCGTCGGTGAGATCGAGGGCTGCCAGGGTCGGATAGGACAGGCAGGTCAGCACGTCCGGGAAGCCGCTGGCGGTGCGCTGGCTCGTGTACAGCCGGTGCGGAATCCGCCGCTCGCCGGTGTACGCCGCCACCGCCACCGCGTAGGCGGCCAGGTGCACGGCCGCCGGCCAGCAGCGTGCGCGAGCGGCGACGCCCCGCGACGTCGCCAGCAGCGACGGCACGGTCAGCGACGCGCTGAAACAACCTTCCGCGGCCGGGTCGCGGCGACGGGCGAACACGTCGGTGGGCAGCCCCCTGATCTCGCCGCGCCAGTGGTCGAGCGCTTCCTCCACCGCTTCGGGCGGGGCGGCCGCCTCGGACCGGGCCAGGTCCACCGGCTGCTGCGGCACCGGATCCAGCACCGCCGGACGGCGCTCGACGCGCGCGGCCAGGAGCGAGTCCAGATCGCGGCGCAGCAGCTCCAGACTCACGTCGTCGAACGAGAGGTGGTTGAAGATCAGGTGCAGGTACCTCAGGCGGCCGCCGGTGGTGACCGCGCAGGCCCGGATCGGCCACTCGCGGGCGACGTCGAACGGTGCGCGGGAGATGCGCGCGATGACCTCCGTGGGCGGGGGCGTGCCGTCGTCCTCGGTAGTCGCCTCCGTGACGTGAAGCGGGGCCGGGAGCTCGACGCGCTGCATCGGCCACGGCTGGGCTCGCAGGTCGTAGACCGTCCGCAGGCCTTCGTGCCTGCGCACCAAGTGGTTCAGGGCCTGTTTGACGTCCTCGGTGGTGCAGCCGTCGGGCAGCGGGAAGTCGGCGGCGATGTGCGCCTCGTGCCTCGATGCGGCCGGAACCTGGTGGTACCGCAGGAGGTGGTAGTGCTGGCCCCAGCACAGCCGGGCGCTCTTGATCACTGGCATCGGGCTCCCTCCGGTCGCTGTCCGTGATGCTCGCCGCAGCGATAGTCGCCCGCGCCGCTCCGCGCGGACCAGAGGCCGCCGGTGGCGTCCTCGGCCGCGAAAAGCTGCCACCGCGGCGGGCTCCGCGACCGGCCGCAGAGCATTGACATGGGCGTTCGCGGGCGGAGAGTCTTCCGAGGCGAGAACGGAGGAACCGATGCAGAACACGATCACGGCCTGCGAGGAGGCCGGCCGCCGGGAGGGCCTGGCCGCGGGCCTGGCGCTGGCGCTGGCCGCGCTCGACGCCGGGGCGGCGCCGGGCGGCGTCGCGGCGCTGCCCGCGGACGCGGTCCCTGCCGGGACCGAGGTGATCCGAAACGAGATGGCGCTCGCGGAGGGGATCGGCTTCGTGCGTCCAGCGACGAGAAGCAAGGTTCCGGCCGAGGAGCTCACCGCGCTCGCCGCTCGGCTCGGGGCGGTCCGGATCGGGGCGACGCTGCGGTTGATGGAGCAGGTGGCCGGGCACCTGTCGCGCCGGATGTTCGGCGGCGAACCGGTGCTGGCCAAGCAGCTCGTTCAGGGTTCGCTCGCCGATGCGCTGGTCGCCACCGAGACCGCGAGGTGCGGCCTGGCTACGGAGAACCGCGCCGCGATCGTGGACGTGCACGACCGGCTGACGCAGGTCGACTGGCAGCTGGCGCGGATGCTCGGGGCCGGCGGCTACGTCGGGCGGAATCCGGCGGGCGGCGCTTACGTCTCACGCCTGGTCGCGAACTGCTGGGTGGCGAGGGAGGAAGCGGCATGAGCGCGGTGGAGGACCTGGCTCCTGCGATGCTGGAGTTCCGCGAGCTCAGCCGCGCACTCGCGATCGACCTGCGTCGCGAGGCGCTCGCCGTGGACGCCGACCCCTTCGACTCCGACCGGCTGCGGAACTGCGAGGCCCTGGAGCTGCTGCGGGAGATGAGCATGCCCGCGGCCTACCGCACTCGGGAGGTGCCCTCGTGCGCTGACGAGTTCTCCGGCAGCGCCCTGGGCCGTGTGGTCGCCAACATCGAGCTGGCCGCAGGCGGCGACGTCAGTGTCCTGAACGCCAGCGCGACGCCGTCCCTGGCCGGGCTGGCGATCGACGCGCTCGCCGACGACAAGCAGAAGGACCGGTTCTACCGGGACATGGCGGAGCAGCGCGCGTGGACCTTCTTCGGCATGACCGAGCCGGACCACGGCAGCGACGCGACCGCCATGGAGACGCGCCTGGACCCGGATCCGAACTCTGACGGATTCCTGCTGAACGGGACCAAGCGCTACGTCGCCAACGCCGAACGCGGCGCCCTCGGCGTGGTCTTCGCCCGCACGGGCCGCACACCCCTGTCCATCCGCGCGGTGATCCTGCGCCGCCCCTCCCCCGGCTTCACCGGCACGCCGCTGCCGATGACAGGGCTGCGCGGCGCATGCATCGGCCACATGGAGTTCGACAACACGCCCATCGAACTCGAACAACTCCTCGGCCAGCACCTGCCCGCATCCCGCCGCGGCTTGTGGGGCGCGATGCGCGCCTTCAACGTCATCCGACTCCAGATCGCCGCCCAGGCGCTCGGGGCGGCATTCGCCATCCGCGACTACGTGCGCGAGCAGCATGGGCCAGCCTGGTCAGGCCACGAACTGCTGTCCGCCCGCCTGGAAGCCGCACGGGCCCTCCTGCACCGGACCGCATCCCACGTCGACCAGTCCCCGGATGACCGCCTGGCCCCCTCCATCGCCAAACTGCACACCACCGAGCTCGCACAGGAGGCGAACCGCTGGGCAGAGGCGGCGCTCGGCCCCGGCTCGCTGCTGGAGCATCCGCTCCTGGAGAAGTGGTGCCGCGACGTCTGCGCCTTCGAGTTCATGGACGGCACCAGCAACATCCTCCGCCTCACCATCGCCTCGGACGCCGAGCCGGCTCAGGCGCGGTCCTAAGACGCTTGCGCGGTGCTGATGTGGGTGAGGGGTGGCCGGTGCTTCGGTGCGGGTCGGTGCGGGTCGGTGCGGGTCGGTGCGGGTCGGTGCGGGTCGGTGCGGGTCGGTGCGGGT
>Ga0207671_10000698_pt1 | contig 43341 bp, 38 predicted proteins | sample KBSC24metaG_FD_184352 | JGI IMG/M metagenome (GOLD analysis project Ga0207671, IMG submission 184352) | Corn rhizosphere microbial communities from Kellogg Biological Station, Michigan, USA - KBS C2-4 metaG (SPAdes) (version 2) | ecosystem: Host-associated > Plants > Roots > Rhizosphere > Soil...
ATTTTGACCAATGGTTTTCATCGCAGCCTGTAAAATCATAGTATACACCATAATATAGCGTATATCCGAATATTGTGAATTTAACTAGTAAAGACAATAAATTGAGGATCGTAAACACAAAGGAATTTTCCGGCGAAGTTCCTGCCTGAAAAAAATTACCATTGCCTCCGTGGCTACACCCTTTCTCTAATCTTCCCCGGGCATTTTAAGAGAAGCTATTCTCCTCTATTCCTCTATAAATTGGTTCGGGAATTGTACCAGCGGGTTCACAAAGACCACCCAACAGGTCGAACGTTTAAGCTAAAAGGCGCATGAAAATGCGCCCTTTCTGTTTAAAATGCATTTTAAATGCAGATTTGACCACTTCGGTCAAAAAATAGTCAGATCATTTCAAATCAAAACATTTCATGGAGTATACGTTGCCTCCGAAAGATGGTTGCTTCTACAGCATTTGCTGAGTCAAGTAGAATAATTGTGGGAAAAGATAAAAATTATTGTTTTGCAGGTAGATAAAAATACGAGAGCGCTTGTCAACTGCATACGAAACCTTAGTCCGCCTGATTTTACCTGAAGGGCTTTTGCTACACATCGAGGGTGGTCAGTTTGCCCCGGAATTGATGGTCAGCTTGCCCCGGAATCAGGTGGTCTGGTTCATCAGAATCTCCAGACTATAGACTATATTGCCGTCAAATTCTGCGGGAACCGGCGTGACAGGCACTATCTTATGAAAAACTCCAGAACAATGGAGAGTTTTTTATTTATTCACAGATAATTGCAGGTTGCCATACAGCGCCGCCTCCAGGCTATCATCTAGTTGATAAACATCGGGGTAGGTGACATACTGCCCTTCGTTAACCTCACAGGTTAGGTAAGTGATCTTTAAAGGAACTGGCTTTTTTAAATAAATATTCCTATTGATATTACCTGCGACGCCCTGGTGCAACGCTTTAATTTGGCCCGCGGATCTATCATTCTTTAACAATAGCGCAGCCAGCTTTTCTGCCTGTTCCACCCGGATGCAGCCATGGCTCAAATCGCGCTCCTCCTTTTTAAAAAGCTTTTGTTCCGGCGTATCGTGCAGGTAGATGTCGTAAATATTGGGAAAGCGGAAGATGATCAGACCGAGTGCATTATCGCAACCGGCAGATTGTCGTGCAAAATATTTTTCCGGCTGTCGCCGGACCAGGGCAAGTGCCGATTTATTGGCATCTACATAATTTCCTTTGCCATCATAAATAGCATAGTGATTAAGCTCCAGGAAACCTGTATCTGCAAGCGCTTTAGGAAGAATCTCCTTACGGAATATTTTGGATGGCACCTTCCATTCCGGCGCTGTGGTAAAATACCGGATCGTACTCAAAAGCGTGGGTGTGGGCGTACTGGGCTTACCAACGATCACGCGGAAGCGGCAGGTTGTATTTTTCAGGTATAGCTTCAGCGTATAAGAGGGAATATTGATGTGCATATAAACGCTGTCCTCCAGGTTCGCCCAGCGCAGCCGTTCCATATTGATAGCGATCTTTCTTACTTCCGCCTGGGGCACTTCATAACAATCATCCTGGTAAATACCTTCCAGCAGATGCATGCGCCGCTGCATATCGGTATATTCTTTGGCTTTGGGTTCCGCTTCCTCGATGGTCTCCATGATCTTTCCGGTCCTGATACCCGCTATAAGCGCCCACGGGGCCTGAAAGCTCCCGGTGGTTATCGCATCTATCCGGCCAGACGGATAGTCCGGGTTCAGCTTGCCATAATGGAGGTGATTCATCAGGGTGACGATGGCGTCCGTAAGGACGATATCATATCTCGCCTGAAGTGCGGGCGTTACCCTGCCGGGTGTATCCAGGATCTGGTGCAGCTGGGTATAGGTCAACTCCCTGGGATGGTAATCGTTATGTGACAGCCCAAACTGTAAAACACAGTCGATCATGAGCATCGCCTGCCAGGCAGGTCCCATACCGTCTTGCGGCCGGATCCAGGAAGGCATATTTTCGCTGCCGGTATAGAACATGGAGACCGACTTGGGGTAATAAAGCTGCCCCCTCAATTCGCCGCTTTGCAGCTGCCGCCGAATTTCGCCGCTCAATGAACTGTCTGCAATCCCGGACTTGCCGGGCTGCCGGAATCCGCCACCTGCAAAACACGCGGAGAACTGAAGGTTGAGCAACAAAATGGCTGCCATGAATATCCGGAAAGGTTGGATCGCTATTTTCATAACCATTGATTAATAGCTCAAATATCCGTTACGAAGGGTTGTAAAATAATGATGCAAAAGGCACCAAAAAATGAACTTCAGCATAAAAGCTAAAAAAAAGCGCACGTGAAGCTCACGGCGCCTTTTCGGGTATTAATTACACGTCAGTTAATTCGAATTCACCGAATATAGATCGTCATAATGGCTATCCAGCACCAGCCGGAAGATATCCTGCTTTGCCGACCGGTAACGCCTGGTCAGTTCGCCCATCAGGTTTTCGGGTTTTACCTGTATCTCGGCCAGGGCTTCCGTATCCTCAGGGATAACATCTTCCGCCATCAATTCCAGTTGGGTAAGCTGCCTGGATAAAAGGTCGCTGATCGCCGTTCCTTCTAATTCCTGAAGTGCCTTTCCGGCACCTACTAATTGCCGGATATGTGCCTCGCTCTGTAAACGAACAGTATACCGGTCAAGTAACTGCCGGAGAAAGCCGGTTTCCAAGCGGAAAAACTCCAGATCGGAAGACCATTTTTTAGCGATCACATAATATTGTAAGGATTGGGAGGATATTGATGGCATGGTTTCCATCGCAGTTTGATTAGCGGTTTAATAAGTGGCAAGATCAGGCGAAATAAGCTGCGGGACGATGACCGGGATCACTTTTAAGAATGATCCCGGTCATTAATGGTTTGCAGATAAGTAGCTCGGTTTTCACAAATCACAGAAAAGAACAGGGGGGGGGCAAAAAATAGCACAGTGTCAGGCGTGTTCAAACCTATGGAAAAAGGCACGCTCCAGGTCCTCCCGGTGATCGGGGTGCGCCAGTCCGATCAGCAATTGCGCCCGTTGTTTGAGGTTTTTGCCGAACAGGTTCGCAATGCCGTATTCTGTGACCACCCAATGCACATGTCCCCTGGTGGTGACTACACCCGCCCCTTCATGCAGAAAGGGCACGATCCGGCTTACACCCTTATTGGTTTGGGAAGGGAGAGCGATGATCGGCAGGCCACCTTCAGACAGCGAAGCACCACGGATAAAATCCATCTGTCCGCCGATACCGCTATATTGGTAGGTACCTATGGAATCGGAACAAACCTGCCCGGTAAGATCGATCTCGATGGCGCTGTTTATAGCGGTTACCTTTGGGTTTTGCCGGATAATGCTGGTGTCATTAACATAGCTGATGTCCATAACCCGCACAGCAGGATTGTCATTAACAAAATCATACAGTTTCCGGGTGCCCGTTATAAAGGCCGTGACCGAACGGCCAATATTTAACTTTTTTTTGCTGTTAGTGATGATGCCCCGCTCTATCAGGGGAATGATCCCATCCGAGAACATTTCGGTATGCAGGTCCTGGTGGGTGGTGAGGTTTTTTAAGACCTGGTCAGGAATGGCGCCGATGCCCAGCTGAAGGGTCGCGCCATCTTCTACCATCGATGCTACGTGGTAGCCGATCTTCTCGATCACCAGGTTCGTCTGGAAGTCATAATTAACCTCCGGGAGCTCGCTTTGTTGCCAGACCATCGCTTCGATCCTGCTGACATGAATAAAACCTTCTCCATGTGTTCTTGGCATAAGGGGGTTGACCTGGGCGACCACGTGCTTTGCGGTATCCGCCGCCGCCCGGGCGATATCTACGGAAGTTCCCAGCGAACAATAACCATGTGCGTCCGGAGGTGACACCTGGATCAGCGCGACATCGATCGGCAGGATATTCCTGCGGAATAATTGCGGGATCTGGCTGAGAAAGATCGGCACATAATCCCCGTCTTCGCTGTTGGCTACGTTGCGGGTAGCCGCGGAAACGAACAAGGAGTTGAAAAAGAAAGACTTCCGGTGTTCGGGTTTGTCAAAATTCACACTGCCGAGCGTTGTAATGCTGACCAGCTCCACGTTATATAATTCATGATGCCTGTCCTGCAACGCCTCCACCAGGCTCACCGGCGTGGATAAACACCCGGTGCCCCGGCATGACGATCTTCAGCGCTTCGGCGGCGGTTTGATAGGTTATTTCGGTCATATTCACTAAAATTTGATGACCTAAAAGTAGCATGGGTAAGCTCCCTGCCCCATGACCGGGCGCAGTTAAAAATATGATACTGGTCACAGCAGCCCCTTACCCTCAACTATACGTTAATCACGCTCAAAAAGCCACCGCAATGGTTTTCTTTTCGGCTTTGGCTTCAAGCCGAATTTTTTGATGCTGTTTTCGCGGATCAGGGTCACTGCCTCGGCGATGTCATCGGTCACCAGGTACAAACTCGTATCCAGGTCGCCGATTGTGGCATTTCGCTGCATGACCGCGATATGCGCCAGCAATTCCTGGTGATATTCTTTACCGAAAATGATCACCGGGAAATCATGGATCTTGCGGGTTTGGATCAGTGTGAGCGCTTCGAAATATTCATCCAGGGTACCAAAACCGCCGGGCATCACCACGAAGGCGAAGGAATATTTGACCAACAGCACCTTCCGCAGGAAAAAATGCCGCATATAAACCCATTTGTCCAGGTAAGCATTCGGATCCTGCTCTACAGGCAGCTGAATATTACAGCCCACAGACCTGCCACCTACCTCGCGCGCGCCACGATTGGCAGCCTCCATTAGCCCCGGGCCCCCACCCGTCAGTATGGTAAAGCCCAGCCTGGCGAACTCTGCCGCCGCCTTTCGGGTCAGCTCATAGTAAGGATGGCCCTCCCGGAACCGGGCGGAGCCAAAAACGGTGATGCAGGGTCCGAGAAAATGAAGTGCCCGTAACCCGTGGATCAGATCGTACATGGTTTGTAAAGTAAATTTCAACTCCTTCAGCCGCGAATGCGGGCCGTCCAGGAATTGTATCTCAGTAGTACTTGTTTTCATCTCGTTTAGAAATTAAGGGGCGAAATAACGCGGTTGTTCTTGCGGGCTCCTACACGACTTAACCGGCGGTAAAACCATTGCTTTAAAATTTCGGCACAGAACAGGTAGGCCACGATGATCAGCAGCATATAGCCGTAATACGCCAGCGAAAGTGGTACAAATCCAAACCAGGCCGCAGCCGGGCTTACCGGAACAAAAAGAATGGCCAGCAGCACCATGATCGTAGCCAGCGCAAGGTATCTTCCTGGCAGGCTCCTGAAAAATGGTAGCCGCGTCCGGATGATCAGCACTATCAGGATGGCGGAGATCACGGACTCGGTAAACCAGCCAGTCTGAAAGGTCTTTTCATTGGCATGCAGTATCAGCAGCAAAACAGCAAAGGTGCAATAATCAAATACCGAACTTAGCAGCCCGAAAAGTATCATAAACCGTCGGATGAAACGCATATCCCACCGCTGCGGCGCCCCGATGTTCACCGCATCAACCCGGTCGGTAGCGATGGCCATCTCCGGAAAATCGGTCATCAGGTTGGTCAAAAGCACCTGTTTAGGCAGGAGCGGCAGGAAAGGCAAAAACAATGATGCGCCAGCCATACTGAACATATTGCCGAAGTTAGCGCTGGTGGCCATGAAAATATACTTCATGGTATTGGCGAAGGTCTTCCGGCCTTCGGTAATACCGTCTGCCAATACCTGAAGATCCTGGCTCAGCAGGACAATATCCGCAGCCTCTTTGGCGACATCTACGGCAGTATTAACAGAAATCCCTACATCGGCGGCATGTAATGCCGGCGCATCGTTGATACCGTCGCCCATAAATCCGACGACATGGCCTGCCTTTTTCAGTAACATGATGATCCGCTCCTTTTGATTAGGCTCCACTGCGGCGAAAATATCCGTCACCACAGCCTGGTGCTGCAAAGCCGTGTTGCTCATGAGCCGCAATTGCTCGCCGGTCAATATACGGGGATCTTTCATGCCGATCTGCAAAGCGAGACTTCGGGCCACCAGCTCATTGTCGCCGGTAATCAGCTTAAGCGTTACGCCAAGCAGTCCCAGGTCGCCGATGGTTTCGCCAATACCTTCTTTGGGCGGATCGAACAGGGTAATAAAACCGGCGAACACCATACCGCACTCGTCATCTTTAGTGAATTCCGGGGTAAGGCCGGTAACTTTGTAAGATAGCGCCAGCGTCCGTAATCCGGCTGCACTGAATTTCGCATATTGCTGCAGCACTTGCTTCTTAACCGCGTCGATTGACAAAACGTTCCCGTCCTGCACAATGTGGTCGCAGCAATCCAGCACATTTAAAAAAGCGCCTTTGGTAATAGCCAGTCCAGTGTCGCCATTCCCGACCAAAACGGTTAGCCGTTTACGGCTAAAGTCATAAGGAATCTCAGCCAGTCTTTGATAATCACCGGAAGCCGCACCACCGGCAAGGATCAATGCTTCGTCGATAGGATTCGTGTAACCCTGCTGCAGACTGGCATTCAGGCAGGCATATTCCATAATTTTATTGCTCTTTTTGCCGGCGGCATCATAACAGCCCTCCAGTGTTACTTTCCCCTGGGTGATGGTCCCGGTCTTATCCGAGCAAAGGATATCCAGGCTGCCAAGGTTCTCTATAGAGGAAAGCCGTTTGACGATTACCTGCTTTTTTGCCATACGCCGGGCTCCCGCGGAAAGATTGACACTGATAATAGCAGGCAGCAGCTGCGGTGTCAGCCCGACCGCGAGCGCCAATGAAAACAGGAAGGAATCCAATACCGGCTTGTGGAGCAGTACATTAATGGCGAAGATAACCAATACCAGGAGCAGCGTGATCTCCATAAGCATATAACCGAACCGGCGGATACCCTGTTCAAATTCGGTTTCGGCTGCTTGCCGGGTCAGTCCGGCCGAGATATGACCAAACTCCGTACCGGGCCCGGTCATCACGATCAGTGCGGTAGCCGTTCCGCTGATGATATGGGACCCCATGAATAATACATTGGCGCGCCCGGACAAGGACGAACCGGCGGGAACTTCCCCGCATCGTTTTTCTACCGGGAAGGTCTCCCCGGTAAATGCCGCCTCGTCGGTAAATAACTCACTTGACTCCACGATCAGGCAATCGCCGGGAACGAGGTCTCCGGCAGCAAGGTGGACAATATCGCCGGGAACAGCGTCCTCTACTGCGATATCGCAAAATTCCCCGTCACGCGTCACCGTGCAATGCACACGGACGAGTTTTAACAGCTCGTTGACGGCATCTGCAGCGCCCTTTTCCTGGAAATAGCCCAGCAGACTGCTGATCAAAACTATAACCAGGATAATGATTGTGTCAGCAGCATCCCCCAAACCGGCCGACAGTAGCGCCGCGACGATCAGCAGCAGGGTAACGGGGCTCCTGAATTGGGAAAGGAACAAAAGCCATCGCGACCTGGCCGGATTGAACCGGAGCGTATTGGCGCCATAAACCAGTAACCGTCGCTTAGCCTCGGCAGCGCTCAGGCCTCCCGGGCCACAGCTCAACTCGTCATACACCGAGGCTAAGGGAAGGCTCCAGAAATTATCCAGACCGTTTGTCTCCATTTTCATGACTGAATATTTAAAGCGGGAATATGAGGATCGGGATAGTGATATCCGCCGGTAATACATCGCCTATCCGCCGCCCTATCAGCTCCTCAAAATGGTAACGGTGGTTGACCAGCACCATCAGGTCGTTATGCAGTCCGTTGATCAACACATCTACAGCCAGGTGCAGGTCCCTTTCCCGGGTATTACTTAGCATTATTTTTTCGTAATGCGCATGGGGATGAATATCCTTTCTGAAAATCTCTTCGGCGTAAGAGTCGGCTATGTCCGTCAGTCCCTTTGCCGACAAATGGGCGACAGATATCCCGGCATCGAACGGTGCAGCCAGCAGGCCCAGGAATTTCAACACAAACTGGCGGCAGTAACGCAGGTCGGCCAGGTAAACAATACGCTCCGGCCGTTTCAGCCCCCAGCTTTTCGGAATCAGCATCAGCGGGCAACGCACCCGGTTCAGCACAGATTGTATATTCAGCCTAATCCCTGAGGACGCTTTTGAAAGTGTGTCCGGCATACCTTCCACCATCAACCAAATGTCCCTGCGTATGATCAGCGCGATCAGATCGTCTAACGGAAGATCAGAAATATCAAGTTCAGAAATTTCAGGTAGATAGGCCGCATCCGGGTCTATCCGCTGCCTGAGCGATTCAGAGGGCGATAAATAAGGTTCTTCAGCTGATTCAGCCCCTGCGCCGGCAAGCACAGGTTCGCCGATGGTTATACGTTTCGCCTTTACAGTATCAGCGACCAGGAGATCGGCGTGGACCGCCTGGGCAATCATCAAAGCAAAGGTTGCAGCATGGTCTGCCTCCGGGCTGTGGTCGGTTATCACAAAAACGGTTCTCATATCCGGTGGGTTTTAAGGTTGTACGATGGTTTCTCGCTGGGATAATTTCCAGTCCTTGATCTCTGGCAGATCATCCAGGTTAGCACAAATATACGCTTCATGTTCCGCCAGCCTCGCCTGGCAATATTGTAAGAAAGCATCCGATCTCTGCCGCATCCGGGAGACCCGTTTGACCGCTTCCATAGCCAGGTGAAAACGGCTCATCTGGTTTAGTACCACCATATCAAAGGGTGTAGTAGTGGTCCCTTCTTCCATATAGCCGCGCACATGGAAGCGGGCCGGATCCGGTCGGCCATGCACCAGGTCGTGGATGAGCCTCACATAACCGTGAAAGGCGAAGATTACCGGGGTCGAATCAGTAAATAGTTCACTAAAAAGTTCGGAACTCATACCATGCGGGTGATAGGCAACCGGCGAAAGTGCCATAAGGTCAACCACATTCACCACCCTAACCTTCAGATCGGGAAAATGCTGCTGCAGAAGTTCCGCGGCAGCTACAGTTTCAAGCGTCGGAACATCCCCCGCACAGCCCAGTACTACATCAGGTATGGAACCTTCGCAATTGCCGGCCCATTCCCAGTCCGAGGCACCCTGTGCGCAATGGCGCACGGCCTGCTCCATATTCAGCCATTGAAGCTCCGGCTGTTTGCCGGCGATAACCACATTCACATAGTCCTTGCTTTTGAAACAGTGGTCCATAACGGATAGCAGGGTATTGGCATCCGGCGGAAGATAGATCCGTATCACCGCGCTCTTTTTATTGACCACTGTATCGATAAAACCAGTACCCTGGTGGCTATAGCCGTTATTATCCTGTCGCCACACATGCGACGTAAGCAGGTAATTGAGAGATGCAATCGGTTTCCGCCAGGGCAGTTCCCGCGAGGTTTTGATCCATTTGGCATATTGAGTCACCATGGAATCGACGATGGTAACAAATGCTTCATAACAGGGGAACAGCCCGTGCCTCCCGGTAAGCAGGTAGCCTTCGAGCCAGCCTTCACAAAGATGCTCGCTCAATACTTCCATCACCCGACCATCCTTCGCCAGCTTATCGTCACCCGGAATGATTCTTTCTATCGAGCAGCGATCCGTAACCTCGAAGACTGCCTCCAGGCGGTTGGAAGTGGTCTCGTCCGGGCAGAATAACCGGAAATTATTGGCTTCTTTGTTCAGGGTAAAAATATCGCGCAGGTATTTTCCGAAATTCCGGGTGCTCTCGGCTTCAATGGTTCCCGGGAGGTCAACCCTGATACTGAAATCAGCGAAATCCGGCAATACCAGGTCCTTTAACAGCAAGCCGCCGTTGGCGTAGGGATTGGCGCTCATACGCTTTGATCCAACCGGCGCAAGCTCCGCGAGCGCAGGCAGCAACCTGCCATGTTCGTCAAAAAGTTCGTCAGGGCGGTAACTCTTCATCCAGTCCTCCAGCAATACCAGCTTGCCGACCTCCTCGCGAACCCCGTGAGCGGTACCTGGTGTGCACGGAAAGTGCCTTCGATCGGTACGCCGTTCCAGGCCCTGGGACCGGTCCAGCCTTTTGGCGTCCGGAGAACGATCATCGGCCAAAGTACCTTTTCCACAGGACGCTGTTCGCGCGCCTGTTGCTGGATGAGCCTGATTCGGCGGTAGGCCTCATCCAGCGTTCCGGCCATCCTTTGATGCACCGCCATCGGGTCATCGCCCTCCACAAAGAAGACATCATATCCATAACCGCTAAATAGCTGCGTGAGCTGTACATCGTCCATACGCGCCAGCACGGTCGGACCTGAGATCTTATAACCATTCATATGCAGGATCGGCAGGACCGCGCCGTCGCGCGCCGGATTGAGAAAGGCGATAGACTTCCAGCTTCCTTCCAGCGGCGCAGTCTCCGCCTCGCCATCCCCGATAATACAGGCTACGAGGAGGTCGGGATTGTCAAAGGCCGCTCCGAACGCGTGCGACAGCGCATAGCCCAGCTCACCCCCCTCATGGATAGACCCGGGGGTATGCGCGCTGACATGGCTGGGGATCCCGCCTGGTGTGGAAAACTGGCGGAACAACGTGCGCAGGCCTGCCTCGTCCTGTGAAACCTTCGGATAAACTTCCGAATAGGTTCCTTCAAGGTAGGTATGCGCCAGTATAGCAGGCGCACCATGACCGGGGCCACAAACGTAAAGGATATCCGCATCGGTGTTTTTTATCACGCGGTTCAGATGGACATATACCAGGTTCAGCCCCGGAGACGTGCCCCAATGCCCCAGCAGGCGCGGTTTGATGTGCTCCGGCCTGAGCGGCTCTCTCAGCAATGGATTTTCCTGCAGGTAGATCTGCCCGGCTGCCAGGAAATTAGCCGCCTGCCAATAAGCGTGCAGATTGTTTAATTCGGATGGATTCAATGTGCTCATTACATGCTATTGTTAAGAATGTGTTTCTTCAGTAAGCTGCCTGGTATGCCTGGCGATCATAGCGGCTTCATCTGCCGCCAGTACCATAACCCTGACACCGGAGCCCCGGACGGATATCCGTCCGTTCCCCTTATTATTTTTATGACGATCTATTTTAATACCTAGAAAACCAAGGTGTTCACAGATCTCTGCACGGATCGTCGGCGAGTTTTCACCGATGCCGCCGGTAAAGACCAGCAGATCCAACCCGCCAATGGCTGCCGCCAGCGCGCCTACTTGTTTGCGGGCCTGGTAACAAAACAAGTCAATGGCTGCCTGTGCCTCCGTATTATCCGGCGAACAGCCTGTAAGAACAGCCATATCCCCCGTGCCGGCAAGAGCCTTTAAACCGGAAGAATGGCTGAGCAGGTCGTCCAGTTGTGGAACGGTAAGCTGGTGCTGCCGCAGCAGGAACAGGATCACACCCGGGTCAAGGTCACCCGGACGGGTACTCATGACAAGCCCGCCGAGGGGGCTTACCCCCATCGTGGTATCGGCGCCCCGGCCGTCCTTCACTGCGGCCATACTCGCTCCGCTGCCCAGGTGGGCGATGATGATTTTTTTCTTGTTGATTTTTTTGTGTTTTGAGCAAAGTTGATCCATGATACTTTCGTAGGAAAGACCATGGAACCCATAACGCATAAGCCCCTTTTCCCGGTATTCCGCAGGCAGCGCATACGTGCTGGCATAAGCAGGCAGTTCCCGGTGAAAAAATGTGTCAAAACAGGCAACCTGCACGGCATCCGAAAAGGCCTCGCCGAAGGTCTTGATCAGCGCGATCTCATTAGGCAAATGGTTTGGCGCCAGGTATTCCAGCCGGCGCAATTCCTTGAGCAGCGCCGGGCTGATCAGCTCGCACTGACGATGATCGGGCCCTCCTTGTACCACACGGTGGCCGATGGCGGTAACCGGGTATTTTGTACGGTAGTCATGCAGGAAGGAAATCACTTCTTTCTCCGCATTAGCCAGGGTAAGGTTCCTGACGGCATGGCTGATGATCACTTTTCCTTTCCCGTCTTTAACTGTCATATGCGGGTCGCCTGGCCTGAGTTCGCAGATCGTTCCGCTGAGTTCAAGGGCAAGCGTAATACGCTCAAACAGCGAGAACTTCAGGCTGGACGAGCCGCTGTTGATCGTGAGAAGATATCCGGTTTTTATATTTTTCATGACGGGATGCTCGTTTTGGGAATTTTCCAGCAGCTAAATTACCTTGTAAACGATGGCTGAGAAATGACGGGAGGGCGCTGCAAATGTGATTGACATCACTTGAAGCCAGGGGGACTTTTTAAATGGATCTGGCATAGAAAAAAGTACCGGCCACAAGCCAAACAGCGAGGCGTTTAACCTGCTGCGCGAAAAAACATAGACAAACCGCTCCGGGAATAAAATGATGAGAGTCACTTTTTTGACTGTATTTTATTACGTTTTCTATTAACTTTAATTATGGATATTTGTGAGGAAAATCACAAAACTGACAGGATCAAGAGCATGGAAAACGCGGCACTTCTTAAAGCCATTATTGATAACGCCATAGATGGCATCATTACCATTAACGGCCGCGGGATCGTAGAAACTATCAATCCTTCGGCCTGTAAGCTTTTTCAATATACGCCGAAAGAGGTGATCGGCAACAATATCTCCATGCTAATGCCCTCGCCTTATAAAAGCGAACATGATGAGTATATTGCCCGCTACCAGCAAACCCGCGAGCCGCATATTATTGGCATCGGGCGTGAGGTTACAGGGCAGCGCAAGGACGGCACAACCTTCCCGTTCCGCCTGGGAGTAAGCGAAGTACAATTCGCGGAACGCAAAATATTCACCGGCTTTATCCATGATCTTTCCCGGGAAAAAGAAGCAGAGGAGCAACTGAAGGAATATGCTGCTCATTTGGAAGACCTGGTGGAAAGCCGTACCTCTTCCCTTAGAGAATTGGTTCTGGCGCTGGAACAGGCTAAGGAGGAGGTCAGCTCCTCCCTGGTCAAGGAAAAGGAACTCGGCCAGCTGAAGAGCCGCTTCGTTTCAATGGCTTCTCATGAATTTCGTACACCATTGAGCGCCGTGCAGTTGTCCGCATCTCTCATCGAAAAATATGCCCAACCCTACGATAACGAACATATCCGCAAGCATGTGGCCAAGATCAAAGGTTCCGTGGGTATCCTGACCGGCATCCTGAACGACTTTTTGTCCCTGGAAAAGCTCGAAGCCGGGAGAGTGGAGGTGTCGTGTTCATCTTTCGACCTTGTTAAATTCTCAGAGGAGATTACCGAAGAGCTCCAGTTGGTGGCCAAACAGAACCAGAGCATAATTTACCAGCATACGGGTATAGCCAGCCAGGTTGACCTTGACCAAAACCTGCTGCGGCATTGCGTGACCAACCTGATCGCCAACGCCATCAAATACTCCGGTGAAAACACGTTTATTGAATTTAATACAGACATCAGTTCAAAACGCTGTGTGATCACGATCCGGGATAACGGCATCGGGATCCCGGAAGCAGACCAGAAGCACTTGTTCGAAGCATTTTTTCGGGCGCATAACACCGGTAATATACCCGGCACAGGGCTTGGGCTCAATATTGTGGCCCGCTATGTTGGGCTGATGAACGGCCAGGTCGATTTTAAAAGTAACGTTAACCAGGGCACCTTATTCACTATGACATTCCCTACAATATGAAAAAGAAAGTACTCATCATCGAAGATAACAATGATATCCGCGAAAATGTAGTGGAGATACTGCAACTGGCGGGCTATGAACCGCTGGAGGCCGGCAACGGTAAAACTGGTGTAGAGCTGGCGATCAGCCACACTCCGGATATCATCCTGTGTGATATCATGATGCCTGAGCTGGATGGTTACGGCGTGCTGTATATGCTCAATAAAAACCCCGAAACGGCTGCAATTCCCTTCATTTTCCTGACGGCAAAAGCAGAACGCGTTGATCTGCGGAAAGGTATGGAAATGGGCGCGGACGATTACCTGACCAAGCCCTTTGATGACATTGAACTGCTGAACGCCATCGAAACGCGGCTGAAAAAACAGGAGCTCCAGAAAGAATTCCACAGCAGGTCGCTCGACCGGTTGAATACGATCATCGGTAAAAATGAGGGGTTGAACGAATTGAAGAAGATCGTCCAGGAACGAAGAAGCCGCGTTTTTAAAAAGAACCAGGTGATTTATTATGACGGTGATCGCGGGACGGGCCTTTACCTGGTCATCAGCGGCAAGATCAAAACTATCCGCCTGGCTGAGGACGGCAGGGAACTGATGACGGGCATCATAGGCGACGAGGAATACCTTGGCGTTAATGCGCTGCTTTCAAACACCCCCTATACCGACACCGCAACGGCGCTGGAGGATAGTGTTGTGGTTCAAATACCCAAAGATCAGCTGGAGCAGTTACTGAACCTGTACCCTGAAGTTGCCCGCGAATTTATCAAGCTGCTTGCAAACGACGCACGCGAAAAAGAAGACCAGCTGATGCAACTGGCGTATCACTCGGTCCGTAAAAGAATGGCAGAAGCCATGATCCGGTTACACCGCCAAAGTGGCGCCTCTGCCGAGGGATTTAAGATCACGCGCGAAGACCTGGCGGCCCTGGCCGGAATGGCCACGGAAACCGTCAGCCGTACCTTATCCGATTTTAAGGATGAAGGGCTCATCGAAAAGAAGGGAAGCCAGATTACACTGCTGGAACCCGGTAAGCTCGAAAAGATGAAAAACTGATAACCGTCATTAATTCTGCTGACATCGCTCATTCTATAGCGGCTGCCGGAACAATAGCTTTGTTAATCAAAACTATTTCGAATGAAAGCGGTAGCGTACAGCATCAAACCTTTTGAAAAGGAATACCTGGCGAAGGCCAACCAGAAGAAGCATGACATCACGCTGATCTCCAACCCGCTGGGCCCGGACACAGCGGCATATGCTCAGGGTAAGGATGCCGTGATCGTTTTTACGAATGACGATGTTTCGGCGCCGGTGGTAGCACAATTGGCGGCGCTCGGTATTAAATTTATTGTGACACGTTCCTCTGGCATCGACCACATCGACCAGCAGGCGGCGGCAGCAGCGGGAATAAAGATCGCCAACGTACCATCCTACTCCCCGCAGGCGATTGCCGAACATGCCGTGGGTATGGCGTTTGCCCTCAACAGACAAATGATGAAGGCCGATTTGCATAGTCATGAATTTGATTTTCGTAATGACGAACTGGTTGGTTTTAATTTCGCCGGTAAAACCGTCGGGGTGATCGGCCTGGGTTTTACCGGCCAGGCGGTAGCATCCATCTATCATGGTATGGGCTGTAAAGTGATCGGTTATGACCTTAATTTTCCGCGCAACGTACGCTACATCCGCCAGGTCTCCCTGGAACATCTGTTACAAACTTCAGATATCATTTCCCTGCATATCCCTTTGACCGCCAATACGCGTCATTTTATTAATGACCAGACATTGGGGCTGATGAAGCCGGGAGTGATGCTGATCAATACATCACGTGGTCCCCTCATCGATACCCAAAGCGTATTGGAAGCCCTGGAGAACCGTAAGATTGGCTACCTCGGGCTCGACGTCTACGAATTTGAAAAAGGGCTATTTTTTGAAGACCACCAGCATGACCAGGTTAGAGATGAGTTGCTGGTGAAGTTGATGAGCCATCCTAACGTGCTAATCACCCCCCACCAGGCATACCTGACGCGGGAAGCGCTGCAGGAGATCGCCGATCAGACCATCAAAAATCTAGACCTTTGGCAAGCCGGCAAATGCGTGGGCAAGGCCTGCGCCTGCGCTAAAAACTGTCAGAAAAACCTCGAAATTGAAAAACCTGTTCATTCCTGAACTATGGAAAATACCCTGAAAGTACTCAGCGACAAATACAACGTCCCGGTACCCCGCTACACCAGCTATCCAACCATGCCCTATTGGGACAACCAGACCTTCAGCGAAAAGTTATGGAAAAGATCTGTCCAGCTCAGCTTTGACGAAAGTAATGCGGAATCGGGCATCAGTCTTTATATTCATCTACCGTTTTGCGAGAACCTTTGCACGTATTGCGGCTGTAATACCCGAATCACCAAAAATCACCAGGTGGAAGGGCCTTACATTGCTGCGGTATTAAAAGAGTGGGAAATGTACAAGTCTCTGTTTAAAGATGTTCCGATCATCCGCGAGCTGCATCTCGGTGGAGGGACGCCAACATTTTTCAGCGCGGGCAACCTGCAAAAACTGATATGCGGCCTGCTGGCGGGAGTTCAGATCCACGAAAAAGCCGAGTTCAGCTTTGAAGCTCACCCGGCCAATACGACCGTCGATCACCTGCAAACTCTATATGGCCTTGGATTCAGGCGCCTGAGCCTTGGTATCCAGGACTTCGACCCTAAAGTGCAGTTCATCATCAACCGCCAGCAAACCTTTGAGCAAGTGCAGGCCGTTACCCAACAGGCACGCCGCATCGGCTACACTTCTATAAATTATGACCTGATCTATGGCCTTCCGCTTCAAAATCTGGAGGGATTGATCAATACCATGAATATCGTCAGCGGTCTAATACCGGACCGGATTGCATTTTACAGCTATGCCCACGTACCCTGGGTGAAACCCGGGCAGCGCCACTTCACAGAGGCTGACCTGCCGGATCCGGAATTAAAGGGTAAACTACAAGAGATCGGCCGCAGCCTGCTGACCAGCTTCGGTTACCGGGAAATCGGTATGGACCATTTCGCCCTTCCCGGCGACGAGCTCCTTGAGGCTGCCGACACAGGAGGACTGCATCGCAACTTTATGGGTTATACCCAGCAGCATACACAACTGCTGATCGGCCTTGGCGTGTCTTCTATCAGCGACTCCTGGTATGGATTTGCGCAGAATCTAAAAACCGTGGAAGAGTACCTGGCCGTCATTGCGGCGGGCGAATTTCCGCTGATGAAGGGCCACCTGCTTTCTGAAGTGGACCTGGTATTGCGCCGGCATATCCTGGACATCATGTGCAAAGGCGAAACCCGCTGGAACCAGCCGGAAACCGGCGCGGCAATCATTTCGGAGGCACTGCCCAGGTTGACCGGGATGGAAACAGATGGCTTGGTAGTACTCTATCCCGACGGACTTATTGTAACCACGTTAGGTAAGCGGTTTCTGCGAAATATCTGCATGTGCCTGGATGCGCGCTTGTGGGCTGCTCAGCCAAAAACGCAACTATTCAGCATGGCGGTTTAAACTGCCAGTGGTCCGCGGCCGGAAATGGCCAATGAACCTTCACCGATCTCCCGAAGCATCCGGATAAATATCCTGGAATCATTCAGGCTTTCTACCAGTTGCAACTGCTCGCCGCCGGCTGCGATAAATTCGTCCCGGTATTCGGCGCCGATCTCCTGGATCGTTTCCAGGCAATCTGAAATAAATGCCGGACAAAGTACCAGCAAACTTTTTTTTCCGGCAGCAGCCAGTTGTTGAATGACAGTGGAAGTGTAGGGCTGGATCCATTCCTGTTTGCCCAGCCGCGATTGGAAGCAAACGGTAAAGTCAGAAGGGGCAAGCTGCAATTCTGACGCGATCAAGTGCGCACTCTCGTGGCATTGCGCAGCGTAACACAGCTTGTTTTGCGAATTTATTTGCTGACAACAACCGACATCGTGCCCAACACATTTCCCCGAACCAGCGCAATCCCGAAGATGGCTGAGCGGCAAGCCATGAAAGCTAAACAGAACGTGGTCATAGTCAGCCAGGTCATACCTTCTTGCCTTAGCGGTAAAGGCCCGGATAAACAACCGATGATTATAAAAGGGACCGGAAATGGTAACAGGAGGAATGGTATGCCAGGTGCGGATAACGCGCATAACTTCGGCGATCACGGAGCCGTTTGTGGCTGATGCATATTGCGGAAAAAGCGGGATGATCTGAATTTCATCTGCATTAGCAGCTCTGAGTTTCGCGAGGCCGTCAGCTATGGAGGGTTGTTGGTAGCGCATCGCCAGCTCAACAACGTACTCATCCCCTAATTCCTGCTGTAGCAGCTCTTGCTGCAACCTGCTGTTGTACAACAAAGGCGAGCCGGTTTGCGGGTCCCAAATTTCCTGGTACAACCTCGCCGACTTTGGCGCCCGGAACGGGATAATAATCCCCCGGACCAGCAAAAAACGCAAAAAAGGGTGAATATCAATCACCCTCCCATCCATCAGGAATTCAGCTAAATATTTACGTACATCGGCAACAGATGGACTATCCGGCGTACCCAGGTTGACTAAAAGGATACCTTTACTCATCAGTAATGTGCTTTAGGGCCTGGCAATTTCCAGTACCACCCGGCCGTCTATCAAACCTCTTTTCATATCATCAAACACGGTATTGATGTCTTCCAGTTTTGCTGTGCGTACCCTTGCTTTCACTTTGCCCTCAACCGCGAAAGCTACAGCTTCCTGCATGTCCTTGCGGGTGCCCACGATCGAGCCCCTCACCGTGTAACGGTTCAACACCGTATCAAAGATGGACAGATCGAAACTGCCTTTTGGCAAACCGTTCAAAGCGATGGTACCTTTCCGGCGCAACGCTGAAATCCCCTGCTGGAAAGCAACAGGCGAAACCGCGGTTACCAGTACTCCGTGCATCCCACCTGTTGCTTTTTGCAGGAAAGTGCCCGGGTCTTCCTTAGTGGCGTTAATCACCAGCTCGGCGCCGAGTTCTTTAGCCAGCTCAAGTTTATCATCGGATATGTCAATGGCGGCGACATGCATACCCATGGCTTTGGCATATTGCACAGCCAGGTGGCCTAAGCCCCCTGCGCCCGAGATGGCTACCCATTCACCAGGTTTTACTTCTGTTTCCTTAAGTCCTTTATAGACTGTTACGCCGGCACAGATGATCGGCGCCATCTCTGTAAAATTGATATCCTTTGGAAAGTGCGCAACATACCTCGGGTCGGCCAGCACATACTCGGCAAAGCCGCCGTCAACACTGTATCCACCGTTTTGCTGCGTACCGCACAGGGTTTCCCAGCCGGTGATACAAAATTCGCAGCAGCCGCAGGCGCTGTGCAGCCAGGGTACGCCCACTATATCGCCTTCTTTTACGTCCTTTACGTCCGGCCCGAGTGCCACTACATAACCGATAGCCTCATGGCCGGGAATAAGCGGCAAATTTGGTTTGACCGGCCAGTCGCCATTACAGGCATGCAGGTCGGTATGGCAAACGCCGCAGGCGATCACTTTCACCAATATCTGCCCGACTTGAGGGGTTTTAACAGGAACTTCTTCTATTTGCAGCGGAGCGCCGAACTGCCGGATCACTGCCGCTTTCATGGTTTGTGGAATCATAGGAATGAGATTAAACCGGTAACTTTAAAGGATAAAAAGGGCCACCATCAGCAGGTGGATAATAATACTTCCTGCGAAAAGCGATAACAAAGTCTTTATCCCGGCGCCGCCCATACCTGCAATAATATTGGCGAAGAAAAGCCCAAGGGTAATTCCGAGTACCAAAACGGGGGCATTGCAGAAATATATCAGCGCGGCCGGAACCGGCAACAGAAATACCCCTTGAAATACAAGGGAAACCAGGAACCACAGGGTCTTACGGTCCGTCTGGCTTTCCATAAACAGGTTCCATTTGCCGATAAGGCTTTTTGATGGGATTGGTGTCGCCGTGCCGGCGGTCCAATGGGTGCTTGCGGTTATTGTTGTCATAATCATTATCTTTTGTTAAGACAAATATCCTGTCGCAAAACCAGCTGCCGAATGACTGTCGTCGGTATTAAAAGTGATGCTTATCACTTCGTGGAAAGGCGGCCGGAAAGTTTCCGGTAATAGCGTTTCCCATGTATCCGGAACACATCGTAACCCAGCGTGAAGAGCAAGAGGATGAACGGGAGGAATAAGGAACGATAACTCAAATAACGGAAGGCACAAGCGCCTGTGAGCGCACCGGATAAGAAGCAGGTGATAATGGTTGCATGAAGCTTTAACTTCACGTTCAGTGCCCGCCGTTCTTCTTCAGGAGCCCGGGTCCATTGCGCAAGCTCAATGCCGAGGTCGGTAAAGGTCCCGGTGAGGTGCGTCGTCCGTACCTCGGCGCCAGACACCATCGAAACCATCGCATTTTGCATCCCCATAACAAACAACAAGCTGCCGGCAAATATCTCGCGTGCCACAAGGCTACGATCGTAACGATAGCCCAAAAATCCAATCAGGAGAAATACAGTCATTTCAACCAGTAAGGGTATAACATAAGAAAACCGCTGATTGCGACCAATTCTGTTGATGATAAGGCTGGAGAAGAAGGCACCTGCTAAAAAAAGGAACATCCACAGCGCCACCACGCGGGAAGCCTTCCAGTCTTCCATCACCAGCCGTTCGGCAAATAGGGCCGCGTGACCGGTAACATTGGTGGTCAGCACGGAAAAACCAAGAAATCCGCAAGCATTGACGATGCCCGCGGATAAGCTGAGCAAAGCCGCAATTTTAACATTATGAGCGTCCGTCCGCCGGTTTCCCAAGTGTCTGAGCATATCCTTTGGCTAAATTCAAATTAATGACATAATGTAACACCGCTGTTTTGTTTCGGCGGACTCAGATAAGGAACGTTAAGCCCCATACCACGCAACAAGAACCAGCAGCCCAGGCAGACCATCAGGAAAGGCATAGCCTTATTGATCCTTCGGCGGAATACCGGGCCAATATAACCGGCGCTGACCGTAGCGATCAGCATTAGTGGAAAGGTGCCCATACCAAACCAGAACATATATTGAGCGGAGGCTGACGGGGATGACGTGTTCACCGCACCCACCAGTGCCAGGTATACAAAACCGCAGGGAAGAAAGCCGTTGAGCAGACCGATGGCAAAATGGCCGGCCTGGTGATTCAGCGCATAATGGAGCAACCGGTCCACTGGCTTTAGGAGTGCCGGTATCCATTTGCTCCCGCGGAATTTTAGCTTGAACATCCGCGAAAACCCTGCTGCGATAATAAGAACGCCGCTGATGATGCTGACACTTTGCTGCAGGCCCGCCAGCCATAGTTGCTTGCCCAGCACCCCAATGAGCAGGCCCAGAAGCGTATAGGAAAACACCCTTCCGAAGTTATAAATAACCTTATCTGCGATGACCCGCCACCATTGGCGATGAAAGGTTGGGACAGCGAAGGCAAGCGGGCCGCACATGCCGATACAATGGACGCTGCCGAATAAGCCAATATAAAATGCGATCTGGTTAGCGTTCATTACAGGTCGATCTCCTTTTCATACAGGTAGTTTTTATGGTTGCTTACCCATTCCAGCACAATGTGCCAGCGGCCTTTGGCCACATGCATCAAGGGCAAAGCCACCACACCATTTCCGTTGGTTTTTATCGCAAACGATCTGTCCATCGAAACGCTTGAGGGGCGTACGAGCTTAGCCGTACCTTGTGCCTCCTCCTTGAACTTGAGTTGGATGTCATTCCCGGAAATTCCGATTAAAGGTTGCGCCTTATCGGCCGAAACCTGCCTTTCTTTTGCATAATCTTTATCGAAATCAAGACCTTTCTCGTAATAATGATGGTCATATTCGTCAGCCGGAAGGTTGAACATTTTAACACACATCAGGATGATGAACAACATAAACAGGGCCATGCCCAAAATGATCCCTTTTCCCCAGTTCATAGTTTAATCGTTTGGCGGCCCCACAAAAGTGGTGCTGACGGTTTGAATGATCTTGTTATTTAATACCAGGCTTATTTTCAGCTCGGTCTTTGCCGCATGGATCTGCCTTGCCGGAACTAGTAGGAAGAAAACAGTTTTTACCGAGCTTCCTGCAGCTATCCTTCCCGGCTGCTGAATGTACCTTACCTTTACAGCCGGGTCCAGTGGCTGGATAACAATATCTCTGCCACTATTGGATTTATTGATGATCTCCGCATTGTATATATTACTGATCAGCCCGCCTTTTTGCTCCTGGTACAACATACCGGCACTGCGCATGACCGTCATATCCATATCCGAGCGGCTGAAAATAAAGTAACAAAGCACGGTCATTAATACCGTGATGATGCCGCTATAACCCATCATCCTGCCGGTAAAAGATGGCTTTTGCTGTTTATGGATCATGTTCTCGGAGTAAAACCCGATCAGGTTCAAGGGCTTATGGATCTTTTCCATCACCTCGTTACAAACGTCGATACAGGCGGTACAGTTCACACATTCCATCTGAGTACCCTGCCGTATGTCGATTCCGGTAGGGCATACACTAACGCAAAGCCCGCAGTCCACGCAATCACCTTTCAAATTGAAGGGGTCGGCGTTCTTCGCCAGTTTCCCCCGCGGCTCGCCGCGTACATCGTCATAGGCCACCACCAGCGTATCAGGGTCCAGCATTACCCCTTGCAAACGCCCATACGGACAGATCACCGTACAAACAAGTTCTCGCACCTGGCTGTAAACCAGGTAAAATATGACAGTGAAAAGCCAGATGCTGAAAAAGCCAGCCCAATGAAGTCGTACCGGTTCCGTAATGATCTTCCATAAGGCATTGCTGCCTATAATATAAGCCAGGAAAGTGTTGGCGATCAAAAAAGAAAGTAACAGAAATAAGAAATGCTTAGTCCCTTTTTTCCAGAGCTTTTCTTTTGTCCAGGGCCCTGCGTCCAGTTTTTTCTGCTTATGGGCATCGCCCTCTATCCACTGCTCGATCTTGCGGAAAAACATTTCCATAAAGATGGTCTGCGGGCAAATCCATCCACAAAAAATCCTGCCGAAGGCGATGGTAAACAACACCACGCAAACGACGAACACCAGCGATGCCAGGACAAACAGAAAGATGTCCTGCGGCCAGAAAACCTGGCCCAGGATCACGAACTGCCGGTCCATAAAGTTGAGCAGCAAAAGGGGCTGTCCGTTAATCCGGATCAGCGGGCCGGCAAAGAAAAATGCCAGGTACACGTAGCTGATCCAGCTTCTCCAACGGTATAGCTTTCCTTTTCGGATCAGCGGATATATCCATTGGCGCTTTTCGGTACCCTTATCTTTGAGCGACGCGTCCATGGCTATTTATCGGCGGTAAGTTTACTATCGGTTCCTTTTTCGCCCTGGGGTTCCTTGGCGCCTGCCGGGTTACTGCCATGCAGCGACTTAATATAATTGGCCACGTCCGAGATCTGTTTCGGCGAAAGCTGTTTTTCCCAGGTCGGCATACCTTTGGCCAACACACCATACTTTATGGTTTTGAACAGGTCATTAATCTTGCCGCCATGCAACCAGTAATCGTCCGTCAGGTTCGGCCCGACGTTTCCCTGTGCATGATCGCCATGACAGGCCGCGCAGGTATTTTTAAAAATAGCCTGTCCCGAGGCCAATACGGCAGGATCATGAACCAGTTTCACCGTATTTTCATCGACACGATTAGCCTCTTTACTTAAAAAAGCCTTCTTTTCGATCGCCGCCTGCGCCATTTCGCTGCGATACTCTGCGTATTGCAATGGGGCAGTCTTAAATACGTGATAGTTAAGCAAGTAACCCACGCCAAAAATAATAGATCCGTAAAACAGGTACATGAACCAGGCCGGGATCGGGTTATCTAATTCCTGTATACCATCATAATCATGTTCGATCAGGAGTTCCCGTTCCTCCTCCAAAGGTTTAAGCGATAGCAATTTTTGCCACACAGCTGCCTTTGGTTTTTTTTCTTTTTTAACCTTTTTTGGGTTCATTTCCGCCTCGATCTCCGCAACGCTTAACCCTTGCTGCTTCAGGATAATGCGCTCCATCACCCTGAAGGCTCTTAAAACAACGAGCAATGCGATAAGAATAACGATCATAGTGGCGACAATCGCACCGTAGCCGATGTAGTCCATCGTTTCGCCGGGTAAAAGGCTATCATCCTTGGCCATAGCCGGTTGTAGTGCGAACAGTGCTATGGCAGTCATTAAAAGTGTCCGGGAATATTTCATAATGGCAGGGATTGTGGTACATCTGTTAAACTATCCTGTAAGGGCAGATCACGCATATGATCGACATGCGGTTTGCGTATGCGGACGAGCACAATGGTCACGACTATAAAGAAGACAAAGAATATGCCCAGGGAAAAAAGCAGGTATGCCTGGTGTGCGTTGATGTTTTCGGTGAATTGCTTAAACATGATCTGATTATTTATTAGCTGTTTTATTTGCTTTGATATCGGTGCCCAATCGTTGGATATAGGCGATGATCGCGATGATCTCCTTCTTGCTTTGGACCTTAATATGGTCGTTATTCAGGTTAGCTGCGATTTCTTTAGCTTGCTTGTCCAGGTCAGCATTCGCCTGATTTTCATAACCGGGTGCATAAGGTACACCAAGCTTGCGCATGGCATTGATCTTTGCCCTGGTCAGTGAAGTATCCAGGTTTTGGGTGATCAGCCAGTCGTATTGAGGCATAATGCTGCCGGGCGACATCAAACGCGGGTCCATCAGGTGGTTATAATGCCAGGCATTACCATATTTTTGCCCCTCCCTGGCAAGGTCCGGACCGGTACGTTTGGAACCCCACAGGAACGGGTGGTCGTAAACAAATTCACCGGCTTTGCTATATTCACCGTAACGCTCGGTCTCCGAACGGAACGGACGGACAGTTTGCGAATGACAGTTAGAACAGCCTTCGCGGATATAAATATCCCGGCCCTGTAATTCAAGCGGGGTATAAGGTTTAACCGCTGCTATGGTCGGGATATTGGATGAAATGGTCAGCGTAGGCATTAGTTCAACAAAGGTGCCTACCAATATCACCAGTAACGCGGCGATCAGCATCTGAATGGGTTTGCGTTCCAGCCTGCGGTGCCAGGCTTTTTCCCGGGTCATAGTGTGTATGGGCTCCAACGGCATAGCCTGCGCCGCTTCGTTGGCAACAAGTTTACCTTGTAAGGCTGTACGGGTAAGGTTATAAGCCATCACAATCACCCCTAACAAATACATTGCGCCGCCAGCCGAACGCATCATGTGCATAGGCAAAATCTGAAGAGTGGTTTCCAGAAAGTTCGGGTATTTCAACATCCCCTCAGGGGTGAATTCTTTCAGCATCAAACTTTGAGTAAAGCCGGCCCAATACATCGGTATGGCATAGAACAGGATACCCAGTGTGCCGATCCAGAAATGGAAAGACGCCATTTTCTTGCTAAACAACTCCGTTTTATAAATGCGCGGGATGAGCCAGTACAATATGGCAAAGGTCAGGAAGCCGTTCCAGCCAAGCGCACCTACATGGACGTGGGCGATGATCCAGTCGCTGAAGTGGGCGATGCTGTTCACTTGTTTCAACGACAACATCGGCCCCTCAAAGGTGGCCATGCCATAGGCAGTTAGCCCAACAACCATGAATTTCAGGATCACATCGTCCCGGACTTTATCCCAGGCTCCCCGAAGCGTCAGCAGGCCATTGATCATACCGCCCCAACTTGGTGCGATCAGCATAATAGAAAAGGCAACCCCCAATGACTGCGCCCAGCCTGGTAACGTTGTGTATAATAAATGATGAGGCCCGGCCCATATATAGATAAAGATCAGCGCCCAGAAATGGAGGATGCTGAGTTTATAGGAATAAATTGGGCGATTGGCCATTTTGGGTAGGAAATAATACATCATGCCCAAATAAGGGGTGGTCAGGAAAAAGGCTACGGCGTTATGGCCGTACCACCATTGCACCAAAGCGTCCTGTACACCGGCATAAACCATATAACTTTTAAAAGCTGAAACCGGCAGTTCAAAGGAGTTCACTATATGCAGCACCGCAATGGTAACGAACGTAGCAATGTAAAACCAGATGGCAACATAGAGATGGCGCTCCCGGCGTCTGAAGATGGTACCGAACATATTCCAGCCAAATACCACCCAGATGATCGTAATAGCGATATCAATGGGCCATTCCAGCTCTGCGTATTCATGGGAGGTGGTCAGCCCGAGCGGCAGCGTGATCACTGCGGAAACAATGATCAACTGCCAGCCCCAGAAATGAACCTGGCTGAGCACATCGCTGAACATCCGCGTCTTGAGCAATCGCTGCAGCGAATAATACACTCCCATGAAAATAGCGTTGCCCACAAATGCAAAGATCACCGCATTGGTATGCAGCGGGCGGATGCGTCCAAAAGTTGTATACTGGTTGTGCATATTTGCACCTGGATGATACAGTTGTATGGCCACGATAAGGCCTACCGTCATCCCAATGATCCCCCAGATTACGGTAGCGATACCAAAATTCCGGACGATTTTGTTGTCATAATAAAATTTTTCGGGCTGCATAAAATTGTTCAATGTTTATGGTTGTAAAATTATCGGGATGCTTTGCTGACAGAATGATGACCATCGGCAATAAATATGATAGAGGTCATTTTTTGTCCTCCGGTTTCTTTTCATCGTCCAGCAGTATGCGCATACCCGGGGTGTACAGATCATCGTTCTGGCCACTGCGCTGGGCCCAGAAAAAAGCGCCCAGGAAGATCAGCGCCAGCAGCACGCTGCAGCCGATCAGGAAATAGATAATGTTCATAGCAGTTTTCTCCTTTTAGCCGTAAAATGCGTAGCCAGGGTTGTGAATGAAATAATAGTGACCGTACTCAATGGCATCAATACCGCAGCCACTAAAGGCGACAGGCGGCCGGTCACTGCGTAACTGAGCCCGATGACGTTATAAGTAAGCGAGATCAGGAATGAAATATGGATGATCGTCACGGTATCCTTGGAAAAGCGCAGGAAAGCCGGCAATTTATCAAAGGCACGCCCGTCAAGGATCGCATCGCTCCCCGGCGAAAAATTATTGACATTATCGGTTACAGCGACACCTAAGTCGCTTTGCTTTAAAGCGCCGGAATCGTTTAGCCCGTCACCAAACATCATCACTTTAAGTCCCTGCTGCTGTAAAGCAACAACCTTGTCCAGCTTTTGCTGGGGAGTTTGCCCAAAGAAAAGGTGGCTATCGTCCCGAAAGAACCGGAGCATTTCCGACCTTTCGTGGTCCTGGTCGCCCGATAACAGGTAGAGTTGATAGGCTGGTGACAGCGCAGCGATCTGATCCATCCCGGATCGGTATTCATGAAAGAAACCAAAGTAACCCAGGTAACGCCCGTCACATTGCAGGTGAACGCGGGTCAGCAACTGGCCTTCGGGCTCATCGCCAAAGACCAGACTGCCGCTGCCAATAAGCAAGCTATGCCCATCAACGGTCGCCATGATCCCTTTGCCGGCGACCTCCTGGTATTTTATGACCGGCAGCTTTTCCAGATTACCCAGATATTTACAGATCATGCGACTTAAGGGATGTATCGAGTTAGCACATGCACTGAAGATCAGCTGACGCTCGTTGGCGTTTAGGTCTGCTCCAAGTTCGATGTGCTTACCAGTTCCTGTGGTGATCGTCCCGGTTTTATCCATCACCAGCGTATCAACCCTGGCCAATTGTTCCACCACTGCAGTATTTTTTAAATAGAAGATGTTTCTGTCGAATATGCTCAAGGCAGCTGACATCGTGAATGGCGTACTTAAAGCCAGCGCGCAGGGGCAGGCAACGATCAGCACCGCTGTAAGGGCATCGAAACCCTTGTGCAGGCTGAAGGGCAACCAGGCCAGGAATGCGCCTACGGCGATAGCGATCAGCACAACGGTAAAATACTTGCTTACCTTTTCATTAAAGGTAAGCATCCGGTTATCCTGCTTACGGGTAAAGGCTTCATTATTCCATAGCTGTGTGAGATAGCTTTGCGAAACTGGTTTAATAACTTCCATCTCGATGGCTTCGCCTGTCTGGCGGCCGCCTGCATAGATGATCTCCCCGAGTGTCTTCGTCACTGGAATAGCCTCCCCCGTAACAAAACTAAAATCGATCAGCGCCTCTCCTTTAAGCAGAATGGCATCAGCAGGAATAATCTCGTTGTGGCGGATCACCATACGGTGCCCGGTCTTCAGTTCAGAAAGTGCTACAGGCTTTTCCCTGCCTTCCACAACTACCTGTACGGCTACCGGAAAAAACGAACGGTAGTCCCGTTCAAATGAAATATGATGGTAGGTCTTCTGCTGAACAAATTTCCCAATGAGCAGAAAGAATACCAGTCCGCATAAGGTGTCAGCAAATCCGGCACCGGAGTGGGTTAGTATCTCAACCACCGTTCGAATAAAAAGCACTGCGATCCCCAATGCCAACGGAAAATCAATATTTAAAACCTTGTTCTTTAAATTATGCCATGCCGAAGTGAAATATCCCCGACCGCTGAAAAAGACCACAGGAAGCGAAAAACCAATATTAAGGTATCCGAAAAAGTGACGAAACGTTTGTTCATAACCGGATAAACCGAAATATTCCGGAAAACTGAGCAGCATGACATTTCCGAAACAAAATCCCGCGACAGCGATTCTTTGAACCAGGTTACTTTTACCTGATTTGTTTTGTTTTTTGATGACATCCTGCAGGCTGATCAAAGGCTCATATCCTATATCGTTCAATAGCTCAACCACCTCCTGCAGACTAATCTGTTGCGGGTCAAAGCGAATGATCAATTGTTTTTTTAGGAAATCCACCCTGGAATAGTGTATGGCCGGGTTAAAACGGTGCAGGTGTTCCAATAACCAAAGACATGAGCTGCAATGGATTTGCGGGATATATAAGGTAATAATGGACAGGCGGTCATCGGAATAGTCGAGTAATTCGGCGAGAATCACCGGATCACTCAAAAAATCAAAACGTTTATCAGTCCGTGTTCTGGTGGTTCCAGGGTGATCATTATACTGGTAATAGCTTGAAAGGCCGGCACCTGATAATATCGTATAAACGCGCTGGCAACCCTGGCAGCAAAACTGTTTATGATCTGCCCGGTATTCGGTACTGAGACATTCGTCCCCGCAATGATAGCAGCTGGTTTTTACAATTGTTTGGATTTCCGGCATTTTTTACGTTCTATTTGACAGGCCAAAAGTGATTGATTGCCGTCATCAGCGGAATGACCTGCGTTGTTAAAAAATGTGATCAACGTCATATTTTCCGAAACCATGGAACGCGCCCCGGTTTTATGCCCCCGCAAACAGCAGGGCTGATAAATAATATTAAGTGCGTGATTTTGCTGCTCCGCGGCCGCGACAACCTTGCCGGATATTTATCGCTAATAATATGATGCATGCGTCGGCAGTAAATGACCGTCGTCATTTATTTTTGACTGCCTCTGCGATAGTTTTGCCCGCAAATGCTATTCATGGAAATACCAGAGAGTTTAGATCTGACCGCTGTTGAACCCCTGCTATGGCATACTGCCATCCTGGCCCGGTACGATGCATTGAAACCCGGCCGGCAACTGATCATCAATACGGATATCGAAGCCAGGCCGCTTTACCATCTGCTGACCTTAGAGCGCGGAAAAAATTTCGCCTGGGATCCCCTTGAAAATGGCCCGGAAAGTTGGATCACACGCGTTATTAAAGACCCCATAATCCCGGAGGGCCAAACACTGGGCAATATCATTTCCCGCGATTACCGTAAATCTGTTGTATTAAGGAACCTGGGCATAGATTTTAGCTGTAACGGAAGTACAACGCTCGGGCAAGCCTTAAAAGGGAAAGACGATACCTTAAATCAGGTGCTATGGGAATGGGATGCGATTGACCGTACGATGCCGGAAAAGGATATAGATTTTCTGGGCTGGAATATGGCTTTTCTGACCAAATATATCATGCAGCTCCATCACGGGTTTATACAGAACCAAACCCGGTTTGTGGGTGAGCTTGCTTATAAGGTCGCCGACTCGAACCGCTCAACGCACCCGGAGATCAGGGCCGTTGCTGATCTTTTTAACCGCACGGGAAAGAAACTGGAGGAATTAGCCCTGCACGAAGAAAAAGAATTGTTCCCGTACCTCATTTCACTGTCCGATGCGGGATCAAAGGGGCATGCGCTGAAAGACGGCAAACTTGGGCACGTTGCCGTGCCGATATCCTTTATACAGGCCGAAAGTGAACAGGTGGCCGCCGGCCTGCGACAGATCCGGGAAATGACCCACCATTATATGGCGCCCGCTTACACTTCCAGTACTTGCCCAATATTATACAAATTGTTAGCCGCATACGAAGAAGATACCTTGTTACATCTTCACCTGGAAAATAACATCCTGTTTCCAAAGGCTGTGAAAACAGAGCACAGCCTGCGGTCAGTCAGCCTTGTAATTTGAACGAAAGAACCCAAATACTGATTAAATAAATTAAGATGAGCCACACATTTCACATCCCAGTACTGGGATTAGGATACTCCATTGATACCCCGCTAAAGGTTGCCCGATACGGTATTTCATCCACACTTTCCATCGTAGATGATGAGCTCATTGAAAGAATGCGCCAATATCATGCACAGCTGAACAGGGAAAATTACGTGCCTGTTTTGAAAAATGACGCAGATGCCCGCGCCAGGCGCATCACCCTTTACCTGGACATGGTCAACCGGCTCGTTAAGCGGCAATTTGAAGAGCTCAGCGCGATGTCATTCGAAGCAGGAAACGATCTTTGCCGGTATTTTGAAATGCTGCCGGAGAAATCACGCCTGAGGCAGGGCTATGATCTGATGCTGGAATATCCCGAAGGAGATCAGAAAGAATATTTCCGGAAGCTGCTCAAAAGTGAAATGACTCCTGGCGCGATCGACGTGAATATCATGTCGAAGGTCGACAAAATGAACTATACGGCCGGTGGCGACCCCACCGGCGAAACAAATACCGACGCGCTTGCTGCGCTGCGGGGATTCGCGCTGAGTAACCTGCATTCATCCGTCATCATGTCAGCCGGGCTGAACCCCCGGCTATACAGTTACCTGGAAACGTTTCCTGATTTTTTCCCTGACGAACATGGATATTTTGCAAAAAAGGTGATCCTAAAGGTGAGTGATTTTCGTTCCGCCTTTATCCAGGCTAAGTTTTTAGCAAAAAAGGGAATATGGGTTTCGGAATTCAGGGTAGAATCAGGGCTGAACTGCGGGGGCCATGCCTTCGCTACAGAAGGTTTCCTGCTGGGCCCGATTCTGGAAGAGTTTAAACAGAAGCGCCTGGAAATGGCAGAAGAGCTATTTCAAAGTTGCCGGCAGGCGCTCACTGAAAAAGGGATAACCTGTATTGATATGCCGGCCCAGCGGCTTTCCGTGCAGGGAGGTATCGGCACAGCTATGGAAAACGAGTTTTTACGCGAGCACTACCACGTGGATGCCACCGGCTGGGGCAGTCCTTTCCTGCTGGTGCCCGAGGTGACGAATGTAGACCAGGAAACCCTTGGACAATTGGAGCATGCCGGCGAAAGCGATTATTATGTAAGCGGCGCATCGCCGTTAGGTATCTTATTCAATAATTTTAGGAAAAGTAGTGCAGAAACACTTCGCCTTAGGCGCCTGGAAAATAACCGGCCCGGCAGCCCCTGCACCAAAAAGTACCTGTGCACCAATACCGAATTTACCGAAAAGCCGATCTGTACCGCCTCCCGCGAGTACCAAAACCTCAAATTGAAACAACTCAGTGCAGCAGGCCTGCCGTTGGCGGAATATGAACAGGCTTATCAAACCGTTGTTGAAAAGATCTGCCTGTGCGAAGGGCTTTGTGCCTCGGCGTACATCAAATATGATTTGCTCAAACCCCGCGAAAACAAAACAATCGCCATCTGCCCGGGCCCAAACCTGGCTTATTTTTCACGAACTTACTCGCTGGAAGAGATGGTTCAGCATATTTACGGTGCAACGGACCTGCTGGCGAAGATCAGGCGCCCGCATATGTTTATGAAGGAGCTAAGCCTGTATATTGAGTACCTGGAACATGATCTGCAGTCGCAGATCAAAGAGTTGACCGATAAAAAACGGAAGCAGCTAAGCAAGTTTAAATTGCAATTACAAGAAGGTATCGGGTACTATCAATCGCTTTTTACAGGCACTGCAAGTCAAACCTCCATCTTGCTCAAAGAGTGGTTCAGCGATCTCGCGAATTTTGAGGAAAAACTGCTTGGTATAGAAATTTAGGCTAAATAAAAATGGCGGCATCGGTTAAAATGCCGCCATTCCCATTAGGAGTATCAAGGGTCATGGCTTTTTGGGCAGTACCAGCACCGGCACCGTGAGATGGTGGGTTACTGATGGGTTTTTACCCCTTTGGAAAAACCTTGTCATCCGTTCCCTAGGCTGTTGGACGACAGCCAGCAGATCCGTCCGTTTATTGGCTTTCAGCCAGTCCCAGTTTTGATATGGTACGGTGTCTGGTATGCTGCGGAAATAAACCCCGCCGCAATCCAGTTTTTTGTAAAGATCCCTGTTGAGTTTTTCCTCTTTCTCTCTGACCGCCTGATCTGACCAATCGCTGTTCAAATGCGCCACCATCAATTCGGCGGCAAAGCTTTCCAGCAGCTTGCCAAGTTCGCTGATGGAGTTAATATCTTCTTCATGCAGCTGGGAGGCAAAGGCGATCTTTTCGAAATTGCGCAACGGCGCGCACTCTGGTATCACCATTACCGGAACGGTCGCCCAGTCAATGATCCGGTTACAGTCGTCGCTAATCATATAAGACGCCAGGTCACTTTCGGTTTCGGGCGCTGTTATGACTAATGAAATATCCGGGTTTTGCATCAGGCTAGTCATAATGTCTACTATTTCCTTATTGTCATTGTCCATGTGGATCTCTGGCAAAAAAGAACCTGGGAATGTTCTTGTCATCAGACGTTCCTCCATCCGGTGGCCAAAATCGGCAAGCCCGTTATCGGGTTCCGGTTCTTCCTGCCCCGCAGGTACCAACTGCCGCGCAGCAGGAACACAATTGGTATTGAATAAAAGCACATTCGCTTTCATCTTCTTAGCCATATGAAGCGCAAATTGCGTAGCATGTTCGCCACTTCTTGACAAATCGGTAAGTACGGCTATCGTTTTCATTGTTGAAGCGGGGACATAACAGATTCCGTATAATCGAAAAGTTCTTTTTTGGTACTCTTCAGGCTGCTGAACAGCGCATCCAGCTCATTTTTCAAGGCATTGTAACGATCCAGGAATTCGAGGCTCATGGCTACTTTCTGATCTCCGAAAAATGGTTCGAGGAAGGTAAGAAACTCTGGGATTCTGATTTTTAATGCTACCAGTCTTTTATCCTGGGCTAACACTTTTTCTTCAAATTCCGCCTTTCGTGATCCTTCGGCAGCTGGGCTTTCATAACGGTTGATGATGTTCCTGAAAAAATGAGTTTCAGTTTCGAGAAAAGAAATATCCTGTAGCCAGTGCGTGGCTTGAATATAAACCTCCTGTAATTCGGTTTCCAACTCGGTGTCGGACGCTAAATTTGTCATGATTTAATATTTTAATGGAATAATCAATTTTTATTCAGTGGGAATACCAACAGCGGCAAGCCCGATAATTTGTTCATTTTTTTAGTGTGGCTGACACCGAAATATTCGGCCAGTAAATTTCGGGAACGATGGGCCATAGCCAGCATATCTACCTGCCCGTGTTCACAAAGCCATGTCAAGCCCTCTTCTGTTTTCGAGTTATAGATCAGCCGGTAATAAATATGTGGATAGTCGGCCTTATTGGAAAGTTCCAGCAGGTATTCGGCCATAGTTTTGTGGAGGCTATCGGCGTTTTCGTGATCGTCTGATATGTGGGCCAGCAATATTTCAGCATTGAGGGATTTGGCAAAAGTGATCAGCCGGTAAATGACCTCCAGGTCTTGTTCCGGATTTTTAAACTCAGTTGCGAATGCGATCTTTTTTAAAGGTTGAAAAATCGTCCCGGGTTTTACGATCAACAAAGGGCCGGTAGCGGCGTCCATCAGTTGTTCGGCATGGTTGCCGATTAGCAAACGGCTGAACAATCCACCCTGGTGAGTTCCAATGACGACCAGGTCGGAATTGTAGGCGACGGTGGCGTTTTTGATGACCTCCGTCAGCCGGCCTGCCTCATTGATACAAATCACCTGCGGACAGAATGCTCCTGGCATCACCTGGCCTTCCAGTTCTGCTTTGATTTTTTTTATCTCCACTTCATAATCCTTCAGCAGCCCGTCAAATTCTTCGTCCGGCCAGGTGACGAAACCGGTTTGTGGAATCTCTGCCGCAATAATCATCGCATTGACGATTACCACCTTGGCTTTAATAAAACAGGCAAGTCTGTACCCGAATCGGACAGCGTTCCTGGAGCTTTCTGAGAAGTCGGTAGCCAGGATTATTGTTTTCATTTTACTGTGCTTTTATTGAAAGTAAAGCTCAGCAATTGTGCACAGCTAAAATGTGACTATCGTCATTTCTGGAAATGATCCTTTAACGGATCGCCTATAGGCCAGTAACCGGAACCTGAATAAAATTGCGGGATCCGTGACGAGGAACATTTTTTACCGGGGCAGCCCCATGCAACTTTGCAGCTAACGATGGCCCGGAGAGGTCACCGGCCAAATTTATTACCATGATCATATATAAGCAATTCACATTCGACGCGGCTCACTTTTTACCAAATGTCCCGCATGGCCATAAATGCAGGGCTATGCACGGGCATACTTACCACCTCACGGTCTTTGTATCCGGAACCGTCTCGGAGGATACAGGGTGGGTGTTTGATTTCAGTGTCATTAAAGCCGCTTGTAAACCGATACTTGATCAATTGGATCACGCCCTGCTTAACGAGATCCCAGGTTTGAATAACCCGACAGCCGAAAATGTTGCAGAATGGTTATGGCGACAATTCAAAGCAGAGCTTCCCGGTTTGCAAAAAATTGAATTGAAGGAAACTCCAACATCCGGGGTGATCTATGAGGGTAATTAAGAATAGAAAGATGAGAAAGCCCCCCGGTAATTTGGCGATGAAAAATTGTTCTTCACCTTTTTGAACTACGCAGTTTGTTCGAGTCATAATTATGCTCTCTGTCATGTAAGTCAGTGACCAAGGTCATTCCCGGGGTCGTCATGATCGGCCAAATTTGTCTTATCATCAATATTAAAAATCAAGGTCATGAAAAAGCTTTTAATACCTACCGACTTCTCCCCGTCGGCAAATAACGCCGCACGTTACGCAGTGCACCTGGCAACATTACTGAAAAAGAATATTACGCTTTGTAATGCTATGATGATTCCCATTGAAGCACCCGCTGCCGGACAGGTTGCCTGGCCCCTGGTAGATTATGAGGCAATCAAAAGCGATACCACAGAACAATTGAAAGAGCAATCCGCAAAATTACGTGCTAAAATTGCAGAACAGGCAGCATTTTTCCCTGAGGAATTTCACCCGGCGGTTGATTATACCAGCGAGGTTGGACCCGTTACCGACGTGATCAGGAATGTCCTGGACGAACATAATGCTTCGATGGTGGTGATGGGTATGTCGGGAGCAGGCGGATTGGAGCGCTTTTTTATCGGCAGCAGCTCACGTGATCTTATCGCCAAAGCGTCTTTCCCGGTTCTGCTCATTCCGCCCGGATATATCTTCGGGCAGATCAAGACGATTTCTTTCGCAACCGACCTCGACAAAGGTGACATCAACATCTTGCATACGTTGGCCCGTTTGGCCAAATCACTGGATGCAGAGATCCGGATCTGCCATATTTCTGACCATAAATACGAACATGGAGAGGAGAAATACGATGCGGAAGTATTTATGACTGAACTGGGCAAGAAGGTCAGTTATCCGAAAATAACCTATCACCATATTAAAAGTATGGATGTTGATCACGGCCTAAGCTGGCTTCATGAGCATGGACAAGTGGATATCCTGACCATGGTACATCGGCCCCATGGCTTTTTTACCGGTTTATTTTCCGGCAGCCATACGCAAAAGCTGGCGCGTCACGTATCGCTTCCTTTATTGGTATTCCCCCCTGGATATGGCGCAATAATATAAAACCAAGGTATCAATTTTCCAAGTTGATCAGGAAAGGACAAAACTTTGAACGACCTAAACGCCCCCCTGCTTTAATGGCCCGGACCAATGAGAATAATTGACTATTGGCAAATGAATGCAAAATCAAAATTATAATAGTCTGGGACTTTCGGATGCAGAGGTCATTGCATCCAGGACCAGGTTAGGCGCGAACATACTCGAATTTAAAAAGAAAAATCTATTTATTGATTCGGTCATAAGTATAGAGAAAGAACCTATGGTTACCATTTTACCGGCCGCCCGGGTGAAATGGAGAGCCAGGTGTAAAAACAGGTAAGGACCGCGCCGCCTGATGCTGTACAAATATTCAACTTTAACGGGCCCCTGCTTGTAGGTACTCAGCTTTGTTCAAACCTGCCCGATAATTCGGTTAATTTGATCCGGTAAATGACCAGTTCGACCGATGTACCTACGTCACTTTCCTTTTCTGTAATGCCGTGGGAGGGATGACCCTCTGCACTGGTTACAAGGGGCATGATCCGGTGAATGATCCCTTGCATCGCTTGTTGCTTTTCCTCGATATCTGTGATCTCCTCGTAGGTGCCTTTGGCTATAACGGTCTGCCAGCGGAATGCATTTTGGATATGTTCGATCTCGAAACAGACCTGGGGATTTTCCCTCATCATCCTGATCTTCTTTCCTTCAGCGGAGTGGCCGTATATACAGCCATTACGATACACATAGTGAATGGGAACGATATAAGTTTCACCCAGCGCATGGCAGGCAATTCTTCCGATTACTTGTTCAGCTAAAAGACTTGTGATCTGTGATTCATTAAGTTTACCTAACATCGTTTCAAAATTTAACAGGCTGATCCTGTATTGTTAAAAAAACGGAACCGGGCTTTCCGGTTCCGCCGAGGGCAGCCTTTGCCATCACCGGGAAGGGCTGTCATATCTGCCGAAATTGAAATTCAATTCATCCATCGGCTATACAAATTTAGTTTGCAGTGTCCGGCCCGGGGATGACCTGGGTATACCTAGCGATGTGACCTTCGTCACATTTATTCCTTTTCAAAGCTCCCTATGGGCTAATGCCGCCTGAACGATCAGTACCGGCAACTCCTGATGTTTAAAAAGCCCATCGCTTTGTGTGCCTTTAAACCACCCACTCCATCCTGTTGGTGAGGTGGAAAATATCGCGGAAATGATTTATACTGTTGCCAAAAGCAACTTTATACGTTTTTTACGCCTCAACTGGATATCTCGAGTATTTCCCTGAGTATGTCTTATACGATACATTTTTCATTGCGTCTAAATCCACCCATCATAATGTCTATTTTGCCACCTTTCTATCGATAATATAGACGCTACTTTTGCTTTGCAGCGATACAGAAGCCTGTAAAACAAAAGAAAAACGATGAATCAGTTCGAGAATTTTTATCAATTACATCATCAGCAAAAGCCATTGATGATCGCTAACGCCTGGAACGCAAAGAGCGCACAGCTGATAGAGGACGCAGGTTTTGAAGCGATAGGCACATCGAGCGGTGCTATTTCAAGCTCGCTTGGTTATGAAGATGGCGAGAAAATCCCATTTAACGAGTTGCTTTATATAGTGCAAAGAATAAAAGCAAGTATTAAGGTTCCGTTAACGGTGGATATGGAACGAGGATATGCTGACGATTTAAATGTACTAACCGATAACATTCAAAAGCTGATAGATACCGGCGTTTCGGGTATTAATATAGAGGATGCGCAGGGCGAGGAGATTTATCTGCGAAAGCTGGAAACAATCAAGAACCATTTGCTAAAAACTAACCAGCAGCTTTTTATCAACGCGCGCACGGATGCCTTTTTGCAAAAGCTGCCATCCCCCATGGAAACTACTTTAAAAAGAGCACAACTATATAAGGACGCAGGTGCTGATGGATTATTTGTTACCGCTGTGCCGGACGCAGGAACGGTTGAAGAAATAACCCGTTATACCAGCCTTCCGGTAAATATGGTTGGGACGCCAAAAATCTCTGTTGAAACGCTGATTAGCCTTGGCGTAAGGAGAATCAGTATGGCCGTATTATTATACAAAGCCACTTACAATCAACTGGAAAAGTTGAGCAAGGATATAACGGCTGCAAATTCCTTTTCCCCGTTATTTTAAAAATGTACACCTACAGTACAATAAAATTAAACTATAAAATTATGACAGAGAATAACATCTCCCAACAACAGGAAGTATTTATCAAAATGGTACTGGATGCATGGAACTCAAAAGTTAACCAACTGGATAAATTGTTATCAGAACTATCTGATGAACAATTATTGAAAGAGACAGCCCCGGGCCGGAACAGGGGAATTTACCTGCTTGGCCATCTTACAGCTTTAGGCGATTCGATATTTCCTTTACTAGGGAATGAAAAACTTGCTATACATTTGTTTAACTCTTTTGTACTAACCCCCGATAAACAAACCAGCGACTTACCAACTGTAACTGAACTACGCCAGGATTGGGTGAATGTAAAGACCGCGCTGGCAGAAAAATTCGCAACCATCAGCCCCGACGAGTGGTTTCAAAGGCATACTGCCGTATCGGAGGAAGATTTTGCAAAAGAGCCTCACCGCAATAAGCTCAATGTAATTTTGAGCAGGGTGAGCCATGTGGATTATCATTTAGGACAAATGCAATTTTTAAAACCAAGACAATAATATGAAAAATCAAGATTTCACAACCACTATTTGGGTGGAACAAACGCCGGCCGAGGCCTATAATACTATTCTAAATGTTAGGGAATGGTGGTCTGGCTTACATGAGGAATCCTTTGAAGGAACCTCGGAGAGGCTGGGTGATGAATTTAGCTTTCGCGCTGGAGGCGGGGTTCATTATACCAAACAAAAATTGGTAGAGCTGGTGCCCGACAAAAAGGTAGTCTGGCTGGTGACAGAAGCTAACCTCAGCTTTGTGGACACGACGGACGAATGGGAAGGCACCAAAATCAGCTTTGAGATTTCAGCCGAAGACGGCAAAACCAAAATCGTATTCACCCACATTGGCCTGATACCGACTTTTGAATGCTATGATGCCTGCTCAACTGCATGGGCGCAATATATGGAGGAAAGATTGACTGACGCAATAAGCGCAGCGGCCTAACAAGAGCTTTAGTAACAATAAAAGCAAGTTGTACGTGACTTGCTTTTATTGTTAAAGGTTCTTAGCGTACTACTTCTTCAACAAACTCTTCATAAAATACCCGCCTACCACACTCCGTGCCTGAAAACCCACTTGTTTTCCATTAGTGGTCTCATGCCAGTCGCTTAGCGGCACACGCGTTGGGGTTTCGTTGGCATATTTATACACCGGGACAACCAGCTCATTAAAATCTTTGCTGTTGCTGGTCATGGCTGCAGTCCATAATATCCAGTCGGATTTGGTGTAGGTTTTTCGGCTATCCAGCGGCAACCCAAAAGTATTCTGGTGCTTCAGGTAATAGCTGATTTCGGTATCGTAAACTTTTTGCGGAAACAGGTTCAGTTTAAATACCTTGTCCCAAACCATGTTATATTTCTGGCTCCAGGTGTCTTTATTGTCGAATACTAAGGCATAGTGGTCGCCGGCGTCATCTTTTACTACCCATTGTTTGGCCATATCGGCAGCCATAGCCTTGTATTTGGCGGCGGTTTTGGCATCGCCTAAGGCGGCAGCCATTTGCGCATAAGAGCCTATAGCCACAATAGCCTTTACCGAAAGATTAGCATTATGCGCCAGGTGACCCGCAAAATCATCTGTGCAAAGCTGGTTGCCCGGGTCCAGGCCGAACCTGGCCAGATAATTTACCCAGGTGGTCAATGCCTTCCAATGCTTGCGGGCATAAGCGGGTTTATGTTCAGCTTTTATTATCGCATTAGCAAGGATAATCATATTGCCGGATTCTTCAACCGGCATACCTTCACCATATAGCTGACCGTTTGCCTGCGGGTATACACCCAAATCGTGCGCTGCAAAACCATGCTTGAACTTACCGCTCTCCGAAAAATAAAAGATACCATTCAGCATACCTTCCATTAATTGGGGATTATAAATCAGGTAGAGCGGCGCGGAAGGGTAGGTAACATCTACCGTATTGATAAAGCCTCCGCTAAAGTTTTCTTTCGACAACCAAAGTATCTCCCCTGCCGGACTTTTAACCAATTGATGCGCCGAAATACTTTGGCGGTAGGCCATTACACAAAGTTTAGCATAAGTTTCGCCACCGGCTGCAAGTGCATCGTTATATATCTTTTTATCAGTAACATCGCATTTGGCCACGATGGCTTTATATTGCGAAGCGGCATTCGCTAATACTTTTTCCATAGTAGCGCCAGGGGTATTTCTCCACCACGGTTTCAGGTTTGCGCCGAAGTATTGAACTGATTGCAGCTCATCGTAGCCTAACTCCAAAAATTGCGAAACCGGAGCAACACCAACTGCACCCAAATTCTGAATTGTGCTTAGCATCAAGCGTTTGCCTTCCGTCACGCTTTCAGGCCATTTGTTTTCTGTAAATGCGCTGATTGCCTTGCCGCCCTCAACCACCGCCTGCGTAGCCTTATTGCCCGATGGAACTGCCACATACATGTACCCCCAGTCAATCCGCACATTATCACCTTTCTTTTTCAATATAGGCTGTTCTGCCGTTCCAGCCTTTAGTATTTGCATACCCGATGTCGAATATTTTTGTGCTTTAATGGTTTGCGATGCTACATCCGCCGCGATATTGGAGCTGGCTGCGGTAAGGATGCTTACATCGTGCTTTTTACCATCCGTCGCTTGTGCCTGGTAACTGATATATGATACCGGCAATGATAGTAGTGACAGGTCATTCAATATTAATGGCGAAGTAAAGGCAAGCCGTAGCTTAACCGGTCCGCAATTGAAATGATAGATGGTTTGCGTTGCATTAACTGTAACACTTAGTTGTTCGGCAGTTTTAATTCCTGCGAATGGGTCGTGTTTTATCTCTACCGAAATACCGGCGTCAATCATGGTGCCGCCGCCGGTATTTTTGCAATGCACGGCCAATACATTTTCGCCTTTTACTATAAAGCTCCTGGCTTCTTCCGGCAATTCAAACATTTCGTAATCGCCGTTGGCGCCGGAGCGGGAGACTATCAAGTGACCGTTCAGATAGTATTCGGCATCGTCATCATGATAATTTCTAAGGATTAATTTTCCTTGCGGGATATCAGCCAGCGAAAACTTCCTACGCAACCAGATATCGGTACCCGTCCATTTTGTGCCGTTGCTGATGCGGTCATCGCCAAAAGGGCCCTTGCCGGTCTTCCAGCTCTTATCATCAAATAACGATTGCTCCCAACCTTTCTCAGGTGCAGTGTCAATCAGGTAGCTACAGCTATAAGTTTCTTCATCGCCGGCGGCTAAAACAGATTTTAGTTCAGGAGGCTCATTGCCCATAAAGTGGTAATACTCGCCATCAACCTTTATTACACCTTCAAGGGATTGATCTTTACCTGTCCAATGACGGGTTGGCGAGTCGTAAAGCTTATCGGTGTTAGACCAAATGCTAAAATAAGTATTATGGCTGATAAGCGGGTATGCAGGCATTTTGTAAACCTGCGCAAATGCAGATGTTAATGTAAAGGCGCTCACTGCCACGGCGGTGAGCGCTTTGGTAATTGTTCTCATAGTTAGTGTAGGGTAAATATTTGGCAATGTAAAAATTTTAACCGTCAACTCAACATTTATATAAAAATACCGGAGCGCTTGTTGGGCAGGCGCTTCCGGTAAGCCAATTGTATTTATGAAGAATCTTTGTGCGGACTACTTATCCATATCCCATATTTTCAGGCTTTTAAAAACCGCTGTTCCCGAAGCAAACGCCGACAAACCGGTTGCATCCTTATCAGGATAAATCATAGTAGATATCACCTGTTCACCGCCGTTGCCGAATACTTCAAGCGATGATTTATCAACCAGCACACGCAGCCTGATGACACCATTAACAGTCTTTGCCGGGGCGGTTTGTACCAGGTTCCGTTTATCCTTGTTGGCGCTCTCGGCGCTGGTGCAGTCTACGTACACCTCATTGTTTGCAGCGTTATAACCCACCTCAATTTTCTTTGAGCCGTCTTCATTAGCCGCTACTATAAAACCGCTTTTCTCTGATTTACCAGGTTGTATTTCGGCATCTATCCAATAGGAATTGGCATCAAGATGTGAAGTGCTGTTCAGCTTCATGGCACCGTTTACGGGCAGGTTTGTTTTTGATGTTACTGCACCCTTTGCGTATTTAGATAATGAATTGGTGATTATGCTGGTCGGGTTTTGGAACAGGCGGATACCATCCGCAGTTTTTCTTAACGACAAATCTCTCGGGATTGACATCTGGCCTTTCCACGGATTGGTTTCCGGCTTGCCATTGATTAGCCAGCCCATCAATATCTTTTTATTGGCCGGGGCATCGCGCCAGGCGATGGCGGCGTAAAAGCAGTCGCCATAATCTACACGCAGCATTTTTTCGGCCGGATTCAGGTTTTTAAAGCTGGTTCCGTCAAAATCTCCCACAAAATATTGCATCTGCGGACCATGCTCGCCAAAGTTCGATACGAACAGCACATATTTGGTATTGGCCGGGTTGCCATCAACCGGTAGCGGCAGCATCGACGGGCACTCCCAGCCATTTTTGGTATAGCCAGCCGGACCAAAATCACACAACTTTTCCCAGTGTTTCAAATCTTTGGAACCGTAGAAACGAACCATAAATTCGTTCACCATCGAAACGGTCATTATCCACTGTTTCTTCGGCTCATACCAAAAAACGTTCGGGTCGCGGAAATCTCTTTTATTCAGGTCGATAACCGGGTCTTTATCATACAGCTTGTACGACATGCCGTTATCGTTACTATACGCAATGTACTGCGCTTCTTTTTGCTGCTTTGGCAAATCTCCGGTGAAGATAGCCACGATTGGCGCTTTGCCGTTTTTGCCGAAACCGCTGGTATTATTTTTATCGATAACCGCCGAACCGGAGTAGATATAAACGGTAGTGTCTTTACTAACCACTTCGGGAATGGCTACCGGCAGGTGCTTCCAGTGTACCAGGTCGGCACTTTCGGCGTGGCCCCAGCTCATGTGGCCCCACTTGTTTTCCTGCGGGTTATGCTGGTAGTAAAGCTGGAACTTACCGTTAAGGTAAATTAGCCCGTTCGGATCATTCGTCCAGTATTTATCGGGTGTAAAGTGGTACACGGGCCGCCATTGCGGCGTTGGTGTGGTTGCGTCTTGCGCCATCCCGCGAAGCGAGACCGCAAGCAGCGAAAGAAGTAGTAAACGACTCTTCATCATGGTTATTAGTGTTTATTGTTTTTTCCTTGTTGAGTTTATTTTGTTTTGTGTGCGATGTCGCCGCACATATAAATACGCATGCTTACAAGTTAGCAAATATTTAAGGTCAATATAATAGCTGGTCAAAATCACGATTCTCCGTCTAATTATGTTCCGGTATTCCATTTTTCATCACGGAACACCCCGAACACTCTGGGACATGCTCATTATCAATATGTTTCATATTTACATGTTTGCAAGTTATTAATAATGAACATCTTTCATATTTCACATCATCGCTAACGACGACAATTCACACTTTTGCATGGTTAGCGTTCCGTTTT
>Ga0207671_10000699_pt1 | contig 43314 bp, 71 predicted proteins | sample KBSC24metaG_FD_184352 | JGI IMG/M metagenome (GOLD analysis project Ga0207671, IMG submission 184352) | Corn rhizosphere microbial communities from Kellogg Biological Station, Michigan, USA - KBS C2-4 metaG (SPAdes) (version 2) | ecosystem: Host-associated > Plants > Roots > Rhizosphere > Soil...
CCTTATCGCGGTACCGCAAGGTCCATGGCCAAGTCGAGGCCCCCGGCCCCCGAACAAAGGGAAACGGCGGTAAGGTCTCGTGCGGCGGAATGTAGAGCCACATTGAACACGTCCTCAAAGGTCCCATTCCGGGTCGGAGATGATGATTTCGCATCGGCCGACGCGACGCCATTTTTGCAGATACCAATCCCCGATCCGGCCGGAGCCGATGATCCCGCCGGTCCGGGGGTCGAGCCGCAGATAATGCAGGTAGCCGGTGCGGCATTCCCCGCGCCCTTCATGGGCGACAACCATGAAGTAACTTCCGATCGAATTCCGGTAGATGCAGCCGACGCAGCCGGCAGGCGGCTCCGCCGTCGCAGCCAGCTCTTCGCGCAGACCGGAGAAATTGACCTGCATCACGGCTTCTCGGCGAAGTCGATGACTTCGGTCGGGACGGGCCGCTTGGCCTGGGCGCACACCTGAAGCTGGACTTTGACCGTCCGCAGGATTTCGCGCGCCTGACAGGCGATGGCATCGCCCTGGGCGGGTTGCATCTGCTCGTTCTTGACGTCCTTCAGGGTCTCCCAAAGGGCGTCTTTCAGGTTCACCGCGCTAAGACGTTGAGTGGTCACGGTCATAGGCTCGTCTCCTTTCAATCCATTTGTTCAGCGTGCCGTGTTGGGCCTTCAGCTCGTGCCGGGGCACGCGGACCCGAATTTCCCCCTCCAGTTCCTGGAGGATGAGATAGGCTTCGGCGAAATCGCCGTAGTAGCGCTGCGCCCGGTAATCGCGGTCGTACTCGGCTTTCCAGGCGCGATATTCGGGCTGGCGGCAGTATTCGAGATGCTTCGGCGCCCGGCGCTTGCGCTCGATGCGCGCCTTTTCCGGATCGTAGGTGGCCTTGTGGCGGGCGGCCTTCGCCGCCTTCAGCTTCTCGCGGTTCGCCTCCCGATACTCGCGGTCGTAGTCGGCTTTCCAGGCCTTGCGGGCGGCCACGGACTGCGCGTTGCGGTGGGCCATGCCGGAACAGGCCTTGTCGCAGAACAGGGGCCGGCCAGCGGCGACGGAGCGCGTCACGTCGATCGCCCGCCTTTGGGTGATCTTGCCGCACCATGCACAGGGGAAGGGTTCAACTCTTCGGGTCATCGTTCCCGCCCCCCGCGCTGACCTTGCCCACGGCGTGCAGGACAATGAACTTTTTGCCGGGGAACATTTCCGCCAGGCGAGTCGCCTCTGCGAAGGCCTCATCTATGCCGGTGTGTTGCTTGCGCGGCGGCCAGCCGGTCTTCGTCCACAGCATGTAGAAATCCGCGGGTTCCTGGTGGATGGCGGCGGTCATGGGGTTCCCCGAAAAATGAAGTGACGGGCGACGTAGAAGCCGGCGCCGATCAGGAAGGCGCAGGCGGCGAGGTCGAGGAGAAAGAGGACGAAGCGCAGGAAGCCGCGGGTCACGGGGACTTCTCCTGCTGATTGGCGGCCCACAGCAGACGCTTGGCCAGCTCGGTGAGGTCCCAGAAGGTCAGGCCCTCCAGGTGCGGAGGCGCCGGCTGTTCCTGAGCCACGCTGGCGGCCATAGCCTCCACCTGGGCGTCGATCCATCGGACCCGGTTGCGGAGCGCTTCCGCGCCATCTGGATGGGCCCGCGCTTCGGCGATCCAGCGCGTGCAGGCCTTTTCCATGGCCGGGAGGTTCCGGCGGCGAGCGCGAGCCCATGAGCGTTCATGTCTCCCCACGTGTACCCTCCGCTGATTCCTGCAAAATGCATCATGCGCAGCCGCGACAAATGCGCAGCAGGCGGGAGCCGACGCGACGCGTTAAGCGTCGGTCAGCGAGGCTTCATGCAGACGATGCGGGCGGCCCAGACGAGCTGTTGGTCAAACAGCGGGTCGGCCAGTCCTGAGGTCAGGTGAAAGCGGTCGGAGGCGCCGGAGCGCTGGAGCTTCTTGACGAGGATTTTCCCGTCTGGAAGGCAGCAAAGGCAAAGCTCGCCGCAGTGCTTGGGGGTGACGGGGCCTTGGTCGGCTTCGTCGAAGAAGGCGAGCCATCCGTCGAAGGACGAGCCGAAGCCGTCCTCCGACCGGATTTCTACAGCTCGCGTTGTAGAGGTCGCTCCGGGGGGCGGTTCGACCTGGGCCTTGGCCGCTGAAGCGGCGAAGAGGAAAGCCTGCGATCCCGCGCCCACGAAACCGACAAGCGGAACGCTGGCTTTGGCGCTCTCCGGGGAGCGGCCATAGAGGAGCCATTCGGGGGTCGTGCGCAGGAAATCGGCATATTGCCGAGCTGTCTCGGAACGGAAACCGCGACTGCCCTTCTCATGCATTGTGTAGGTCGACACGGGAACCCCCATCGCTTCCGCCGCTGCGGAAGCCGTTTCATAGCCGCGCTGCTCTCGCGCAAACTTCAGACGGGCGTTGGGGGCATCCATGTGCTGCATATTGCATACTGGGAAGTTGCGACCATGCAACTCTAAAAATTGGCTTGCTGACCGCGAAATGCATTTTGCAGGATGCGGGGCATGAGAACGCATTCCGACGTCATCAAGGACGCCGGGGGCGCGCTCGTCCTTCATGACCGCATAGGCCTTGTCCGGAAGGTCCGCACGGTACGCTCCTGGGCGTGGCGCGACTCCATTCCGTCCGAATACTGGCGACCCATCGTCGAGGCGGGTTTCGCCTCCTATGGCGAGCTGGCCGCGCACTACGCCCGCAAGAAGGGGGTCGCAGCGTGACCGCCGATCTGATCCTCGGCGTCGACCCTGGCCTGAAAGGCGCCTTGGCCTTCATCGACTACCTGTCCGGCGAGCTGGTGCAGTGGGATGACATGCCCTCCTGGAACGTCGGCGGCAAGCCGACGGTCGATGAGTACAGCCTAGCTAGGCTGCTCGATCACATGGGCCCGCGGGTCGTCGAGGCCTGGATTGAAGTCCCCACGCCGCGTCCAGGTCAGGGCGTCACCGGACCCGCAACGTCGATGCGCAACTACGGACTGCTCCGCGGTCTGATCATCGCGCAGTTCATCCCGCTGCACGAGGCCCCGCCGGCTACCTGGAAAAAGGCCATGGGCGTGCTGGCGGACAAGGATGACGCCCGTGCTGCAGCTTCCAAATTCTGGCCGGGATGGTCGCGGGATTGGTCCGGGAAGTCGCAGGATGGCCGGGCGGAAGCGGCGCTCATCGCGGCCTATGGCCGGCGCAAGCATGGCCTGAAAGCGGTCGCCTGATGCGCAGGTTCAACATGAACGCCGCTCACCTGGAGGGGGCGACAGGCTTCGAACGTATCCAGTTGGCGGCCATGGCCAAGATCATCGAGGCCAAAGTTGAAGAGCTGGCCGCGCTTCGGCGAGAGCGTCACGCGCTCGCGCTGCGCATTTCCGCACGACGGATGGCCAAGAACCGCCGCCTAAAGCTGCTCGGGGCGGAGCCGGCAATCCGGCGGGTCGCCTGAGATGGGCGCGCTGCTGAAGGCGCTGGAGCGCCCGTCGTCCTATTCCATGAACGCAACCGGCCGGTGGGAAACGCTCTGCGGCATGGTCGAGCTGTGCATGTTCGAAGAACAGCTCGCCGAGTTCGAAGCCTGGGCAGAGCTGAACAAGGACTCGTGGCCCGGCGCCTGGGATGAGCCGCTGACCGACCGCATCGCCCTGCGCCGCGAGGAGATCGCCGCCGAGGATGTGGGCGCGATCCTGCGGGACCGCTTCGATTTCAAGTGAGGACGTGATCCGCGCCCGGCGGCTCCGGGCAACGTGTGACGTGAGGATGTGAATATGGCTCTTGGACTGCCGCAAGCTTCAGGCGGCGAGGACCGGACACCGGTCATCAAATACGACGCGCGCGCCGGCCGGCTCTTCCGGGTGGATCGCGCGCAGGTCAACGGCTCGTGGGTCACCAATGACGTCGAGGTGACCCCCGTTTTCCAGGCGATCATGGATCTGGAGCGGATTGAAATCGGCTGGCTCTACTTCCCGACCGGCGCCGCTCCGGAAATCACAACCGCACCCTTCGGGTCGGCCATGCCGCCGAAGCCCAGCGACAAGCATCGGTCTGGCTTCCGCGTTCACATGCTGACCGGGAAACAGACCGGCGGCGATGTGCGGGAGATGGCCAGCAATGCGCAGGTGAGCATCAAGGGCATGGACGCCCTGCACGATGCCTTCCTAACCGGGGCCAAGGCCAACCCCGGCAAGCTGCCGGTAGTGAAGCTGGGTCAGACGGTTCCGGTCTCGACGTCGGGCAAAGGGGCGGACGGAAAGCCGGTCAGCTCCACGAACTATCAGCCGGTATGGGAAATCGTGAAGTGGGTCGACCGGCCGGCGGAGCTGACCGCGGACGGCAAGGCTGCGGCGGTGGCGCAGGCGCAGCCGGAGCCGGAACCCGAGCCGCAGCCGATCGCGGCGCCCAACGTAGACGAAGACTTCTAGAGGACCGCGCGGGGACCGGCCCGCGCTTTCAGCGGATGATGGGGCGTGGTCCAGGTGGTCGAGTTCGATGACGAGTGGTCCAGCGCAGCGGAATGGGCTGCGATGTACCGGGGGCTTGGGCTCCAGGTCGTCCCCTCGCACCTGCCGGTGGAAGGCGGCCAGTGGAAACGGCCGGTGGTCGACTGGCTGGAGTTCCAGCACAGCCTGACGCCGGATAGCCTGTTCGCGCGCTGGTACGGCCCTGCCGGCGAGCATCGGGCTCGCAAGAACATGGGCCTGATCACCGGGGCGGCCTCGGGCGGCCTGCTGGTGGTCGACCTGGACAATTACAAGAACCCGCTCGCCGATCAGTGGTGGATCGGCCTGTTGCGCGTGCATTCGAATTCCATGTCGCCCGACACCTGGGCGCAGTTCACCGGCGGCGGCGGGTTCCAATTCCTGTTCCGCTGCCCGCCTGGCTATTCTCCACCGACGTTCAAGGCCCCGTCGATGGGCATCGACGTGCGCGGTCAAGGTGGGTTCATCGTCTGCCCGCCGTCCATGCACTCCAGCGGCAAAGCTTATGAGTGGATCGCAGGTCAGGAGCCTTGGGCCTGTGATCTGGCGGAAGCGCCAGAGTGGCTGATCGAAGCCATCGAGATCCTCCGCGAAGAGCATGGCGGACAGCCGACCGGCCCGCGCGAGCATGTGGCGTCGACAGAGGCGAAGAACGCTTTTGGCCTGGATGTCGACGACCGCGAACACAAGCTCCAGGTGGCCGTGTGGGGAGCGATGGTCGATCTCTACCGGGAAAGCCCTCTCCCGCCGTCGCAGGACGTCCAGGAGCGGGAATTGGACCGTCTGTGGGCCAACTACGAGCGGACGACGAAAAGCCGCCTGACGGGGTCCGGATCGAATGCGGAGCTGCTGGAGCGGGAGGGGCGCGGCCGGAGCGAGCTGGTCCGGAAATGGCGCTATGCGCTGAAGCGCTGGGATACGAAGGTCCGGGCCGCTGCTACTGAACGCCAGCGGCCCGAGGCCATGGCAGAAACAACCGCGTCAGCCTTTGGGGGGACGCAGGACGAAGCTAAGGACGAAGCCGAGTCGGATCAACCCCCTCCCCTCATCCAGGCCAGCACATGGAAGGGCGAGCCGCCCGAGCGGGAATGGATCGTTCGGGATTGGGTGGTCTGCGGCGCGGTCAACAGCCTCTATGGCGACGGCGGCCTCGGCAAAACGCTGCTGGCCCAGCAGCTCGCCTATGCGGTGTCGAAGGGCGCGCGGTGGCTGGGCATGGAAACCATGGCCGGGAGCGTTATGGGCGTCTTCTGCGAGGATGACGAGGCCGAGCTGCATCGGCGCCACAACGCCATCAAGGCCAGCATGGGCCATCCGATCGGCAACCCGTTCGATGACGTCTGGCTCTGGCCGCGGGCTGGCCATGAGAACGTGCTAGTGACGTTCGACCGCAACGGCGTGCCGACCCTGGGCAAGTTCCACGCTGAACTTTCCGAGAAAATCGGACAGTTGAACCCGGCCCTCCTGATCGTCGACACGCTGGCGGACGTCTTCGGCGGGAACGAGATGGACCGGCCGCAGGTGAACTATTTCGCCAAGACCGTCCTGGGCGGCTTCATCCGCCAGCAGAAGGCGCGCGGCCATGTCCTGACGGTGCTGTTGCTGGGCCATCCCTCGGTGTCGGGCATGTCGGAGGGGGGTCGGGGCTACAGCGGCTCCACGGCCTGGAACAACGCGGTTCGCAGCCGCATCTACCTGAGCCGTCCGGAAAAGGAGGACGGCGACGCCCGCCTGCTGACCCGCGGTAAGGCCAACTACGCCAGCTCGGGCGATGAGACCGGCATGCGGCTGGGCTTCAACGCCGGGGTGTTCATCGCGGAACACGACATGGCGGACCATGACCCAATCCGGCTGGCCATCGCGCACCGGGTGCGCCGGGCGGTGGATGAGGCCTGGGCGGAGCGCGCGCCCTTCACCCAGATCCGCGGCCACCGGCGCAACGTCTACCAGCGTCTCGGCCGGCTGCTGGCCCAAGACGGCTACCGGTACGACCAAGTTCGGCTCGTGGTGCGCCAGCTTATCGAGGACGAAAAGCTCATTTCGGCGCGTCGGCACGGAATGTCGGGGCTGGCCAATGTTGATTGAAAAGACAGGCGAAACTGTCCTGGATTACCAAAAGTCAAAACGCGTGGAAGCCGGATGAAAAAGATGAAGGAAAACCGCAGGTTACATACCTTTCTCTCACGCGCGCGCCTGCTCTCCCTCACTACGTTCGGGAGAGGGGAGAGCGATCCGCTTGTTGCGGATTTCGCTGCGCTCGCTTTCGCTCGCGAAATCCTCACGCGGGGCAGTGACCAGTGATGGCTTCGGCTCCGAAAATGGGGGTGCAGGCGGACCTCCCGCCGCCCCGGCGGTCGCGGTTCGATGAGCTGAAGGCGTGGGAAAAGGCGGACCCGGCGCAACGGCAGTATTGGAACCTGATCGTTGCAATTCGGCGACGTCAGCGGAAGCTGGCGAACAGCATGGCCCATACGCCGAGACCGCGGCCGGCGGATGTGGACCGTTGGCGGGCTCTCGACGTCGAGATTGGCCAGCTCAAGGCGTTGGCGGTCGAGCTGCGGCCCGATCTGCACCCGGAGGGCTGCTATGCCGAGCGCTGAAGATTGCGCCATGCTGACCGGCTACCTCCAGGCCACGGAACAGGCTCGGGAGGCGTGTGAAGCGCGGTGGGGCTGGGGGCGGGCGGAAAAGCTGGCGACGCCCGATCTGCTGGCCCGTTTCCGCCGTCAGCAGGCGACGTGGTCGGCGGCCTATGCGGCGGCGTGGGATGCGCCGATCCTGACGCGGGACCTGCTGGCCACGGTGCAGCAGAAGGCGGCGGCGATGGTCCGGGCCTGGGACGCCATCGGCGCTGCGGCTGAAGAGGCGGGCCACCGCCCTATTGCGCCTTGGGTGTGGGAAGTCCCGCTGTCTGGCGGGTCAGTGGCGGCGTTTGTGCAGACCGATGCGGAGGTCTCGCGGGTCATCGCTGATGGCCGTCACCTGAGCGTTTACACCCCGGCGGAGGTCGGGCGGCTGATCGACGCCATCCCCGGCGCCCTGCAAATGGCCAAGGTCCATTTTCCCGGCGCGAAATTCATCGGCACACGAATTCCTGACGGCCCGGAATGGCGGCCTGAGGGCGACGACATCCCATTTTGAGTAGAGGTAGCTTAACCATGATCTGGAATGAAGAACGCGTGGCGATCCTGACCAAGCGGTGGGAGGCCGGGGAGACGAGCGCGCAGATTGCGAAGGCCCTGGGCTCCACGCCGGAGCGCATCCGGGCGAAGCGCAACGCGCTAGGTCTGAAGGCGCGTGACGGGGAAGCCCGGCTCTTGCTGGAAACGCGGGGTGGCCATCGGCCGGGGCCTCGCGTCCCTCACGGCCAGCTTCGGGCGACGCCGAGCACGCCGAAGGCGGCTCCGGCGGCGGACAAGCTGAAGCCGCTGGCGGGTTCGACGCCTCGGCCATGGGTCCAGCGTCAGCGTGGCGAGTGCTGTTTTCCGGTCGATGGTGGCGGGGCGGATACGCTGAGCTGCTGTTTGCCGGTGCGCAAGGCGGGGGGCATCTACTGCGAAGGTCATGTGGCGATCGCATGTGGTCAGCCCTGGCCGCCGCAAGGGTGTTGACGGCGGACCTGCTGCTCCCTGATGGCGGATTCCTGGACCCCGCTCAGGAACCCACCATGGCCGCTCGCGATCCGATCATCAACAAGGCAAGCTCCAGCTCTGGTTCGCCGAAGAACGCCAGCGCTGGCCGCGTGAAGTCGATCAGCGGTGGCGGTGCGAACTTCTCGAAGAACCTGGATCTGAAGTCCGGCGCGCCCTGTCCCAACAATCCGTATTCGAAGAGCTAGGCGCCTGGGCGGTGGGTGAGATGGTCGCCTATTCGGCGGAGCTGGCGGCCGAGATCTGCGAAGCCATCGCCACGACGCCGCGCGGCCTGGATTACCTCTGCGCCACCCGAGCTGACTTCCCCAGCTCTCGAACGGTGGTCCAATGGCTGGAGCGCAACGGGGAATTTCAGAAGGCCTATGCGCAGGCAAAACTCCGCCAGGCTGATCTGATTTTCGATGAATGCCTTGAGATTGCGGACGACAGTTCTGGCGATCGAAAGGAAGTGGTTCGCGGTGACGGGTCGGTGGTCGAGGTGATGGACAGCGAGTTTGTGGCGCGGTCGAAATTGCGCTGCGATGTGCGGTTCAAGATGGCGTCCAAGCTGAACCCGCGGAAGTACGGGGACAGGATCGACCTCAACGCGACGATCGGCATGACGCGGCAAGAGGATGCGCTTGCCGAGCTGGAATAGCCGGCATGCCGTTAAGCGCCGAGGAGCGCGAAATCCGGCTTCGCTATAAGCGCGACTTCCCGCATTTCGCCGAGCGCTGCCTTCGCATCCGCACGAAATCTGGTGAGCTGCTCGCGCTGCGGCTGAACAGCATCCAGCAGTACATCCATGGCCGCCTGGAGGACCAACGCGCCCTCACCGGTCGCGTGCGGGCGTTGATCCTGAAGGGGCGGCAGGGCGGCGTCAGCACCTACACGGGGGCGCGCCACTATCACCAAGTGATCCATCGGCGCGGCTGTCAGGCGTTCATCCTGACCCACGAACAGCCGGCCACCGACAACCTGTTCGGGATGGTCGATCGCTTCCACAAGCACAACAAGCCTGCGCTGAAGCCTGAGACCGGCGCCGCGAATGCCAAAGAGCTGTACTTTCCGGGTCTCGATAGCGGGTATTCGGTGGGCACGGCCGGATCTAAGGCGGTCGGCCGCTCTAAAACGGTGCAGCTCTTCCATGGGTCTGAGGTGGCGTTCTGGCCGAATGCTGGTGAGCATTTTGCGGGCGTGGCGCAGACCGTGCCTGATCTGCCCGGAACCGAGTTGATCCTTGAAAGCACGGCCAACGGGATTGGCGGCGAATTCCATGAGCGCTGGCAGATGGCTGAGGCTGGCGATGGCGACTACCTGCCGCTGTTCGTGCCCTGGTTCTGGTCTGACGAATATCAGCGTGTGCCGCCGATCGGCTTCCTGCTGAACGAGGAGGAGGAGGAATATGCCGGCCTCTATGGGCTGAGCCTGCAACAAATGGTCTGGCGGCGCGCCAAGCTGGCGGAGCTGAAAGACCCGAACCTGTTTCGACAGGAATACCCGGCCACGGCGGCGGAGGCGTTCCAGGCCACCGGCCATGACGCGTTCATTCCCTCCATGCTCGTGCTCCAGGCGCGCAAGCGGACCTGCGAGCCGGTGGGCTCGCTGATCATCGGTGTAGATCCTGCGCGCTTTGGGGATGATGGGTTCGCCATCGCATGGCGGCAGGGCCGCAAGGTGCTGAAGGTCGAGCGCCGGCATAAGCTGGATACGGTGGCGGGCGCGAATTGGGTTCGGCAGGTTGTGGACCGCGATGCGCCGGCCAAGGTGTTCATCGACGTTGGCGGTCAGGGTGCGGGCGTTGTCGATCTGCTGAAGGATTGGGGCGAGCCGTACGACAAGGTTTGCGAGGGCGTGAACTTCGGCGGATCGCCGCAGGAGCCAACGAAGGTTGGCGATCGCGGTGAGCTGGTTCCGGGCCCGCGCAATCGGCGCGCTGAGATGTGGATGCGGTCTAAGGACTGGCTGGCGGATGATGGCGGCGCCGACATCCCGGATGACGATGCGCTGCACGCTGACGCCTCGGCGCCGTCCTATCGGTACGACGCGCGCCAGTTCCTGCTACTGGAGGCGAAAGAGGAGATCCGCAAGCGCGGGCTGCGCTCACCTGATGGCTGGGATGCGGTCGCTCTAACGTTTGCGGCCCCCGTCCGCTCTGGTGGGCGTACGGAGGCCGCAGGAGACCGCTACAAGCGGCGTGGAGGGGTGCTGGCCACCCTGTGGGGTCGCTAGCCTCTACGGCGGTTCCTGGGTTTCTGAGGCGGCTTTTCGGGGCTTGCGGCCTGCGCGCGCTCCGTCTGTTCTTCGCTGCCGGCGAACAGGTTGATGATCCCGTCATCTCGCAGTTTGCGTGCGGTCTCCAGGCCGATTTCCTGGGCGCGCCGGGCCTGCTCGAAATGCCCTCGCTCCTGGAGCATGTAGCGGATCGCCACGGCTGCGGGTCCAGGAATGCGGGTGTCGCCATTCTCCCATGCGGTGATGCTGCGGCCCGGATCGCGTCCTCCGAGCTGGAGGGCGCGTCCCAGCGCTGCGGCGGATAGCTTGAGCTTCTTGCGCGCTGCGCGCAATTCGGCGGGGGTCATTAGAGGACCCCATTTTGGATGCGGTCATAAGCTTCTGCTAGGGCGCTGTCGGCGACGCCAGCGAGGCTGACGCGGTCGTCTCGTTCAATCAACGGGATGATGACGTTCCGCATGAATTGGGCTTTGTTGCTGATCGCTGCGGCTTCCCTTTGCTGGCGTTCGAGCGTGATCTGGGCGCGAGCAGCGGTCGCCATTTTGTGACGGGCGATATGCTGGATCGCCTCTGAGACGATGGGTGCGAAGCGTTCGTTTTCGGCGCTGTGGTAATGCAAGCCTGCGCGTCGCCCGCCATGAGGCTGCTTTTCATATATCGTCGGAAAGCGCTGATATGTGCCGTGCTGGATTTCGACGATGTCGTCTCCCTCGACGCGCGCCATGAAGTGGAAGCGTGAGGCCTCCTGTTCCCAACGAACGATGATGCGGTTGGCGCCGGCTGCGGCTTCAACGGTGAATTCGGTCATGGGGTCAGCCTTTCAGCAGCTCGGCGAGCGCACGTTCGCGCAGGCCGTAGGGGTCGGGTCGGTTGTTGAGGCCGAGAACGTCCATCGCTTGGTCCAGCGCGTTTTCATGGCTGGTGGTAGTCGGCATGAGCAGGATTGCGACCTGATAGAGGACGGTGATGGTGTGGAGGCTCTTCGCCACCGCTTTGTTGCTGTTGTCGGGTTTGCGCATCGTTGGTGCTCCTAGCGGCGGAAGGCCGCGATACGATTTACGCATAAAACGTGTAGACATGCAAACTGCAAAATGCATAATGGGTGCAGGCAATCACGCCGCTGACCGGAGCTGAAACCGTGACCGCAGGTCTCTATTTCGAAGCCAAGCCTGACCACATCAAGGGCGTGATGAGCGTCATCCCGGCTGCGGATGTAACGGCGATCTACAGCACCTATCGGGAGGTGCTGGCGCTGCCTCACGTGAAGGGGCGCGTGGTCTATAGCGGCAAGATGCTGTCTGACGGGACGTGGCTGGTGGAAACGGCTGCGGTGGCCCACGCTTAGCCTCTCTAGAAGCTCGGTTTTTCCGGCGCGCGCGGTATCCCAATACCGCGCTTTTTCTTTGGCCTGGATGCGGTATCCGGCTACCGCTTGCTCCTGACCCTGGAACCGCCATTGATTGATTTCATTGGTCTTTCCGGCGCGATCTGCACGCTACCCAAGTTCCTACCCAAGATTGACGCGCTGTTGCTGCTCCCTCACGCGCTTGGCCATGGCCCGCGCTGCGACCCGCAAACCCGAACCCGCTCCCGATGACCTGGACGCAATCCAGGTCGCTGCGCTTAAGGTCTGGAACGAGCAAGGCGACGTGCTGATGTCCGACAAGGTCGGACGCTTGTGGCTGCTGCGGGCCGATCGCTCGCCGTCGCCTGGGCTCTATATCCTCGTGCAACGTGTTGATCATGAAGGGGAAAGCCTGTCGTCGTCCTCCCTCGTGCCTCAACACCTGCTGGGTGCTGACGAGCTGCGGGATGGTGCTGTGCGCGCGCAGCTCGATGCGCTCGCGGCCGAGGTAGGCCAATGAACTTCAAAGGGGGGGTACCCGGCGGGGCGAAGGCCACCGGGGGGCCGGGGGCTCTTAACTCCCCCCACCCCTCCCGCGCTGGAACCAAGGGCGCACATGCGAATGCATTTTGCAGTAGCGGGGCTGTAGGGTGACCCAGGGCGAGCTGCGCGCCGTGCGCGATGAATTGGCCCAGCGTGGCTATGTGCCAACCTGGATGGCCCTGGAACAGGGGTACGCCCAGATCGGGTTCAACTTCCTGCCCGGCTACAACCCGGCCTGGCTGCGGGCGTTTCAGCTTCCGGCCCAGTCCGCGACCCCGGACGGATTCGAGACGGCCATCCGGGCTTGGCAGTGGAACGTCCTCCAGGAGCTGGAGGCGGACCGCAGCAGTGACGTTGTCCGGCAACTGATCCGCGAGCACGGGCGGGAGCCGGTGATGCGGGCCATGGACGCGGCTCACGTGGGGGCGGTCCATGTTCAACGCCATTAAGGACCCCCTGCCGGAAATCGACCTGGAGCGGGTCGCCTATCAGCTCGCGCGCCACATAGCCGATGGCCACATCCGCGGCGACCGCGAGTTGCAGAAGCTGGATGCGGTCGGCCGCATGACGGCGGCGCATACCATGGCCCTGCGCATGGCCCCCGATCTGAAGGGGGAGTGCGAAGTGGTGCTCGATGAGGTCCGCCGTCAGCTCCTCTTTTTGGAGTGGTGGCAGGTGCAGGCCTGTCTGGAGGATCAGCCGCAGCAACAGGCCGGGACCAACTTCGAACTGGTGGCGCAGGCCCAGCAGAAGCAGGCGGCTTACGAGCTGCATCGGGCCATGTACCGGGAAGCCAACCCGATCCGCGAGGCGTCGTCGGACACGCGGGCCGTGAAATGACGGAAGTCCTGACCGCTGACATGTCGAAGGAACAGGTTCGGGCCTTTGCGGAACCGAGGGCGGCAGAGCTGTTGGAGGAGCTGAAGGCTCGCGGCCTACCAGTGCAGGCGTCGGCGGTGCTGGATCACGGGTGGAAAATCGGCATGGCTTTCCGGCTGTCGTCTGGCGCGCGGTGGGCGACGCATGGCCCGACGCAGACCGTTACGGCGGACCAGTTCCATGAAGAATTCCTCAAGCGCGACCGTGTGCCCCAATGAGCGAGGCCCGCGGTCCGCAGTTCGACGCGCAGCCGACGCCGGCGCAAGGCCCGCTGCCGGACGATGACGAGCTGCTGGAGAAGTTTCGCCGATGGGACAACGATCTCACCTCTCACTGGTCGACGTGGGTCGAAGACGCACGGTTTTGGTTCGACTTCGTCGCCGGCCGTCAATGGACGTCGGTGGAAATCGACCAGATGCACGAGGGCCAGAAGATCCCGGTGACCTTCAACCTGTCGGGCCCGGTAATCGACGCGGTCCAGGGGGCGGAGATCACCAATCGCCAGCAGGTGCAATATTTCCCGAGACAGCCGGACGATAGCGGGATTTCGGACGTCCTGACCCAGGGCGCCGAGTACGTGAACGACGAGTGCAACGGCGATCAGGAGGACAGCGAAGCCTTCTGGGATGCGCTGGTCTGCGGCGTCGGCTGTACGGAGACCCGGCCCGAGGTCGAGGGCGATGAAGTCGGGATCATCAAGGAGCGCGTCGACCCGATCCAAATGAAGGTCGACCCCTCCAGCCGGAAGCGGTGTTTCGAGGACAAGCGGTATCTGCGCCGCGAAATCCCCATGAGCCGGGACGAGTTCGACGATTTCTGTGACGAGATCGGCCGCGAGGATCTGGAGCCGGAGGGCATCGGCCTGGACGACGGCAAGCGGCTGACGGTGGTCAACCCCCGCCAGCGCTACACCAATGGTATGCTGGGCGATGAGACCGGCGACACGGTCACCGTCTGGGAATGGCAGTGGTGGGACCGTGAAGAAGTTCACCTGGCGGCGCTCCCTGATCCGCAAAATCCGCAGGTCGCCAAGCTGACGAAGCTCGATGCGGACGGCCTCGCGCAGGCCAAGAAGGCCCAGCCGGGCCTGAAGCATACCCGGTCGATGCAGAAGGTCTATTACCGGGCGTTCCAGGCCGGCGACGAGATCGTGTTCAAGGAGAAGCTGCCCGAGGCGAAGTTCCGATATGAGTTCATTACCGGCAAACGCGATCGGAATAAGGGGACTTGGTACGGCCTGATCAAGCCGATGGTCGACCCTGGGAAGTTCGTCAACAAGCTGTACTCCGAAGTCCTCCACATCGTGCGGACCAACGCCAACGGCGGCATGGCCCTGGAGGAGGACGCGGTTTCGGACATCCGCGAGTTTGAGCGGAGCTGGGCGGCGACCGACAAGGTGACGTGGCTCAAGCCCGGCGCGCTCTCCGGCGCCCACGGCTCCAAGATGGCCCCGAAAACGCCGCCGGTCATTCAGCCGGCCCTGTTCCAGCTCATGGAATGGGCCCGCGACATGGTGAAGGCGACCACGGGGGTTAATGAAGAAATCCTCGGCATGGTCGCGCGGGAACAGGCCGGGGTTCTGGAGGCCCAGCGGAAGCAGGCGGCCTACGGCATCCTCTCCGCGTTCTTCGACTCCAAGCGCCGCTATCAGCGGAACCAAGGCCAGCTCCTACTGGCCATGATCCGGCTCTATTTCCCGGATGATAAGCTGGTGCGGATCGTCGATCAGGGCACGGCGCAATATGTGTCCCTGGCCAAGTCGATCGACGCCGAAAAGTATGACGTGGTCGTGGATGAGGCGCCGGCCGGTCCCGATCAGAAGGCGAAGATTTGGGCCATTCTGGCACCGCTGCTGCCGCAGCTCCTGGAGGCGCAGCTTATCGGTCCGGATGCGGTGGCCGATATGGTCGAATTCCTCGATCTGCCGGCCTCGGTGGCGATGAAGCTGGCCAACGACATCCGCCAGCAGACGCAGCGGGCGCAAAGTCCCGATCCGGCGCAGCAGGCGGCGCAACAGGCCGAACTTGAGAACACTCAAGCTGACACGACCGAGAAGAAGGCCAAGGCCTTCAAGGCGGTCACCGACGCCCACGCGACGCACATCGGGTTGGGGGTCGACTTCATGCGCGCTTCGGCGCCCTCGGTCCCTCCAGCGGGAGGCCCCCCTCCGGCTGCTGGAGCTGCCCCGGCGGCGCCTCCGGCGGCGGGTCCGGCGAGCCAACAGGCCGGGCCAGCGCAGCCGCCGCAACAGCCCCAAGGAGCGTAAAAGATGAGCGTTGCCTATGCCGAGACGGATGCCCCCGCTGAGGACACTCCAGAGGTCGAAATCGACCCGCGTGAAGCGGAGTTGGGCGAGGAAGAAGGCTCGGGAGAAGAAGACGAAGGCGCTGCTAAGCGCAAAGATTGGGAAAAAGAGGCTCACAACCTCAAAGGAGCCACCGCGCGCGAGCGGTCGCGCCGACGCGCTGCTGAGCGGCGTGCATCGGACCTTGAAGCGCGGCTCGAACGCCTCGAAACCCAGCGTCAGCCCCAAAACGACGAGCTGATGGATCTCATTGCCCAGCTTCGGGACGATGATGACGATCCAGTGGGCGATATCGCCGCGACCAAGAAGGCCCTGAAGCTGTTCCGGGCCCGCCAGCTCGCGGAACAGGAGGAGACGGGCCGTCAGACCACGCTGGAGCGGCAGTTCGAAAAGCTGCGGACGGCGATGGTCGAGAGCGAGCGGGATTTCGCCGACGACCACCCGGATTATCACGATGCGGCCAAGTTCTACCGTCAGCAGCGGACGGAGGAGCTAGAGGACGCCGGCTATACCGGAACGAACCTTCAGCGAAAGCTGGCCGATGACCTTTACGGGGTTGTGCGCATGGCCGTCGAAGGCGGTCAGGACCCTGCGGAGCGCGTCTATGCGCTCGCCAAGCGCCGGGGGTTCAAGACGGGTATGACAGCAGCGGAACGCAAGCTGGCGACGGTCCAGCGGGCCAATGAAAGCGGTGTGCGGCCTACGGCCAAGTCGAATTCGCCTGGAAATCTGAGCTGGGACGACGTCGCCAAGCTCGATGGTCCGGCGCGCGACAAGGCTTGGGCGAAGTTGCGCGAGCGGGAGCGTTCGCGCCGGTAGAAATTCGGGGTTGGGCGCTTTGCAGGCGCGACCCGGCCTCTCGGGAACGAGAGGAGAGTTAGGTGACCAAGGCCCAATCGACGGTGACGTCCGGCGATCCGGAACGTCTGACCGCGACCATTCCGAACGGCGCGGCCGTGAGCGCCGCAGTTTGCGTGCGCGGCCGGCTGGTGGGGATCGAAATTCCCTCCGCCTGGTCGGCGGCGGCGATGACGTTTCAGGCCTCGGTGAACGGGACCACGTTTATCGATATCTGGGATAGCGCGCTGACCGCCACGGCGGCGGAGCGAACGATCGCCAGCGGCAATATCCCCACGGCGGCGACCCGGTTCCTGGCGCTGTCGCTGAACGATTGGACGGCGGTCAATTACCTGATCGTCCGCTCCGGGACGTCGGCGGCGCCGGTCAATCAGGGTGCGGATCGCACCATCGGCCTCGTCCTGGCGGGCTGAGCTGTGACCATCACGACCGTCGCCTCCCGCCGGGCGCTCCTGGCCGGCTCAAGTCTCGGATCGAGCTTCACGCCCGGCGCGACGCCGCTGCTCATGGACGAGTTCAACACGAACTATGCCTCCATGTCGCCGAGCGGGACTTCTACCGTCACTCCCTACGGGGGAGCGACCTGGAGCTATACTGGCCAGACGGGCTTCAACGCGAATGAGCCGTTCATTTCGAGCGGGTCGATGCAGTCGAACGCGATCGGCAACACGGCCGATAAGCGGGCCCTCCCCTACCTCCAGCCGGGTGCCGTGACCACGACACGGGCTGTGACCTGGGAGTTGGATGCGGCGGCCGGCTTCGGGAACATTTCGACCAATGCCAACGCCATTACTTGGGGCGTGCATCACAATGTGATCACGCCAAATACCGCCTATTCGCGGCTGCGTTTCACCTGGAGCGCGAACGCCAACGGCGGCAACTTCTCGCCTGCTTTTATCACCGGCGGCACGCTCGACACGCCGAGCGGAACGACGTCCATGACCGGGACGGGGAACAAGAGCGCTCTTTCGCTGTTCGGCGGCGACACGTGGCGGTGGGTGAAGAGCGCAACGGAGATCTGGAACCTCTACCACCTCGGGTGGAAGGTTTTCACGAACACGGCGGACAACGTCACCGGCAACATTACGCCGACGGATGCGGGCTTCCTCCAGGGGTCCTGGGATACCGCGATCAAATGCACGGCCTTCCGCAATGTAGACCCGGCGACCGAGGCGGATATCTGGGCCATTCGGCCTGGCCGGATTTGTCAGGTCAAGCGCTGGGCTGCGCCGGGGACCGATATCTATATCCCGCTGCGGTGGGGCTATAGCGGACCGACGCCGCCGGCCTCGGCCTGTCTGGTCTCGCTGATCGACAAGGACGGGAACGCCATCGGCGGCGGGACCTATACCAACATCCAGATGGATGAGTTTTCTACGGCGACCGCCGGGGAAATCCGCGGGTCGCTGACCATCCCGGCCGCTTCGTTCCCGGTGGCCAGCAACAATGCGTCGGCGCGGCGCGTCGAAATCGCCCTTCAGACATCGGGCGGCCATTTCGTGAAGGCGCGTACTGGCCTGATGTGGGCCGGCGAGCTGCTCCTGAAGTACGGGCAAAGCCGGGTCACCAAGTTCTGGCAGGACAACTACACTGGGACCTATACGACGCCGCCGCAGTCGTTCAGTGCGGATGGCAGCGTCGATACGGGCGGCGGCTCGTGGCCGAACATTGACGAAAATCGGCGCATCCAGATTTCGAGCGCGACGACGGTCGGGCCCAACGCCGCCCGCGCGCACATGGCGATGTGCGCGAACCTGACGACATGGTTCACGCATTCGAATTTCACCTATGGCCGCTGCGGCATGGGCGGAGCCGACGCCAAAGAGCGGATGATCGGGGGGCATACCCCGACGAGCAACCCGGCGTTCTGGACGTCGGTGGAAAGCGCCCTGGCCCTGATGGGCGATGTCTATTGGGTTTACTTCCCGGATCACGCCTTTGAGGTCGACAACAGCTCCGGAAATTGGGCGACGCTGGACGCTGCGGCGCAGGTCGTTTGGAACGGCATCATCTGCGACGAGGTCCGCCGGATCGAGGCCCTTGTGGGCCATCCGGTCAAGGTCATCATGGTCCCGTTTACGCCCTTCTGGGGCGCCGGGGCGGATGCGCGGGCGGACACGATCGCCACTTGGATTGCGCAGCTCGTCTACAACAACGGCGACGGCAATTTCGCCAACAACGCCATCGCGCGTTTCGTCCTGGGGCCTACGGTCGACGACACCCAGCATATTTCGACGGCCGACAAATACCACCTGACGAGCGGACCGGACGGCAATGGCGTGCCGGCATGGCGTGAGGCTGCGATCCTCGCCTACACGGCGGGCGCGCTTGGGACGCACCGCAACGGCGCCTTGATGACCGGCGTAGGGTCCTTGGCCGGCGGTAATCAGGTGATCCTGGAATTCGACGCCATGGGCGCCTCTTCGGTGGCCACGCGCGGCGACGTGTCGGCGGCGACGGGCGATCCGCGGGCCGGTTGCCACTTCTACACAGACTTGGCCCGGACGATCGAAATCACGCCGACGTCGGTGAGCGTGGGCGCGATCGCGTCGGGCAAGTTCAACGTCACCTGGACCTTCTCCAGCGTGCCGGCGACCGTCTACGCGACGGGCCCGACCGGTCGTCAGCCGCTGAACCCGACCAACAATGCGACGATCTTCGGGGCAATGATGACGAGCGCGGCCTGCATCGTGCTCGACTATGGCGACCCGAACGTCGGAACGCAGGTGTTCAACCCGCCACAGCAACGCTATTTCAACTTCGCCACCGGTAACCATTACGTGGTGTGCGTGTGATCCGGCTGGCCGCCTTCCTGGTCTCGCTGCTGGGCGCATGGCCGGCGGCGGCCGAGGGGCTGTTGCCGATCCAAAGTCTGACCCCGGACACGTTCCGGGCCGTGATGAAGGCGGCCTCGGCCTCGGGCCTGGGCGGTGTGATCAACGTCGGGCCGGGAACGTACGTAGACGTTCGGCTCCCGTCCGTGAGCTACAAGTTCGCGCAGCCGGTGATCCTCAAATGCGATCCGGCCGCGCGGTTTGGGTCGCTCTATCTGGCGTTCGTCGAGAACGTCACGTTTGACGGCTGCACCTTTACGGGCCGCTTGGAGCTGCCGGGTGCGAAGCGCGTGACGGTGAGCCATGGGACCTTCATCGGGACCGGGGTGAAGGTGAATGGCGGCGAAGACATCGTGGTGGCTGACAGCACCTTCCTTGCACCGTCCGCCGCCGTCGCGCTGCTCGATGTGGCGCGCTCCACGGTGACCCGCAACATGGTCTGGGATTATGCCGGTAATGCGGCGTTCTCGGCCTACGGAGGCTCTGACCCGACCTTCACCTACAACGCGCTTGTCGGTTGGCGTCTGCCTGCGGCTGGCGTTCACATGGACGCATTCCAGACCGCCAACAGGATCAAAGGCAAGGTGACCATGTCCTTCAACTTGGCCATCCTTCCCGGTCAGGCGTTCTTCGGTGGCGCGGATGCCGATGCGGTGGAGTACGTGGGCAATACGGCGCTGATCAGCTTTCCGAACGGCTTCACCTGGAAATCGCGGACCCCGGCTCTGATCAAGGACAATCGGTTGGCGGACCTGCCCGGCCAGCCGCCCGGCGGCGCGCGGTTCATGAACTACGGTCTGGTGCAACTCATTGGGGTTCCGGCCGCGGACGGTGGCGGAAATACGGTGAACGGGCGACCGGTCGCGGTGAAATAGCCGCAGGCAAATAATGCCTATTGCAGCATGACAGTTCGTCACGTTATGCGTTTTGCGCTCACAGCCGGAAACCTGGGAGCATCCATAGCGTGGCTCCGATCCGAGGGCTTTCCCCCCTAGGTCGGCCTTTCGGCTCGGAGCCTTCGCGCACCTGAATGGGATTCGCAAAATGCCGCAACATCGGGGCTTCGCCGCCATGCCGCCGGAACGGCGCCTGGAGATCGCCCGCAAGGGCGGAGCATCGGTTCCGGCGGATAAGCGCAGCTTTGCCAAGGACCGAGATCTTGCGGCCAGCGCCGGCCGAAAGGGTGGCGAGGCCACGGGCAGCTATCGGCGCGCCGCGCTCGCGGATAAACTGCCGTAGCACCCATTGGCGCTCGGTCAGGTCACGCGACGAGCCTGCACGTCCAGTCTGACCGGCGTCATTCTCTCCTCTTGACGATGCCCAACTGCTCCCTCTGAAGGGATTTGCGCGCCTATGCGCGCCTCGTCCGCCCACGTCACGGGTCGGCTGCGGCCAGCAGCTCCGGGGACCGCCACGTCATCGGCGGTGAAGCGAAACCTTCACCCTGACGAGGCGCCCTTATGGCGACGACCAATTACTCCGTTAACTCGCCTGAAGCCGTAAAGCTCTGGCGTACGCAGCTCGCCTATGAAGCGCTCAAGGCGACCTGGATTCAAAAGTTCATCGGTCAGGACAGCGACTCTGTCGTTCAGGTCTATGGCGAAACCGGAAAGAGCGCTGGCGACCGTGTGACGGTCACCCTGCGTATGCAGCTCACCGGCGATGGCGTTGCGGGGGATGCGACGCTGGAGGGCAACGAAGAGGCCCTGACTACCTATACCGACAACCTGTTTGTTGATCAGCTTCGCCATGCTGTCCGGTCGGGCGGCAAGATGACCGAGCAACGCATCCCGTGGTCCATCCGCGAGGAAGCGATGATGGGTCTGAAGGACTGGTGGGCCGGGCGCCTGGATACGGCGTTCTTCAATCAGGTCTGCGGCTACACCACGCAAAGTGACCTGCGCTATACCGGGATGAACGCGGTCATCGCCCCGGATTCGGGCCACATTTTCCGCCCCAACTCTCGCGCCAACGATCAATCGCTGATTGCCGGCGATGAGATGACCCTTGGGATCATCGATAGTGTCGTGGCCATCGCCAAGCTGGCGACGCCGGTTATCCGCCCGATCAACATCGAAGGCGATGACCGCTACGTGATGGTGTTGCACACCAATCAGGTAACCCAGCTCCGCACGAACACGAACACCGGGCAGTGGCTGGATATCCAGAAGGCCGCGATGACCGGCGACGGGTCCAAGGGCAACCCGATCATGACCGGCGCCCTGGGCATGTATAACGGCGTCGTCCTGCACGAGTCGACCCGCATTACGCCTGGGGTCAACTCGGCGACCGGCGCCACGGTCGCGACCGCGCGCCGCGCCGTCCTGATGGGCGCGCAGGCCGCCAGCATCGGATTTGGCCAAGACCAGTCGTTCAAAAACTTCGACTGGAATGAAGAGCTGTTCGACTACGGAAATCAGCTCGGCGTCGAGGCTGGCCTGATCCACGGCCTGAAAAAGCTCCGCTTCAACTCGGCTGACTTCGGAACCGTCGTCGCCGCCACCTTCACTTCCTAGGAGACGGCCATGGCTCAAGGTGGTCGTAAGACCCAACTTCAGGTCACGCACACCATTTCGCGGACCGTCACCTTTGCGGACGCGAATGCGGCGACCGGCCAACTTGTCGGCATCCTGCCGGCGGGCTCGGTGGCTCACATCAGTCGTGTCCTCACGTCGACCGCCTGGAATGGGACCGTGTCGGTTGCGCTGTCGGTGGGGACGGCGCTGACCGGGACGCAGTTCATCAACGGGACTGACGTGCGCACGGCGGCGGCCCGCGTGGACACGGTCGTTCCGATCGCCAGCGCGGGCCCTTACGCCGCGGACACGCCGATTTATGCGTCTGTCGCCTTCGGCGGGACGACCGGCTCGGCTGGGTCCTCGACGGTGGTCGTCGAGTTCTGCGCGAACATCGGCTAGGGGGCGGTCGCACAGACCGCGTTCCTGCATGGGGACCCTGGCGGATCTTAAAACCCGGATCATCAACGAGACCAACCGCGATGACCTCGCGGACGACATGTCCGATGATCTGAATACGGTCATCGCCTCGGCGATCGATCAGTTTGCGGCCGAGCGGTGGTGGTTCAACGAGGCACGCACGATCAACGCCTGTGTGATCGGCAACGCCTTTTTGACCATCCCGACCGGCGCGCGGATCATTGACGCGGTTTATCTGATCGTCGGCGGCGTCCGTTATTACATGACGCGGCGTCAAACCTCCGACATCGATGAGCTGTACTCGGTTCCGATGACGGGCCAGCCGACCGATTACGCGGTCTTCGGCTCCAACATCTACATGTGGCCCACGCCCAATCAGGCCTACGGCGTGCTTTGGGAGCTGATCACCGACGTAACGCCCGCGCTGGATTACAGCGTCGGCACATCCGCCAACAACTGGACGACAGAAGGCGCCGACCTGATCGTCGCGCAGTCGAAAATCCGGCTCTACCGCGATTATCTGTCGTCGAGCGCGCAAGACCCCCGCATCGAGCTGGCGGTGGGCCAAGGGCAGGAAGCCTATTCGCGTCTGCGAGCGGAAACCAATCGGCGCATCACGACCGGTCGGGTGCAACCGACATGGTGAACAAGGTCCCCTCCTCTCTGTTGACGGAGCCGGCTACGCCTGGATGGGCGACGCGCGCCTTCCTGCGGATGCAGCAGGTTTTCCAGCCGATCATCCCGACGTCGCCAACTCACCTGGCGGACTTCGTTTCGACGTCGCTTCCCGATCCGGCGCCGTGGCTGGGCTGCGTCATCTACGTCTCCGACGTGAAGAAGGTCGGCGTGTCCAATGGGGCGGCCTGGACCGATCCGGCGGGAGGCGCGCTCTAGATGCCCTCCTCTTACTCCAGCTCGATCCGCCTGAACCTCCAGGCCACCGGCGAGAACAACAACACCTGGGGCGTGATCCTCAACAACGGGGTGTTCCAGCTCGTCGACTACGCCATCGCGGGTCGGCTGGCGTTCACGCTCTCGGGCACGAAAACCCTTACGACCGCGCTCGGCGCGACCGATGAAGCGCGCGTGGCCATGCTTGATGTCACCGGCGGGACCGGTGGCACGATCAGCATTGCTGCGGTCTCCAAAGGCTACTTCGTCCGCAACGGCGCGGCCGGCGTGGTCACGGTCTCTGCGGGCGGTGCGCTGTCTGCGGCCTACGGCGCCGGAGACGCCGGCCCGTGCTTCAGTGACGGGTCGAACACCTACGGCCTGCGGCTCGCGGGCCTGAACCTCATCGACTACATTTCCGCGGCGGTGCTGGCCGCGACCGGATCTCTCCCGGCGGCCAGCGGCAACCTCGGCAAGACCCTTATCGTCGTGAACCCCGGCTCTGGTGAGCAATGGGTCCCGACCTTCATGACCACGGCCTTTATCGCTGACTACGAGACCAACATCAAAGGTCTCGCGGTGGCGTTGGCCGTGGCGCTTTAGGAGCGCCCCTCATGGCCGGGACCGGCAACTCGATCATTACGCCGCAGACGGCCAAGTCGGCCTATGTGATCTACGCAACGGCGCAGACGGTTTATCCGCCCACGACTGCGCCCGCCAATACGGCGCTGTTGATGACGGCGGGCGCCAATGGCGGCCGGCTGACCCGTCTTTATGCGATGCCGCAGGAAAGTACGGGGGCGACGGGGGCCGTCCAATATTACCGGTCCAATGATGCTGGCGTGACCAAGTATTGGTCCGGCGCCCTGGCTGTGACGAATGACACGGTCAGCACGACTGATCCGCCGATCACGCTCGACTTCGGGTTTTCGGACGACAATCCGATGATCTTGATGGCCAATGAGCGCATTTACGTCGCGCCGAGCATCGCGAAAAACTTCGTCTTCGTGGCGGAGTGGGCTGACTACTGATGCCGGCTGGCCAGCCTCTGCGGGGTTTTGTCGCCCAATCGATGAGCGCGCGGAAGTCGTTTCGCGCGGCGTCGATCAGTATGCCGGCCGCGCTCGATCTTTCGACGGGATCGGGGACCTTCGTTGTCACCGTCTCCGGGACGCTGCTGATCTGGGCCTATGGCGCGGGCGGCTCGGGTTGTAGCGGGGGCTCAGGCGGCGCCGGCGCCGGCGGAGCCGCGAGCCTTTACCGACGTCAGCGCGTCGTCAAAGGGCAGACGGTTTCATACGTAATCGGCGCCGCTGGAGCTGCCGTCACGAACACGGACGGCAACGACGGCGGGGACACCGTCGTCACGCTTCCGAATGGCCGCGTTCTGACGGCCGGCGGCGGCAAAAAGGGGCTGCTGGCCGTGGCTGGCATCGGCGGCGCGGCCACGGGCGGAGATATCAATCGGACGGGCGGAAGCGGCGGCCAGCTCGGCGGCAACGGCTCCAGCGCGACCGGCGGTGGCGTCGGCGGCCTCGGCGGCATTGGGAATGTCGATGTGGGCGGCGGCGGCGCCGGTGCGGGGTTCTCCGACATTGGGCTTGGGCTTGGCGGCGGGGCGGGCGGGGACTCGTCTTTCGGTGCGGCGCCTACTGCGGGCTCCTGGGGCGGCGGCGGGGCGGGCAACGGTGCGGGCTCCGCGTCTGGCGCCGGGGGTCCCGGCCATCTGCTGATGCTGTTGATCCAGGCGCATTGACAATGGCCAACATCCCCTTTGTCCCGCCGCCCGGCCTCGTCTCGAACGACACGACTTTTGATGCGCCCGGCCGGTGGTGGGACGCCAGCATGGTCCGGTTTTATCAGGGGTCCTGGCAGACGGTTGGCGGCTGGGAACGGCTCACGACGGACACGATTTCCGGAGCCTGCCGGGCGGTGTTCGGCTGGAGCGATGGAGCGGCGGTTCTGAACATCGCATTCGGGACCCATCAGGCGCTCCAGGTCTGGCAAGGCGGCTTGCTGGCCACCATCACGCCGGCCGTTGGCTTCACGCCCGGCGCGGTCGACGGGACCGGCGGCGCCGGCTACGGGACCGGCGTCTATGGCATGGGAACGTACAGCTCTCCATCGACCGCCGACTATTTCCCGTTGACCTGGAGCCTGGGCGCCTTTGGGTCGTGGCTGATCGCGAATCCGCGCAATCAGGGGATCTTCCGATGGGAAAACGTTCTGGCGACACCGGCCGCGCTCCTGCCGAACGCGCCCGCGCGGGTGACCTATACACTCTGCCTGCCGCAACGGCAGATCATGGCCCTGGGCTGCAATGAGGAGGTCTCGGGGACCTTCAATCCGCTGTGCATCCGTTGGTCCGATATCGAGGACCCGGAAAACTGGACGACGGCGACCAACAATAACGCTGGCGAATACATCCTGGAGGGTGGCGGCCGGATCGTCTGCGGCCGGGTCATCGGCGACTATGTGTTCATCTGGACCGATGTAGCGGTCTATCTCGGGACCTTCGTCGGTTCGCCCGATCAGACCTGGAGCTTCAACAAGATCGGCGACCACATGGGCTCGATCTCGCCCGGCGGTCCGGTGATCAGCAGCCAGACGGCCATGTGGATTTCGCCCGATGCGCAGTTCTGGAGCTGCACCTTGGGCGGCGTACCGCAGATCGTTGATTGCCCAATTCGCGACGACTTCAAGGAGAACATCGCGCTTGGCCAGTCGGACAAGATCGTCGGCTCGACGGTGTCGCCGTTCTCGGAAGTGGTGTGGTTTTACCCGGACGGTCGCGATGGGCTGGAGAACAGCCGCGAGCTGCGCATTTCGCCTGAGGGCTGGTGTCGCGGGCGCATGGCGCGACTGGCGTTCATGGACACCGGGCCCGCCGCCTACCCGGTTGGCGTCGACTACAACGGCGCGACGGGGAACGCGTACTGGCACGAGAAAGGGTCATCGGCTGACGGCGGGATGATCGCGGGCTGGATCGAAAGCACGGATTTCTATTGGGATGAGGCGCAAGGGCAGATGGGGGTTAACGGCGTGTGGCCGGACTTCCTGAACCAAGCCGGCCAGATTTGGCTGACCCTGAAGACGCGGCGTCGGCCGCAGTCGACGGAGCGCGTTCATGGGCCCTGGACCCTGTCGCCTGGGCAAGAACAGCGGTCGTTCCGAGCGAGCGGCCGGATTTTCCGGGTCCGCTATGAGTTCAACTCGGTCCCGGCTTTCGTCCGCTACGGACGTCATGAATTCGATGTGTCGCCCCTGGGCGGGCGATAGGTTGCCCCTTGCGGGCTGCTCCCTCACGGCGATGAGTGGAGGTCCCTATGAGCGAAGCCGTCGAGCCCGGTTTTCTGGCCGAAGAACCGGAAGCCGACGAAGTCGTCATCAATCTCGCAACGAAAGTTGACCCGCTGATGGCGGAGTGGTCGCGGTTCCGGGACCAGTTCGCCGAGGGCATGGACGGCGGCTTTTGGACGATTGAAGATCTCGAACAGAAGATCGCGCACCGGCGCGCCTTCTTCTTTCCCGGCGCCAACGCCGCACTCGTTGGCCACATCAACGTTTATCCTGGCGGCCGGCGCACCTTTGAAACGCTCTGGGCGACCGGTGACCCCGCGGAAATCGTGGCCATGGCGCCGGGGGTTGAGGCCGTGGCGCGGATGATGGGCTGCGACTCGATGCTGATCGAAGGGCGGCCGGCGTGGCTGCGGCTGCTGCGCAGTCAGGGCTATGAGCCCTGGTCGCAGACGATCTTTAAGGCGCTGTAGCCGTGGGCCTCTCCACGAAAAAGCAGAAGACGACTTCGACGCAAAACACGTCGAACACGTCGAATTCGACAGCCACGACCACGCCGAATGTTCCGGATTGGCTGCTCAATCCGGCGAAGCAGGTCGCTGGGAATGTCAGCGGCCTGTTGGGGACGCCCGCCTCGAACTACGCCCCGACGATCTCCGGTTTGCAGCAGCAGACCTTTAACCAGGCGGGAAGCCTCGCGCCGTCGCCCTACTTCGGTCAAGCGGCTGACGCGGCCAACGGTGTGCAGGACGTTCAGGGTCAGTCGGTTCTGGACAATCTGTCGGCCTACTACAATCCGTTCAAAGATCAGGTGCTGAACCCGGTCCTCGCCGACTATGACGAGCAAGCCGGGATCACGCGCGCGGCGCAGGCTGCGCAGGGCGCGCAAGGCGCTTTCCGCGGGTCGCGGTTCGGTATTCGCGAAGGCCAGACGGAAGGCGAGCTGGCCCGAGGCCGCGCCTCCACCGAGGGCGGCCTTCTGGGTAACATGTATACGCAGGCGACCGCGCTTTCCGGTCAGGACGCGGACCGCAGGCAAGCGGCGGCCTTGGCCAACCAAGGCGCCGGTTTCCAGCGGGCGGGTCTGCTGGCCAATCTCGGCACGGCGAGCGGTAACGATGCGCGGGCGAACCTCGGCCTTCAAGGCGAGTTGGGAGCGCAGCAGTCGGCGGCCCAGAATGCGATCCGGCAATACCCGATCACCTACGCCGGCCAGCAGGAGGGCCTTCTGTCCGGGCTGAACACCGGCGACTATTCGGGGCGGACCGTTGACCAGTCGGGCACGGAAACTGGCACGATGACCGGGACATCGACGACCACAAGCAATCCCGGCCTGCTGGCTGGTCTCGGCCAAGCCGCGCAGATCGCGGCCCTGTTCATTTAGGAGGGGTGAGTGGGCCTGTTCGATTTCATGAAGCCGACGCAGAACGTCAATCCCGGTCAGGTCATCCATGACCCGCGGGTGGGCGATCTCCAGACGGCGCCGACGCTGGGCGGCCAGTCGACGTTCCTGGACCGGCTGCGCGCGCCGGATGACCGCGGCCTGACCTTTGGGGACAAGCTGTTTGCGGCGGGCGGGATTGCGCAGGGCGACAGTTCCGGGGCGATGCAGTACCTGCAAAATCAGCGGCAGACCGCGCGGACGACCAAGCTTCAGGATATGCAGCTTGACGACCGTAAGCGCCGGTCGGCCGCCTTTAAGGCGGCTATGGCTACCGGCCAATTCGATCCGGCGGTATACGCGCAAATTTCTGAAGACAGCCTGGACCCGGATGACCTTGCGAAGCTGCAAGGCGCCTTCCGGTCGCATCGGCAGTTCGTCCAGGGCGGGGGCGGCGGCGTGTATCTTGGCGATCCGGAGAGCGGCCAATTCGAGCAAATGGTCAAGCCGCCGCCGAAGTCCGCGGGCGGCTATGTCCAGGACCCGGACACCGGCGAGTGGTCGTTCGCGCCCGGCGGTCCGGCGGACCCGGCTGTCATCCGCCAGCTCGCCAACATCCGGCGTCAGGCGGTGACGTCGAACCCGATGCCCAAAGCCGCCGGCAAGGGCCGCGCGCCGAAGTCTTACGGCGCCGCCGATATCCGGTTCTAGGAGGGCGACATGTCGGAACCCTGGGATGGTCGCCCTGGTGTCGCCAGCGATGGGACGCCCGTGGTCTGGGTCGCGAGCCTGGGCCGCGGTCTGCCGATTTCGCAGGCTAAGGCCATGGGGGTGCAGGTGCGCCAGCAGCCGCCGAGCGCTGGCGGCGTGAATGGCTTCGACATGTCGGCGGCCGATCCGAAGTTCGCGCAGCGCATGGCCACGGAACGGGCGGCTATGGACGTCAAGCGGCTGTCGGCGGCCAGCGATGGCGTGCGCGAGGGGTTCTCGAATGAACAGAACGCGTTGGGGGCCGAAGCTCTGCTGAAGAGCGACACGCCGACCGGGCCCTTTGCAAAACAGCGGATCGGGGCTGGTCGGGCGCTCGGCGGGTTCCTGGGCGGCGTGGTCCCCGGCATTCCGACGCAGGCCCAGACAACAAACCTGGAACAGCTCCAGACGCTGGCCAATCAGGGCACGCTCGGCAACGTCGGTCAGCTCAAGGGCCCGATGTCGGACCGCGACGTCATGTTCCTGAAGACGCTCCAGTATGATCCGAACGCGACGAAGGCCCATAATTTCCAGGTGGTCGAGGCCCAGAAATGGGCGTCGGCGCGGCAGGCGGCCTATGGCTCGGCGCTGCGTGCCTGGACGAAAGTTCTTGGGTCGCCGTCTGCCCTGAATGCGAACGGCCTCGATTTCGACCGGTGGTGGGGCCAATATTCGGAACAGCACCTGCCGCGCCCTGGGACGACGCCGGTGAACCCGCGCGCTCAGGCGAATGACGCGCTGAAGGCGAAGAGCGCGCAGGCGAAGGGTCAGCCGGTCTTCCTGGGTTACGAGCAATAGACGTGGCCGTTTTCCGTATCCAGATGCCGGATGGGAAGGTCGCCCGCATCCAGGCGGACAGCCCTGATCAAGCCATGGACTTCGCCAAGGCAGGGCTGAAGCCGACGCCTGCGCAGGCGGACTATACGAAGGCGCGCGCCGACGCGGCGGCGGTGGATGCGCATCGCGGGCATGGGGTTGTTGACGCTCTTACGCAAATGCCGCTCCCGATCGGCGATGAGATCCGGGGCGCCGGGGCGGCTGGGCTTGAAGGTGTGTTGAATGTCGGTCGAGCCGTCACCGGCAAGCCGACGCGGGACCTGGGCGCCGTCTACCGGGCCAATCAGGATCAAGAGGAAGCCTTTCAGCAGCAGATGCAGCAAGAGCATCCGATCGCGACGACGGTCGGGACGTTGCTGGCTGGTCTGACGGCGGCTCCGGTACGCGGCAGAAGCGGCGCAGCGCCGGGGGCGGCTGACCCGAACTTCGGGGCGACGCCTGGGGGCGTCTCCGGCTTCCTGAAGGGCATGGGTACCGCGGCGGCGACCGGAGGGGCCTACGGCGGCCTCTACGGGGCTGCTGAGGGCCATTCGTTGCAGGAGCGGGCGGAGAACGCCAAGCGCGGCACTGAGGGCGGCGCTCTGATGGGCGGTCTGCTGCATGGCGTCGGTGTTCCGGTGGCATCGGCCGTCCGCAAGGGCGCAGCCGACCTGGCGGACACAGTTGGTGGGATGATCAAGCCCAAGCCGCCGGTGTCGGGGCCGGCCGTCGCGACGCCGGAGGATGCGCGGCGCGCGGCCATCGCGGCGACGCAGCTTGCGCGCAAGAAGGGCATCACGTCAGCGACGGTGGCCGACCGCGCCGCACCCTATGCCGGCAAGGACGTGATGGCCGCCGAGTTGATCGGGCCTGAGGGGGTCAATCAGCTCGCGGCCACCGCACGGCGTGGCGGTCAGACCGGCGGCGACGTGCGTGCGCGGGTCTATGCGCGCCAGCAGGCGGCGTCAGAGCGCATCCAGCAGGACTTCCAAGATCAGCTCGGCGTCTCCCCCGCTGCGGCGGCCGGCGATATTGATCAGATGGTGGAGGAGGGCCAAGCGGCGGCCCGCCCGCTCTATGATGCAGCCTTGGGTGGCGAAGGCGGCGTTTGGAACGATCAGCTCCAAGGGCTGGCCCAGCGGCCGGTGATCCGTCAGGCGCTGTCTAGCGCGGACGTTTCGGCGCGGAACGCTGGTCGGGTCGGCGAGGGGCTGGCCATGGGGCGTGTCGAGGTTCCGAACCCGGCGGACTTCGTCGAGCCGCCTGACGTTGGCCAAGCCGTCAATCCCGCGGCCATGCGCCGGGCCCCTGCCCGCGCGCCGTCTCAGGGTCCATCGCTCATGCAGTTCATCGCAGGTCGCGGCGGGGCGGCCGATGCCGGCGGCGACTTGGCGGCCATGGACGCCGGCCAGTGGCATCTTGGCCGGCCGTTCCAAAAGCCTGTGATCGGTCAGGGCGACCTGGACCGGCTGGGCGAAGCGGCATGGGAAGCGGGATACTTTCCTGAGCTGACGCAGCGGCCCACGCTCGATCAGGTCCAAGCGGCCATCCGGCAGGAGCTGCAGGGGCGTCCGAGGTTCGCGCGGTCGGCTGATCAGGGCGCGCTCGATCGCATGGCCGGTCGCAGTGCAGATGAAGAGCTGGCTTACCGCGGCTCTGACGGGGCGGATCTGCCGGACCCGGACGCCTATGGCGCGCGGCCTGCGCCGGAGACCGAGCCTGCGCACATGGAGGCGCCGACCGCCGCGAGCTGGGATTCGGTCAAGAAGCGGCTCGATGCGCTGGTGGAGCGTGATCCGGCGACGGGTAAGGTGATCACCACGGGCGAGGCCGGCATCCGCAATCGCGATCTCGCCACGGCGGCCAACGATCTGCGCCGCGCTCTGGCCGGAGACGAGACGGGCCAAGGGGCGGCGATCCCCGGCTACCGCGAGGCCCTGAACGCGTCCGGCGATTACATGAGCGTGCGCGGCGCCTATGAGCGCGCAAGCGGTCGGCTGACGCAGGGGACGGTACGCGACTTCGGCAAGCTCTGGGCGTCGCTGAAGACGGACGGTGAGAGGAACGCGGTGAAGGCGGCTCTCGCGAACGACGTGACCAAGTTGTGGGAACGCGGCCAGCTCAAGGGGGGCAAGTTCGCCATTCCTGGTGTCCAGCAGAAACTGGAGCTGGCGTTCGGCAAGGGGCCCGCGGCGACCTTCATCGGCCGCATGGAAAAGGAAGCCGAGCTGGCCGCATCCGGCGCGCGCGCAGCGCCCTATGGCGGATCGCCGACCATGGGCCTTCAGGAAGCTTCAGGCGAAATGGATGCCGCTGGCCACGTGAGCGATGTGACGCGCATTGGCGGCAAGCTGATGGGCGGCAAGCCGCTGAGCGCCGCTGTCGATGGCGCATTGACGCTGATCAAGAACAGCGCGGCGCGGGCTCGAACGCGGGGCATGAACGAAGCCACGCGCGACGCCTATGGCGCGATCCTCCAGATGGGTCCGGAGGACTTCGCGTCGTTCCTGGCGGAGTGGGAGAAATTGCCGGAAGCGACCAAGCGCAGCTTCCCGCTTCCGGCGGGTCTGATTGGCGGGTCTATGGTCGGACAGGCGCAGGTCGAGAACCGACCCGATCGTTAGGAGCCGAGCGCGCCCGCGACCTGCCACACGACGACCATGAGCACGCCGAGGGCCAGCGCTTTCGCAGCGAAGGCCATGAGCTGCATCATGGCTGCGGCTTTGCGCTCCCAATGACGCTGCTCTTCACGGCTGCTGAACGACGGATGAGACATGGCGGCTTCCCTGAAGGACGCCTTATGCATACCCCAAACCTTAGCCGTTGGGCAATGTGGCGCTTAGTAGCGGGACGCGAGACGTTGGGTCGCAGGCGCCGTTGGCGCTCGCGGTGACGTGCGCCTCTCCGCCCATCTGGCCTGTCGCAGCTCCAGCTTCAAAGTGGACGTCGCCCCGACAACCGGCGTCGCCAAAGGCCTTGATCAGCCCAACCGCCTGCTCCGGGGTCAGCCGTGCGCCGGTGGAACAGCCGCCGAGGGCCACGGTAAGGGCGAGAGCGGCGGCGATGCGGATCATTGCTTCCTGGCCATTTCCTGGATGAGCGGAGCTGAGCGCATGCTGTTCATGTAGATGACGTCCAGCTTCGACTGCATGCCGTCGATGCGCTTGGTGTTGTCCGCCGTGGCGATCTGGAGCCGGTCGAGCCGTTCAAACTTGGCGTTCAGGTACGACGTGCCGGCGACCAATGCCGCGAGGATAGACGCGATCATCGGAAGGCTGATGGTCAGGTCAAGCCGCACCGGCGGCAGGTGTCGGGAGGCGGGCATTGATTTCGCTCATGAGGGTGCAGTTCGCGACCGTAAACCTGTCGCGCAAAGTTCATGCGACCCTGGGGAACGTGTGACTCCGCCAGCAGTTCAACAAGCATGGCCACATTCCGAGAACAGCAGCAGTTGGACCGGATTGAACGGAAGGTCGACGCACTCCTGCGCGGCGAAGTTGGCCTAGCGAAAGGTCTGCTCTTCATGTCCGCTGAACTTGACACCCTGACCGCCGAAGTCGCGCACAACACCGATGTTGAACAGGCGGCTGTGGCCCTCCTCCAGGGTCTGAAGGCCCAGCTCGATGCAGCCGGGACTGATCCCGTCGCCCTGAAGGCCCTGAGCGATCAGCTCGGCGCGAACGATGCGGCCCTCGCGGCGGCGATCGTGGCCAATACCCCCGCGGCCCCTACGACTTAGGCGGCCACGGGACGTCTTCGTACAAGCTTCCCGGCTGGCCGGGCTCATTCGAGCCGGTGCAGGCTAGCCGGTGGTCAGCGGCGTGCGGGCAACGCTTGTTCCCGCACGTCCGACATAGAAACATCCTGGCAAAGCTGAGGCTGGTTTCCAGGTCAAGGCCATCCGCCGGATCTGCGGTCGGGATGCGCTCTTTCGTGCAACGGTAGCAGTCGCAGACCTCGGCGTTCACGTAGCAGCTCACGTCCCAGCCATAGGAGGTTTCCGGGTGACCGCCTTCGCGGACCGGGCTCGTCTTGCCGCAGGCGGTGCAAATCCAAAGGGTCATGGTGATCTCCTAAAGCGACGGTGGGGGACCCGGCTATGCCGGCCGAGCCCCCCTTTGTCGCGCCCCCGATTCGAACGGGGGACCAACGGCTTACAAGGCCGTAGCTCTATCCAACTGAGCTAGCGTGACAGTGTTCGGCATTCCTCCGGCGTCGTCGACCGCCCGTCCTCAGGCTGAATCTACTGTCGCTCTGCCATTGAGCTAGGGGGCAACGAAACCGGCTGCGTACGACCGGCTTGGCTGCCCCCGCGGGACTCGAACCCGCATCTCCAGGTGTTGGGACCTTCGGCGACTAGCTGCGTTCTCCTGCCTGTGAAGCTGAGGGGTAAAAATCTGAGACTGGTTCGGCAGGGTTTCGAAGCCTGCCCTTTACGCTGAAGCTGACGCTGAGTTTGCCCCTATGGGAGCGTGACGCGGGCGGCGCGCCGTTCCGCCCGCGAATGGCTTAGCCGTGGATGAAGTCAAAGAGCGTTTTTCCAAAGCCCTTCTGCTCGACGGCGTCGATGTTGTTGGCCCGCTGGCGCGCTTCCTTCGCGCCGCGGATGAGCTGATCGATCCGCTCCAGCAGGTCGGATTTCTGAGCGGGGCTGAGCATCCCAGATTGTTTGGTGACCTCCTTCTTGGCCACCGGCACATCCTTCGAAACCGCCTGGACCTGGGCTTTGTGTTCCTTCGTCGCGGGCGAAAGCTCGATCGGGATGAGGGTGTTGGCGGTCACGTGGCGAAGCTCCGGCTCGGCCGTGCGGTAGACGTCCGCCCCGCTCTCCGGGTCCTGTTCCCACTTGAGGCCCGGCGCCAGCGTCGGGATCGCCTCGTACATCGAGCGTAGCTCTTTCAGCTTGCTCTCCAGGCCCAGCAGGACGGTCGCGGGCAGGTTGGGCAGGAGCACGACGCCATTGACGACAAGGTCAGCGGAGGCCGAGCGGTTGGTCGCCTCTTTCGACGCGTACACGTCCCAATAGCGGGCCACGAACGGCGCGACATAGTCCAGCTTGTCCTGAACGGTCGTCACCATGGCCGTGCTCTCGGTCATGTTCAGGTGCGCCTGCGCGTCGTCGAAGTAGGTCGTGACGATGTGTTCCGCCATAAACAGGGTAGGCTTCTTGGCGAAGGTGTCGCGGGCTTCGTCGATGATCTTCTTGGCGGTCCCGGCGAGGTCGCCTTCTACGGCGATGACCTCGTGCAGCTTTCCCATCGGTGGCGGTCCTCAAATGCGGCGGAGCGCCAAAGCCGCATTATGCATCATCCGGAGTCAAGGGGGGGGGCCGGAACGCCGGGCGCTCCATCTCACCATTGGGTCGCGTTCGCCGATCCCTAACTCTTCGAGTTTATCGGCGGACAGCAGGCGCGAGAACGCCTCTTCCGGCCACGTCGGCTTGATCGATCCGAGGTAGTGGCTTCTGACCTCGCCACCGGGATTTATCCACATAGCGTGCGTGGTCCTGATGGCCATGTCGAAGCTGGCGGCCTCAATGACGATCACGCCCAGAAAGCGCGATCCGGCCGGCTTCTTCGGGTCCATGAAGCTTAGCCACCACCACCCCGCGCGCTTTTCAAAAGGGTCCATGTTCAGCTCCGCAAGATTGTTGGACGCGACGGGGATCGAACCCGCTTTCGCCGACTATAAGTTCCGGCTAGGCGAACCATCGCCTCGCGCCCGACTCGGAGTGTTATGCATTTTGCGGTAACTTTCTAGGGTACCGTGGTTTTGGGGTAACACCTTGGGAAACGCCCTGGAAATCCAAAAATCCGAGTTAATTCAAGAGATAGCGGTTCCAGTACCAGGGGCAAACAGCCTGTTCGCCGCTGTTCGCTGTTGCAAACTAGCCTCTTGAAGTCGTTATGCATTTTGCGGTCCTCTATCCTTATCAGGTCGCGGTTGTTCGCGGCCATCCGGGGCCCTTTTTGGGGGTCGAACTTGGGAAGGACTTGGGGACGAAAATGGCGGCTCGCACTCTCAATCGGTTGTCGGTCACCGGCATAGCGGCGCTGAAGAAGCCGGGGCTCTACGCCGATGGCGGCAAGCTTTACCTGCGGGTCAGCGGCCCGACGCAAAAGAGCTGGGTCTTCCTGTTCCAGTGGCAGGGCAAGACAAAGGAAATGGGCTTGGGCTCGCTCCAGGATATCGGCCTGGCGGAAGCGCGCCGCCGCCGGACGCTCCAGGTCGCGATCCTCGCGCGCGGCGAAAACCCGATTGAGGTCCGCGATCAGGAGCGCGCCGCGGAGCTGGCTCGGGCGAGCGCCGCAGCGCCGCTGACGCTCTGCCAAGCCGCCCTGATCGTCGTCAATCTGGCTGGTCAGAAGACGGACAAGGGCCGCAAGAATTGGCTGCGGTCGGTCCAGGTCCATTCCGGCGCTATGGCCGGGAAGCTGCTGGCCAGCATCACAACTCAGGACATGGTCGAGGCCCTGAAGCCGTTCTGGACCGCGCAGCGGGAGACGGCGGACCGGATGCGGGCGCGCGTCGAAATGGTTCTGGATTGGGGTCTCGCGACCGGTCAGATTGCGGAGCCCTGGGCGAACCCGGTGACCCTGAGCAAAGTCCGGTTCCACCTGGAAAAGCGCGACGCCTATGAGGTCGAGCATCGGCCGGCGGTCAGCTACGAAAAAGCCGGCGCCGCCGTGAAGGCGCTCCGCGCGATCTCGCCGACCAACTGCAGCTTGGCCTGTGAGTTGATCATCCTGACCGCGCTCCGAAACGGCGAAGGCCGCGCGGCGCAATGGGAGGAGCTGGACCGGGAAGCCAAGGTCTGGACCGTCCCCGCGGCCCGCATGAAGATGAAGAAGGCCCATGCCGTCCCGCTCTCGACGCAGGCCGTCGCCCTCCTGGACCGGATGGCCGGAGGCGAGGAATGGCCATCGACCGGCTACGTCTTCCCGTCGCAATGGAAGCCGGGCGTTCCGGTCAGCGGGACGTCGATGACCCGGATCGCACAGAAAGCCGGCGGCGATGACACGTCGCTGCACGGCTGGCGCGCGACCTTCAAGGATTGGTCCTTGGACGTCGGCGGGGTCTCCGAAGAGACCGGCGAAGAGTGCTTGGCCCACAAGGTCGGAAACGACACGCGCAACGCCTACCGCCGGGGTTCAAACCTTGAAAACCGGCGCCTCGTAATGCAGGCCTGGGCGGACTTCCTGGACGTCGAGTGGGCCGGGAATGTGGTGGCTCTCCGGGGCCGGAGCGCGGCCTGAGGCGCCGTCGAGGGCCGCGCGCAACACGTCCTCATAGATCAGCGTGCGGCCCAGCAACTTGAAGGTCCAGATGACCCCTTCCTTGCGGAGCTTATAGAAGGTCGTGCGCTTGATCCCGACCGCTTCGCAGGCGTCCTTGACGTTGTAACTGAGCCGCTTCATGGCCGGCCCTTCGGCCGATGGCTGACCCGGTAGGCGATCTTGCGCAGGTGTTCGGCCAGCGTCTGAGCCTCCGCCAACGTCAAATCCACACTGCGCATGTCCAGCGATAGGCGGACCTTGTCGCGCATCTCGCGCACAATGACTTCGACGCTGGGCGCGCCGGGCGTGTGAATGATCAAAGCGTGCCTCACGATCGGCAGGATAGGGAACGTGGGCGCAGGTGGTGCTGGTGGTGCTGGTGGTGTCGGCTTAACCGCCATCGGGGGTGATCCGGTGTTCGGACGGACCCCTATCCGCCTCTTCTTGGGGTTGCGGTTGATCGGCCTCCGGATCGGCCGTGCGGGTGTCGGGCGGCAGGCCATCAAACACGATGGCTTGGCCGCGGGATTGGGTGACGCCAATAGCGTCGAGATAGAGATCTGCGGCGCCGCGCCAGCGCTCCAGCTCGGTGCGGTCACCGGCCCGCTTCAGCTCGTCCCATGAGGCGACGCGATAGCCGACCGGGATGAAGCGCACGGCGGCGCTGGACAGCATGTATTCGTAAAAGGCCTTGGCCACGTCCTCGCGGGTCATTTCAGGGCGTCCAGGAAGTCGGCGGGAAGCTGCACGTTCGATGGCGCGTCGCGAAACATCGGCGCGATCTGGGCGGGCGTGTAGCCGGCCAAGCCGCAGCCGATCGATGTGACCTGAAATTGCTGGTCCGGCGTCGACATGGCGTAGACCAGGAATTCCCGCACGTAGTGCGCGATCTCGGCGAGCGGCAAGGTCTGAAGCCGGAAGTCTTTGGTCGGGATGGCGTAGGCGTTCCCTTGAGGCCAACGGCTACGCCCTGCGCCTTTGCCATGGCGGGCGGCCAGATTCGATCCGAACACCAAAACCAGCGGCTGGGTCATTAATGGGTCACCGGTTTCTTCGGAAGGTCCGGCTTGCGCCCCTCCATCTGGGCCGCGATGACCTCCTCGAACATGGCGCGCATAGCCCCGTCCGAGACCTCCTGCGCCAACTGCTTGTGAGCGGCCATGATCTTTTCGTGCAGGATCGTGCGCCCTACGCTGGCGGCCATGTAGAGGCTGACGGCGAAAATCGAGCCGTCCCAGGCGAGGACAAACGGGGTGCGAGGCCAGTGGAGGAGCCGGGGGCCCAAAAACAGGGCCGCCGCTGCAAGCACGATTTCAACAGCGAGAGCGGCGCCAGCGTAGACCATGAACTTTGGCGCCAACCGCTGACAGATGCGCAGGGGCCACGGCTGCGGCGGGAGAGTGAAGCCGCCTTCAATGTGGAGGTTCATTGGTCTTCTACCGCTGCGGCCATGTCCAGGGCGGCCTGAAGTGCTCCTGGCGGGATGCTGCGCATGGGGTCACCGGACAACAGCAGCCCCTGAATGTCGGTTGGGATGCCGCTCCTGGCCAACGCGAGGACGGCTGCGGTCAGCTCCGCTGATCTCCGCGCCTGGAGCCATTGGTGGGTTGTCACGGGCACGACGCGCGCAATCAGGTCTCGACGCGCCAGCACGAGTGCGCGCGCGGCTTTGGGCCACTCCTCCGGGGGAAGGGCGCCGCAGGTTTCGTCTCGACGGACTGCGCGCTCAAATCGCGCGACAAGCGTCTCCGGGCGATAGGGCCATCGGTTCATCGCATGAGATCCCAGCTCGTGAACGTTTCGCCATCCGGCAGGATCACGGTCAGCGGGCGCTTCAGCTTGCGCGCATAGCGGATCGTCGCCCATGTGCCGCTGTAGGGCGTCGGCGTGAAGGTCGAGGGGCAGGCGATCACGCGGCGCGTCTCTTCGACGATGGTGTGATTTCGGCGGATGGGACGCTGCGCAATCCGATATTCGTCGGCGTCACGAACCATGGCCTTCCATTTGACGTGGATAATGGCGGGGTGGGCGACGACGCGCCAGCGGAGCCCCTTGGCCATGTGGTGGGCGAAAAGGTCGGCTCCAGTGCAGTCGCCATGGTGCAGCTCAAGGTCTTTGTAAAGGCCGTTGAGGGCGTGAGCTTCCGTCACCAAAGCGTCGGCCTGGGGGTCCGGAAGGTCGAAGCGACTGCCACTGAAGCCGACAAGTTCCATGGTCAGCCGGCCTTCGTGCGGACGTGTGGCGCGATCTTCGGAAAGATGACTCCCCGCTGACGCGCGCCGGTGATCAAGTCCTTGACCGCAACCTCCGTCTCTCCAGTCCGCTCGGCGATGATGGTTGGGCTCATGCCCTCCAGGCGTAGCCGTACGACGTTTTCGCGCATCGCCTCATAGGCGTTCGTGGTCATTCCGCGCGCCGTCGCGCCGCGCATGATGGCTCCCCTCACCTTAGCGCCAACATCATTGAAGCCGGGGAATACCTTCTGGCCGGCCATAAGGACGGTCGCGCCGTTGGCTCCCTTCAGGAATTGTTGGGGTTCCTCCGGGGCCGCTGGAGGGGCCTTATCCTCGATCTCGGCGTCTTCATACTCGACATCACGAACGAGGTCGTATCCGGCCGCAATGGCCTGACTGAGCCAATTCCAGCACGTGGGCTCGTCAATGCCGATCGCGTCGGCGATCTCGTCCATGGGCTTCTTGTTCGATCGCAGCCGGATGAATTCGGCGCGGGCGCGCATGTACTCGGGGACGGTCTTGCGGCGGCGCTTGGCGGCCAATTCCATTCCGCGCATCGCCCGACCGTCGATCTGTTCCATGCGGGTAACGAACCGCTTTGCGGGCGGAGCGGCCTTCGCGCCCTTCTTGTCTTTCGGCTTGTTCACTGGCGGTATCGGGCCGCTCGCGCGCGCAGCTCGGATCACAGCCTGAACCTGCATGAGCGGAAGGTCCGTCTCTTCCACGATCTCCCGCGGACTGCGACCCTGGAGACGAAGCGCCATGATGCGCTCTTCGTCGCTGGCGGCAGGTCGGGCCATCTTGGGCGCCGGAAGGGCTGGAGCGGCCTCCCTAGCGCCCTGAGCGGCCATCAGGAGCGGATCGGGCCCATGCATGCTGACCGGCGCCCCGGCATAGGTCAGTGCGATCGCCTCCAGTTGCACCACGCTCGCTTCGCGCAGCGGGCCATCCGGGATGCTGGCCAAGGCGGTTAGCGCTCGGAAGGCTCCAGGCATGGCGAAGAACCGCGCCATGGTGATTGGGTCCATAGGCCCATCGGTCATATCCAGGTCTCCACTATCTTCGGGTCATCGGCGTCCAGCCGGTCAAGTTGGGTCAGCCCTAGCTGCACCATGTAGAGGCGTAACTTATCCAGGTCGCGAAATCCAACGGCCAAGGCACAAGGCGTCGGCTCCGGGAGAGAGACCCAAAGCCGAGCAATGTAGAGATCTGGGGCGTCGGCGGGATGGTCGTAGACGACGAATTGCGGAAGGTCGTTACGCAGCCGATAAAGCTCCGCGCGGATCGTATCTCCATCGTCATAGCGACCTGGACGCGGGGTCATGCGTCGCGGTCCAGTTTCCAGGGCCACGCGGGGACAACGCCCTCATCCAGGTCGGCCAATGCGATTTCGGCGAAACAGGCGACAGCCGCAGCGGGCATTGGATGACCGAGGCTGAGGAGGATTTCAACGCCCCGGATCGCCTGCGCCTGGACCTCGGCCGGCGAGCCCTCGTGAAAGTAGCGGTGAAGGGTGGTGGCGAAGGTCTCCAGGCTCCATTCCGAAGCCGCCTTGGCGGGGTCGTCAGGCATTGCCGTGCTTCCACTGGCGCTCATAGCCGAGAACGGACATCACGGTTGCGATCGTCCAGTTCTGCGGGCGCCGCACGTCGCCATAGAGCCAGTTGTAAATTGTGAAGCGGCTCACCTTGTGGCCAGCGCGTTCCGTCAGCTCCTCGATCTCTTCGGCGGTCATACCGCTCTGCTCGATCGCGAAAGCGACGAAGTCCATCTCTGGGTCTTTGTCGATCCAGTTGTACTTCAGCCATGAGGCGGCCGGGATGAAGTTCTTGCGGGTCTTGGCGAACGGCGTGTTGAACCTATTGGTCCCGGCGTGTGGTCCGCTCGATGATGCGGCTGGCATAGGCTGCTCCCTTGAAGGGGCTGGCTTCGGGCTGAAGGCGCGAAGGGCTGCGGAAAGGGCCATATTCGAAACTCCCTAGCTGTTTCGGGTTCAATTGCGTTGGTCGACGGTGAAGACAAAGGAGCGGTCTTCGGTACGCATTCGCAGGATGAATTCGCCCGTCTGGTCGACCTCTTCGACAGGGATTTTCACGGACCCCCCGTCGCGGTTGATGAGGACGATCAGGAGCTGATCGCGCAGCGGGCCAAAGACTTCCCGGCTCTCCGGATCGGTCGAGGCGTCTTGGACCCTGCGGTAATCGGTGCTGAACGCGGCGTTCTGGCGGTCGCGCAACAGCTCCAGGGAACGCGGCGTGATGGCGTCAACGATCATCCCGGCGACCGCCTTCAGCACGTCTTCTTCTGCGATTTCGTCGATGCGCGGCAGGAGTGCGCGCAGGTTGTAGACGATACCTTCGACGAGGATCGTGCGAATGACGGGCTGTGGGGATGGCTCGGGCATGACGGCTTACGCGCGCTCCTGGAGAAAGAACGAACCAACAAGGCCGTCCCTGGTGAAGATGATCCCGCGCTCTTCGAACGCGCGAAAGATCGCCTGCCGGTTGCTGGGTTTGCAGTAGCGCTGGGCGCGCTCGTAAAGGGCGATGGTCGAGAGACCGAGGCCCGCGGCGGCGGCAAGGTCTTTCTGCGACAGGCCCAGGGTGAGCCGGGCGGCCTTGCAAAGCGGCGGCGTCATGGCCCTCCAGGGCTCTGCGGGTATGCCGGGCCCTGCGTTTCCGCGGCGCATATTGTAGCGGTCCCGATGTTCAGTCATCGAAGTCGCCCATGATCACGCGGGCGCGGATACGAAGAGCGGCGGGGGAGCCGTCTGCGGCCAGTTCTTCGGCCAACGCCATCTTTGGAAAGGCGAGCGGTGAACCGAAATCGCTGTAGAAACCGGTCCCCGCCTTGTTGGCCAAATCCCCCAATCCGGCATCCCTTAGCGCTGTTTCGAGTCTGTTATCCGTATCCTTGGAATGCATTTTGCGTCCTTTCAACCCCTTCAATCCTGCAAATTCCTGCGCCCGCCTAAAACGCCGCAGAAATCGCACGTTAGAATTGCGCAGCTCGGTCATGCGCTGTTCTCCCGAAGGCGCCGCCGCCACTCTCGGTAGGTCATGCCGGGGACTGCGGGCCACGTCGGGACCATGCCTTTGAGCTTCACTTCCCAGGTCCGATGACACAGGGCGCAGGAACGAACGGTGCGATCTCGGCTCCAGCGGAAGCGGTGTCGGGGGCCGAACGGGCAAACTGCTTCTGCCATAGGAGGTCGGCCTTTCGTTCGCGGCCACGCGCTCGGCTGCGGATGCGATAGGTCAGGGTGCGGCGCGCCTCCCGCAGGGCTTTCATCGTGCGTTCGGTCGCCTCGATCTGGGCGCAGATGTCGGTCAGAAGCTGCTTCTCGTGCGGCGTCGCATGCTTGCGATAGGCGAGATGATCCGGATTGAACCGGAAGCCGCCCTTGCGGCCGGTGAGGGGTTTGCTCATGCGGCGTTCCTCCACAGGCGCTGGTGAGGGCCGTGGACCTTGTGCCAATAGCGCCACTTCAGGGTCAGCAGCCATTCGAGCTGGACGCTCCGGCCGGGATGCCGGCGGAACATGGCGGCCACGCGCCGGCTATATTTCCGCAGGCGGTGGAAGTTGCTGGCGTTCTTCATCGCATCACCCGAATAAGTCGAGCTGCGCCGGGGGCGACGGGTGCAAGACGAAACGCGAGAGTTCGGAACGCAAGCGCCGCCTGTAGCGGCAGAACGCCATTCCCGAGCTGGCGCACCCGGTCGATGCGAAGGCCGTCGACTCGCCGAGCGGTAGCAGGGTCCAACCCTCCGGCCAGTCCATCAGCCATTCCACGAAAGACGGGTTCAAGGTGAGGCCGGACCGCGAGGACTTCCCGCCAGGCGGCGGTGTCGTTGGGTCCAGGCGGTGGTGAAGCTCCCGCACCTGTCCAGGTAATAGCAGCTCGTCCTTGCGGGGGCCTGAGCGGGTCCGCCGGCCCCCGTCCGTGTCGGCGATGGTCGGCGTGGCCCATAGGCCCGCGGTCTCGCTCAAAGGCCGCGCGTTCCGGGCGTGGATGACGTCGGACGCGTGTACGCTCCGGTGATCCCGTTCGGTCGGCGTCGGCCAAAGGTCTAGGCTGGGGGGATCGCGAGGGGTCGCGGACTGCGAGGATGAAGAACCTTTCCCTTTCGTGGCGCCGTCCGACTTCCGCCGCCGTGAAAAGTCCGCCCTCAACCTGGAAACCCAGCCGTCGAAGCTCTCGGTAAATTCGATAGGCGCCGGCGAGCAAGCCGCCGACATTCTCGATGAATACGGCCCAACATCGGGTCTGGGCGATGAGTCGGCGGGTGGCGGGCCACAGGTCGCGGTCGTCGTCGTAGCCGCGACGCTCTCCGGCAAGGCTCCACGGCTGGCACGGGATGCCGCCAAAGACGATGTCCACGAGGCCACGAAAGCGGCGGCCTGGGACGGTTCTGGCATCCGACCATATAGGCGCTGGAGCCAGATAACCCGCTTCAATCGCTTCCGCCAAAGTCGCGACGGCGACCGCGTCCCTCTCCACGTATAGGACCGGACGAAGGCGCGGTACCGCAAGGTCCATGGCCAAGTCGAGGCCCCCGGCCCCCGAACAAAGGGAAACGGCGGTAAGGTCTCGTGCGGCGGAATGTAGAGCCACATTGAACACGTCCTCAAAGGTCCCATTCCGG